>Ga0134127_10000014_pt1 | contig 335145 bp, 270 predicted proteins | sample KB31753_FD_96459 | JGI IMG/M metagenome (GOLD analysis project Ga0134127, IMG submission 96459) | Terrestrial soil microbial communities with excess Nitrogen fertilizer from Kellogg Biological Station, Michigan, USA - KB3-175-3 | ecosystem: Environmental > Terrestrial > Soil > Unclassified ...
ATAATTCCTAGTTATCCGGTCATCTTCCGTCCCATTCTCCCGAGTGTGTTGGCTTGATTCAGCCTCATCCGAAGCGCTCGGTCCGTGACGTGCGTGTAGATTTGCGTCGTCGCGATGCTTGCGTGCCCGAGGAGTTTCTGAACAAATCGAATGTCGACACCAGCTTCGAGCAGTTGCGTCGCGGCAGTGTGCCGCAGCATGTGCGGCGTGACTCGGCGAGTAATCCCGGCACCTCCACCGAACGTGCGCAGCTGCTTTCGGACGGTTGCCGGACTCAGGCAGATGCCCTTCGCTGTTAAGAGCAGGGCCTCGGTCGGACCGTGACGGCGGTCTCGCTCCGTCAGGAATACTCGGAGAAGTTCCCGCGCCTGGCGTCCAGGCAGATAGACCCGGCGTTCTCGATTCCCCTTGCCGTGTACTTGGATAGCCCCATCTCGAATGTCTACATCCGTTCTGCGCACGGACACCAATTCGCTGATGCGCACGCCCGTGGTGAAGAGCGCGACCACGACGAAGTGCATGACCAGGGCCTCGTACTGCGCCGCTCGTGCCCTCGTCTTTCGCGCCGATTCCGCACGGCGCAACAGCTGCCGTATTTCTTCGCCGGTCAACGCCCGGGGGAGCCGCTTGGGCAAACGGATCGAGAGGTCAAGGCGGTGGAAGACGCTTATTGGAACAGCATCTTCCTTCTCGAGCCATCGAAACAGCACCTTGAGAGTTGCCATCCGACGCCTTGCAGTCGTTGCCTTAACCTTTCGCTCCTCGAGTAAGTGATGAGCGAAGCTCCGGATGACCTCACGGTCAACGCCGGCTATTGGGATGGCAGGGCCTGCGAAGCGTCCGAAGTCCTCGAGGTCAGAGGCGTACGAGCGCAGTGTGTTTGCTGCGAGTCCTTTCGAGGTACGGCAGTGCCCAAGGAATCGGTGTGAGGCCTCTGGAATCGTCCAGGCCTTGAATGCCGCTTGGGCTGCCTTGGTGTCGATCTCGTCTGAGTCGTCCACTTCGTCCTCCAGAATGTGGGGGACGCGCATTCTGTCTGAGGACGAGCCGCAAGGCGATTTTGCCGTGCAACGGTGCGCAGCGCTGTCCTACTAGAGGAGCGATGGATCGAAAGGACTGGAAGAGGACTCAGTGCTGTCTTCGGCTCCGCGGCGAGGGCGATCCCATGCCGGGAACCCACCGACCGCTCGCCGAATTGGCGGTCCAAGTCGGCAGGTGGGAGGTGGCAACGCCGGAAGGATTCTGAAGATTGCCCGGGTCCATCGCGGGAGTCTGCGTGATCGAGTCGAAAAAGTTCACTTCGGGCGTCGTGATCTCGAACGAATTCGACTGACTGTGAACGGCAATCGACGACAGGCCCTGTCGCTCTTGGACAGAGCCTGTCGTCAGCCTCAAATATCCAGATCCGCGACGAACTGTTGGGCCTTGTCTCCGAGTTTGTCGATCACGGACTGCCGAACGGTGGCGTAGATCTGTTCGTTCAGCAACACGCTCTGTGCGCCGAAGTAGAGGTTGATACTCTTCGTCTTCCAACTGAAGAACAAGAAACGCCCCACATGTTCGGTCGCCTTGAAGTAGAAGGCACCAAGCGCCATCTGAACGTTGCCGTTCGGATCCGTGCTGGCCGTCGACAACTGGAAGTTTCCGTTCTCCCCCTTCGAACCGTTCACATCGAACAATGTCACCTGTTTGCTGTCGGGATCTGAATTCTCGAGGGCCTTCAAGGTCGCTTGCAGCGCAAGGAGTTCGTTGCCCGACGCGACCGCCGCGATGATCGCAAGGGCGCTCTTGTCGAGACGAAGCGTCGCGCCTGACTCGTCATAGCGCGTGAAACTGAAGCTCTGCACGACCCAGCCCACATTCTCCAGGACCTGGCGGTAGAATCCGTACCACTGCTCAGTTTGCGTTTCCCGATCGAACTTCTTGTTGGCAGCAAGCTGCGCCAAGAGCGTGGAGTTCAGCACGTCCTGCTGCTTCACGGCGGGCACGCCGCCGACGAACGACATCGTGCTGCCGGCATCGACGTAAGCCGCACTACCGTCTTCCACCACAGGCTTCCGCTTTACCATCGGAAGACTCAGCAAACGTGCATCTGGCACGGCCAGCTCGAGTGCCTTAACGTAGTCTAGTCTTGTCAACACGACACTAGTTTCCATATGCGACCTCTCGTTTGCGAATAATGGTGGCGTTAATGCCGACGTAGTATAGGAGCTCTCAGGCAAGGCGCAACATGTTTGTTCTGGCCGTACATAGTCTCAGCTTGTCTGACAGGCGCCATTGGATACATGGCGACTGCCTGACAGGTGGCTGGCGGCTATATCGCCCGGAAGGAAGGAGCCATTCTGCCTGGACAGGGCCGGTCAACCGTCTTACCAGGCGTGAGGATTGCCGGTTCGCTGCCGTGTACCCTCCGCCTGTCGCTTTGTTTGACGAAGCGGAGTTCGCGGGTTCTTTAGGAATTTGGCGCGCCTGGCAGGGATCGAACCTGCGACCCTCGGCTTAGAAGGCCGATGCTCTATCCACTGAGCTACAGGCGCGTGCCGGTGTCATTGTACGCGTCCTTCCCGGTCTTTCGGCCCTACTTCAACGACACGCACCCTTCATCAAGGTGCAGCCAGCAGGTGTCGTCCGGCTGGTGCGGATCACGCCTGAACGATTTGACCGGCGCAAAGGGCATTTTGCTCAGAGCCTGTCCGATTCGCGGATTTGCCGCGTCGCTGCGCACCCCAACGGCGGAATAGATCGCCACGAAGCCCGCCGTCCTGGCCGCGAGTCGAGTCGGGTCGTCTGTGGCGGTCAGCAGGAGCATCGGCCCCTTCCCGATCGTCGTCATCGGTCCCATCGTCGCAGTGACAGGGACAATCATGCGTCCGCCTGGCGCGAGGGCATCGAGCCACGAGGCCAACGGGTGCGTGACGCCGGCGTTGACGAGGATCGTGTCGAAGGCTTCGTCGAATGGAGCCGCGGCGTCGCCGTACCTCACCTCCACCCAGGGACGGTCGGCGAGGTTGTCCTTCGCACGCGCTGCCAGCTCATGGCTGACTTCGATGCCGAGCACGCGACCCTTCGGGCCGACGCACTCTGCCAAAAGCGCGGTGTAGTAGCCGAGCCCGGTGCCGATGTGGAGCACTCGGCTGCCCAGGCCTACTGACAAAGCGTCGATGGCGCCCGCGACAACGGTGGGCGCTCCGTTGAAAAGCGTGCGGCCCGCATCGATTGCGACCGCGAGGTTATGGTGCACGTGCTTCGGATCCGCATCCGGTGTCTGCCGCGCCGGCGCCATGAAGTCGCCCTCACTGCGAATCGTCCACGGACCCGGCGGGAGAAACCGCTCGCGTGGCACCGTCGCGAGCGCGTCCACGACCGCGGTCGACTGCAAATTCGCGACAGCCTGGATCTCTTCCGCGAAAATCCTGCGCCGGATTTCTATCGAGATGCTGTTGGCGCTCACTTCTTCCTCTTCTTCTTTTCTTCGGGCACCTTCGGCGCGTGCGTGTGCCCGGCCAGTCCCCCCGCGCGAATCGCTTCGGCGATGTCCTCGCCGATGGCGATCGCCCGCGGCGGCGCCTGCCAGAGATAGGCGTGCTTGCCCGACGGTTTCGGAACGAGACGGATCTCAGCGGATTCGTTGAGCCGCTTGAGTACGGTATGAATGGCGGACAGATCGTTGGCATAGACGGTGAGGTCCACGCCGATCTGAAGCAATCGATCGCGCACTTCGACGGGCGTCAGCGGGAGTCCGCCGCGGAGCACCAGCCGGCACGCATCCGTGAGGCCGAGTGGAACGGTGGGCGTGAGGCCAAGCAGGCGGGAGAGCGTACCGATCGTCTGCGCCAGATGCGCGAGCCGCCGATCGATTTCCTGGCGCTCGGCGCCGAGGGATTCATACTCCCGGACCGCGGCATCGAGGGCGGAACGGTAGTTCTCTGTCGTCATTCACAGACTTATACATGATGTATAAACATACGGTCAAGACACCGGGAAAGACCCTGAGGCTGCTCCTGCCGGAGTGGCAGGGATACGGCGTTTCGAACGTTCCCGCCCGTGGAGCGCGCGCGCTCGGCGCGGCGCTGTTCAATTCGGGCGGCGCGGACGTCGTGGAACCGGTTGAATCGATCGACGCGCCGGATACCGAAGCCCTCGCCACGAGCGGGGGAGTGCTCGGCCTCGACTCCATTGCGCTCCGGGCCGCGCGAGCACGGAATCTTCTTCGGGCCCGCCAGCCGGATCGCATTGTGATGGTCGGCGCGACTTGCGGCGTGGAGGTGGCGCCGGTGTCGTACCTCAACGAGAAGTACTCAGGCGAGATCGCCGTGCTGTGGCTCGACGCGCACGCGGACCTGAACACGCCTGAATCCTCGCCCTCCGGACACTTCCACGGCATGGTGCTCCGCACGCTGCTCGGCGATGGCCCGGCCGCGCTCGTCGATCGGCTCGCGCGGCCGCTCACGCCCGCGCAGGTGTGTCTTGTGGGCGCGCGCGATCTCGATCCGCCTGAGGCTGAATTCGCTCGCGCCACCGGCATCCGGCTGGCCGGCCTCGAGGCGTTCACTGATCCCGTCGAATTCGCGCGCTCGATCCGCCGCGCGGGTTTCGAACGCGTGTACCTCCATCTCGATCTCGACGTCACCAACCCGGACGATTTCGCGTCCTCCCTGATGCGGACGGCCGGGGGACCGTCGTTGGACGATGTGATGGCGCTGGTGTGTCAGGTGCGGGAGCAGTGTGACGTCGTGGGGTTCAGCGTCGTGGAGTTCTGCGACCGGGCCGGCGGCGATCTCGAGCGCTTGCGCGACGCGCTCGCGCCGCATTTTCCCGGGGTCTGAAGACCCCGGGGCTCCATGGAGGCCGGGCCTTCCGCCTTCGCATGAAGCTTCGGCGGACCACCATAGCTTTGGGCGAAGGTGGTTAGACCCGGCTAGTTGGCATACCCGCGGCGCGCCCTGACTTCGAAGTTGCCGGGCCTCGCAATCGTGACTTCGATCGGATGCCAGCCGCGGTCGGTCGCGCCCGTGGGCGTGTAGTAGAGGACGTAGCCGGCCCGCACCTCGTCGAACAGGTGCTTGACCGGGCCGCCGATGGACCGCGTCAGGCGGTAACTCGCGATCACATCCCCGCCGGTGCTCTTCGCAATCTCGACGAGCGATCCGAGGCTGTCGTCGATCGGCAGGGGATTCATGACCCGTGCGAGCGTGCGGGTCTTCAAGCGCCGGCCCTCTGCAACGATCACGTTCAGTTGCGCATCCGATCGGTGTGCGATGTCAGCGAGCGCGGCGGCGCCCGTAAAGCTGTACGCATCGAACCCTTCGGTGATGGCGACGACAAGGTGGTGCCGTCCGGGTGGCGTCGGGCGGATTAGGGCGGTCGCAACGCCGTCGAAGAGCGCCGGCAGGTCGCTCTTCAGGCGCGGCAACGGCGCCGGACCGCGGCCGGGTGGGCCGAGCGGCAGCGTTTCTTCGATATCCGAGCCCACCGCCACGACGCGAAGCCTGTCATCTTTGTTCAACAGCGACTCGAGTTCCACGACCTGCGGATGCGGTATCCGCTTCGCGTACTCGCTCTGCTCCAGGCGATCGAGCACGACCGTGACATCGAGCGGCAGTACGTCGGTCGTCATCGCCGCGATTTCCTGTTTCACACCGCTGTCGGTCACGACGAAGTCTTTCGCCGTCAGATCCCGCACCGGCTTCGCCGGCTTCGTGGCCGACTCGACCAGGACGTGCACGGCAACGCTCGTGGCGGACGAACGAAGCACGAGCTGCTGTTCCTGCGCGGTTGTCGAGATCACGGCCGCGACGGCCGCCAGAAGGCAGGCGGCGAGAGCCCTCCGGAGCCCGCGCGGGCTCATCGCAGGGCCACCCGCATCGCTTCCAGATACCCCGGCAGCTCGTGAAACATACCCAGCCCGTACAGGCGCCATGGATCATCGATGCGCTTGTCTGCCGGCGGCGGCGGCGCTATCGCTGCCGCCTCTTGCGTGTTGCCCATCTTCATCAGAGAGGCCGCGAGACCCAGACGGGCGGACGTTGCCGGCGTGATGTGCATTGCCTTCGAGTAGCGTGCGGCCGCCGCGGCCGAATCGCCGCCCGCGTAGTAGATCGCGCCGAGCATCAGGTTGGCGATGTAGCTGGCAAACGGCGCGTCGGTGACAGCGGCCGCGCCGAATTCCTGTAATGCCAGCGTCACACGGCCCGTGACGAATTGCAGGACTCCGCGCCGGAGCCGCGCCTCGTCGCGAACCAGCGGGCCGTCCAGTGCCAGCAGCCTCTCGAGCGTTTCATTCAGTCGCTTTGCGGCTTCCTGCGGCATGCGGTGCGCCGCCTCCGGCAACACCTCGTGGCCCTTGAGGGGCACGATCGAGATGATCCGAAGCTCGTACCGGTCGACTATCCGGATCAGCTTGAAGCGGTCATCCTGAGGGAAGCGCGCGAGGGCGTGATCGATGTGCCCCTGTCGCTTGTACGAACCTGACTCGATGCCGAGGAGCAGCGAATCGCCCGCGCCCTGGATCGCGGCCAACGACGCGAGCATCGCCATTCGCTCGACCTCGGAGGGAGGCTGGTTCTTGAGCAATTGGCAGAACCACTCGACCAATGGTTTGCCCGCGCGGTACTCCGCATTGGATCCGTCCAAGGTGAGAGCAACGAGCTCCACAGCAAACGCCGCGGCCACGTGCTGCCGCCGCAGGCGCCCATCGCCGCCGCCCTGGACGATCCAGGAATTCGCGCCATCCCGGTAGGTCTCCAGGACGTCGACGATTCCCTGCCCAGCCAGCCGCCGCGGAACGTCAGCGCCGGGGTGAGCCGCGTACTGGTCGAGGGCGGCACCCACAGTGAGCTTCTGGGACGCCTGGTCCGAAGCGCCGGCGGCCAGCACGCACCCAATCAGGGCCAGCGCGATACCGGCCAACCGCATGCGTGTCGGGGTCACCGCAGCCAATTTACCGCAGGATTCGGCGCGAGGGCGCGATCTCAGGTAGGCTGAAATCAGTGAGGTACCCCGTGACCCTTCAGCTCAAATCGATGGCGGCAGCCGTCGCCGTTGGCGCGGTCCTATTAGTGTCGACTTCGGACGTTGCCGGACAGACCAAACCCCCCGTGCAAACGGCCGGCACCAAGCCTGGGACGCTGTCCCTGACGGTTGCCAGCGACGCAGGTGCGACGCTCGACAAGGCGACCGTGTCATTGCGGGGGAGTGTCGATCGCGGAGCGACAACCGGTGGAGACGGCGTCGCGACGTTGACGAACATCCCGCCGGGAACCTACCGCGTCCGCATCAGTCGGGAGGGGTTCTTTACGCTCGAGAAAGAGGTCACGATTCGCGCGGGTGCGAAGACCGCCACCGAGGCCGCGCTCTCTCCGGCGCCCCCGCCACCGGCGCCACCACCGCCGCCCCCCGCTCCGAAGGAAACGCCCAGGCCATCCGAACCAACCGGCCCGGTCGGCGCGGCCAAGGTCCTTTCACTTTCCGATCTCGCGGAGCAGATGCTTCGCGACCCGGCGCCCCTGGTCGAGCGCGAAGTCGGCTGCTCGGTCGCGACATCGTCGCGCCTCATCCTCGTGCGCGAGACGCTGGCGAGCCATTCGCACGCGGACGCCGACGAGATGCTGTACCTCATGGCCGGCGATGCGACGCTCAAGATCGCCGACAAGGACACGCCAATTTCCGCGGGTTGGTTCGGCCTCGTGCCGCGCGGCGCCGCGCACACGCTGTCACGCCGCGGACGCAACGCGCCGATCTTTCTCTCGATCCGTTCGGGCACGCCCTGCGGCCGTCCGTAGACGGCGGCCGTTAGGCCGCCGGACGCGCGGCGGGCTGAAGCCCGCCGCCTACGGAATCGTCAAGCGAAGGGAGCGCGATATAGTCCCGGTGGATGGCCGACGCACCGCCGGCAAAGACGCAGAAATTCGATCGCTCGATCGTTGAAGGCCCCATCGTTCCCGCCGTCTGGAAGCTGGCGTGGCCGACGATGGTCCAGAACGTCATTGCGGGACTCCAGGGCGTGATCGATCACGCCATGGTCGGGCAGTTCGTCGGGTACACGGCGAACGCGGCCATCGGCGTCAGCTGGCAGGTCATCATCATCGTCATCGTATTCATCAGCTCGCTGTTCTCGGGAATGGGTGTGCTGGTCTCGAGATTCGCCGGCGCCAACGAGCCCGAGAAAGTGAACCGTGTCGTCTATCAGGCCTTCCTGACCGCGATCGCGCTGGCGGTGGTGATGGGTGTCGTCGGCTACTTCGCCGCGCCGGCGCTGCTGAACCTGGTCAAGGCGGCGCCCGACGTGCAGCACGAAGCGCTGCCGTTCCTGCGCGCGATGTTCCTCGGCATCATCGGCATGATGCTGTTCTTCATGCTGAGCGGCGCGTTTCGCGCGGCCGGCGATCCGCGCACGCCGATGCGTCTCGGCGTCGCGATGACCGTGCTCACGATTGTGCTGAACGTGCTCCTGATTCCCGTGTTCGGCACGGTTGGTGCCGCAATGGGCACGATCGCGAGCAGCACGCTCGTTGCGGCGTACGGCATCCGGCAGTTGTTCGTGCCGGGATCGGTGATCCAGTTTCATCGCGGCATGAATCTCTCGCCCGATGCCGGCATCATCCGATCGCTCTTCAAGTACGGTCTGCCGACGGGCGTTCAGGGCATCGCGATGAACATCGCCGGCATCATGCTGCTGCGGTTCGTCGGCGGGCTCGAACACAGCGCCGCCGCGCAGGCCGCGTACGCGGTCGGCTACACGGAATTGTTCTCGTTCATCACGTGGACATCCGTCGGCCTGATGGGCGCCGCCGCAACGATCGCGGGGCAGAACCTCGGCGCCGGCAATCCGGAGCGGGCGAAGCACGGCGTGGCAGTCGCTTCCCGTATCGGCCTTGGTGTCGCGGCGTTCGTGGGGAGTCTGTTTCTGATTGTGCCGGGCCTGCTGTTGCAGGTGTTCGGCATGACCGATGAGCTCGTGACGTCGCTCGGCATCCAGCTGCTGCGGTACCTCAGCATCTCCGGTCTCTTCATCACGGTCGCGCTCTGCTATACGGGAGGCCTGCAAGGCACGGGCGATACCCGCAGTCCGCTCTTCATTTCCATCGTCTCGCAGATCGGCGTTCCGATCGGCCTGTGCTCCTTCATCCAGACGTTGCGGCCGCTCACCCCGGGCGACATCTGGCTGGCGATCGTACTCGGCCACTGCACGCGGGCGCTGCTCAGTGTCGTGAGATTCCGTCAAGGACGATGGCGCCACATCTCCGTCGATATCGAAGCCGCGCGCACGTAGCGGAGCAGATCGACGAGGGCCTCCGGGTCGACAAGACCTCGGGAGTCGTTTTCACACCAAGGCGACAACCTGAGTTTGCAGGGAAACTGCAGGACGCGGTTTGGCCCGAAAACGACTCCCGAGGTCTTCTATTGCGTTGTAACATCCCAAGCGCCGCCGAAACCGGCGGTCAGCAGGGAGGCTGGAGATGTCGAACGTGAAGAAAGTTGCGGGCCACGCGGCGTGGATCGCCCTCGCGATTGTGATGCTGGCGCCATACGCGCCGACCGCGGCGCAGTCACAGGCGCCGGCGCAGAGACAGGACGCCGAGTACACCGCGCTCATCAAGAGCTCGCTGACCGACCCGCGGATCAATACCGAGCTGGTCGATCACCTGCCGGCGTCAGACAAGGTGCCGACGCCGCTCAAGTTTCTCGGGCACATCGCCGGGCAGCCCGGCTACCTGACATATGCGAAAGACATCCACGCGTACATGAAGGCGGTCGCCGACGCAGCACCAGGGCGCACGAAGTTCTGGACGATTGGCAAGACGGAAGAAGGCCGCGACCAGGTCGTGCTCGCAATTGCGAACGAGGCGACGATCAAGGAGCTCGACAAGTACAAGGGCTACCTGCAGTCGCTGACCGATCCCCGCAAGACCACCGAAGCGCAGGCGCGGCAGATCATCTCGGTCGCGAAACCGATCTACTGGCTGACGAGCGGCGTCCACTCCACCGAGCGCGGTGGTCCGGAGATGCTGACCGAGCTCGCGTACCGCCTCGTCGTCGAGGAGACGCCGTTCATCCAGCAGATCCGGAACAACGTGATCGTCTTCATTACTCCCGTTGTTGAAGTCGACGGCCGCGAGCGGATCGTCGACACCTTCTACGCGAACGCCAAGCGCCAGGCAGAAGGCCTGGCCGGCCAGATCCCCGTACCGTACTGGGGTAAGTACGTCGCCCACGACAACAACCGCGACGGCATGGGCCAGTTCCTCGCGATGACGCGCAACGTCGAGCGGGTCGCGAACGAGTGGAAGCCGACGGTCCTCCATGATCTCCACGAAGCGCAGCAGCTGCTGTACGTCTCGACCGGCACGGGCCCGTACAACGAGCAACTCGATCCGATCACGATCAACGAGTGGTGGATGTTCGCGCAGAACGACGTCATGGAAATGACGAAACGCGGCGTGCCCGGCGTGTGGACCTATGGGTTCTACGACGGATGGACGCCGAACTACATGTTCTATGCGGTGCACTCGCACAACGCGACGGGCCGCTTCTATGAAGTGAACAGTTTCAATCCGGGCACGGCGGCCAAGATTCCCGGGGTGACTGGAACCGCGCCTGCCGCGCCCGCCGCGGCGGGTGGCGGTGGAGGACGTGGAGGTGGCGGCGGACGCGGAGCGGGGGCAGCCGGAGGAGCAGGTGGCGGCGCTGTTGTGGGTGCCGGCGCTGGTGGTGCCGGCGCACCGCCGCAGTTCGGTGGCGGCGGCGGTGGTCGTGGCGGTCGTGGTGGACAAAGCCGTGAGTGGTTCCGTCCCAACCCGGATCCGGGCAACGTGAACTGGGGCCCGCGCGCGCACGTGAACATGAGCCAGTCAGGCGTGCTCTTCGCGCTCTCGTTCACGGGCAAGGACAAGGAGCGCTGGCTCGAGAACTACTGGATCAAGAACCGGAACGCCGTCGACAAGGGCAAGAACGGTCCCGTGTTCGGCTGGGTGATTCCCGCGTCGCAGCAGAGCAAGGCGAACGCCGCCGAGGCCGTGAACGGTCTCATCGCGCAGGGTGTGGAGTTCCACATCGCGACGGCCGCGTTCCAAGCCGGCAACGTCTCTGTGAAGCCGGGTGACTGGATCCTGCGAGGCGATCAGCCGTATCGCACGGTCGCCGACATCTATTTCGCGATTCAGGACTACTCGATGTCCAACCCGAGTCCGTACGACGATCTCGGATGGACCTATCCGATGATGAGGAACCTCATCATCACGCCGGTCACCGACAAGGCGCTGCTCTCGGGCGCGATGTCTCCCGTGACGACGGCCACCGTGCGCGCGGCCGGCGGCATCTCCGGCACTGGCTCGACCGTCATCGTCGAACATAGCGGCGACAATCTGCTGGCGCAGTTCCGCTTCGTCAATGCGGCGGTCAAAATGTCGGCGGCCGAGGCGGAATTCGAAGCGGGCGGACGCAAATTCACGGCCGGATCGTTCATCATTCCGAACGCCAACCGGGCGCAGCTCGAACCGCAGCTGACGCAACTCGGGCTCTCCGGCTACGCCGTCGCGTCGGTGTCCGCGGACGTCAAGACGCACGACCTCGACGTGCCGCGCATCGGCTACATCCACAGCTGGAGCAACACGCAGGACGAGGGCTGGGTGCGCGCGGCGCTCGACTACTACAAGATTCCGTACACCTACTTCGGCGAGAACGAAGTCGGGAAGCGCGATTTGAAGTCGTTCGACGTGATCCTCTGGCCGTCCGGCGGCGGCGTCGGGCAGGAGCCGCCCACGGGTGGCACGCCGATTCCGTATAAGAAGACAGAGTTCTTCCAGGCGATCGGCGCGCCCGACTCCACCGATGACACGCGCGGCGGCATGGGGCAGTCGGGACTGAAGAAGCTGTACGACTGGGTCTCGTCTGGCGGCACACTCATCACTGAAGGTGGCACCGCCGCGATCTTCCCGCAGAACTTCCTCACACCGGGCATCACGGTCGATCAGGGCAACGGGCTCATCGCGCCTGGCTCGGTTTATCGCGGCGTGATTTCGGATCGCGGCAGTCCGATCGTCTATGGCATCCCGCGCAACCACCTGCCGGTTTACTACAAAAATGCGCCGCTCTTCAGCATCGGCGGCCAGCCTGGGCCGCTCGCGAATGCGCCAGCGACACCCGGTGGCGGTGGGCGTGGCGGCTTGTACCAGAACACGCAGCCGATGGGATCCAGCGCAAACGTCTTCGGCACTTGGGATCCGACGAAGGACTACACCGGCTTCCAGCCGCCGGCCGCTGACGCGAATGCCGCAGGTGGAGGTCGCGGAGGAAATGCCGGAGGTCGCGGAGCGGGGGGACCCGGAGGAGGGGCACAGTTCGGAGGCCGTGGCGGCGGCGGTGGCGGACAACTCATGGACTTCATGCGTCCTCGCGTCGTGCTGTCGTTCCCGGCCAGCGCAAGCGACATGCTGCTTTCGGGCGGCGTGCTTGGTGCGCAGAACCTCGAGAACCGCGCGCAGGTCATCGACGCTCCGGTGGGCCGCGGGCACGTCGTGATGTTCGCGATCCGTCCGTTCTGGCGCTGGCAGACTCAGGGCACGTTCATCCTCGGGTTCAACGCCCTGATGAATTGGAACGACTTGAACGCTGGTAAGTAGAACCGCGTCGCTGTAACGACGCGAACGACGCGAACGACCGGGAACTAACGGGAACTAAGGGCATTCCGCACGCTGACTGCGTGCCGAGAAGGACAAGCGCCTCTTGGTTCCCGATCGTTCCCGTCGTTCCCGATCGTTCCCGATCGTTCGCGTCGTTGCTTGCGCCAACCTGAACGCCACCTGAACGCCCTATTCACACCGTCTTCAGCAAGCGTTCAGTAGACTCTCGTCATGGCTCGTCAACGTCGTGGCGTCATCATCGCCCTAATTGTGTTTGTCGTCCTCGCCGTCGCTATCCGTGTCTTTGGCGATCCGCTCTGGGACATGTTCCTTCGTCTCCACGGCGCTCCGCCTGCTGGTCACTAATGGCCGGCTGGCTTCGCGATCTGCGCGTCTCGATGCGCGCGATTCGATCGATGCCGGGTGTCGCAGGCGTCATCGTCCTGTCGCTCGCGGTCGGAATCGGCGTCAATACGACGGTCTTCTCGTGGATTCAGGCGCGTGTCCTCAGTCCGATTCCCGGCGTCGCGCGGGGAGGGGATTTCTACTTGGTCGAAGCCCGGAGCGAAACGGGAGGCTATCCAAGTTACTCATGGCTCGAGTTTCAGGATTTGCAGCGCCGGCTGTCCACGGTCCGTGAGGTCTTCGCGTTCCGCATCGCGCCGTTCAGCGTCGGCGGGGCGGACTGGTCCGACCGGATCTACGGTACGCTCGTCTCCGGCAACTACTTCCCAGCGTTGGGTCTGCAGCCGGCCGCGGGCCGGCTTTTCGGCCCTGGTGATACCGTGACGGCCGGCGGCCCGCCGATCGTTGTCGTTTCGCACAGATTCTGGCGGTCGCGCCTGCGGGGCGCTCAGGATGTCATCGGTCAGACGCTTCTCCTGAACGATCGACCGTTCAGCATTGCCGGCGTCGCCCCCGAGGGTTTCAACGGCACCATCTTGGGGTTGACCTTTGATTTATGGACGCCGGCGACAGCAGCGCCCGTGCTGCTGGAAGGATCGCGCGAGCTCGAGAGCCGCGGATTCCGCGACTACATGATGATGGCCGCGCTCAAGCCGGGCGTATCGCTCAACGACGCGCAGCACGAACTCGACGCGGCGATGGCGGAACTCGCCGTCGCGTATCCCGATACGAACCGGTCGATTCGCGGCGAGATTCTCCCGCAGTGGCAATCTCCTCGCGGCCCTCAGAAATCGTTGACGCTGGCCCTGGTGATGCTGCAGGGCATGATGCTTCTCGTCCTCGCTGTCGTTGCAGGGAACACCACCAATCTCGTCCTGGCCCGGGCCAGTTCGCGCCAGCAGGAAGTGGGCGTGATGCTCGCGCTCGGTTCTGGACGCTGGCGTGTGATTCGTCTGCTCGTCACCGAGAACGTTCTGCTCGCGCTGGTTGGGGCGCTTCTGGGTGCCGCAATGGCGGTGTGGGGGACCACGGCAGTGCGCGCGGTGCCGTTCCCGACTCCAAATGGTCTCGAGGTGTCGTTCGACACCCGGATCGATCTCGTGAGCCTGGGATTCGCATCGCTGCTCGGTCTGTTGTCGGGTCTGACCGTCGGGCTGCCGGCCGGCCTGCATCTGGCAAGGACAGCGCCCTTCGTCGCGATGAAAGGCGGCGTCACGCCGGCACGCAGCACGATGCGGGATGTGTTCCTCGTTCTCGAGGTTGCGCTCGCGATGGTCGTACTCTCGCTGGCGGCGACGTTCCTCAAGAACTTCACGGACACCAAGCGCAGTTATCCCGGGTTCACTCGCGACGGTGTGCTGCTCGCGACCTATGACCTGCGAACCCGCAATCGATCGGTGACCGGGGCGGCATCCACAGAGTTTGCGGCGCGCCTGCTCGATGGCGTTCGAACCGTGCCGGGTGTCGAGTCGGCGGCGATCGCGACCGCTGTCCCGCTCGACATTCACGGCGCGCAGTCACGTCGCGTGACGATCGAGGGCCATACGCGTTCCGATGGCCAGCCCGAGACCGTGCTGACGAACACGGTGACGCAGGGCTACTTCAGGACGATGGAAATCCCGTTCGTCGAGGGCACGGACTTTGCCGGCCTTAGAGACGCCACGCAGCCACCGCAGGCCATCGTCAATTCGACATTCGTCCGGCTATACGTCCCGCAGGGCGGGCCGCTCGGACGCCGGATCACCGCGGGCAATCGGACGTTCACGATTGTCGGGGTCGTGAAGGACTCGCTTTACAACGCCTTCGGCGAAGATCCTTCGCCGTTCGTCTATGTATCCTTCCGCGACGCGCCCTCATCGCAGGCCGAACTGCACTTCAGGACGCGGGCGGGTCAGGAGACGGCGCCGCTTCCGTCGGTGCGCGCGGCAGTGCGGGACATCGATCCCACGTTGCCGTTGTTCAACGTGCGGACACTAACCGCGTTCGTCGATGCGAACCTCGTATTTCAGAAGATTCCCGCCCGGATGTTCATCGTGCTGGGACCGATGCTCCTGGCGTTGGTCGCAATCGGCATCTATGCCGTTGCGGCGTACGCCGTCTCGCTCCGGCGCAAGGAGATCGGCACGCGACTGGCCCTCGGCGCGACGACCAATGGCGTGATCCGGATGCTCATCGGCTCGACACTGCGGCTCGTTGCCTACGGAATGGTTGCCGGCGCCAGCGTCGCGACGCTCGTCGGCCAGGGTACTCCCGGACTGGGGCAACTGGCCCTGATCGGCGGAGTTCTGACTGCGTTCCTTGCCGCGGCGACAGTCGCCACCTGGATATCAGCGAGACAAGTCTCTTCGATCGACCTGAACACCGTCCTCAAGCAGGACTGACACTCCGCTTTCTCCCGCGACGGGAGTAATATTCATCTGCTTCGGGGGATCCATCATGAAACCGTACCGCCTGTCCCTGCTTGTCATCCTGTCTGCCTTGTGTGTTTTGCCGGCATCGGTCGTGGCCGACCGGACCGACGATGCGAAGAAGTTTCCGAGCATCGAGTCCATCCTGAGGCCCGGCCTGCCACTCGAGCTCGTGTCGGCGAGGAAGGCCGATCGAATCGCGTGGATCTCGTACGAGGCGGGCAAGCGCAACGTCTTCACGGCCGCCGGTCCGCTGTACAAGACCGTGCGCGTCACGTCATTCCTCAAGGATGACGGCGTCGACCTGACGCAGGTGAGGATCTCCGACGACGGCAGCACGATTGCCTTCGTGCGCGGGCACAATCAGAACAACACCGGGTGGATCGCGAATCCGAACGGCGATCCGAATGGCGCGGACCGGACGATCTGGGCCGCGCGCACGGCGGTCCCTGGATCCGCACGGCGTCTCGCGGAAGGACAGAATCCCGAAGTCTCGCCCGACGGCACGTCCGTGCTCTACATGAAGGACGGACAGATCTATCGCGCCCGCGTTACTGCGGCTGGTGCGCCGACCAAGATCGACAAGGGCGAGGCGCCCTTCATCAAAGCGTGGGGCGTGAACAGCGGCCCGCGGTGGTCGCCTGACGGCACGCGCATCGCGTTCACGAGCAATCGCGTCACCCACAGTTTCATCGGTCTCTACGAGTTCAAGACAAACCGCGTCACCTACGTTGCCGCCAGCGTCGATCGGGACACGAGTCCGACCTGGTCGCCGGACGGCAAGCGGATCGCGTTCATTCGCCGGCCCGGCGCAGCGTTCGGTACGCAGCCATCGCCAGGCGGCGGCAGCGGCTTGCCGGATAACAACGCGAACGGAGGGCGCGGAGGGAATGCCGGAGGGCGCGGAGTGGGGGCACCCGGAGGTGCGCCCGGCGGCGCGGTAGCAGCGCCCGGTGCGGCGGCCACTGCTCCCGGTGCACAGGCGGCCGGTGCTCAGGCTGCGGGGCGTCAGGGCGGTGGTGGTGGACGCGGCGGTCGCGGTGGCGGCGATCAGCAGCCGGCGCCGCCGGCCGGAGCACCACTCGCGCAGCAGCCGGGTCTCTATCGTGGCCAGCTTCCGAGCGGCCAGCAGATGGCCGTGATGATCGCGGACATCAATAGTAGTGGACCGCGCGTCGGCGGCGAGTTCATCGAAGCGAAGGAGGTCTGGCATCCGGCGCAGGGTTCCCGGTGGGGCAACATCAACAACATCACGTGGACGGGCGATCACTTCACGTTCTCGATGCTCGAGAAGCCCACCGACGAGTCGAACAGCTACTACTCGTTCCCGGTCAATGGCTCCGCGCAGCCGGTTCAGTTGACGACGACTGAGGGCATCATCGAGGACGCGACGGCAGCAGCGTTCTCCAAGGACGGCAAGACGCTCTTCTACTGCACGAACACCGGCGACATCGATCGCCGCCACATCTGGGCGGTGCCAACCGCCGGCGGCACGCCGCAGCAGATCACTTCAGGCGTGGGCATCGAAAACGTCCCGGCACCGATCGCATCCGGCAAGCAGATCGCCGTACTGAGCGCGGACGCGAGGCGCCCGTTGTCAGTGGCGCTGTGGCCGTCGGCGGCGACACCCGCGAGCGTCGGTCAGAAGGCTGAGAAGGTGCTGTACCCGTCGCTCGTCGGATTCCCGATTGAGTCGATGGTCGTGCCGACGAACGTGACGCTCAAGGCCGAGGACGGCGTGGAGTTCCACAACCAGCTCTTCACGCCGGCGGACATCAAGCCCGGTGAGAAGCGCCCGGCGCTGATCTTCGTGCACGGCGGTCCGGCGCGGCAGATGCTGCTCGGCTGGCACTATCTGAGCTTCTACCACGTGTTCTACGGCGTGAATCAGTGGCTCGCGAACCAGGGCTACATCGTGATGTCCGTAAACTACCGCAGCGGTGTTGGTTACGGACGCTCGTTCCGTCAGGCGCCGCAGACCGGCAGCGGTGGCAACTCGGAGTATCGAGACGTGCTTGCGGCAGGGAAGTGGCTCGCGGCGCAGCCGAACGTCGATACAACCCGCTTCGGCATCTGGGGATTGTCGTACGGCGGCCTGCTCACCGCTCAGGCGCTCGCGCGCAACTCGGACCTCTTCAAGCTCGGCATCGACCTCGCCGGCGTGCACGTCCGCGGCCAGCTCGATCCCGAGAACCTCGCGTACCGCTCGTCGGCGATCTCGGAGATCGACAAGTGGAAGTCGCCCGTTCTGCTCGTGCATGGTGACGATGACCGCAACGTGAACTTCGCGCAGACCGTCGGCCTCGTCCAGCTCCTTCGCACGCGCAACGTCTATCACGAGCTCATCGTCTTTCCTGATGACATCCACGAAACGCTGCTGCACAGCCGGTGGCTGTACACGTTCGATCGCATGGAGGCGTTCCTGAACAAGTTCTTCGGGGAACCGACGGCGGCCACACGCTAGGTTGGTCAGGCTTGCGGAAGCGTCAGCGTCGCTCGTAGGCCGCCGAGTGGCGACGCGCCGAGGTAGATCGATCCGCCATAGAGACCAGCAAGGTCCCGCACGATGGCGAGGCCGAGGCCTGTCCCTGGCGCAGCCTGATCGGCGCGGACGCCGCGGTTAAGGACGGCCTCCCGCATTCCGGGATCCAGTCCAGGACCGTCGTCGTCGACCGTGAACACTGCACGGCCATCGGCGCCAGACGCCTGCAGCGCGACGCGTGTCTTCGCCCACTTGCAGGCGTTGTCGAGCAGATTCCCAAGTATCTCGTCCAGATCCTCGCGCTGAACACGAACGTACAGATCGGCTGGCGTGTCCGCGGAAATCGCAATTCTTCGTTCGACGTACAGCCGGGCCAGCGTCCGGCGGAGTCCGTCCACGCACGCTGTGGCGGACGAGCGGACAGCCGGCGCGGCGCTCGAGGCGGCGGCTCGGGCGTGTGCGAGGTGGTAGTCGATCTGTCGGCGCATGCGACTGACTTCGTGCGCGATGGTGTCGGCAAGTTCCGGCTGACCGGCCGCTCGTGCGCGGTCGGCCTCCTGCGCGAGTATCGCCAGGGGCGTCTTCAAGCCGTGAGCGAGGTCACCCGCCTTGGATTGCGCGCGGGCAACGTTCTCGTCGTGCGCGTCGAGCAACGCGTTGAGATCGGCGACGAGAGGTTGGGCTTCGCTGGGATAGTCGCCGACGACGCGCTTCTCCTTGCCGCTGTGGACGTCCGCCAGTCGCGCGCGAAGGTCGGAGAGCGAGCCAAGTCCGCGTCGGACCCAAACGAATCCGGTGACCACGAGAATCGTGGCGATCGACAGCATCATGAGGGTCTGCCCGAACGCCTGGTGAACCGTGTCGGGGATGTGCGGCTTGCCCGTGAACAGCAGCCACATCATCACCGCGCCAGAGATGAGGAAGAAGCCGACGGTCCACAGCGCCGCCCCGATGAGGACCCTCGTACGAAGTGAGCGTCGCGTCACATGCGGTACCCGAGTCCGCGCACGGTCTCGATGAGACCCGCGCCTATCTTCCGTCGCAGCCGCGCGATGAACACCTCGACGGTGTTCGAGTCACGATCGGCGTCCTGGGCATAGATGTGCTCGGTGAGCTCGCTTTGCGTCACGACCCGTCCGCGGTGGTGCATGAGATAGGAAAGAACGCGGAACTCATGACTCGTGAGCTTGACGGCGGTGCCATCGACGGTGACGCGAGCGCCGCGGGGATCGAGGACGAGCCCGCCGCTCCTGAGCTCCGGCCCGACTTGCCCGGTCGAACGACGGATCAACGCCCGCAGCCGCGCCAGAAGCTCCTCCATCTGAAACGGCTTTGAGACGTAGTCGTCTGCGCCCTGATCTATCCCGCGCACTTTCTCGTGCCAGCTGCCTCGCGCCGTCAGCACGAGGACGGGCACGGTGATGGCCGCCTCACGCCAGCCGGCCAGCAGCGTCAGGCCGTCGATGTGAGGCAGGCCCAGGTCGAGGATGATTGCGTCATATCGCTCGGTGCGCGTCAGGAAGTCCGCGCGTTCGCCGTCTTCTGCGGCATCAACCGCGTAACCGGCAGCGCCAACCGCCTGCGCCAACTGCTGGCGCAGGCGCTGTTCGTCCTCGACGACAAGCACTCGCACTGCACCGTTATAGCCCAGGGGGCGCTGAACCTTGGCTGAACGGGGCTGCGCGGTTCAGGGTTCAGGGTTCAGGGTGCCGGGTTCCGGGTGATAAGGGCTATTTCTTGGTCATCACGAACACGAAGTAGCCCTCCGCGACGGTGAAGTCCGCCGGCCGGGCCGTGCCCGGGTCGCCGAGCTTGCCCTTCATCGTGTTGCCGGTGAGCTCGAAGACGCCGAGCTGCGTCTTACCCGCGTCGTCGCCCTCGACGATGCTGATGTCGATGGTCATCGGCTTCTTGCTTTCATCGATCTTGAAGGTCCCGCGCTCGATCATCTGGCCGTTCACGGTCTGGACGTACGTGTTGTCCTTGATTGTGATGAGCATTTCCTGCCCTGAGCCTGCGAGGTCCTGTCCGTTGGCGTTCGTCATCTGCCAGACGCCCTGAACCGAGGCCAGAACCCCAGTGGGCTTCGTCGGCGCGGCCGGCGCGCCCTGGGCGCGGGCGGACTGAGCGGCCAGCGGGGCCGCGGCGATGGTGATAGCCAGGGCGACTAGAGCGATCCGTCGGGTCATTGTCGGGTCTCCTTCGTTCGAGTTGTTTCGAGCCTGGGCCGGGTCATCGGACGCAGCCCGCCGTTCCGAAGATAGACGTGCGGCGGGCCGAAATGGTTGCCCCGGCCCCGCCGCCCGGTCTCTCCTGTTGCCAAACTACACGAGACAGTCCTAGACTCCTGTTGTATGGCAACAGGAATCGAACGGACCGACGTGCCCCAGGGCACGCTTGCGCTCATGGTACTGCAGACGCTTCGCGCGCTCGGGCCGCAGCACGGCTACGGCATCGCGCGCCGCATCGAACAGGTGAGCGGCGATCTCATCGCGATGAATCAGGGCACGCTGTACCCAGCGCTCGTGCGCCTGGAGCAGGACGGTCTGATCAAGGCGAAGTGGGGCGTCTCCGAGAACAACAGGAAGGCCAAGTTCTACGCGCTCACGAAGCGCGGTGAGAAACGGCTGGTCACCGAGACGGCGCGCTGGTCGCGCGTCGCGGGCGTCATCGAGCGCTTCATCCGGCCCGAGGGAGAACAGCCATGACCGGCCTGCGACGCATCCTTTCGCGGATCCGCGAGTTCTTTTCCTCAGCTGCGGTCGAGCGTGATCTGACGGATGAGGTCCAGAGCCACATCGACCACGCGACGGACGAATACGTGCGCCGCGGGTTCACGCGTGACGAGGCGCGACGACAGGCGAGGCGTGACTTCGGCGGCGCCGGAAGCGAGGACATCGTTCGCGAGTTGGTGCGGGACGTCCGAGGTCTGCCGTTCCTGGAACAGCTTCTCATCGACGCGAGACGCGCCGTCCGATCCCTCGCGAAGACGCGCGGTTTCACCACGGTGGCGATTCTCACGCTTGCCCTTGGGATCGGCGTCAGCACTGCCGTCTTCAGCCTCCTCGATCACGTGCTGCTGCGGCCGCTTCCGTACTACGAGCCGGACCGCCTGGTCTCGATCTGGGAGGCTCGCGTGGGCGGCACCGGTCCGTCGGCGCAGCCGGCGTCGCTGCTGACCGGCAACGACGATCCGAACCGCCTGACCGTGGCGCCCGCGGCGTATCTGGACTTCAAGGCGCGCGTCGCCGGAGTCAGCGCGATGGCGGGCTACGACCGTGATTCCCGTACGTTCACCGGCGCGGGTGAGCCGGAGCAGATTTCCGGTGAGATCGTGACCTCGAGTTATTTTGGCGTGCTCGGCGCCACCGCGATCCGCGGGCGGCTGCTCGGCCCGATCGACGAGCAGGCGACCTCGGCGTCCGTCGTCGTGATCAGTCATTCGATGTGGCAACGGCGGTTCAACGGCGACGACGCGATCGTCGGGAAGGCGATTACCCTCAACAAGCAGCCGCTCGAGATCGTCGGCGTCATGGCGCCCGGTTTTGTCGCCGCGTCGCAGTTCGTCCAGGTCGAGCCGATCAGCTACTGGGTGACGGAAGCCTTCCGGCCGGACCTCATCAGCAACTACGGCGATCATGAAATCTTCGTCATCGGCCGCCTCGCGCCCGGCGTGACCGTGAGTGACGTGCAGCACGGATTGACCGCGGTTTCAGAGGACATCGAGCGCCGTTCGCCCAAGACGAACGCGGGGATGCGCGCATTCGTCCGGCCGCTCGGCGACGACATCGTACGGCGTGTGAAGACGTCGCTCACGATGATTTCGCTGATGGTCGCCTTCATCCTGGTCATCGTCTGCGTGAACATTGCGAACCTCCTCATCGTGCGCGGATCGGGACGCCGGCGGGAGATCGCCATCCGCTACGCGCTCGGCGCCAGCCGGCGCCGGGTGTTGAGCGAGATGCTGACCGAGAGCCTCGTCCTCGCCCTGCTGTCGTGCGCCGGTGGAATCCTGCTGGCGTGGTGGCTGAAGGGGCTGCTCGTCTCGCTCGCGCCACCCTCACTGCCACGGTTGGGCAATGTGGCGCTTGACCAGCGAGTGCTGTTCTTCAGCGTTGGCCTTGCCATCGTCACCGGCCTGTTGTTTGGAGCCCTGCCCGCCTGGCAGGCCCGCCGCGCAAAGCCGCTTGACGCCATCTCCAGCGGCGGCCGTGTGGTTGCCAGCGCCTGGATGATGCGATGGCGCAACTCGCTGATGGTCTTCGAGATTGCGGTATCAACGGTCCTTCTGATCGGCGCCGGTCTGATGGTGAAGAGCCTGGTGACGCTCAACTCGATTCCTCTGGGCTTTCGAACCGAGGGCATTCTGGCTCTCAATGCGACACTGCCGGAACATCGGTATGCCACCGCGGATGCGCGGTTTGAGTTCTTCCGCAGGCTCGAGACGCGCGTTCGCCAGATTCCCGAGGTCGCCGCCGTCGGGTACGCCAATAGATTTCCGATGCGCGGGGCCTGGGGCAGCGGCTTCGGGATCGAAGGTGGCGCCGGCAATCTGTCGGCTGACTTTCAGGCGGTGAGCACCGGCTACTTCGAAACGATCGACATCCGGCTCCTGCGCGGACGGCTGTTCACCGACCAGGATGTGAAGACGTCCGAACCAGTAGCGGTCGTCAGCGAGGCGTTCGGCCGCCAACTCCTCGGCGGCGCGGACCCTCGTGGCACGAGGCTCCGCCGCGGCCAGAACATGCCGTGGATCACGATCGTCGGCGTCGTGGCCGACATCCGGCGCGACGGCAAACGCGCCGAGATCAGTCCTCAGGTCTTCCTGCCGGCGGCCCAGACCCTGTCATATCCGGTGCGTCTCGCCGATTTGGCCGTGCGGGTGCAGGGCGACCCCGCAACGGCGAGCCGCCTCGCGCCTGCGCTTCGCGCCGCGGTCGCGGACGTCGATCCGGATCAACCGGTCTCCAACGTCAGGACGCTCGAGGAGGTCGTGGCGCTTGGCGCGCGGGAACAGCGCTTCCAAGCCGTTCTGCTCGGCCTCTTCGCGGGCCTCGCGCTGCTTCTTGCGACGATCGGCGTTCACGGTGTCGTCGCGTATCTCGTCGCGCAGCGGACGCCGGAAATTGGCGTTCGAATGGCGCTCGGCGCCGGCAGGCTGCGCATTCTGAGATGGCTGCTCACGGCGACCACGTGGCATGTGACGGCTGGCGCAATCGCCGGTCTCCTCGCGGCCGTTGCCTTGTCGCGATACGTCAAGAGTCTGCTATTCCAGGTGACGCCGCTGGATGCGGCAACCTACGCCGTCTCGACCGCGCTCCTTTGCGTCGTCGCGATTGGCGCCGCCGCACTTGCGGCCAGGCGCGCGACAAAGATCGATCCTGTCAGGGCGCTCAGAGCGGAGTAGTTACAACGACGCAAACGACGACAATGACACTAACGACGCCAATGGAACGGCACGGAGTGCTCTAGCTTGGCGTCGTTCTCGTCGTTGGTGTCATTGGCGTCGTTCAGTTCTGCCGTTGCGAAATTCTACCGGCGAGAATCCCGTTGATCGTTTGAATGCTCTGCTGAACGCGGCTTCTGAGGCGTAGCCGATTTCCTGTGCCACGGCCGAGACCTTCGACCGGCCTGATGTGAGCAGGCTGGCCGCGAGCTGGATCCGCCACTGCGTGAGGTACTGCATCGGCGGCATGCCGACGAGTGACGAGAATCGATCTGCCAGCACCGAGCGGGACGCGCCCGCTTCGCGCGCCAGTGAGGCCAGTGTCCAGTCCTCCGCCGGCCGCGAGTGCATGCACGCGATGGCGGGCCCGACCACCGGATCTTTCAGTCCGGCCAGCCAGCTCGCCTGTTGCGGCGGCATCGCCTCCAGATAACGTCGAACGACCTCGATGAACATCAGCTCGGCCATCCGCGTGAGCATCGTGTCCGCGCCGACCCGGCCGAGCCTGGATTCGGCGACGACCTGGCGTGGAAACTCAGACAGCCAGCCCTCAGCCGCGCGTGGCACGTGCAGGCATTTCGGCAGTGCGGCAAGCAGCGGGTTGAATGGCTTCGCGTCGCATCCCAAAAAGCCGCACACGAACGTCGTCTCTCTGTCCGCGCGATCGCCCAGCCGCACCGTTTCTGGATAGCGAGAGGGTGCATTCGCGCCGTCGTCGTTCGGCACTCGCTGGCCCTCCGCGCTGGCCATGACGTGGGGATCGCCCTGCGGAAAGACGATCACGTCGCCGGCATTGAGGTGTTGCTGCGGCTGTCCCACGATGCCGCCCCAGCAGCTGCCGCCGGTGACGATGTGGTACGAGATGAGATGTTCGGATTCGGGCAGGATGCGCGGCGCCAGTTCTCGGGCGGCTCGCGCGGCGACCGACCACGGCGCCGACGCTTCCACCAGATAGAAGTACGCGCCGTTCAGCCTGACCGCGCGCAGGACGTCCGAAAGCGGGTCCATTGGGGATTCATGGTACGCGGACAACGTACCCGGACGACGCCTCCGTGCCCTCCTTGGCGCGAATCGGACGATTGAGCAGGAGGCCCGGACGGGCGGTCATTCATTCCGGGCCGGCGGTTCCGTATTGTCAGTCATGTGCATCGCGAACGAATTCGCGCCAGGAGAACAGCCATGACATCAGCAGTTGCCATTCAGAACGTCGTTGATTCCTGCGGCCCGGTGGTGGGGAACGTCACCATCACGCCCGCCATCCCGATGGTCGAGGACGTTATGACCGGACGGAACCGCGCGACATGGGTCGCGGGGGATTTCGAGAAGATTGCCGTCGGGTTCGCCGCCGGCGCCGCCCAGTTCGTCGAGCGCGTGGGAGTGAACATCGGCGACAACGTGCTCGACGTGGCGACCGGCACCGGCAACCTGGCTATCCCCGCCGCGCATCTCGGCGGCATCGTGACGGGCGTGGACATCGCGCCCAATCTCATCGCAACCGCGAGGGCGAAGGCGGCCGAGCGCAAGCTCGACATTGTGTTCGACGAGGGCAACGCCGAATCGCTGCCGTACGGCACGAGCGTCTTCAAGACGGTCATGAGCATGTTCGGCGTGATGTTCGTGCCGCGGCCCGAGAAGGCGCTGGCCGAACTTCTGCGTGTGACACGACCGGGTGGCCGGATTGCGCTGGCGAACTGGACGCCGGACGGCTTCATCGGCAAGGTCCTCAAGACCCACGCGAAGCACGTGCCGCCGCCGGCCGGTGTGCCGACTCCGCTCCTCTGGGGCGACGAGGCAGCGATGCACGACCGGCTCGACCCGTTCATGGACGACATCCGCAAGGTCTCGTTCACGCCGCGCAAGATCGCGCTCGCGTTCCCGATGACGCCCGGCGCGGTCGTCGAGCTTTTCAGGGAGTTCTACGGTCCGTCGGTGCGAACGTTCGCCGCGCTCGACGCCGCCGGCCGCGCGTCTCTCGAAGCCGAGCTCGTGAAGCTGTGGACCTCAAGGAACATCGGACACGAAGGATCGACCTACGTCGAGGCGGAGTATTTGGAGACGAGACTTACGGTGAGATGAGCAACGACGCCAATGACACTAACGACCCAGCGACGCCAAGTCAGGGCCTGCTTGCCGCGTCTCCGTGGCACGTGCCTTAGGTTAGCGTCGTTCTCGTCGTTGGTTTCATTGGCGTCGTCGAACTATCGCACCTGAAAGTCTTGAGAGTGCTTGCCGCCGGGCGTGAGCGAGAAGATCGCGAACCCTGCGAGCTGGCGGAGCCACGCCGGGTCGTACCATCGACCCGGCTCCACGTCCTGAACGGCGATGAGCCTGTAATCGCCGCTCGGGAGATTCCGGAACTGATACCGCCCGTCGCTCGTTGGGCGAACGGCCTGGATGCGCCGGGACAACGGAAGCCAGAGCCGATCCTCGGACGGGAATGCGATGACGGTGAAGCCTGGCGCGGGCTGATTGGACGTGTCGCGAACCGTGCCGCTCACTTCCGTCGTCTGCGACGACAACGTGACGAGACCGCCGGCGACGTTGCGGCCGCCGTCGATTTCGAGAGGGAAGTCGAGAATGTCCTGGCCACCGAATGCGGCGGACTGCAGCACGTGCCCCGCGGGCATGCCGGCCATGGCCGTCAGCCGGTAGCGCCCGGGCGTCACCCCGCGAATCGTGAACTGGCCATTTGCGTCCACCGTTCCTGGAATCGCCTGAGCGAAGTCGCCACCGACTCCTCCGACCGGTGACAGATTGAGCGTCATTCGCGACAGATTCACTGAAGAGTCGCCGTTCTCCGTGGTGACCTGTCCGGACACGGTCAGTCCCGGTTGCAACGACAGCTGCAGGTCCGTCAGATTCCGCCCGTCAACTGAGATGTTCACGGTGGCCCAGAGCGGCGCCACCTTCTGGATCGCGGCCTGGATCTCCTTGATCTTTGTCGCGTCGGTCTGCGACGCAAGGAACTCCGCGGCTTCGCGACCGGACGCTTCGAGCTGCGGCGCGCCCTTGGCTGTTGCCTTGGTCATGAGGACGTACTGACCGGGAGCCACGCCCGTGAATGTGAACCGGCCCGCGTTGTCCGTGCGTGCGGAGCGCAGGCCGCCGTACTGCACACCCATTTCGTCCACGAGCTGCACCGTCGCGGCGCTCACCGCTCCGGTCGGTCCCATGAGCGTGCCCGACACGCGCGCGAGCGGCACGACCTGCATCGCGAAGTCGGTGGCAGCCCGTTCTTCGCCAGGACCGAGGGTCACCGTCGTGGCCGCCGATCCCACCGTCGTGCCGGGATAGAACACGCGTGCGAAGCCGGATGTCATCTCGGCCGGAATCTCGCCTTCAACCCGCAGCTTGAAGGTGTCGGCCCCTGCGGACTCGAGGGCCAGAACCTTCGCATAGACAGCACCTTCGCTGAGCGAGAAGGGGATGTTCGGCGCTCCTGATGCCGCGCTGATGACGTAGTCGCCCGGCAAAAGCGAGTGCAGCCGGTACACGCCGCGGTCGTCGGTGGTGGCGCTCGCGGCCTGCATCAGCGCGCGCTGCCCGGACTGCATGCTCCAGCGGAGCGCGCGAACCGCAATGCCGAACGCAGGTTCGCCGGCCTCGTCGATCACCGTGCCCGTGATGACGGCGCCGCGGGCGAGCGGCAGTGCGATGTTGGACCGTTTCTGTCCCTCGGCGATTCGAATCGGCGTGCCCGGCCTGCCGGAGCCCGGCTGTTTTTGACCGTAGATGCTCTCGATGAATCCGCCCTTCACCGTCGACACCGTGTACTCACCGGCGGGCAGGTCTGCAAAGCTGAAGGCGCCCTGATCGTCGGTCTGCACCGAGCGCACCAGCCGTGGAGCGGTGCTCGAGATGGTGACCGAAGCGCGCCGTACCGGACGGCCGGTGTCCACGGTGACAACCGTCCCGGCAATCGACGCCTTACCCCCGGCCGGCGGCGCGATTCTGGAGTCACGAGCGGCCTGTTCCGCCAGAACCAGGCCGGAACAGACGCAAACCGCGATCGATGCGGCGATGGACGCGGTGAGAAACCTTCGGGGGATTCGGGGCATGGTGTCTTTGACACCCGGTTGGCGAAAAAGGTCGGCAACGACGCGAACAAATGAGAACGACGGGAACGAACGGGAACCCAAAGCTCTTGTGACAAGTGCTTTTGGTTCGCGTCGTTCCCGTCGTTCCTGTAGTTCCCGTCGTTCCCGTCGTTTGAATCGGCGTGCTTACTTCGCTAGTTCATTGAGCGCGCCGATCAGCATGTCCACCTTCGCGCGATCGGACGAGCTCGTGGCGTCGGTCTTCAGCTGGCCGGCGAGCGTCGTCAGGGCCGTGCGGCGGGCGCCGCCGCTGGCCTTCTCGGCCCCGTCAATCGCCGACCGGACGGCCGAAATGCGCGCTGCCGACAGGCCGTTCGAGCGTTCGAGCTGATCGACGAACGCCTTCGCCTTCGCGAACGACGGCGGCCATACGAAGCGGCGCTGCTCCTGCGTGTTCCAGTAGTCCATCTTCACGGTTTTGGCCGCGTCGATTTCGTTCTGGGTGATGAGCGGGTTCGCGACGAGCTCGAAGATGTCGAGGCCGCGCGCGATTTCCGAGCTCACGATCACGCCGTTGTACCAGTAAGCCGACCAGGAGCCGCCGCTGATCATGCGCTCGCCGCTGAGCGGTCCGCGGTCGTGGAACGCGACTTCGAACGGCTTCGCCGGATCCGTCCAATCGAAGATCGTGAGGCCGCCCTGGTAGAACGCCTGCACCATCACTTCACGGCCGGGGATCGGAATGTTGGATCCATTGTGCGCGACGCAGTTCTCGAACTCGCTCTGCGCGGCCGGCATCTTGTAGTAGCCCTTGAACACCATCTTGTTGTTCTCGATGGCGAAGAGCGCGTCGGCGCCCCACTCGAGCTTGTGCTGTTTCTGGCAGTACGGCGCGCCGCCCCCGCCCCACTCGTCGGAGAAGAGGACACGCTTGCCATCGTTGCTGAACGTCGCGGAATGCCAGAACGACATGTTCGGGTCGCCCACGAAGTCGATGCGGATCGGGTGCGTCGCTTCACGGATGTCGAGCAGCAGTCCGAGGCCCGCGCACGCGCCGCCGGCGAGACCGACGTCCGGATACACCGTGATGTCGTGGCACTGGTTCGGGCCCACCGCGGGTCCCGGGGGTGGAGGAGGCGGGGCATTGGGGTCGCCGCCGCGTCCACCGCGCCCGCCGCGTCCGCCGCCGGCCGCGCCGGCAGCTCCTGCGCCAGCCGTTCCCGCCGCACCAGCACCGGCCGCGCCGCCGGCGACCACACCGCCGGCCGCACCGGCCGCGCCCGCCGCTGGCGGCGCGCCGCCGCGGCCCTGTCCATCACGTTCCGGGTTCGCCGGACGCGCCGGGAGGTCGTTGAAGATGCGCGCGGCGTTCGTCATCGCTGCGTTCTGCGGCGCCTTCAGGGGCACCTTGATGACTTCGAGGCGGAACTGCGCCGTCTTTCCGTCGATGTTGCCGCGGCCGGAATCGACGCACTCCCCCACTTCTTCAGTCGGACGCACGCCGGACGTCCCCTGAATGTAGATGTACACGTTGTCGTTGTCGCCTGGCTGGGTGACGACAGTGTGCGTGTGCGATCCGCGGCAGGTCTGCACGCTCGCCACGAGCTTCGGGTTCTTGACATCGGCGATGTCGAAGATCCGGACGCCGCGCATGCGCTCCTTGCTGACGGGTTCCATGGGCGGCTGGCCGTCACCGAACGAGCAGTTCAGACGGCTGTTCGCTGCCTCCGACGACATGAACAGCAGGTTCTTGTAGACAGACACGTCGTTCTGCGACGCGGGGCAGTAGTACGTGTTCACGACTTCCGGTCTCGCGGGATTGGAGATGTCGTAAATCTCGAAGCCGTTGTAGTTGCCCTGAATCGCGTACTTCCCGGTGAATGCCAGGTCCGAGCGCGTCGTCGCGAGATTGCGCTCGTTCGGCGTCGTCGTGGACAGGCGCTTCATGTTCCAGAGCGCTTCGCCCGCATCCCAGTAGCCGGCCTTGAGGCCGATGCGCGGATCCGGGGACGGCTTCGTGCCGCTCACGATCGGCGCGACGCCGGGTCCCATCACCTTCATTGGCGGAGCCGGTCGCGGTGGCGGCGCAGCGCGGCCACCGCCTGCTGCGCCGCCCGGCGCGCCTGCCGGCGCACCGGGTGCGCCCGCGGCTGCTGCCGGCGGAGCGGCCTGACCGGCGCCGCGTCCAGCCTGCGCCTGTCCCTGCTGTGGCGGCTGCGTCGGCGCCGCCGGCGGTGGCGGTGGCGTCTGGCGCGCTGGCGCCGCAGCCGGTGGTGGCGGCGGTGGCGGTGGCGCCGCCGGCGCGGTCTTCGGCGCGCACGCCACGGCCGTCACGAGGCCGATGGCAAGTGCGTACCCGAGAAGCGTCGTCTTTCTCATGGTCATCTCTCCTATTTGTTACCTATTTGATTGCTGCGAGCATCTGCTTCATCACTTCGATTTCGGTCGTCTGGTCGGCATAGACATCCGACGAGAACTTGTAGATGTCGTCGCCCTGCATCGAGCCCCACGACTTGGCGAGGACTTCGACCATGTCGATGGCGCCCTGGTGGTGCTTGATCATCCCGATGAGGAACAGGCGATCCCACTCCTTGCCGCGCGCCTTCCCGAGCGCCGCCATTTCCTCGTCGGTCAGCATGCCCGGCATGAGCATTTCGTGCACCATGTCGCCCATCTTCATCCGGTAGCGCGTGGCGTCGGCGGGCGGCACGTCCTGCCCGCGGTCGGCAAGCCACTGTCGCATCATCTTGATCTCGTAACCCTGCCCGACAACGATCCGCTCGCAGAGATTCTTGAGCGTCGGACTCTCGCCCTGCGACGGCGCCATCTTCGCCATCACGACGGCCTGCGCGTGATGCGGAATCATGCCCGCCATGAAGTCGACGTCCGCCATGTTGAACGCCTGGTCGATCCCGGGCGCCTTCATGAGCTTCAACTCGTCCTTTGAGCGCGTCATGTGCTGCGCCGAGGCGGCGCTGCCGAGCGTCCAGAGGATGCCCGTCGCGATCAGTGGGACCAGCGCGCGCCGTGTTGGAATAAAGGACATTTCAAAAACCCTCTCAGGAAGTAGTGAATGTTATGGGATTCCCGCATCCTTGAAAAGGGGCGGACGCCCTATCCGCTGAACTCCAGGCCCTCCGCGCCGGCCTGCACCCGGGCCCTGGTAAGCCAATCCAGCGCCACATTGGCGAGGGCCAGACCGCCAATCGACACACCAACGCGAATCGGGTCTGGATAGACCAGGTAAGTGAGGACCGGGCTGAGGATCGTGCCACCGACGATGGTTACCAGCATTACTACCGTGAGGCGCCCGGTGTTTCGTACCGTCTGGCTGCGTTCGAGAGAGAACGGAAGCTCCGGCTCGATCAACTGGTTGACCTGAAGCAGCGCAAGGGCCACGAGCCCGAGGATGGTGAAATGAACCACCGAGTGCCAAAAGAACCCTGACAGCGCAATGGCGACGCTGGCGATCGCGGCCGTGGCTGGGATCAGGATGCGGACGACGAACACGATCTTCGTGGCGCGCAGCAGCCGGCTGCGGTCGATGGGTGCCGCGAAATAGATCCATGACGCTTTGTACGCCTCGCTTCGCGGCAGGGCGCCTTGGAAGATCGCGCCAACCATGATCACGGTCATACCGATGAACATCCAGCCGATCGAATCGAAGGTTGTCCGCGCGTACGGGTCTGGAAGGACGCCCTCCCGGAGCGCCATCAGGAAGTACATGAGCACAATCGGGATGAACGCCAGGATCTGCATCCGGAATGCCTGGTCGTGACGGAACTGGGCGCGGATCAGCACCGTCATGGCACGCGCGTCACCTGATCGCAGGACCCAGGGGCGTCTGCCGGGCCGGGCCTTCGCTCGCGCGGTACTCGCGAACAGGCCGCCCAGCCTGTCCGAATAGTCGAGCGACACGCGGTCGCTGAGGCTGAACACCGCGGCGGCGATCGCGGCGAGAGTGAGCGCCGCGCCGATGTACTCGCGTGTGCCAGCGTTGCCCGCGGCCACGGCGACATAGCTCGCGAACCAGAACGGTGGATAGAGAAGCAGCCACGCGGATTCCGGCAGCGACAACGCGCCTGGCTTGACCTTGTCGAAGAACAGGTTCGGCAGCATGTAGCCGCCGTAGATAGCGAAGCTGGCGCCGAGCTGCAGGTACGTCAGGGCGCGTTTCAGCCGATCGGGTCCAACGGCGCGCAGAACCCAGGCGTAGCTGAAGACAATCACGAGCGACGCGAAGACCGCCGACAACAGTACCAGCCCACCGGCCGCGAGGCCGGTCGTGAGCCGGTTCGACGACACGAGGAAGCCCACGACCGGACCGAACCCCGCGAACAGTGCGAGGCCAATCGTGTAGATCAGGATGACCGCCACGCGCGCGGCGAAGTACGTCCGCGACGAAATGGGGCGCCATCCCAGAATCACGTGGTCCGTCGGACTCGTCATGACCGAGGCGTGATCGAGCAGCACCATGGAGCCGACGATCACCATGACGAAGCTCGATGTCAGCGTCGCGGCGCCCAGCTTGTCGGGCGCGAGGAAACAGAGAAAGCCCAGACCGAGTCCGATGACGAGGTACATCAGCGCGTTCATCGCGAGCGTGAGGCCCCTGGCGGCCGCGGCATTCGGGTTCGCACTGGCGGCGGTGCTGCGAAAGCTCATGCGCAGCCACGCGTGAACGAGCGCACGGAACACCGGGTAGTCGATCCCGAGCGCGTCGGCGATTCTCTGCACAGGTCAGACCTAGACTCTTTCCAATGCGGCCAGGAAGTCCGTAGTCACACGACCGGCGTCCTGGCCGCCCGTCAATTTCGCGAACGATTCCTCCAGTGTCTTCGCTCCGGTCTGTTCGGCGATCGCCTGTGCCGTCCCTTCCGCGATCTGCCGGCCCTTGTCGATGATGACGATGCGCGTGCAGATGCGCTCGACGACGTCGAGGATGTGGGAGCAGAAGAGGATCGTCTTGCCCTGCGACGCGAGGCGCTTGAGGAGCTCTTTCACAATCATCGCCGTGTTGGCGTCGAGCCCGTCGAGGGGCTCGTCGAGAAACAGCACGTCCGGTTTGTGCATGAGCGCCGACGCGAGGATCACCTTCTGCTTCATGCCTTTCGAGAATTGCGCCAGCCGCTCGACACTGACGCCGCGCAACTCGAAGAGGTCGAAGAGCTCCTCGCGCCGCAGTCGCGCGGTGTCCGGATCGAGGTGGTAGAAGCACGACATCAGCTCGAGGAACTCGTCCGCCGACAGACTCTCGTAGAGCGCGGTGCTTTCCGGCACGTAGCCGATGCGCTTCTTCGCTTCCAGCGCCTGCTTCACGATGTCGAAGCCCGCGACGGTGGCGCGCCCCTTCGTCGGCTTGATCATGCCCGTGAGGATTTTCACGGTCGTGGATTTGCCGGCGCCATTCGGACCGAGGAAGCCCAGGATCTCTCCGGGTTCCACGCGGAGGTTGAGATCCGAGAGCGCGGGCTTGTAGCCGTAGTCGCGCGAGAGATGCTCTGTCTGGATCACGGCCGGAAGTCTAGCCGAGAACCCTTGGCTGCGAGCGGTGTCTAAGCACTTCGACGCAACAAACGGGGCCCCAAATCACCCAATCGCCCATCACCAAATCACCGGATTTGGTGGAGGAGGGTCCCATGCCTCGAGATCTGTTCGCTGGAACATTCGAACGCAAGGCCGCACCGCGCCGGTCCGGTTGGACCATCGCGGGTTCGTTCGTCGCGCACGCCGTGCTCCTGGGCGCACTGCTCGTGCTGCCCGTGATGTCCGCGCTCGATAGCTACGTCGTCCAGGCGCGCACCATTGCGTTCGTCGTACCGCCGCCACCCGTCATGCCGGCCGTGCCGGTCGCACCCCCGAAGTCGTCGACACCAGCGCCGTCTGACATCAAGAACAATGCTGCGCCGCTGCAACCGCCCCTGAACGAAGTGACGAAGGACGCGACGACGGTTCCGAGCGGTCCTGTGCCTCCTGGTGCGATGGTGGGTGACGGCAGGGACGTGATTCTTGGTCCGCCTGGAAGCGGCGTGAACGTCCAGTACGTTGCGCCACCGCCCATGACGCCGCCTCAGCCGATTCGTCCCGGTGGCAACGTGAGCACGCCGACGCGCCTCCTCTATGTCGATCCGATCTATCCGCAGATCGCCATCATCTCGAAGACACAGGGAACCGTGATTCTCGAGGCGACCATCGACGAGACCGGCGTCGTTCGTGACGTGAAGGTGCTGCGATCGATCGCGCTGCTCGACCAGCCGGCGATCGACGCGGTGAAGCGGTGGCGCTACACGCCGACGAAACTCAACGGCGTCGCGGTGCCGATTCTCCTGACGGTGACGGTTACGTTCAGCCTTCGCTAGCGGTTCAGGGAGCAGGGTTCAGGGTGCCGGGTTCGCTTGTCTGGTTCCAGGTTCTTGGTTGCAGGGTGCACACGCACCGAACCGGGAACCGGGAACCGAAGCAACGAACCTGGCACCCTGAACCCTGAACCCTGAACCATAATCAGACCAACTGTTCATCCCGCGAACCCGTCCAACCACGAGGCCATGACCACACTGCGCTCGCTCCTCAAGCAGCCGCGCTTCACCGTCGTCGCGTCACTCACGCTCGCGCTGGGCGTTGGTGCCGTCACGGTGATCTTCAGCGTCGTCAACGGCGTGCTGCTGAAGCCGCTGCCGTATCCGGACGCCGATCGCGTGGTGAATGTGTGGAGCCACGCGCCGAAGATTGGCTACGACCAGTTCCCGCTCTCGCCCGACGTCTTCTTCGCGTACGAGCGAGACAATCAGGTCTTCGAGTCGATGGCGCTCTTCCAGCGGCGCCGCGCCAACCTGACGGGGCAGGACACGCCCGAAGTGGTCGAGTCCATCGTCGCGACCAACACCTATTTCAGGACACTCGGCCTGCCGGTGGTTCAGGGGCGTGACTTCAGTGACAAGGAAGACGCGCCCGATGGACCGCATGTGGTCGTCATCAGCAGCCGGGCGTGGACGAACCGGTTTGCGGGCGGCAAGTCGGCGATCGGGAAGACCATCCGGCTCGACGGACGGCCGACGGAGATCATCGGCATCGCGTCCCCGGCGCTCGACAGCACCGGTTCGCCGGACTTCTTCCTGCCTTCGGGGATGAATCGCACGAACCCGATTCAGGGCAACTTCGGCTGGAATGCCATCGCGCGCCTGAAGCCGGGCGTGCGGGCCGAGGACGCCTCGTCCCATCTGATTCCAATCGTCCAGAAGCTGCTGGCCGCGCTGAACAGTCCGACGTATCGCGCGTTTCTGATCGATGGCGACTACAAGCCGCAGGTCGTCCTGGCGAAGGAAGATCTCGTCGGCGACCTGAAACGTCCGCTCTGGATCCTGCTCGGAACCGTCGGCATGTTGTTGCTGGTCGCGTGCGCCAACGTCGCGAATCTGTTCCTGGTGCGCGCCGAAGGCAAGCAGCGCGAGATCGGGATCCGCGCCGCGCTCGGCGCCGGCCGCATGAACCTCGTCCGGCACGTGATGGCGGAAGCGTTGTTGCTTTCGACGATCGGTTCGGGACTCGGCGTGCTGATCGCGGCACTCGGATTGCCCGCACTCATCAAGGCCGCGCCGCCGTCCATCCCGCGGCTCGATCAGGTCGTGCTCGATTGGCGCGTCCTGCTGTTCGCCGCCGGCGTCGCGATCGTCTCCGCGTTCATCTTCGGGCTCGCGCCCGCGCTGCGATACACACGACAGCGGTCCCTGGCGACCATCGGGCACACGAGCCGCGGCGGTACCGAGGAGCCGGGACGCCGGCGCATCCGTCAGGTCCTCGTTGTCGCGCAGACGGCGCTCGCCCTGATCCTGCTCGTCGGATCCGGATTGCTCGCGCGCAGCTTCGCGCGCCTCACCTCGACGTCGCTCGGTTTCGATCCCGCGCACGTGATGACGTTCCGTGTGGCGCTGCCGGGGACGGACTACAAAGACGATGCGGCAATCAGGAACTTCGTGGACAGAATGGTCCTGCGTCTGCGCGAGATTCCCGGCGCGGAGTCATCGGGCGCCGCCACCGTCCTCCCGATCGCGAACAGTTCGCCCGGTACCGCGCAGGAGTTCGAAGGCCGGCCGCTCGTGGCGAATGCGCTTCCGCCGATGGTGCACTACAAGTTCGTGAGCCGGGGCTACTTCACGACGATGCGGATTCCGGTGGTGCGCGGACGCGACTTCGAGGCGAACGATTTCAAGGAGGAGATTCATTCGGTAGTCGCCAATCAGGCGCTCGCTGATCTCTACTGGCCGGGCCAGAATCCGATCGGCAAGCGAATCCGGCGGTCGTCCGACGGCGCGACCCGGGCTCCGGACTGGTTCACGGTTGTGGGTGTCGTTGGCAACGAGCGGCAGGATGGCTTGCGGGAGCCGGTTCGGCCGCTCCTTTACTACACGCCGCGAGGGATGGCCGGGCCGATGCCGCAGGTCTACGACTACGTCGTCCGCGGCGCCAGTCTCGAGGGACGCGCGGACGAACTGCGGCAGGCCGTGTGGAGCATCGACCGCGCGTTGCCGGTGGCGACGATGCGCCCGATGCAGGAGATCGTCAACCGGTCGATCGTCGAGTTCACCTTCACGATGCTGACGCTGACGATAGCGGCCGGCGTGGCGCTCCTCCTCGGCGCGATCGGTCTCTACGGCGTGCTCTCGTACGCGGTGACGCTGCGCACGCGCGAAATCGGCGTGCGTCTCGCGCTCGGCGCGCCGCCGTCGAGACTGATGCGATCGGTCGTGAGCAATGGCGTCCTGCTCGCCGGCATCGGCCTCGTCCTCGGCCTCGGCGGCGCCGTCTGGCTCACGCGCTTCCTCGGCAATCTGCTCTTCGAGACACAGCCCCTCGATCCGGCGACGCTCGGCGCGACAACGGGCGCGCTGCTGATCGTAGCGATGCTCGCGTCGTACCTGCCGGCCAGGCGGGCGGCGGCCGTGAGTCCCCTGGAGTCGATGAAGACAGAGTAGTCGCGATAGTCCGGCTATTTCACGTGGTTGATGTGGAACAGACCCTTCGTGCCGTCTTCGAGGGTGAAATTCATGTGAGGACTGTTGTTGGCGTCCACGGAGACGCTGCCTTCGCCGCGCAGCTTCAGTCCGCTGGCAAACGCCATCGTGAAATCAGCCCGGGTCGTGGAAATCTGGCCGCGCAGTTCCGTAGCCACACCACTGATCGTCCCTGTCGCGACAAAGCCGGCGGCGTTCTGCGTTACGTTGAACCGGTTGCCGAACTGATCCGTCCAGAAGCCCGCCGCCCAGCTGGCGTTGTCCCCGGAACCGGGGCCTGATCCAGGGCCGGGCACCGGTGCAGGTTCGGCGCGACCGCCCTTCTCGTACATCGCGTTGCCGATCAGGCCGAGCAATGCGATCACCCCGATGATTACCGCCCATTTCTTCCCGGTTGCCAACGATGCCCACCATCGGCGAGTCCCGTCGGGCGGAGGCGGGCCGGAGACTTCCATCAGTCAACCTCAGTCCTTCTTCTACAACGCCGCGCGGCAGAAGATACACGAAACCGGTCTAGAATTCTGCCTTCGCAGTAGATTTCCGCTTTGGGAGCAGGGACACATATGAAGAGGGTGTTTTTCGCAGCGCTTGCCGGACTCGTCGCGTTTTTCGTGTCCCTTGGAGCCGACCAGACTCCCGGCACTCAGGATCGGCTGACCGCAGAGGTCTTCGAGGGTTTGGCCCTCCGAAGCATCGGCCCGTCGCTCACGACCGGCCGCGTCGCGGACATCGACGTGGATCCAAAGAACCCGAACGTGTACTGGGTCGCGACCGCCGCAGGCGGCTTGTGGAAATCGGAGAACCGCGGCCTCGACTTCACGCCGGTATTCGACCGCGGCGGGTCGTTCAACCTCTGCTGCGTGAAGGTCGATCCAAAGAATTCCAACGTCGTCTGGCTCGGCACCGGCGAGAACTCGAATCCGCGCGCCGCGATGTTCGGCGACGGGATCTACAAGACGACCGACGGCGGCACGACGTGGGCGCGCATGGGCCTCGCCAACTCCGAGCACATCGGCAACATGCAGATCGATCCCCGCGATTCGAACATCGTCTACGTCGCAGCCCAGGGTCCGCTCTGGGCTGAGGGTGGCGACCGCGGCGTCTACAAAACGATCGACGGCGGCAAGACCTGGACGGTCGCGCTCGCCATCAGCAAGGACACGGGCGCCAATGAAGTGCTCATCGATCCCGCCAACCCGGACGTGCTGTACGCGGCTATGTGGCAGCGGCGGCGCGCGACGGGGCAGTTCGTCGGTGGTGGGCCGGAAAGCGGCATCTACAAATCAACGAACGCAGGCCGCACGTGGACGAAGCTCGCGAACGGCCTGCCGAAGGGCGACATGGGCCGCATCAACGTCGGCGTGGATGGCCGCGTGAAGCCCACGCGTGTCTACGCCATGATCGAAGCGCTTGCGCCGGAGCGGGGGTTCTACCGTTCCGATGACGCGGGCGCGACCTGGGCGCGGGTCGGCAAGAGAGCGCCCGATGCCGGAGGCGGCGGAGGAAGGGCCGGAGGCGCTGGAGCGGGGGCACGCGGCGGTGGCGCGGGGGGTGGCGGAGGCGACGACCCACCCGAGGCAGGCGCGCAGGACGCGAACTGGTACATGAACGCGGATCCGGGCTACTACAACGAGTTCTTCGTCGATCCGGTGCGGCCCGACACGCTCTGGGCGACCAGTACGAACCTCGAGCGCAGCGACGATGGCGGAAAGACGTGGCGGGCGTTCCCATTACAGGGCGTGCACGTCGATCACCATGCGCTGTGGTTCGACCAGGTCGACCGCAAACACATCCTGCTCGGCAACGACGGCGGCGTCTTCGAGACGTACGACGAGGGCAAGACGTGGCGGCACTACGACTCGTTGCCCGTGACGCAGTTCTACCGCGTGTCCGTCGACAACATGACGCCCTTCTACAACGTGTGCGGCGGCGCGCAGGACAACGGATCGATGTGCGGCCCTCATCGCTCGCTGAACTCGGTCGGCGTGAGGACGAGCGACTGGTACCGATCGGGCGGCGGCGACGGCTTTACGACGCGCAGCGACCCGGAAGACCCGTTCTACACGTACGCCACGAGCCAGAACGGCGCGATCACCCGCATGGATTTGCGCACGGGGCAGTCGGCAGGCATCAGGCCGAATCCCAACAACACCCGGGCGGCCGATGGCAGCCAGATTCCAGTGAGCACGGGCGGCCGCGGCGGCGGCGGCTTCGCCAACGAGCGCGCGAACTGGGACGCGACGTACTTCGTCTCGCCGCACTCGCCGACGCGCATCTACTGGGGCACGAACTTCATGTACCGCACGGACGATCGCGGCGATTCGTGGACACGCATCAGCGGTGACCTTTCACGCAACCTGGACCCCGTCGAGATTCCGATCATGGGCAAGAACTGGAATCCGCAGACGACCGTGTCGTGGAACCGCGCGACGACCGCGCTCTCGAACATCGTGTCGATGGACGAATCCCCACTGCTCGAGGGCCTGCTCTATGCCGGCACGGACGACGGCCTCCTGCAGGTGAGCGAGGACGGTGGCCGCCAGTGGCGCCGCGTTGAGTCGTTCCCCGGCGTGCCGAACAACACCTACGTGACGGATGTCGCCGCTTCTCCGCGCGACGTGAACACGGTCTTCGTGGCGCTCAACAACTGGCAGCGCGGAGACTTCAAGCCGTACCTCCTCAAGAGCACCGATCGCGGCCGCACGTTCACGTCCATCGCGGGCAACCTTCCGAACCGGCATCCGGTCTGGGCGATCATGCAGGATCACGTCAACGGCAACCTCCTGTTCGCGGGAACGGAGTTCGCGCTGTTCTTCTCGCCTGACGGCGGACAGCGCTGGGTGCAGCTCCGCGGTGGTCTGCCCACGGCTCAGATCCGCGACCTGGACATCCAGAAGCGCGAAACGGATCTGGTGCTCGGCACGTTCGGCCGCAGCTTCTACGTGCTCGACGACTACTCGGCACTGCGGGGCGTCACGGCCGAGTCCTTGAGACAGGATGCCGCGTTGTTCCCGCTGCGTCACGCGTATCAGTACACGCCCCTGTCGCAGTATCGCGGCGCCGACGGCAACCTGACGTCGCCGAATCCGCCGTACGGCGCGATCTTCACGTATCACGTGCGCGAGGCGCTGCCGCCCGGGACGTCGCTCGCGATCCGGGTTGCGGACGCCTCCGGGCGGCAGGTCCGGAACGTGACACTCACCGCCGCGCCAGGCGTCAGGCGTGTTGCGTGGAATCTCACCGGAGAGCCACCGGCGGGAGCCGAGGCAGCCGGCGGACGCGGCGGACGTGGCGGCGGCGGAGGGCGGGGCGGCGGTGGCGGCGGCGCGCCAGTCGCACCGGGCAGATACTTCGCTCAGCTCGTGAAGATCGCGGGTGACACGGTCACGCCTCTTGGGACGCCACAATCCTTCGAGGTAAAACCGCTTCCTCGATAGCAGAGTGGGTATTTGGTGATTTGGTGATTTGGTGATCTGGCGATTTTCAGATCACCCAAATCACCAAATCACCAGATCGCCAGATACCCAGATGTAGAGAATCCACCGACGTCTCCGACCTTTAGGTGAACCCCCCATCTAAGCAAGGATGGGGAAGAATCACCAAAGGGAGAAGCTCCAATGAAGTACATGTTGATGATGAACGCCACTGGTGGCGGCGCGTACCAGATTGCGCAGTGGCCGCCGGCCGACATCAAGGCGCACATCGCATTCATGGTCCAGTTCAGCCAGAAGCTGCATGAGGCCGGTGAGCTCGTGGGCGCCGAGGGCCTGGCCGGACCCGAGGAAGCGAAGCGCATCCGAGCCGGGCAGGACGGCAAGCCCGTCACTGACGGCGTGTTCCCGGAGACCAAGGAGTTTCTCGCGGGCTACTGGATCGTCGATGTCGACAGTCCCGAGCGCGCGTACCAGATCGCGGCGGAGGCCTCAGCGGCTCCCGGCCCGGGCGGCGCACCGATGAACATGCCCATTGAGGTCCGCCAGGTCATGAGCGGACCGCCGCCGGAGTTCACCTAGGACCAGTGATCGATCAGTTGTTGCGGGAGGCCGCGCCGCACGTCCTGAACGTGATGTTGCGGCGCAATCGCGACTTCGCCGCTGCTGAAGATGCCGTCCAGGAAGCGCTCCTGGCCGCCTCGCAGCAGTGGGTGAAGTTCGGGCTGCCCGAGAATCCGCGCGCGTGGCTGATTACGGTCGCGTCGCGCCGGCTGACGGATCAGTTTCGGAGCGAGGCGGCGCGCCGCCGCCGCGAGGGCGACGCGCTCGGTCTCGAGCCGGCCGGCGCCTTCGTCGTTCCGGCGCCCGACGAGGGAGTCGCGGCCGAGCGCGACGACACGCTCGCGCTCTTTTTCGGCTGCTGCCATCCCTCGCTCTCGACGTCATCGGCCGTCGCGCTGACGCTGAGAGCCGTCGGTGGACTGACCACCGGTGAGATCGCCCGCGCGTTCCTCGTGCCGGAAGCCACGATGGCTCAGCGGATCAGCCGGGCGAAGCAGACGATCAAGGCGTCGGGCGTGCCGTTCCCGGCGCGGGCTTCGCGACTCGAGGCCGTTCTGCACGTGCTGTATCTCGTCTTCAGTGAAGGATACGCGGCGAGCGGCGGCAGCCCGGTCCATCGCGTCGAGCTCGCCGACGAAGCGATCCGGCTTGCGCGCATGCTCGCAGCCGATCTGCCGGATGATGATGATCCTGAAGTCTCTGGCCTGCTCGCGCTGATGCTCCTGACCAACGCGAGGCGCGCGGCCAGGACCGGTCCCGACGGAGAGCTCGTCCCGCTCGAAGAGCAGGATCGATCGCGCTGGAACCGAGTCGAGATCCAGGAGGGCACCGCGCTCATCGAGCAGGCGCTGGCGAGGGGCGCCGTCGGCCCGTACCAACTTCAGGCCGCGATCGCCGCGCTGCATGACGAGGCGGCGTCCGCGGACGCGACCGACTGGCCGCAGATCGCCGCGCTCTACGGCCTGCTCGTGCGCATGACCGGCAATCCGATGGCCCGCCTCAGCCACGTCGTCGCGATGTCAATGGTCGATGGACCAGCCGCGGGCCTCGCGCTCCTCGACCGGCTCGAACGCGACGATCGCATAGCCGGCCACTATCGCCTCGAAGCCGTCCGCGGCCATCTCCACGATCGCGCCGGCAACCGTTCCGCGGCCGTGACGCACTACCGCGCAGCCGCCAGCCGCACCGCCAGCATTCCGGAGCGCAACTACTTGTTGATGAAGGCCGGCAAGCTCGCGTAGCACTCCGCACCCGGCACTCCGCACTGGTAGCCGCGTCGTGTACGATTCGCCCCAATGCGCGTCGACATGATGCGCCGCGTGGATCGATGGTGCGGCGTTCCGCTCTGTTTTCTGCTCACGGTCTGGCGCCGGCTGGCGGGTGAGCGGCGGGCCGCATCGTCACCACGCCAGATCCTCTGCATCCAGACCGCCGAGATGGGCAGCCTGGTGCTCGCGCTTCCGGCGGTTCGGCACCTCGAACGCGCGCACCCGGGTGTTGTGGTGCACATGCTCGTGTTCAGGACGATTGCCGGCGCCGTACCGGCGATTGGGCTGGCGCCGGCCGAACGCGTCATTGCAATCGATCCGTCGAGCCTTTTCACGATCGCGCGCGACACCCTGCGTTTCATGGGCGAGGCCCGGCGGCGGCGGATCGACACGGTCGTCAATCTCGAGATGTTCGCCAGGTTCGGCGCGCTGCTTGCGTACCTCTCGGGCGCGGCGCGCAGGGCGGGTTTCCATGCGTTCGGTCATCCCGGCCTTTATTGCGGCGATCTCCTGACGCATCGGGTCATCTACAACCCCCACATCCACACCGCCGAGGCGCTTCTGACGATCGCGCGCTCCTTGGAGGAAGACCCGGCGCACGTTCCGATGGGAAAGCTTGCCCGCCGCAGCCTTGGCGAAGGCGGGTTCCCGGGCGGCGGAGGTCTGAGTGTCAGTCGCATGAGCTCGGATGCCACCGCGCGAGATCGCATGCAGACGCGTCTCGCTGCCGCCGCGCCGGCGGCGGTTGGCAGGCGTCTCATCGTGATCAATCCCAACGCCAGCCAGCTCATCCCGATCCGCCGGTGGCCGATCGAATCGTACGCGGCGCTCGTCGCGCGTCTCCTCGAAGACCCGAAGAACGCGTGCGTGCTGACCGGTACCGCCGACGAGCAGCCCGATACCCGATTCATCGTCGACCGAGTAAGAAGCGATCGCATCGTCGATCTGGCCGGCAAGACGACGATCGGAGATTTGCTGGATCTGTACAACGTCGCGGATCTGCTCGTCACGAACGACAGTGGTCCCGCGCAGATCGCCGCACTCGCGAGCGTGAAGATTCTGGTCTTCTTCGGGCCGGAGACGCCCGCGCTCTACCGCCCGTTAGCCGAGCCCGAACGCTGCCGCGTGCTCTATTCGCAATACGCCTGCAGCCCCTGCGTCACCGCCTTCAACCAGCGAAAGACCGACTGCACGGACAACCAGTGTCTCAAGGTCATTGACGTCGAGACCGTTCACCGCAACGCGCTGGAGATGCTCGTTGGGTAGGCCCACGGCATGGTTGGGCGCGGTCCTGGTCTTGACCGCCATCGTCTACTCATCGTCCTTCCAGAACGCATTCCTGAATTGGGATGACCCGGTCAACGTGACGCAGAATCACTCGATTCGTGCGTTCTCGGCGGCCAACGTCCGCGTGTGGTTCACGGAACCGCTGCTCGGGATGTACAGCCCGCTCGTGTACGCGTCGTTTACGATCGACCACGCCATTGGCGGACTGAAGCCGTTCGTCTATCACGCGACGAATCTCGCGCTGCATCTCCTTGCGGTGCTTCTGGTTGCGAGCATCGTCCGCCGGCTCACCGAACAGCCTGTCGCGTCGGTAATCGCAGCGGCGTTCTTCGCGGTGCATCCAGCGAACGTGGCGGCGGTCGCGCCCATCTCCGTACGCAGCAGCCTGCTGTATGCGGTGTTCTATCTCGCCGCCTACCGCGCGTACCTTTGGTACCTCGATCGACCGTCCGCGCGGCGATGGCTACTGTCGCTCCTGCTGTTCGCCGCCTCCGGTCTCTCGAAATCGGCGGCCGCGGTGTTTCCAGTTCTGTTGGTTCTGACTGACGTCTCGCGCCGGAGAGAGCTCGATCGCAGAAGTCTCGTCGAGAAGATTCCGTTCGTCGCCATGGCGCTGGCGATGGGTGCCGGAACGCTTCTGCTCAGAGACGATGTGGTGACGGGGGATCCGCTTCGCACGACGTGGATCGAACGGGCGGCGCTGGCGGGATTCCAGCTTGGACGATACCTGCTGACGTCGGTTGCGCCAGCCGGCCTGTCGCCGTTCTATCCGTATCCCGAACGTGTCCACGGCGCTCTGCCGCCGGCAGTCTTCGTTGTGTCCGCCGTCCTCGTGGTCCTCGCGTTCGTCGTCGCGAGATTCCGTTCGGTTCGTGCGCCGCTGGCGTTCGGGCTCGCGTTCTTTGTTCTTCACCTCGTGCTCGTCTTGAAAGTGGTGCCGGTGGGCGAGGAGTTCACCGCCGATCGATACCTCTATCTTCCAATCGTCGGCCTGTGCATCGCCGGCGTCGACCTGTTCCAAAGATTCCCCGATCGCGCGCGTCGGATTGGCGGCGCCCTCGTGATCGTCGCCGTGTTCGCGTTTGCGTGGCACGCGTACGCGCGCAGCGCCGACTGGCGTGACGACATGGCGTTCAACTCGCGGATCCTCGAGCACTATCCGAGGACGGCGACGGCGCTGGCGAATCGGGCTGCCGCGCACCTTCAGGCCGGTGACGTGGAAGCCGCCGCACGCGACGCCACTGAAGCGATCCGCATCGACTCCTCGAACGCGCGTGCCTACTTCAATCGCGCGACGGCGTCGATGCTCAAGGGCAAGCCGGCCGACGCCCTCGCTGACATGAATCGCGCGATTTCTATCGACCCGCGGCTGCCTGCGTCGTTCGAGCTGCGCGCGCAGGCGCGGCTCAACATCGGCGACACCGCCGGCGCACGCGATGACGCGGACAGGGCGATCGCGCTCGCACCCGGCGGCGACGAGGTGTTCAAGTCGTTCGTGACGCGCGGCCTCGCTCGCGCGATGCTCGGGGACGGTCCGGGCGCGATCGCGGATATGGACCGCGCGATTGCGCTCAATCCTGCCGAGCCGGCGCTGTTGCAGAATCGCGGCCAGGTGCGCATCAACTTTGGCGACCAGATCGGGGGCTGCGCCGATCTGCGCGCGGCCGTCGCGCGCGGCCGGACTGAAGCGGTGGCGTTTCTGGCTGCATGCCGTTGAGCCCTTCGGAACCCGGAACCCTGCGCCCTGAACCGACGACGTCCGCTTCGATTAGACTTGAGTCGCCAGCCCGCCAGTTTGCAGTGACGCCATGCGCATCGCCGCTACGTGTTTGACCGTCTGCGGGCTCCTTGCCCAGCAGACCGCGCCGCCTGCGCAACAGCGCCCGCCGGTGTTCAGGGGCGAGTCTGTTCTCGTCACCGTTGACGTCTACCCGCATCGCGACGGCCGCATCGTCGAAGGCCTGAAAGCCGATGACTTTCAGATTCTCGAGGACGGCAAGCCTCAGACGGTTGAGAACGTCGAGTTCGTGCGCGTCGAACCGAGCTTGTCGGAATCCGAACGGCGCGACCCGAACACAGTCAGGGAGATGGTGGCGCTCGCCTCCGATCCGCACAACCGCGTCTTCGTCGTCTTCCTCGACCGTCTGCACGTCACCGTTGGCAGTTCTCACGCGACCCGGCGGCCGATGGTGGACTCACTCAATCGGATCATCGGGCCGAATGACCTGTTCGCGGTGATGACGCAGAACACCGATCCGCGCGCACTCACGTTCGGGCGGCGGTCGATCAGCGTCGAGGAGCAGCTGACAAAGCACTGGACCTGGGGCGAACGGGATCGACTCGGGCCGGATCCGACTGATCCGATGGAAGACAACCTCAAGAGTTGCTACGAGTACAAGCCGCCGCTTCCACCGGACCAGTTACTTCGTCCCTGGTACGTTGACGACAATGGCCAGCGGAGGCTGCTGTACCAGCTCCTGATCGACCGGCGCCGCGAAGATCGGACGCTCACGGCACTCGAAGGTCTGATTGATCGTCTCGGTGGACTGCGCGAGGCACGCACCGTCGCCCTCGTCGTGACCGAGGGTTGGCGGCTGTTCCCGCAGAACCGCGCGCTAGAGAACGAATTCAAGGAGTACGGTCCCTCGCTGCCACCGGTTGGTGCTTCCGGAGGGCGGGTCACGCTCGGAGACAGGACCGCGAGCGGCAACCACTCCCTCATGTATACGAAAGAGTGTCAGGACGAGCTCGCCCGGTTAGCACAGATGGAGAACGAGCGCCGATTCCAGGAGCTCATCCGTCGGGCCAACCGCGCCAACGTGAGCTTCTATCCAATAAACCCGATTGGTGTGACGACTTTCGATGCGGACCAGACCGCGCGCACCATTGTGGCCGACGATACTAGTGGGAAATTGGTCATCCAGAGTCTTGGTCCCCCCGATCTGGCTGAGGACGGCGTTCGGCTACGGAGCCGCGCCACCGCCCTTCGAACGCTCGCCGAGAACACCGACGGCATCGCGGTTTTGAACACCAACGACATCGGCGCCGGCATGAAGAGGATCGTGGACGACGTGTCGGCGTATTACCTGCTCGGGTACTACTCGACCAATACGACGCACGACGGCAGGTATCGCCGTATCGACGTGAAGACGAAAGCGCCGGGCCTCACCGTGCGCGCGCGCCGGGGTTACGTCGCGCCCAGCAACAAGCCTTCCCGGGAGGTCTACACGCCTGCGCCGTCCGGATCGCCGGCTCCCGCGGGGATTGACGACGTGCTTGGCGAGCTGTCGCGATTGCGCACGTCGGCGGACGTGTTCGTGCGCGGGTCGCTCACCGGCGATCGAGCGAGCATCGTCGTGGAGATCGCGTCATCCCGCGCCGGTTCGGCGGCGTGGGCGAATGGCGCCGACGTTCAAGTGACGGTGACACCGGCTGGCGGGGCGCCGCTCTCTCCCGTGGCGGCACGGTTCGAGGCGAACGCGCGCGGTGCACTCGTCACGGTGCCCGTGCCGGTCACATTCGCGGCCGCCCGAGTGGTCGCCAAGGTATCGGGAGCCGGCGAGAGCTTCAATGAGGCTGCCGAGATCACACGGGCGGAGAGCGCGATCGTCGGGAACGCGATCCTGTTCCGCGGCCGTCCGGCAGCAACGTCACCGCTCAAGCCAGTCGCCGATCTCCAGTACCGGCGGACCGAACGAGTGCACATCGAGTGGACCGCAAACGGCGAGCTGGATCAGCGTTCGGTCCGCCTGCTCAGCCGGAACGGACAGCCCCTTGCGATTCCCGTGGCCCTGACCGAGCGCGAGGCCGACGGCAGGAGAGTCGTGGCAGCCGATTTGAATCTTGCACCACTCAGCGCCGGCGAATACGTCATCGAGCTCACGGCTGGGCGAGGCGCGGACACCGTCGTGCGCCTTGTGGCGTTCAGAGTGGTTCAATGACCCTCGAGATACGACGCGGACGACGGCAACGACGCCAACCTCGGAATGCCGGAGTTGGCGGAGTGCTGGCCGTGGTCCTGGCGATCGCGGGCGGGTTGGTTGCGGCTCGTCAGCAGAATCCCCAGCAACAGCGCCCGCCGGTGTTTCGCGGGGAATCGGTGCTCGTCACCGTCGATGCGTATCCCCAGCGCGACGGCCGCATCGTCGAGGGGCTGAAGGCCGAAGACTTCCAGGTTTTCGAGGACGGCAAGCCGCAGGCTGTCGAGAATCTCGAGTTCGTGCGCGTCGAGCCCGTGCTGTCCGAATCAGAGCGCCGCGATCCGGGCTCCGTCGGCGAGATGCTGGTGCAGGTCGCCGACCCGCACAATCGAGTCTTCGTCGTCTTTCTCGACCAGTTGCACACCACGCTGGATGGATCGCACGCCACGCGGCGGCCGTTGGTTGATTCACTCAACCGAATCATCGGCGAACGGGATCTGTTCGGCGTGATGACGCAGAACACGGATCCGCGCGCCCTCACATTCGGCCGGCGGCTGATCAGCGTGGAAGAGCAATTGACGAAGTACTGGACGTGGGCGGAGCGCGATCGCGTGGGCTGGGATCCAACCGACCCGTTCGAGGCGATGCTCAAGCGCTGCTATGAGTTCAAGCCGCTCCCAGGCCTCCCGCCGTGGCTCATCAGTGACAACGGCCAGGAGCGCTACCTGTACGAGTTACTGATCGATCGGCGGCGCGAGGATCGCACGCTGACCGCGCTCGAACGCCTGGTCGATCGGCTTGGAGGCATGCGTGAGGCCAGGACGGTCACGCTTTTGGTCACACAGGGGTGGCGGCTGTTCCGCGAGGATCGTCGCATCGCCGACGAATCGAGGCATTACGGCGCGCAGTTGCCGCAGGTCGGGTCTTCTGGCGGGCGGCTCACGCTTGGCGACCAGTCTCGCAACGCGGAGTTCAACGCCGACATCAAGGCCTGCCAGGCTGAGCTGGTCAAACTGGCCACTCTGGACGACGACCGCCGTCTCCGGGAGCTCACTGACCGGGCGAATCGCGCAAACGTCAGCTTCTATCCTGTGAACCCCGCGGGCCTCACGATGTTCGATACACCGATCAGCCAGAGTAAGCCTCCCAGTCTGGAGGAGGATGGCAACCGCCTTCGCAACCGGCTCAACGGAATGATGACGCTGGCGGGCGCCACCGATGGCATCGCGATCGTGAACACCAACGACATCGCCGCCGGGATGAAGCGCATCATCGACGATGTGTCGGCGTACTACCTGCTCGGGTACTACTCGACGAACACGACGCACGACGGCCGGTACCGGCGCATCGAGGTCAAGACGAAGACGCCCGGTCTGAACGTGCGCGCGCGCCGTGGCTACTACGCTCCGAGCAACAAACCCACGCGCGAGGTGTTCACGCCGGCGCCGGCCGGCTCCGAGCCGCCGAAGGGGCTCGAACTTGCGCTTGGCGAGTTGTCGAGATTGCGAACGTCGGCGGACGTCTTCGTGCGGGGGGCGATGACCGGAGATCGCGCGCAATTGGCCGTCGAACTGGCGTCGTCACGAGCGGGAATCTCGCCGTGGAGCAACGGCGCCGACGTTCAGGTGATCGTGACACCTGAAGGAGGCGCGGCGGCCGCGCCGGTCAGCGCGCATCTCGAGGCGGGCACGCGCGGCACGCTCCTCACGGTCCCGGTGGCAGGTGTCGCCGCGGCCGCGCGTGTGGTCGCGAAGATCTCGGCCGGCGGTGAAACGGTCGAGGAGACGATTGAGATCAAGCGATCAACCCCCGGTCTTCTCGGTGAGGCGATCGTCTATCGCGGCCGGCCGGCGGCGACATCGCCGTTGCGGCCGGTGGCCGATCTGCACCTGCGTCGCACGGAACGGATCCATGTCGAATGGCCGATGACCGGCGACCTGGATCAAAGGTCCGCACGCTTGCTCAGCCGGAACGGCCAGCCGCTCGCGATTCCGGTCGGGGTGACTGAGCGCGAGACCCAGGGAAGAAAGGCCGTTGCGGCCGACCTCAATCTCGCGCCGCTCAGTGCAGGCGAATACGTTATCGAGCTGACGGCTGGCCGTGGCGCCGAGACTGTGGTGCGCCTGGTCGCGTTCAAGGTGCTCCAGTGATCCGGAGACTCGCTGGGTATTCGGCGTTGCTCTTCGTTGCGAGCGGATTGCTTCCCACAGCCGCCGTCCAGAATCCGTCGCAGCAGCGGCCGCCGGTTTTCCGTGGCGAGTCGGTGCTTGTCACCGTCGATGCCTATCCGCACCGCGACGGCAAGATCGTCGAGGGGCTGAAGGCCGAGGACTTTCAGATCCTCGAGGACGGGAAGCCGCAGACCGTCGAGACTGTCGAATTCATCAGAGTCGAGCCCACGCTCGCGGAGGCGGAGCGGCGTGACCCTGATTCCGTCGGCGAGATGCTCAAGCTCGCGGGCGATCCGCACAACCGCGTGTTCGTCGTGTTCCTGGATCAACTCCACGTGACAGTCGATGGATCGCGGGCGTCACAAAGGCCGGTCGTCGACACGCTGAACCGGATCATCGCGCCCAACGATCTGTTCGGCGTCATGACCCAGAACACCGATCCCCGCGCGCTGACGCTCGGGCGACGGCTCATTTCAGTCGAAGAGCAGCTGTCGAAGTACTGGACCTGGGGCGAGCGCTATCGTTCCTCGACGGATCCCGCGGATCCCATGGAAGAAGCGCTGATCGCATGCTACAAGTTTCTGCCCAAGCCGCCGAACTATCCGCCGTGGTACGTAAGCGACAACGGACAGCAGCGCTACCTGTACTCCGTCCTCATCGATCGGCGACGGGAAGACCGCACGCTGACGGCGCTCGAAAAGCTCGTCGACCAGCTCGGCGACATGCGCGAGGCGCGGAGCGTCGTCATCATCATGACCGAGGGCTGGCGCCTGTTCGAGCGCGACACGGCCCTGGCGAATCAGGCTGGCGAGTTCGGACCGGCGCCGCCTTCTGTCGGCACGGTCGGCGGGCGTCTCGGAATCAACACGCGCGATCCCAGGGAGGCCATCGGACCCACCAAGGACGTCAGGTTCTGCCAAAGCGAGCTCGTACGGCTTGCCGACCTGGATGACCAGCGGCGGCTTCGCGAGCTGACGGTGCGCGCGAACCGCGCGAACGTGAGTTTCTATCCGGTGAATCCGGCGGGCCTGCAGACGTTCGACACTCCGATGAGCGAGCGAAGCCGCCCGCGACCGATGGAAGACTTCAACCGCCTTCGCGGGCGGGACGATGGGCTGCTGACGCTGGCGGAGAACACCGACGGCATCGCCATCGTGCGCACGAATGACGTCGCCGGCGGCATGCGGCGCATCGTCGAGGACGTGTCGGCGTATTACCTGCTGGGGTACTACACGACGAACGTCGCACATGACGGCAAGTACCGGCGCATCGACGTGAAGACCAAATCCGCCGGTGTCACCATGCGCGCCCGTCGCGGCTACTTCGCGCCGAGCAACAAACCGCTTCGCGACGCCATCGTGGCGGCGCCGTCCGGACCAGAACCTCCGAAGGGGATCGACGACGCGCTCGGCGAGCTTTCGCGCTTGCGTGCGTCCGCGGATGTGTTCGTGAGAGGCACGATCGCCGGCGATCGCTTGCAGTTGGCCGTCGAGCTGGCGTCGACGCGCGCCGGCGTCTCGCCCTGGACCAACGGCGCGGATGTTCAAGTGATCGTGACACCCGAAGGCGGAGCGGCGGCCGCGCCGGTCACCGCGCGTCTCGACGCAGGGACGCGCGGCACCCTCCTCACGCTGCCGGTGGCAGGTGCGGCAACCACCGCGCGTGTGGTCGCGAAGATCTCCGCTGGTGGTGAAACGGTCTAGGAGACGGTCGAGGTCAAGCGATCGAACCCCGGTCTTCTTGGCGAGGCGATCGTCTATCGCGGCCGGCCGGCGGCGACGTCGCCGTTGCGACCCGTGGCCGATCTGCAACTGCGTCGCACGGAACGGATCCACGTTGAATGGGCAATGACCGGCGACCTCGATCAGCGATCCGCGCGGCTGCTCAGCCGGACCGGGCAGCCGCTCGCGATTCCCGTCGCGGTGACCGAGCGGGAGATCGACGGCAAGCGGGCGATTGCCGCCGATCTGAATCTCGCGCCGCTGAGCGCGGGGGAGTTCGTGATCGAACTCACGGCCGGCCGTGGCGCGGACACCGTCGTGCGCCTCGTGGCTTTCCGCGTGATCCAGTAGACGTGTAACAACGAGGCAACCCCACTCGCCGTTCACGACGCCGACTAAAGACGCCCGGCGCGGAGACTCCACCGGTCAGCGGCCAGCCACGGCCGGGCGATTTGCAGGCGGCGAAGCTGGCTCCCTTCTTGCTAAGCCCCTCCGGTTGATGACGTCCCTATCCGCCTGCGTTCGCCGAGGCGTCGTCGCGTTGACCGTCTTTGGTGCGCTTGCCTTGAACACGGGTATCGTCCTCGCGTCGCCCGCGCAGGCCAGCCCCGCGGCGCCGGGCGCGGCAGTGCCGGTGCCGGAGCCCTCCACGCTCATCATGTTGGGCGCCGGTCTTTTTTTTCTCGCGTACGGCCTGAAGCGCCGCAAGAGAAAGAACTAGCCTCCCGTTCCGCGTTGCGCCGGGGTGCTATTCTCCACAGGCCAGCACCTGCTCGAATAGTTTTCGTGGAGGCCTCGTGAAGGCTCCTGTTGTTCTCCCGCTCGTCGCGTCCATCGCTCTGTCCACTTCGCTCCTTGCCGACCAGCAGAAGCCCGTCTTCAGATCGGAGGCCAACTACGTCGAAGTGACCGTGCGCGTCACCGATCGCGTTGGGAAATTCATCGACGGCCTGACCGCCGCGGATTTCCAGGTCCGCGAGGACTCGCGGCAGGAACGCGTGGAAACGCTCTTTCAGATCGACCTGCCGACACGGTGGGATGCGTCGCCTTCGCGGCGGACCGTGCTCTATCGGCCGGACATGGCGCGCGCGCTCCAGGTGGCCGAGGGCCGCGTGTATCTGCTTTTCATGAATTCAGTGCAGGCGCAACACGTGGCGCTGACGCGCCGCATCGCGCGCGACTTCGTCGACAACTACCTGATGCCCGAGGACATCGTCGCGATCTGGAACCAGAGCGGCTCCGGCGTCATGTTCACGAACGAGCGACCGATTCTGCATCGTGCCATCGACACGTTTCTTGGCACGAGCGATATCCTGACGAAGCCGGCCGCCGGCACGAACGACATGGGCCGTTTCGACACCAGGATTACCTCCGCGCTCAAGTGGTTCAGCAGCGTTCAGGGCCGCAAGAAGTCGATGCTGCTGTTCTCGGCCGGCTGGGCGGGCATCGCGCCCGTCATCTCGGATCGCGCGACAACCATGTCGACGCAGACGGATCTCATCGACCGGTCCGATGTCCAGATCTATCTCATTGACACGCGCGGCCTCGTGGCGACCACTCCCGTTGCGGTCAGAACCGGTGTGGACACGTACACCGTTCAGCCGGACACTCTTCTTGGCGAGCTGGCCGAGATGCGCTGGATGGCCGAAGAAACCGGCGGCTTCGCCATCACCAACATCAACACGTATCGCGACGGTTTCAAGCGCATCGTCGACGAGAACAGCTGCTACTACGTCCTCGGCTACCAGTCCACGAGCCGGCGGCGTCCCAACTGGGACTATCGCGCGATCAGCGTCAAGGTGACGAAGCCGGGACTGAAGGATGTCAAGGTGCAGGCGAGGAAGGGATATGTGGCGAGGTAGTTCAACGACGCCAACGACGCCAGTGACACAAACGACGCCAAGTTAGAGCATTCCCTCACGCTGCATCTCCTGCGCGCGGGTCGGATCTGCGCCTGCGACGCAACTTCTCGAGCGTGGTGGCCCGGGACTTGATGAAGATCGCCCTTAGCTCGCGGGATTCCTGCCGGAGCCGGGAGACGGCAGCCGCGGGTTCCCGGCGTTTCGTTTCGAGCACGTCCAGCCACAGCTCGGACTCGTCGGCCTCCTCGATAACGACTGACAGTTTGGACGCGAATTCCCGACTTGACCGGGCCCAGCCGGCGGCACGGTAGTTCGCGGCCAGCCCGGTTCCGGCCCTGAGCAGTTGTGGTCGCACAATCCGGGCAAGGTCGTCGTTGCCGATCTCGAGACAGAGATCGATCACATCCATCGCAAACCGCCGCGTCCGCTGTCGAAGGTCGTCTCCAATCATGAGCGACAGCTCAGGCAAAGGAAGGACCAGGTCGGCGGTGTGGAGTTGTCGTTCTTCTGCGCGGCAGGCGTGCACCGGAGGGGAACCGCCGGTACCGTGAGGCATCCCAATGTGGCCGCGATGTTCCCGCAGCTACCCGTCAACATGGCGTCGTTAGTGTCGTTGGCGTCGTTGATAATGAACGTAGTGATTTCTTTCTCCAACGTTTCCAAGCAATACGGCAAGCAGGTTCTGTTCGTCGACGCCTCATTCCAGTTGAATCCCGGTGACAAGGTCGGCCTTGTGGGGCCGAATGGGTCGGGGAAGACGACGCTGTTCAGGATGATCGTCGGCGAGGAATCGCCGGACAACGGCGACGTGTCGGTGCCGAAGCGGCTCACGATCGGCTACTTCCGGCAGGACATCGAGGAGATGTCCGGCCGGTCGGCGCTCGACGAGGCGATCGCCGGGAGCGGGCGGGTCGGGCTGCTGCATCACGAGCTCGAGGAGCTCCAGCACGCGATGGCGGATCCTGCGCGCGCCGGCGACATGGACGGCATCCTCGCGAAATTCGGCGAAGTGCAGGAAGAGTACGATCATCTCGGCGGGTACGCGCTCGAGAGCCAGGCCCGTGAGGTGCTCCACGGGCTCGGGTTCGACGATGCGTGGATCGACGGTGACGTGGGCGCGCTGTCTGGCGGATGGAAGATGCGCGTGGCGATGGCGCGCGCGCTGCTGGGGCGGCCCGATGTGCTGCTGATGGACGAGCCCACGAACCACCTCGACATCGAATCGATCCTGTGGCTCGAGAACTTCCTGAAATCGCTGCCCGGCGCGCTGCTGATGACGTCGCACGATCGCGACTTCATGAACCGCATCGTGACGCGCATCGCCGAGATCGATGACGGCGAGATCACGGCGTACTCCGGCAACTACGACTTCTACGAACGCGAGCGCGTCACGCGCGAAGCGAATCTCGAGGCCGCCTACGCGCGCCAGCAGGCCAAGCTGGCGAAGGAGCAGCGGTTCATCGAGCGGTTCGCCGCGCATGCCGCCAAGGCCGCGCAGGTCCAGAGCCGCGTGAAGGCGCTCGAGAAGATCGACCGCATCGAGCTGCCGAAGAAACGGAAGGTCGTCAAGTTCGACTTCCGTCCGCCGCCGAGATCCGGCGACGTGGTGGCCGTGATCGAGGGCCTGGGCAAGCGATACGGTTCGCGGACGATCTACGACGGCTTCAATCTCACCATCCAGCGCGGCGAGCGCTGGGCCGTGATGGGCAAGAACGGCGCGGGAAAGACGACGCTGCTGAGGATGATCTCGGGCGCGCTCGAGCCGGACGCCGGCCGCGTGAAACTGGGCGCCAGCCTCGAGATGGGCTACTTCGCGCAGCAAGCGCTGCAGATCCTGGATCCGGAACTGACGATCGAAGAGCAGATGCTGCGCGACTTCCCGAACGACTCGATTGGCGTGCTGCGCAATCTTCTCGGCGCGTTCCAGTTCTCAGGCGACGAGACGGACAAGAAGATCAAGATGCTGTCGGGCGGCGAGCGGACGCGGCTGGTCATCGCCCGCATGTTGTTGTACCCGCCGAACTTCCTGGTGCTCGACGAACCGACGAACCATCTCGATCTGGCCACCAAGGAGATGCTCATCGAGGCGCTGGGCCAGTTCGAGGGCACGATGATCTTCGTCTCGCACGACCGGGCGTTCCTGCGCGGACTGAGCAACCGGGTCCTGGAGATCCCGGGCGCGGAGAGCACCGACCACACGCCGCTCGTCTATCCGGGTTCCTACGTGGAATACGTCGCGCGCAGCGGCCACGAGGCGCCGGGGGTGCATGCTTAAATTTGGCGATTTGGTGATTTGGTGATTTGGCGATCTGGCGATTTGGTGATCTGGTGATCTGGCGATTTGTAGGTCGGTGCTAAATCACCAGATCACCAAATCACAAATCACCAGATCTACTCACGTCTTCTCCGGGTACAGCCGCTCGAACTCCGGCTCTCCATGAAGGATCGCGAGATCCGGATCGCGCCGTGCCCAGTCGGAGTCGCCGAATCCTGCGGCGTGGGCCTTCGCAAGCACGCCGAGCGCCTCGGCCTTCCTGCCGAGCCGGCAGTAGGCACAGGCGGCGTTGTAGAGCACTGATGCCTCGTCCGGCCGGAGAAGCATGGCCAGATTCACTTCGCGCAGGGCGTCTTCCGGCCGGTTGAGGATCGCAAAGTCGATCGCGAGCGCGACCCGTGCGCGGACGTCCTCGGGGACACCCTTGAGATGGACCTCGAGCGCCTGCGTACGGCGCTGGCGGATGTTGCGCTCCGCGTCCTTCTTGCCGAGCGCACCGAGCGCGTTCTGGATCGGTGAGTAGACGTTGTAATCCTCGCCGGCCGCCTGAATCAGGGGCTCGGCAATGTCCGCGAGTTCCTGATATCTGCCTGATGTGAACAGACAGCGGCCGATGAGATAGGGTGCGCCTTCGCAATCGGGCTTTCGCGCGAGCGCCTGGCGCGCGATGCGGACCGCCTCGTCATGGCGTCGTCTCGTATGCAGTACCCATGCGCGCGCGACCTCGGCCTCCGGAAGCTCAGGTCTCAGCGCCGTCGCCTGCTCCGAGGCCGCCTCGGCCCGATCCATCCAGAGGGGCTGGCGCCCATAGTTGTAATGGTGGAGCGCGGCGGCATTGGCCATCGCGGCGTACGCGTGCGCGAATCCGCCGTCCAGTACCACTGCTTGCTGGAACATCTGATATGAGAGCTCGAGATCCTGACGCGTCATCCGGCGGGCATGGCTCTTTGCGCGCAGGTACAGGTCGTAGGCCTGCAGATTGTCCGTTGGTTTCGCGGCGAGCGCCGCGCTCTCCTGCGGACTCAGCGTGACGCGCAGTGCCATCGCGATCTTGCGCGCGATTTCATCCTGCAATTCGAAGACATCCTGGAGCTCGCGGTCGTACCGCTCCGACCACAGCGGGAAGTCGGTGCGCGTATCGACGAGCTGCGCGTTGATGCGCAGCCGATTGCCGGCGCGCCGCAGGCTGCCCGTGAGCACGCACGACGCCGACAGCTGCTGGCCGATCTGGGCGGGCGTGACCGTCTTGTCACGGTAGGCAAGCACGGTGGCGCGCGAGAACACTCGGAGGCCCTTGATCTTCGAGAGCTCCGTGATGATGTCCTCCGTGATGCCGTCGCGGAAATACTCGTCTTCCTTGACGCCGCTCAGGTTCTCGAAATACAGCACGGCGACGGAGGCCTCGGCGGCTTTCGCCGGGCCGCTGCCCGGTTCTACACCGCTCGTGCTGCGCTTCGGTCCCGAGTCCAGCTTGCGACGCAGGCGCTGGAGATCCGTCTTCAGATCCGTCGCGGACTGGTAGCGAAGGCTGCGGTCCTTCTCGAGCGCCTTCTCGACAATCTGCTCCAGGCCTGCCGGCGCCGCCGGGTTCACGTCGCTCATCGGCTTCGGATCGCGGTTGAGGATCGCCTCGAAGACCACGGCCTGCGTGTCGCCGTGAAACGGCAGCACGCCCGTTGCCATCTGGTACAGCAGCGCGCCCAGCGAGAAGAGATCGGTGCGGAGATCCGTCAGTTGTCCGCGGGCCTGCTCCGGTGACATGTACGAGACCGTGCCCATCGCCGTGCCCGGAGTCGTGAGATCCGCCGAGACCTGGGTTTCGTCAGCCGGTCTCGACGCACCGCGCGGGCTGTCGAACTTCGCCAGCCCGAAGTCGAGCACCTTCACCTGTCCACGGCCGTTGATGATGACGTTCGCCGGCTTGATGTCGCGATGAACGATGCCCTTCGCGTGCGCGGACTCGAGGGCGTCCGCGATCTGGATGCCGATGTCGACCAGCGCAAGCGGCTCGACCCGCTGCCGGTTCAGCAGCGCCGACAGCGACTCGCCGTCGAGCAGCTCCATCACGATGAAGTGCTCCCTCTCGTGCTGGTCGATGGAGTACACCGTGCAGATGTTCGGGTGATTGAGCGCCGACGCGGCCCGGGCCTCGCGCTGGAAGCGCTCGAGCGCCTGCGGATCGCGGCTGAGCTCCGGCGGCAGGAATTTCAGCGCCACGCGGCGGCCGAGCTTCGTGTCTTCGGCTTCGTAGACGACACCCATTCCGCCCGCGCCGAGCGAACGGAGGACTGTGTAGTGAGAGACCGACTGGCCGATCATTTCTCTATCGGGGGGCTTCGCCCCGCCGAACCCCCCAGCGCCGATCGCTCGCGGGGCCCCAATGCCCCGCTCCGCTCCGGCGGCTCACTCGCTTGCTCGTTCGCATCGTTTATTTGACGAGGCCAAACACCGGCGAAGTTGGCACGACGCGGCCGGGCCCATAGAGTACCTTACCCGGCCGTGCGCCCGTATGCGCGCCGTGATCGATGACGACCTGTCCGTTGACGATCACGTAGTCGATCCCCTCAGGCGACAGCCTCGGCTCCTCGTACGTCGCCTTGTCCTGCAGCTTGTCGTAGTCGAAGACGACGACGTCCGCCCAGAGGCCGTCGCGGACGGCGCCGCGTCCCGCGAGGCGCATCCGCGTGGCGGGCCATGAGGTCATCTTCCGGACCGCTTCTTCGAGCGTGAGGACGCCGCGCTCGCGCACGTATCGCGCAATCACCCGCGGAAAGTTGCCGTACGCACGCGGATGGGTCAGGCCGGTCGGATCCTGGCCGCCATCGGCCGCGGCCGCGCCGGCGTCGCTGCCGATGCTGGTCCACTTGAATTGCAGCGCCGTCTCGACGTCCGGTTCCGTCATCATGTGGTAAATCGCCATGACGCGGCCCTGGCCCTGGGCGACGAGATCGAACGCGGTGTCGGCCGGGTCTTTGTCCAACTCGGCGGCGATGACGGCGATGGACTTGCCGTTGAACTTCGCGTTCTCCTCGTTCCGGGCGTTGGCGAGAACAACGCGATGCCACCCGCCGGCGGCTTCGACCAGGTTCGACCAGCCCGGCAGTCCGGACACGATCTCCGTCTTCAGGCGCGCGCGGATCTCCGGATCGGCGAGCCGTTTGACGAGCTCGGCACGTCCGCCTTCCTGCGCCCACGCCGGGATCGTGGCTTCGAGTCCGGTGCCACCGGCCATGTAGACGTACATGTCGGCCGCGACGTCCACGCCGCGCGCGCGCGCGGCGTCGATCGTCCGCCCGGCCTCGCGCATCAGCGTGCCCCAGCCCGGCTGAAACGCCGCCTTGAGATGGAAGATCTCGACAGGCAGTCCGCCCTTCTCTCCGATCGTGATCGCCTCGGCGATCGCCGCGATCAGGTCCTTTCCCTCGTCGCGCATGTGCGTCGCGTAGATGCCGCCGTACCGTCCGGCGACCCTCGCCATCTCGACGAGCTCGTCGGTCGTCGCAAAGCTGCTCGGCGGATAGATCAGCGCGGTGGTCATTCCCATGGCACCCGCCTTCATGGCGGTCTCGAGGATGGTCTGCATCCTCGCGATCTCGTCGGCGTTGGGGGCGCGTGCCGTGTTGCCGATCACCGCGTTCCGCGCCTGCGTCTCGCTGAAGTAGCTGCCGAAGTTGATGCTGATGCCTGACTTCTCGAGGCCCGCGAAGTACTCGGCCACGCGATCGGCCGCGACGGGCGTGCCGCCCTCGCCGCCGATCGCCGTCGTCACGCCCATGCGCAGCTTGTTCTCCGCGAGCCCGTTTCGGGGAAGGACCGCGCCGGACTGGTCCATCATGTCGATCCAGCCGGGCGATACGTACCGTCCGCGCGCGTCGATCTCCTGCCGGCCCCTGCCCGGTACCGCGCCGACGGCAACGAACCGTCCGTCCTTGATCGCGACGTCGGCCGCGATCCACGGATTGCCCATCCCATCGAGGACGCGGCCGCCCCTGATGACGAGGTCGTAGTCGGGAGATTGTTGCGCTGCGAGCACAGCCGCGCCACCGAGGATGGCGAGCGCGGGAACGACCAGACGCCGAAAAAGCATGCCGGATTATGCACACAATGGAGGCATGCAGAAGCGGTGGCTCGAGGCACTGATCGTCGCGCTGGGACTGGCCGTCGGGGGAATGTTCATCGGCGGCGGGATCGCCAAGGGCCGCACGGCCGATCGATTCGTGACGGTCAAGGGCGTGTCCGAGCGCGAGGCCAAGGCGGATCTCGCGCTCTGGCCGATCCGGTTCGTCGCCGCGGACAACAACCTCGGGCTCGCGCAGACGAAGATTACCGAAAGCGCCGACAAGGTGCGCGCGTTCCTGACGAAGTACAAGATCGATGCGTCGACCGTCGAGCTCCACCAGTACAACGTCGTCGACACGCAGGCAAATCAGTATTCCTCGCGCGATTCGGCCGTGCGATTCATCATCCAGCAGACGATCATGGTCCGCTCCAGCAATCCCGACGTCGTGTTCGAGGCGAATCAGCGGGTGAGCGAGCTCGTCACCGCGGGCGTGGTGCTCAACTCGTCGGGCGAGATGGGCGGCGGCGGGCCGACATACCTCTTCACGAAGCTCAACGAGATCAAGCCGCCGATGATCGCGGAAGCCACCGCCAGTGCGCGGGAGGCGGCGACGCAGTTCGCGAAGGATTCGGGCAGCGCGCTCGGCGCCATCCGTCAGGCCACGCAGGGCTACTTCACGATCCTCCCGCGCGACCAGGCGCCGGGAATCGAGGAATCACAGCAGCGACAGAAGGTCGTGCGGGTCGTGACGACGGTGGAGTACTACCTGAACTAAGGAGGGCAGAGGTCAAAGGGCAGAGGTCAAAGGGAGGCTAGACCTTCGCCCTCCCTGTCCCCTCTGCCCTTTGCCCTTATTTGGGCGCCCAGCGCGCGTGGAACGCCCGCGCGCCTTCGGCCTTCACCTCGACCGCGACTTCCTTCGCCGATCCCGAACGCTTGTAGGTGACGAGGTACTGCGAGCCGATGATGTCGGCGAGCGCCTTGACCGCACCCTCGATTCGGGCCACATCCGAGACGTTGAGGCGGATCCCGCCGCTCATCGGCATGACCTCGCTCATGAGACTGTCGCGCATTCCGCTGGCGGTGCCGCCGTCGGCAAACGAGACGCCGTACCAGGCTACGCCGTTCTTCTGTAATTCGCTGACGACATTTGATTTCTGGACTTTGCTGCCTTCCGAAGCGGTCAGCGTGTTGAACGACACGATGGCGCGTCGCGTCTCGGTGCGCTTGCCGAGTGCCTTGGCGCCGTCGACGACGCCCTCGAGCAGATTGGATCCGGCCGCGCTCACGCCCGAGACAACATCGCGGGGTCGAAGCTTGCCGGCCTCTTCAGTGAGCGCCGCGGCGTCGGTGAGGAACTGCGTCACCGGCACTCCGGCGCCGCCGAACTGCCACAGCGAGATTGACGACCCGGGGACCTTCGCCATCATCGCGGCGATGAAACCCTTCGCGGTCGCTTTCAGTTCGTTCTGATAGATCTTCATGGTGTCCGTGGTGTCGGCGAGCAGCACGACGCTCACGGGCCCGGACGCCGGCTCGACCTTGACGATTTCGCGGTCCTTGCCGTCCTCTTTGATGCCGAGGTTGGCGGCGGTGACACCCGGGATCGGATTGCCGGTCTTGAGATTCATGACCGTGACGAGGATTTGTTTTTCGTCGGACGACTGCCGTGCTCCGGCCGTCGCTCCCAATGCCAGCAGCAGTCCAAGTCCCGTCACCGACCAGAACGCTACCTTCTTGATTGCCGTCGTCATCGTCAGCCTCCTGGCAAAGTATAGTGCGGGTCGGACACCCTTCAGAGGAGCCTGCCCATGCTGTTCGTCACGTTGTTCGTTTTTCTGATCCTGATCGTGGTTGCAGCCGTGGCGGCCCGTGGACTGGGATCGCCCGCGGTTGCCGCCCAGCTTCGCAAGATTGCGTTCGTCGTCGGCGGCGTGGTTGTCGTCCTCATGGTGTTGAGCACCGTGACAGTGATCAAAGCCGGCCACGTCGGCGTCGTCGATCTGTTCGGTCGGGTGTCGGGCACGACCCTCAAGTCCGGCCTGCAGGTGGTCAATCCGTTCGCCCGCGTCGTCCAGATGTCGATCCAGACGCTCGAAATGAAGGAGACGATGGAAGTGCCTTCGAAGGAAGGCCTGACGATCCGCATCGACATCAGCGTGCTGTATCACCTGGATCCGGAAAAAGCCGCCGATGTGTACCGCACGGTCGGCGAGGACTTCGTGGGCGTGATTCTCGAGCCGCAGTTCCGCTCGATTACGCGTGGCGTGACCGCCAGCTATGAGGCGAAGGCGCTCTATACCTCGGAGCGCGAGGCCGTCGCGAAACTGATTCTTGTTGACCTCAAGCAGCTCGTCGAGTCACGCGGCATCGTCGTCGAATCGACGCCGATGCGACAGCTCACGTTGCCAACCAAGATCACCGCGGCGATCGAGGACAAGCTGAGCGCCGATCAGGAAAGCCAGCGGATGCAGTTCGTTCTGACGAAGGAAAAACAGGAAGCCGAGCGCAAGCGCATCGAGGCGCAGGGCGTCGCCGATTTCCAGCGCATCGTGACGGACGGCATCAGCGACAAGCTCCTGCAGTGGAAGGGCATCGAGGCCACCCAGGATCTCGCGAAGAGCTCCAATGCGAAGATTGTCATCATCGGTAATTCAAAGAACGGGCTGCCGCTGGTGCTCGGGGACGTCAAATAGGAGGCCGGGTCGTTAGACCCGGCGGCACCGATGCGACTCAAACACCTGGTCATTATCTCGTTCGTTCTCACCGCGGCATGCGGCCCTCCGCAGGAGGCGCCTGCGCCTGCCTCCACACCCGCGGCCGCGCCGCCGGAGACGCCTATGCAGATCACAGAGAAGTGGCGGGCGAAGCACGAGACCGACTATCGCCGCGACTGGGTCTCGATCGCCGGGCTGCATCCGTTCAAGGACGGTCCGAATACCGCAGGCAGCAGCAGGAAGAATGACATCGTCCTGCCGGAGCCGGTGCCGGCCGCGATCGGCACCTTCATTCTCAAGGGGCAGGCGGTACGATTCGAGCCACGCGCCGGCGTGGCGGTGACGTTGCGCGACCAACCGGTCACGTCGCCGATCGATCTCAAGGACGACGGTGCCGCCGGCGCCGATGAGCTGCGGATCGGCGACGTGAGGTTGGTTGTCCATGTGAGCGGCACAACGCGATCGCTGCGCGTGCGGGATCCCAACGGCCCGCTGGCGAAGGGTTTCCTGGGCTTCGCATGGTTCCCGATCGACCTGCAGTACCGCGTCGTCGGGAAGTTCATTCCGGACACCACGCCGAACCCGTTGCGCGTGCCTAATACGCTCGGCGACATCGACGAATACAAGACCGAAGGTGTGGTGGAGTTTCAGCTGGCCGGCCAGACTCTGCGACTGCGGCCGTTCACGACACGGCCGAAGCGGTTCTATTTTGTGTTTCGCGATGCGTCGAGCGGACACGAGACCTACGAGACGGCGCTCTTCCTCTACGCTGATCTCGCGGACGACGGGACGAGCGTGCTCGATTTCAACCAGGCCTATAACCCGCCGTGCGCCTTCAATCCGTTCACGACGTGTCCGATTCCGCTGCGGGAGAATCGCCTGCCGATCAAGATTCTGGCGGGCGAGAAGGCGTACCCCGTGAAGGTGGAGCAGAAAGGGCGGTAGGCGCCGCTTTCTTCTTTCCTTTGAAGAGGTTCAAGCCGAACTCCGGAGCGGCGACCGTTCCGCCGACCCGGATTGGCAGCACGGCGCCGGCGCCATGCTTGCTGAAGAACGGGTCGATGACCTTGAGCAGAATCGATTTGAATCCGGTCATCGTCTGCGACACGCGTGCCTGCAGCCGCAGCTCGCCGGTGAATCCCAGAAGCTCCCCTCGAAGGCCGTAGGAGCCGGCGAGGTGCACCTCGGCGCCGCGAACAGCGAATTGAAAAGTCGGCAGTTGAAGAACGCCATCCCTCAGGGAGAAGTCGCCGCTGAACTCCGAGAGCACATTGTCGATGGTCATGTCCTTCGGCTGTCCCCGGCCCTTGCGGCTGAGCTCGTCGACTTTGTCCTGCACGGCGTCGCTCGCGAAGCTGCCTCGCGTGATTGTGAACTTGCCGTTGAGCCGCAGCGTGTCAATGACGGGCTCGTCTCCCGGCGGCAGCTCCATTCGGGCCGCCAGCCGGAGGCGGCCTCGCATCGGACTCGGGCGTGCGCTGACGACGAGCGTGATGAAGTCTTCGAGTTGCGCCGAGTCGGTCCTGACGTCGAAGCGGATCGTCTTGCCGTGCGCTCCACGCCTGGCGGCGACCTCGCCTGACGCCTCCACAGGAGAATTCCCGAGCTTCGCCGAGACGCGATCGAGATACGTGTTGCCGTTCGTGCCGTCGACTCTCGCCGAGAAGGTTGTCACGAGGGGCATCGGGTGGCCGCCGGTCTCCACCGAGAAATTGACCATCTCGGTCTTGCCCTGGACGGCGATCTGATCGAGGCTGCCGCCGAACGAGCCGGTGGAGTCGAGCGCGCCGCCAATCCCGTTGAAGACCGACATGTCGGCCTGTTTCAGCGTGTAGTCACCTTCGATGTGTGTCTTGCGCGGATCGTCAGGCATCCACGGACCGAGCTTGCCCGTGGCCGCCACCATGCCGCGCGGCTTCGGATTCAGTACTCGCGCCTCGAACCGCGCCGGTTCCGTCGTGGAAAACTCATTGAGCCTCGCCACCTCGATGTCGAACATGAGAGGGACGCCGTCCGGATCGTTGGGCGAAATCACCAGGTTCGCGTGAGTGGCTTCGATCGTGTCGATGGTCAGCGGCCGCCATCGCCTTGAATTGGCGGAGGACGCCGGCGTGCCGGGACCGGGCGCCATCGCCTGCTTGAGCGCGCTTCGCGCGTCCGGAGGCAGCGTGACCGTCAGGCCGTCTATCGTTACGGACTTCACGTTGCCGTTTCGAAGCCGCGTCAACGTCGTCGACACGGAAAAGGTGGCGATGGTCACAAGCGGCGCCGTCGTCTGGTCGCCGTTGCGCCGCAGCGCCAGGCCGCGGCCCTCGACCCGCACCGAAGGGAACAGCTTGACGTCGAATGACTCCACGCTGAGCGTCGCGTCGAACAGGCGTTCGAGATGGGCGGAGAGCTCGGACCAGACCCAGCGGGAGAGGGCCGGCCTGATCGCGGTGGGTGTGGCGATCGCTCCAGCGAGTAACAACGTCACGCCGACCATCACGACCATGCGCCGGCGAGTCATTCTTTCCTGGCTCCACGCATGACAGACCAAGAAGCGTGCCACGGAGGAACGCGATCATCGGTGGAGGATTCCGATGTCGCGCTCCTGCTCGTGGGTCGCGCGCTTCCTAAAACTACACGCCGGCGGAGTGGCCTCCATCAGTCGCATGCCCTTCAGAACCGAAAGAGATAGCCCACGCTGAAGTGGACTCGAGCCTTCCAGCCGTCGTCGGTGAGGGTCTTGAGTCCATCCGTGGTGGCGCTGAGGCTTGACTGCCGGCCGGTTGCCGACGGGTTGTTGCTGAACTGGACCCCCGGGTCTCCTCCGGTGAAGATCGAGAATGCCGGGGATCCCTGGAGGACGTTCGGTTTTGCGTCCACAACCGTGTCGGCCCCGGACGGTCCGGCATGAATGCGGACGTCGACCTTCAGTCCGCGCCTGGGCGACTTGCCGAGAAAGGCGCCTCCACCGACGGTCACGACCGGCGTCGTTCGAGTGACGGCCCGAATCGTCACGACATCCGTTTCGTCCATTGGGAAGACTCCGGCGAAGTCGAAGCGGTAGCGGCCCGTGAGCACCGCCTGCGGCGGCGTGCCGTGATTCATGACAGCGCCGGCTCCGGCGACGACGTACGGCTGCAGGTGGCCGCGCGGTGTGAGATCGAGCCTGACGCCTGCGGTCAGGCGAGTCTGCGCGTTCGACCCGTCATCGGTCGCGACCGACGAGCTGACCGTCCGATTGCTGGTCTGGCCGGTCGCCAGCATGGCATTCCATGCCGGAGTGAAGCTGGCGACCGTTGCGTCGATCGCAGCTCGCGCATCGGTTGTGACCTCAAGCGCGGATGGAACGTAGGTGACATCGACTTCAGCGGAAAGGCGCCGGGTGACCTGGCGGCTGACGCGTGCGCCGATCGTCCCGGTAGCTCTGCTGCCGATGATTCCGCGCTGCAGGGCTTCGTCCATCGGGGTCATCCGCGTGCCGCTCCCGAAGAAACCGAGTGCCGAGTTCAGGACAACCGGTCCGTCGCCGAAGTACCACGAGGACACCGACCGCGTACTGCTGTTGCCGCCGCGTCCTCCTCCACCCGGGGTCAGGGCCGCGCCGACGGGAAACTGGTCGATTCCATGTCCGGTAGGTTTCGTTCCGCCGGCCAGGCCACCGCCATGGACCTCAACCTGCCATTTCGCCCCGGCAGGAGGCGGCGTCGGGCTTGCCTGACCGGCAACGGCGGACGCCGGGAGCGCAATTGACAGGGTCGTGCAGACGAGAATCACTCTGTATCGAGCCGTCATACGGACCTCCATTCGTTGAACTTGGTCCAGCGTAGGGGCGCCGTCTTCGCGAGTCATGAGTTCCCCGTGAACTAACACTGAAGAACGATGAATCCCTTAGAATCCGTGACGTAATGCGAATTCTACTGGCGGGTGCGCTCATCCTCTCTGCCGGGCTCGTGACCGGCGGCCGGGACGCCGGGAACCAGGCGGGCTTCGACCTCCTCATCCGCAACGGCCGCGTGCTCGACGGCACCGGCAGCCCGTGGTTCAGGGCGGATGTGGCGGTACGCGGCGACACGATCGTGAACATTGCGTACCGGATCGAGGAGCCGGCGGTTCGCGTCATCGACGCCGGCGGCGCCGTCGTGAGTCCGGGTTTCATCGACACCCACACGCACGCGCGCCGCGGCCTGAATGAAACCCCGACTGCGGCGAACTACGTCCGGCAGGGCGTGACGACCGTCATCGAGGGCCCCGACGGCAGCTCGCCCGTGCCCCTCGCGCCGTTTTTTGCCGATCTCGAAAAGCTGCAGAAGTCCGTGAACATCGGCGCTTTCATCGGCCAGGGATCCATTCGCTCGCAAGTGATCGGTCCCGTGGACCGCAAGGCCACGCCGGACGAGATCGCCAGAATGGAAGCCCTCGTCGAGCAGGGCATGCGCGATGGCGCGCTGGGCCTCAGCACCGGTCTCTTCTACGTCCCTGGTACATTCACACCGACGAGCGAAGTCATCGCGCTCGCGCGCGTCGCCGGCAGGTTCGGCGGCATCCATACGTCGCATCAACGCGACGACGCCGCGAAAGTGCTCGACAGCGTGCGTGAGACCATCGCGATCGGCGAGGAGGGACACCTGCCCACGCAGGTGACGCACCACAAGATCATCGGCAAGGCCAACTGGGGCCGGAGCACGGACACGCTGCGTCTCATCGACGAGGCGCGCGTCCGCGGCGTGGACGTCACGAGCGATCAGTATCCGTACACGGCCTCGAGCACGAGCATTTCGTCGGCGCTGTTGCCCGCGTGGGCGCTCGAAGGCGGGCAGCAGGCGCAGCGGGCGCGATTCAAGGATCCCGTGATTCGGGAGAAGGTGCTCGTCGATATCGTGAAGATGATTCGTGACGAACGCGGCGGCGGCGATCCGAAGAACGTGCAGTTCGCGAGCTGCGGGTTCGATCCGAAGCTGAACGGCCGGACCCTCGCGGATGCCGTGAAACAACGCGGCTTCCAGCCGACGCTCGAGCGCGCGGCCGAGACGACGTTATGGATTGTCGAGCAGGGAGGCTGTCAGGGCATCTTCCACGCCATGAGCGAGGACGACGTCGTCCGCATCATGCAGCACCCGGCGACGATGATCGCGTCGGACGGGGAGGTGCCGGCCTTCGGCCGCGGGAATCCACATCCCCGAAGCTATGGCACATTCGCGCGGGTCCTCGCGGTGTACGTGCGCGACAAGCACGTGCTGACGCTGGAGGACGCCGTCAGGCGCATGACCTCGTTCCCCGCCGCGCGCATCGGGCTTCAGGATCGCGGCATCCTGCGCACCGGCATGAAAGCGGACATCGCGATTTTCGATCCGGCACGTGTCCGTGATCGCGCGACCTTCGATGCGCCGCATCAGTACGCCGAGGGGTTCTCGTCCGTGATCGTCAACGGACAGCTGGTGTTCGACGGAACGGATATGACGCCTGCGCGGCCGGGGCGGGTGATCTACGGACCTGGAAAGCGGTAGGGGTCCCGTGGGCGTGACATGTTTCCTCAAGCGTTCGACGTAGGGCTTCCCGGCTGGTACCACGTCTTCACCTTCGGGGTATTGATCCCGTTCGCCGTCGTCCGCAACTACCGGCGCATGGCCGGGAAGTCGATGCCGTTGCCGGACCGAATGCGGCATTTCCGGACGACGACGGTGATGCTTTCATTGTTCACGGGGCTGTCCGTGCTCGTGGCCAGGGCGGAGTGGATCGATCTCTTCAGATTCGATGCTTCGAGGCTGCCACAGGGTTTGCTGGCGGGCGTGGTCATGTTCGCGGCGGCCATCGCGTTCATGCGGCCGCGCTGGCGGCGCGCGGTCGAACAGCGCCGGCGCGTCGTGTACCTCTTCATGCCCGACAACGCGACGGAACGAGTGTGGTGGATTGTCGTTTCGACCCTCGCGGGGATCGGCGAAGAAATTACCTGGCGCGGCGCGCAAACGGCGCTGCTGGCCTCTCTCACGGGCAGCTTCGTGCTGGGGGCGATCCTCTGCGCGATCCAGTTCGGCATCGCGCACTACATGCAGGGCTGGAAATCAGCCGCCATCATCACCGTCTTCGCGCTGGCGTTCCAGGGCGTTGTCTGGGTGAGTGGTTCTCTCTACGTGGCGATGCTCGTGCACGTGCTGTACGACATCACAGCGGGATTGACCTATGGACGGCTTGGCCGCGAGCTCGGCTACACGCCCGCGGACGTGCTCTCAGCGTCCTGACAGAGTCCGTCGCGGTTCCTGCGAGCTGTCGTTGTGATCCAGCCAATTCAGAATCTGCGCGATGCTGCCGGTCGCGAGTGCGACGCTGGTGTCCGCGGCACCGTAGTACAGATTGATGCCGTCGCCATCCGCCGCAATGGTGTATCCGCACGGGAACGTGACGTAGCCCACGTCGCCCTCGCGCTCGTAGTCGATTTCCGGACCGAAGATCCAGGAATCTCCGCGCAGCAGGCAGCGTTCCGGATTCTCGATGTCCAACAGGGCCGCGCCGAGGCGGTACAGGCAGCCCGCCGCCGTTCGCCGGACGCCGTGATAGAGCATCAGCCAGCCGCGCGGCGTTTCGATCAGCGGAGGCGAGAGGCCGATCTTGTTGGCGTCCCACCACGAGCCCCGGCGCGCCCGGAGCAGCAGGCTGTGCCCGCCCCAGTTGCGAAGATCCGGCGAGTAGGAAATCCAGATGTCCGCGGTGGGATCGGTGTAGGGACGATGGACCAATGCGAAGCGGCCGTTGATCCTGCGAGGCAGCAGCGCGGCGTCCTTGTCATCGGGTTGCATCACCAATCCGTACCGCTCGAAGGTCTTGAAATCCTTCGTGAGCGCGAGCGCGACGCCCGGGCCGGCCTTTCCGAAGGCCGTGTAGGCCACGACGTAGCCCCCGAGCTCTTCCACGAAGGTAATGCGTGGATCTTCGATGCCCCAGAGTTCCTCCGGATGCCCCTGCGGATCGGGGAGCAACGTCGGTTGAGCATCGACCACCCAATCGGTGATGCCGTCGGCCGATCGCGCGGCGCAGAGATGCGAATGTCCGCGTCGATCCTCCGCCCGGCAAAGGAGCAGCGTGGTGCCATCGGCCAGGCGCGTGGCGCCGGCATTGAACACGGTGTGGACCGGGTACGGCCAGTCGTTGGCTGTAAGGATCGGATTGCCTGCATGCCGGTGGAAGAGCGTCTCGAAGTGGGCGGACGCCATCAGGATGTGGCCTGCAGCGTCGGCACCGATTCCACTTCCGGCTGCTGCACCGCGCGCATTTCGCACAGGGCGAGCAGGAAGGACAACGTCGACTCCGCTCCCTGATTCCGGTTCGTGCGGTCCGCGTGCAGCCCGTCACGGCATCCGCCTGTGGACGGGTCATACAGCCATTGCTGCAGGTCGTTTCGGCCGAGGAACCAGTCGAACGCGCGGGCGGCGTGTGCCATCCAGCCCGCGTCATGACTGGCGCGGGAGGCGTCGAGACAGGCCGACACGATCGTGCAGGCTTCGACCGGCTGTTGATCAAACACTGCGGCCGATCCTCCGCGCGGGAAGAAGCCGTTGGATCCGATTGGCGCGAACTCCCTGTCGCTGGACAGCTGCACCGACACGAGCCATTCCAGGGAATGCACGCCCGCCTCGACCATGTCGGCCTGGTTCATCCGGGAGCCCGAGACGATCAACGCTTGCGACATCCGCGCATTGCAGTACGTCACCGAATCCTCGAACCACGGCCACTCCTTCCGGCTGCTTCGCTCGAAGAGGGCCAGGAGCCTGTTCGACATCTCCGCACGCAGTGATTCGACGGCGCTGTCGCCCTCGAAGGCGCGCAGGTACTGATCGATCCCCAGTAGCGAGTACGCCCACGCGCGCGGGCTCGTGAACGCCGTGATGGCGGGGCGCGCCGCATGAAACAGCTCGCTCGCGAGGCTGTACCGCCCGGGATCGCTGGCACGCCCGACGACGGCGCCGAGAGCCCAGAGCGCACGGCCGTGACTGTCTTCGGAGCCGGCCGCCTCGAGCCACTGCCGGCCGTACGAGAGGAAGTTCCGGAACCGCCCCGTCGATCGATCGAAGGCGTAATTCACAAAGGCGAGATAGCGGGCGGCCAGCGCGCGTACCACCAGCGGATCGTGGCTGCCGGCCTCTTCGATGAGCGTCATCAGCAGCAGCGCTCGAGCGTTGTCGTCGAGGCAGTAGCCGTCGTCATACCGCGGAACGTTGAAGACCGCGTGCTGGAGGATGCCCGTATCATCGGTCATCGCCCGAACGTGCCGCAGGTCAATCTCAGGCCAGCCAGCCGGCCGGCTCGCGAGCGTCTGCGATCGGAACGAGCTCCGGCGCCGGCTGGTCTCGCTGGTCAGCGCGCGCGAAAAGCTCTCCACGTACCGCCGCGCTACGGCCGGCCAGGTCATCGTCCGGCCGTACGCGCGCGCCTGCCTGCACATCGCCTGTGTGCGGTCCGTGTCGCCCATGACGCCGATGACGGTGCTGGCAATCGCGTCAGAGTCCTTCCACGGCACCAGCAGGCCCCGCCCGTCGGCCAGGATCTCCCGCGCGTAGATGTAGGGTGTCGAAATGACGGCTTTCCCAGCGCCGATCGCATACGCCAGCGTTCCGGACGTGATTTGTTCCGGATTGAGGTAGGGCGTGATGTAGATGTCGGCGGCCGAGAGAAACTCCGTCAATTCTTCCTGGCTCACGAAGCGGTTGTGAAAAATCATGTTGCCGTCGACGCCAAGCTGGCGGGCGCGTGCCTCGAGCATCAGCCGGTAGGCTTCGCCCTCTCGTGCAACGACGTGCGGATGCGTCGCCCCGAGGACGATGTACACCGTGTCCGGATTGACCGCGAGAATCGCCGGAAGGGCCTCGACGACGTACTCGATGCCTTTGTCGGGGGAGAGGAGGCCGAACGTCATGATGACCGTTTTGCCCTCCACACCGAGCCGTCGTTTGCTGTCGCCCGTCTCAGGCACGACCGGAATCCCGTGAGGAATGAGGTCGATTTGATCGTCAGGAATGTTGTGCACTGTCCGGAGCAACTCGGCGCCCGATTCGCTCATGACGACCAGGCGCTCCGACAGCTTCGCCAGCTCGTCGAGGACGAGGCGCTGCGCCGCATTCGGTTCCGACAGAACCGTGTGCAGGGTCGTGACAATCGGCATGCGCAGGTGGGTGAGTATCTCCAGCAGATGAACTCCGGCCTTGCCGCCGAAGATCCCATACTCATGCTGCACGGACAGCACATCGACCTGGTTGACGTTGAGGAAGTCGGCAGCCCGGCGGTACGAGCTGAGATCGCCCTCGCCAATCTCGAACCGCACGCGTCCGGGATAGGCGTGCTGGTGGCCGACGTCGTTCATCGCGATGACGAAGGCGTCGGCGCCCGGCAGCTGGCCGACGAGCGCGTCAGTCAGATGCGTCGTGAATGTAGCGATGCCGCAGTGCCGCGGCAAATGATTTCCGAGGACGGCGAATCGTTTGAGCTGGTCGACGCCCATGATGCGTTCTCCTTCACGACGGGTGTGGGGCTGTGCGAGCGAGCGAACGAGCGAGCGAACGATCGCGAAAGCGAGCTATTCCTTGGGCGCGGCGCCTTCAATCTCGTGGATCAGGTGGAGGGCTCGCTCGCGAAGTTTCGCGGCGTCGCGTGCGATCTTCAGTTCACCGCTTCGTTCCAGACGGGGCACGCGGCGATCGAGCGCGGCGATGAGTTCGTACAGATCGATCAGCATTTCCTTCGCCTGAACGCAGTCCCCCGCGGCGGTCGTCTTCATGAGGCGCGCAATGCAGCTTCAGGCACGGTGATCTCCGAGTCTTCGGATCGATCACGCGCCATCAGAATTGGTGGGCGCAAAGGGTCCAGCGGGGCGGGCGTCGAATAGAACCGACCCGTTGATTATATGCGATTGGTGAACGCGGCGTCAGCCGCGTTCACCCAAGTCTGGCCTTCCTGCTCGCCGACTCCGCCGCCCAGCGCGCGCGGTTGATGCTGCCGAGCGGCGCGCTTGCCGGCGTCGAATGCTCCGTGACGTCGATGAACTGCGCCTCGCACGCCTCTTCGCTGAACGCCGAACCGCGCACCAGCGTGAGGCGGCCGACGACGTGGAACGGCGCCTGCGATTCCTTCCAGGGAATGCTGGCGTTCTCGATCCAGTAGCTCGTCTCGCGGCGCCGGAACCAGCGCCGCATCTTCCCGGTGTCCAGAAGCTGGATCCCGAAATCGAAGGCGCTCATATGTTCGTCGTCGGTGACATGACGGACGATTTCGTTCTGGAGCTCGTTCGACGTCCCGTCGAGCGGTTGTCCCGAGTTCCCGCTGCACGGTATCGCCGTGTACTTCACCGCATCGGCGCCGCCGTGACAGAACGGCACCGTGCTCCAGTAACGCGTCAGCTGATACGGGGTCTTCGGCGGCCGGCTCTGGATCATGCCCAGAAAGATGACCCTCAACAACGCCATCTTGTCCGAGAGCTTCAGCGACCGGAAGCCCTGGAACGGGCTGGGCGCGTTGGCGAATTGCACGAGCGCGGCAAACGCGTGCGCGTCGTTGATGGGGAACGTGGCGGCGTTGTTCAACGCGAAGTCCTGGCGGCCGCCGCCGGGAAGCTCCACGGCGAACGAACATGCCCGCACGTCGCCGACTTTGTCCTTCTGGATCTGTGAATTGCCGTTGGCAAAACGAACCGTGGCCTTGTAGACGCCTGGTTGGGCGAACAGGCCCTGCGCGAGTCTGCCGGCGAGCGCGGAATCGCTGATGGTCTTCTGCACGTCGAAGACTTCGAACGTGCCGCCGACGCATCGGCCCTTCGCGTGCGTGCCGCGGCGCAGCGGACGATCCTGATCGGCCGCGTACTTCGCCTGCAGCGCGAGGACGCCGTCGCGGATCTTCTGGATGTCGTCCGGTTCCTGCGAGCTGTATTTCGCCGCATTGGCGCCGACGGATCGCACGAACAACAGCAGGCCGCCCGTCGTCAGGAGGCTGATCAGCACGAACGGCGCCCAGTTTGTGGGGGCGCCCGGGAAGGCGGTGAATACGATGTCGGAGTCGGCGGGGACGCCGGCCTCGGCAAGCGCTTCCGCCGTGGCCTTCGGCGGCGCGGTGAACGGCTCCGTGAAGGTCTTGATGTACTCGATGATGTCGTATCGCTTCTCGTCGTTGAGGTCCTTGTAGACCCAATCGAATTCGTGGCCGGTGTTCCAGTTGCCCGCGATGCGCGTGTCGAACGTGAAGAGATCCAGCCCAGGCGGAAGGTTGAACTTCGTTCGATCGAGCTCCAGGCCGAGCTTCACCGGATCGTAGTCGCGCTGTCCGGTGTAGAACGTCACGGGCCGCTCGGCGGCGGGCAGGAGCAGATGGTAGAGCGTGGGCACCGATCCGTTGTGCAGGAACGGCGGCGTCGCCCAGATACCGGCAAGCGTTTTCGATCGATACACCTTGCGGCCGCGGCTGTCCGCCCATTTCTCTGAATCGAGCAGCGTCGCGCGGAACGCCGGATCCCATTGAGGTCCCTTGCGGATCTGCCGGGCCTCGAGCGCCGCGATCTGGGTCGCGGTGAGCTTCATCTCCGCATATGCCTTTTCCTTGACCTTCGTAATTGGCTCAATGGCCGCATACGCGAACGGTTTCACCGTGCCGTCGGGCGTCGTCACCGGCCGTTCGAATCCGATGGCCGTAAGCGGGTCCGTGCCGGCCTCGGCAAGCGTATGCAGCTTGTAGGACCGCATCAGGCCGTCCGACACCCATTCCTGGTGACACTTGGCGCAGGTGTCCTTGAACAGCTTTTCACCGCGTGCGGCCCGCGCGCGATCGATCGGCGGAAAGAAGTCAGGCCACTCAGGCGGCTGCAGCTTGTACGCGAGCTCCTCCATGCGGTGGAGGTTGTCGACTCGCACGGTGCTGTTGTAGTCCTTGTCGAAGAGCGCGCCGACGCCGAGCGCCTGCCCGATGTTCCGCTCCATGACCGAGTTCGTGTTCGCGCCCCACTGCAGCCAGCCCGTGTACATCAGGCCCCAGATATGCGGCAGGCTCACCGGCGCGTCGGCCGGCAACATGTTGCCGGGGATGCTGCCGAAGAACTCGTCGCGGCCGATCCCGAAGGCGTCGAGGCGGCCGTAACCTTCCTTGACGCTGATGTTGAGGGAGTGCGCCAGCACCGGCACGGCCTTCAGCACGTTGAGCCGCGCGGCGAGCAGGCCGCGGTTCTGCGTGAACATCTCCATGATGCGACTGAGCGTCGACTCGTCGGGCCCGGCGGCTTCGTCGCCGCCCTGTTTCATGAGGGCGCGGCGTGCCTTCCGGATCTCCCTTACGCGGCTCCAGAAACGAAGGAGACGGCGCGGCGACGACAACGTGTCCTGCGTCACCGTCCCCATATCCGCCAGCATGGTGTTGACGAGCACCATGTTCGGGCCGCCGTCGATGCGCACAGCGCGCCTGCCGTACTGGAACTGACCGACATGGCACGCCGTGCAGTTCAGGCCGATCATCGGCCAACCTGAGATCTTCGATCGGCCCCACGAAATCCCGACGGGCAAGCCGTATGGATTGCCTGTGCTCTTTGGATCCGACAGGAATCCGTACCGCTCGATGTTGTCCATGAACGGCCGCGCCTGTAGCTCGCCGTCGGGGCCGATGCTCTCGACCTCGAGGGCGAGGAACCAGTCGAGCGGGAAAATTTCGCCGCCTTCTGACAGGTGGTAGAACGTCGAGCGCTCGGTGCTCGACAGGCCGTTCCATCCCTCGGGCGAGATCGGCGGCGGGAACGCCGCGGCTACGCGCACCCGCGGACCGATGATGCCGGTCGACCGCAGGAAGACGCCGGCGGCGATGCCGACAACGAGCGTGGTCAGAACGATGAGTGTGGTGCGTCCTCTCATGACGTCAGGCTCCAGGGCGAGTAGCGGCCTCGTACAGTTCGCGGGGATCCGCGAACGTGCGGTTGCCGCAGAGCGAAGCGACGGTGTGCCAACCGAGCGTGCGGTAGCTCTCGAACTCGGCGGCGCCGAACCATTGATTGACGGTCGACTGGTGCGGGAACGGCGGATTCGACTGCGCATAGTTCGCGACGTCGATGGGCTCGTCACCGAGAATCGTGGGCTTGATGTACACCAGCACGCCGTTCGGCATCGCCGGATCGGCGTCGCGATAGTTGATCGTCGCTGCGGCCCAGCGGCTGCGCCGGCCGGCGGCGACCGACGGTCCGATCTCGACACCAGAGGGGAACGTGATCGACACGCCGAAGTCGATGCGCACTCGGCGGCTGAGGTTGGCGAGATCGCCGAACGCGAACGACGGATCGGCGCCGGCGTCGACGATCACGATCGTCCGGCAGCGGCGGCGGATCATTTCGTACGCGCCGAGGTTGTCGAAGTGTCCTCCGTCCGAAAGATTCACAAACGGGTTGGTGTCCGTCGTCCGCGCCACGAGCTCGTTCAGGAGCGGGCCGGCGCCGAAGCTCGGCGCGGGCTTTGTCCAGGTCTGGCTGCCCGGCACGCCGGGATTGCCCAGCCATTCGCCGAGGCGGGCGTTGAACAACGTCAGCAGGAACGTCTGCACCGGGGAGGCAGCCGCGCCCATGTTGGAATTGGCCGCCGCGCCGGAGGTCGTGATCGCGTCCCCGAGCGTGATGCCGCCGGCGTATTGGGCGGACGGCCGGTAGCCGACGCCGTCCGCGCCCGAGTGCAACGCCGAGAACGTGAACGGGCGCGCCTGGCGTTCCGCCGTGGCCAGTCTCGTGTTTGCGACGGTGTTGAGCGTGGCATTGACGACGTGAAACGGACGGCTCAGGGTCGCGAGCTCGCTGATCCGGAGGTCGTCATTCGCGTCGAACCCCGTGAACGGGCTCGGATGACGTTCGGCGCCCGACCGCGAGGCTCCCAGGAACGTGCGGACGAGCCTGAAGCGATACATCCCGTGCAGGGAGAAACGGTTGACCGCGATGATGTGACCGAGCCCGAGACCGAGGACCACCAGGAGGCCGAGCCCGATCAGATCCTCGGGCAGCGACGCGCCAAGCACGTGCGTGTGTTCGGACAGGCGAAGGCGCGCGTGCACCGCGCCGAGCAGGACGCCATTGGCGTCCGATGTCAGAACGAAGAGGGCCAGTGTGACCACGGGAGCGGCCATCGACGCCACCAGCGACTTCAGCCATCCGGCTCCGGAAATCACCGACAGGACGGCGCTCGTTCGTTGCGCGACGCCGGCGAGCACCGCGAGGACTCCGAGTCCGATTCGTCCAGACAGGTGGGTGACGCCGATCTGATCGAGGGCGGCGTTCAGGGCGAGCGGGCCCAGGATCACGACCGCGCTCACCGCGAACCAGGTCGCCGACGAGATCAGGATCCACGCCCCCGATCGCGCCCACCACTCCCGATCCTCGTCCGTCATCTCGCGGCTTGCGAGGCCGATGAACAGCGCGATTTGCAGAAAGAGCATCGCGAGTGAGCCGGTGAGATCGAGCACCACGAAAGCCTGGGGCGCGTTGCTCGCGACGAAGCTGGCGAGCGCGTGCACCTGCCAGGCGGCGAACCGTCCTGCGGCGCCGGCGACCGCCGCCGCGATCCAGATCCGTGGCTGCCAGAACCGCCCACCGAACACACTGCCGGCCAGCCACGGCAGCATCATTCCGCCCGCTGATGCCAGGATCTGCCAGCCGCTGGTGGCATCGAGTCCGAATTGCGGCGCCCAGAAGCGGTGGACGCTGAGCAGCACATGGACGATCAGCACGGGAGCCAGGAACCAGCCGAGGAATCCGCGCAGGCCGTTGGGACGACGGCCGAGGCTCGGCAGCTGAAGCGCGGCATAGGTGCCGGCGATTGCCACGAGCACCATCAACAGAATCCAGCCCGCGCTGTACCAGGCTTCGAGTGTTTCGTGCGACACCAGTTCCGGCTGAGAGGGCAGTCCCAGCAGTCCGAGGTACAGCCGCGGCAGCATCGCCGCCGCGGCGATCGCCGGAATCAGGATCAGCCAGTTGACGGCCAGGTTGCGGAGCATGGTGCCGACGAGTGTCCAGACGTCAGCCGACAGAACCCCGGTGTGCGGCGTCAGGTACTCGATGAACGCACGGAGACGCCCGAGCGGCGGAGGCTCGTCGCCGTCAGGCGACAACCCATCGAGGTTGAGGCACGGATCGGGCTCGCTTTTCGCCTTCGCTCGAACCCGCCACGCGGAGAGCCACCCGCCGGCGTACCCGCCGCCGGACACGGTGGAGAGGTAGTCGAACTTGTCGAGGACGCCGGCGCGTGACAAGGCCTGCAGCACGCCGAGACTGAAGCTTGCGCTGCGGACGCCGCCGCCGGAAAGGCAGAGCGCGGACGACGATTCTCCAGGTGTCTTCTTCAGAGCGGCGCGCTCCTCGGCGAGCACGCGATCAAAGCGCAGCGGTTCGGGGCCGGCGACGTTGGGCGTACTGGACACGGGCGTCAGCCGATCTCGTCCAGAGTCTTGCGCGCGTTGACGAGGTCGGCGGTGGTGTGACCCTCGGAGAACCAGTCGTAGACAGGTTTGAGCGCCGCGCGCGCGTCATCGGTCCTCTTCGCGGCCGCGAGCAACCGCGCCAGGCCCGTCGCGGCACGGAGCTCGAAGATTCTGGCCTGCTGCTTCGACGCGTAATCGATCGCCTTGCGGTAGCTCGCCTCAGCGTCGCCGGCGCGGCCCGATGCGGCCATCAGCTGTGCGTGCGCACGGTGGAGCTCGGCGATGTAGCCGCCCTCGCTCATCTTCGCGGCATGCTCGAACGCTTCTTCTATCGCCACGCGGCTCTCATCCAGCCGTCCGGCGAAACAAAGCAGCTCCGCCAGCGCGCCGAGAAACGCGCTCCTCACAAGGCCGGAGCCGATCGCCTGCTGAACGGCGATGCTGTCCTTGAGCTGATCGATGCCCTTGTCGAGATCGCCCAGCAGGGCGAAGGCCACGCCCTGAAACGCGCGGCCCCATTCCTTTTCCTGCGCGAGGCCGTATTCCCGCGCTAGCTCGATCACTTCGTTGCCGAGGCCGACAACGTCGCCGGCCTCGCCGCGGTTGAGGTGCACGCCCTCGAGCACGAGGAGCGCGAACGCCAGCGTCATCGGCTGGCGCTGGGACCGGGCGATCGCGAGCGTCTCCCGGGCCTGCTTGAGCGCTTGATCCGGATAGCCCAGCACCAGCGTCGGCCGGCTCAGCATCGCGCGGGCAATCATGCCGGGGTCGAGCCCGTACATTTGCGTGTACGCGAGATGCTTGGCGGGGTCGTGCAGGCGGCTGCCGCGCTGGAGCTTGTCGCGCGAGTCGACCATGTCCCCCATGAACTCGCCGCACACGCCGACGAGGTGATAGCCGCCGATGATGAACGCCGGATTGGCGGACTGTTCGGCCATCCGCATCACTTCGTCGGCCTTCTCCTTGTACTCGCGCAGGTTGCCGCGAATCGCGTAGAAGAGCGTGAGCGCCCAGAGCACGGGGACGAGCTCCGGCGGATCGGCGAGCTCGTGGCAGAGCTGCCGCGCGCGCGTGAAGACGGGCTCGAGCTCCGGCGCGGCCCAGCCCTTCAGCATGCGCAGCGCGTGGCCGCGAATCATCTGCAGGCCGAGCTCGAGCTGGACGCGCTGCGGGCCATCCGGCAGCCCGCGCAGGCCATCGAGTCCGCGCTCGGCCAGCGACAACGACTCGCGGAAGGCGTAGAGGTTGCCCGCCTGCCGGGCGGCGACGAAGTAGTACTGCGCGCTCGACGCGAAGTCGCGCGCGGCCTCGAAGAGCACCGCCACGCTCGCCGCCACGCTGTTGACGCGCCCACCGTGATGCGTGACGAGCGACCGGGCCACTTTGCCGCTCAGGGCCGCGCGCCGCGCGGGCTGCAGCGACGCGTACAGGGCGTTCTGATACAGCACGTGCACGAAGCGGTAATCTTGCGTCAGGGTCAGATCGGGAAACTCGCGCTCGGCGCCGCGCTCGACGAACACGTGCACGCGCGCGAGCACGTCCAGCCGATCCTCGACGTGCGCCGGTTCCATCTCGGCCGCTTCACTGACCGTGGCCGTGTCGAACTGATGGCCTTGTACCGCGGCCGCCAGCAGGAGCTTCTTGTCGGTCTCGCTGAGCTGCTGGATCTTGCGTTCGATCATGCTGCGCACGGACTCCGGCAGATCCCGCACCCCGCCTGCCTCCGTCGACGACACTCGCCACCGCCCGCGTTCCTCGACGATGCGACCCGAGTCGCGCAGGTAGCGCACGAGATCCGCCATGAACAGCGGGTTGCCCTCGGACTTGGCGTACACCTCACCGGCGAATTCCGGCGGGAACACGTGCTCGGAGAACTCGAGCGCGAGGTAGTGGCTGACGTCGGCCGCGCTGAGAAACTGCAGCGACAGGTCTTCGAGCAGGCCGCGCGACCGCAGCTCGCCCCGGATCTCGAGGAACGGGTGCTGCCCGAGGGCCATTTCCGACGGCCGGTAGGTGGCGAGAATGAGCAACCGCGTGCCGCTGAACCGGCTCGCGAGGTAGTTGAGCAGATCCACGGTCGACGCGTCCGCCCAGTGCAGATCGTCGAGAAACAGCACGACGGGCTGCGCCCGCGCGAGGTCGTGAAGAAACGCACCGGCCTCACGCTTCAGGCGTTCCTGCGACGCCGCCTGGGCTTCGAGGCGCATCGAGCTGATGCCCGACTGCTCGCTGAGGCCGGTCGCGACCTGGAGGTACCACGTCGGCGCCACCGTCTTCATCAGCGTCTGCACGGACGTGCCTGTGTGGCGATTGAGCAGATGATCGAGCGCGTCGAGGATCGGCAGGTACGCTTCGGATCCGGCCAGCCGCTCGGAGCAGCGGCCGCGGGCGACGATCGGCCGATCCGGTCGAGCGACCGCCTCGGCCAGGAAATCCTCGACGAGACTGGTCTTGCCGATGCCGGCCTCGCCCGACACCGTCAGGAGCAGCCCGTTGCCCGTACGCGCCCGGGCCAGCGCGCGCCGGAGCTGATCGCGCTCGGCTTCACGGCCGACCGTCGTACGGCGCGGCGCGGCAGCGGTCGGCGACGTGAGCGTGTCGCCCGAGGCCATCAAGGTCAGGGCTTCTTCGATCTCACGCGACGTCGGCCGCTCGTCCGGATTCTTCGCGAGCATCCGGTGGACCAAGGCGTCGAGCGGCGGCGGCGTCGATGGAATGAGCCGCGCGAGCGGTACCGGTTGCTCCGACAGAATCGCCGCGAGCACGGCCATGGCCGTGCCGCCGACGAACGGCCGCTCGCCGCTGACGAGTTCGTACAGCGTGACGCCGAGCGCGAAGATGTCCGCGGGCGTACCGATGGCGCCGGCCTTCGCCTGCTCCGGCGCCATGTACGACGTCGTGCCGACCAGCTTGCCGGGCTCGGTGACCTGATCGGATCTCGATCGTGTCGTGTCCGACGAGCCGGCGACGTCGACCATGCGCGCCACGCCGAAGTCGAGCACCTTCACGTACCCGTCGCCGCGCACCATGATGTTCTCGGGCTTGATGTCGCGGTGGACGATGCCGGCGGCGTGCGCGGCGGAGAGCGCATGCGCGACCTGCCTGACGACATCCACAACCGCGGTAAGCGGCGGCCGCTCTTCGGTGCCGACCATCGCTCGGAGGGTGCGGCCCTCGACGAGCTCCTGCACGATGTAGTGCCCGCCGTCGCCGGTGTCGCCGACGTCGTGGATCGTGACGATGTTGGGATGATTCAGCGCGGAGGCGGCCCGGGCCTCGCGCAGGAATCGCTCGACGTCCGCAGAGGCCGCGCCCGAATCCGAGCGCATCACCTTGATGGCGACCCGGCGGTTCAGCCTTTCGTCAAAAGCCCGGAAAACCTCGCCCATCCCGCCCTGACCGAGGCGGTCTTCCAGGCGGTAGTGGCCGAAGGAGGTCGGGGTCATGCCGGAGCAGACGGACTATATATAATCCCGTCGGCCCATGGGTAACCCTAGCGTCCCCCAGCAGGGCGCCGGCGTTCGCGTTTTCCACCTCGCCAGTCACTGGCGATCGCTCGTCCGTCGTCGCGACGATCACGACCCCGTCATCGACGGTGTCCGCGCATTCGCAATCATCTGGGTCATCTTCTTCCACATCCCGTTCTTCCACCTCGGATCGTTCACGACCGAAGCGTTCGCGCTCTTCATGGGACCGTGGACGCAGTGGATGGGCCGCGGCGACATGGGTGTGGACCTGTTCTTCGTCATCAGCGGCTACCTGATCGGATCGATCCTGCTCGACGAGTACAGGGCGACCGGTGGCCTGCAGGTGAAGCGCTTCTACGCGCGCCGGTTCCTCCGGCTGATTCCGGTGTACGTCGTCGCCATGCTTCTAGGCGCGCCGCTGGTTCACAACATTCCGAAGTCGGCGATCCTGATGGAGTTCCCGCCGTGGATGAACTTCGACACCATCTGGGCGAACCTGCTCTACGTCAACAACTTCCTGCCCATCAACGGACAGTACATGGGCTGGTGCTGGTCACTCGCGATTGAAGAGCAGTTCTATCTGATCTTCCCGGCGTTCATCCTGATCTTCATGCGCTTCCGGCCGAAGCTCCAGATCCTCGGCTTGTTCATGCTGCTTTCGGGCGTCATCCGCTGGATCATCATCGACCGCCACGGCTTCATTCCGCCGTTCCTCGACACGCCCGACATGCCGTCGTGGGTGGATCGGTTCTCGATCGAGTATCAGAACCTGTACACGCGGTACGCCGGGCTTCTGTCAGGTGTGATCGCCGCGTACCTCATGGTGTACCAGCGCGAGCGCGTGCGGGTGTTTTTCACGCGGACCGCGCTCGTGAACGTCCTCTCTATTCTGGCGGTGGCGCTGATTATTCCGACGGCCTACTTCGCGCTCGCCTCGCCGCTCTTCGCGTCAATTCCGCGCCGGGCGGCCGAGCTGTACTACTCGCACCATCGCGACGTCTTTTCGATTTGCCTGATGTTCCTGATTCTGGCGGCCATCCACCGTTCCGGCGCGGCCGGCAAGCTGCTGCGATCGATCTTGTCGGCGAAGGTGCTCTATCCGATCGCGCAGATCTCGTACTCGCTCTATCTCGTTCACGAAGCGGTGATGCTCTGGCTCTTTCCGAAGACCGCCGCGGCCTGGGGCCCGTCGCTCGGCAACTGGACGGCGCTCTGGGCCGGCGCCGCACTCGCCGTGGTCACCTCTGTCGTCTTCGCCGCACTGCTGTACCTCTTCGTGGAACAGCCCTGCATGCGCGCCCGGTCCCTGCCGGGATTCAAGCGCTGGACGGAGAAGACGCGGTAGGCCCTACGACTCGTCGCTGGATTCGGTCAGAGCTTCGTAGTCGTCGCCGCGCTTCTGGAGCCACGCCCGCACGTCGTCGTTGTGGGCGATTGTAAGAGCGTGGTGGACGGCGTCTTTGAACATCCTGACAACCGCCACGTACTCCCACCACGGACCAGGTCCGATGGGTGCTAACGCGCGGCCGATCAGGTAACCGGAGTGCACCTTTGTGACGGTGATGTCTCCGGGTTGGCAACAAGTTTCCGATCCGAGGGGTTCAAGTGGTGGGGTCACGTAGTACTGCAATGGCAGTACCGATCCGCTCAATCTACTTGCGCATTGGCGGCTTACGTTTCTGGGATGCGCTCTCGCCGACAGATGCCTGAAAGAATAGTGTGGGCACTTCATTACGTACCGGTGTAGGCTGTCGGCCGTCATGCCCAACCGGCCCTGCCCGAATTGCGGAGCCGATACGAAACGCCGCCTGGACATCAGCGACGACGCGCTGGTGAATTACTACCGCTGTGCCAGCTGCGGACACGTCTGGACCACAAAGAAGGACGACAGCGATCCGGTTCACCACGTCACTCCCCTGAAACCCAAGGAGCCGCTCGAGTAAGGTGAACAACGATCTCCTCCGTCACACACTCGCGACCCTTGCTTATCGCGCGGAGAAGGCGCTTCGTGACGCGCCCCCGGCCTTTGGCGCGTTCCGGCTCGCTGAAGGCAGCCGGACCGCGGTGGAGATCGTGTCGCACATGGGCGATCTCATGGATTGGGGCGAACGGATGGCGCGCGGAGAGTATTCCTGGGAGCCGAAGCCGACGGACTACTGGGCGGTCGCGTGCGATCGGTTCTTCGCGTCCATCGGGTCCTTCGACCGTGCCCTCGCGTCGTCAACCTTCGAGAAGTACCCGCCGGGCGTGATCTTCCAGGGGCCGATTGCGGACGCGCTGACGCACGTCGGCCAGATTTCGATTATGCGCGGTGCTGCGGGCGCGGCAGTGCGGCCGGAAAGTTACGCGCGCGCCGACATCGCGGTCGGCCGCGTCGGGCGGGAGCAATCGGCGACGCGCAGGGAATTCGACGGCGACGCAAGCAAAAGAAAGTAAGCACGAGCGGCTTGCATCGCCGTCGGCAAGTTCAGAGCGTAATGGCTGCGATGTCGGCCCTTGCCTGGATCCGCGCCCGGTTCGCCTCCAGTGCGGCGTTCACGTCCGGCTTGATCTCGCGGATCGCGGCGGCCAGCGTCATCTTCTCCTCGAGCACCCGCTGCTTCAGCACCATGAAGGGAATGCCGAGATTGCGCGCCGCGTGGGCGACCGCGGCGAACTGCTCGCCGTCGCGGAATCCATCGGACGCCATCTTCAGATTCATCCCTTCGTTCAGGACCGGCTTCAGAAGCCGCTGCAACTCGACGGTTGATGCCGCGATCGGCCGCAGCACCATGGCGTCCTCGCTGGCGCGCACACGTGCTGCCGTACGGTCCGGCTCCGGCGCCGGCGCAGGTGCGCTCGCCGTTTGCATCACGGGCTCAGGCTCGCCGACGAGCGACGGCCTGACGTGCGGGCTGACCCAGACACCGAGAGCGAAAGTCCCCAGAAAGCCGAGAGTTAGTGCGATCGTTTTTCCGCTGCTCATGGCGGTATCCCCCTTCGGTTCAGTGCTCTCTACTGCAAGAACCGTGTCAACGGGGCCGTCAGCGGGAATCGCGCAAACTACGCGGGATTCCGCGGTTTCTGCCGAAGACCGGGTAGTTTCTCCCTCGCCAGCAGGTGGCGCGTGCGTCTGGATATGATTGGACTCGCGGATGTCCTTCAAGCCCAGATCGACCCTCCCTGAGACCGCGTTCACGCTGCCGGCGCGTTACTACACCGATCCGGCCCTGTTCGAGCGCGAGCTCGACGTGTTCTACCGGCGCAAGTGGGTCGGGGTCGCGCGCCTCGAGGAGCTTCCCGAGCGCGGCTCGTGGATCACGCGCACTGTTGCGGGCGACAACATTCTGATCGTGAGGCAGGACGGCGACGGCGTTCGGGCGTTCCACAACCTCTGCCGGCACCGCGGCACCCAGTTGTGCGACGCCGAACGCGGCGAGTTCGCGGGATCGATCCGGTGTCCGTATCACGCGTGGACGTACGACTATGAGGGCCGGCTCATCGGCGCGCCGCACATGGACGGTTCGCCGGGCTTCACGCGCGATGAGTTTCCGTTGAACGCCGTGCGCGCGGACGTGTGGGACGGTTTCGTATTCGTGTCGATGGCCGCGTCGGGCCCGTCATTGGCGGACCAGCTGGGGGCGCTGCCGGACAAGTTCCGTCCCTGGGGAATGGCCGGCCTGCGCCGCGCGCACCAGATCGTGTACGACGTCGCCGCCAACTGGAAACTCATCGTCCAGAACTACAACGAGTGCCTGCACTGCCCGACGTTGCATCCCGCGCTGAACAAGCTCTCGCACTACCTGAGCGGTGAGAACGAGCCGTTCCGGACGAACTACATGGGCGGGCGTATGGATCTGAACGAAGGCGCGGCCACCATGTCGATGGATGGCACCTGTCCGCGGTCGCCGCTGCCGGGACTCTCGGAGGACGACCGCCGCCACATCTATTACTACTCGGTGTTCCCGAACTTCATGATCGCGCCGCACCCCGACTACGTGCTGACACACACGCTCTGGCCGCTCGCGCCGAACCACACGCGGATCGTGTGCGACTGGATGGTGGATCCGGCGGAAGCGGGGAGGCCCGCGTTCGATTTCTCCGACGCGACCGCCTTCTGGGATATGACGAACAAGCAGGACTGGCACGTCTGCGAGCTCGCGCAGGCCGGCATCAGCTCGCGCGGCTACCGCCCCGGGCCGTACTCCAACCGCGAAGATCTGCTCTACGCCTTCGATCGCTTCATCGTAGGGGAGCTGGGCGAGTAGGCGGCTCCGATCGCGCCGAACGACAAATCCTCGGCGAGCGATACAAGGTTCGTGCTCCGTTTGTGCGTCGATGTTCAACGACTAGGCGCTAGTTACTGTTAGTCCTTCCGACGCCCATGCAACCGAGAGTCGGCCCACGTTTCGTTACGGTGATTTGCAGCGAAGAACTCGGATTGCCGACTGGTTCATTGGCCGAGTTAGACAACCAACTGCGGCAGCTCCCTCGACAGCCCGTCCTCGTCCGATGCGTCAGTCTTCTCAACGCACTTTCGGCCGATCGAACGAATCACTTTCGCGAACTGAATGCGTCGTACATCGAGGCGATGGCCGCGATGGGAGTCCAGGTCGGGAGACTCAAAGACGAATTGAAAGAGCGTGATTCAGTATTTCTTGAGCCGTTCCAAGTCTTGTCGCTGTTGCGGCGAGCAATGGCTGTTTGTCCGGAGTCGACAGACCTCGACCCCAACTCAGTCCCGGGTCTCCAGGTCCTCTTCAATGCCTTGAGATTCGCCGCTGATGTGTCGCGGGTCAAAGAAGTCCCAAGTTCACCTAGGGGCACTACAGAACGTTGGCTCGAAGTTGCGGCTGGCCTCATGCCAAGGCTTTGGCTTGGCGAACAGCCGAACGTCAATCTGGTCTTGGCCCGGACAAGGATCATGCTTCGCGCTGCAGAATCAGATCCCAAGCTCGCACCGAAGGTGGCGAAGCTGAAGAGCCGAATGCTTGGGGCCGTAGGCTTGAGTTTCGATGACGTAACGACCTTGGCGATGTTTGTTTCCTACTGGTCGGGAGTGCGGAAGCTGTCGGACATTTTCAGTAATCCGACGTCAATCATGTTCAACCCTGAGACGTTCCTTGCCAAAACTACGATTTCCAAAGCCGCCTTGGAGAGTTTCTTGACGAGGACTGCCCGCGTCTGGAGCGACGTCATCGCTGATTCTGAAATAGGAGGCCCAATTGGTCATCTGCCGTTCCGTGATCGGCCATTTCTTCGGTTCCGCAATGGCACCGTTGCTGCCATCATGCCAGAGCTCGTTGCAGAGAAGCTCTCCGGGGACATCTTTTGGTGGTTGAAGGATCCCGACGTCGACCAACAGGACATGTGGCAAGCGGACTGGGGCCAGATCTCGGAGGAGTACATCTTGCGTGTACTTCAACGAATTGCCACCGGCTCACATGCGTCACTTTTTCCGCGGATCCAACTGCGAACAGGCGAGATCGATGCGGCGGTCTGCTTCAAGCGTCATCTCGCACTCGTCGAGATTACAACCAGCCGGATCGGTGACCCGGCAGCAAACTCAGGGGATACAAATGTCCTGCGTCAGGCGCTCAAGCGCACCTTCGTTGGGCGGGAAAGACTAGGTCAAGAACCATATCGGGAAGCCGTTCTGCAGCTGGCGCGAGACATCGACTCCGTTCTCACTGATCGAGTGTCGCAAATCCCTCTGCCGAACACCGACATTCAGCGCCTCTATCCGATCATGATAGCTACAGACAAGCGTGTCAGGACGCCCGGAGTCTGGCAGTTGCTGGATGCGGAGCTGCGTGAAGCTCTCAAGGCAGAGCATGCGACCAAGGTCGCGGCACTGGTTGTCTTGAGCGTTGAGGATCTTGAGGAAATGGATCAGGCCGTTCGCGATCGGCCACTGGCCATGGCTGGAAGCCCGCCTGGAGTCTTCAAACTTCTACGGCGTTGGGACTTCGACCGAGGTGTCGCGCCGAGCTGGTGGCAGTTCATACAGCCTCTGTATCCAAGCTACCGCCGTAACAGTTTCTTGGACGATGAGGCGAAGGGATTCGGTTCGGAAATCGAAGATAAGTTCTGGGATAAGAGTTAGAAGCCCACTGAATAACGGCGATTGCCTCCGGCGTGATTTCACACTGACGCCCATCGGGCCACTCCGAAGGCGGCGGGCCATCAGGACTCAGCCTGACCCACGATCCCCGAGTCAGAGTCGCTGGTCGACGAGGGATCGGATCGCGCGGCGAATCGAACTGCCGCGAGGGCGCCAGTCTGAAATCCGAGCGGAGGGAGGGAGGCGTGCGAGCGCCGCGCCTGAGTGGATTGCAACTGGGCCGGCGCGATGGGCGTCAGTCTGCAGGCCGACCGGACGGCGCGAGGATTTCGAGCGGCATGTTCGCCTGAGCCGGGCGATCCGATCCCTCGTCGACCGGCGACTGATCCCGCCGAGCCGGGACGTCAGCACTCAGTCGGACCCACTCCCGCCGCCGCTCAGGCTCGCCTAGCCCTTGCGGCATCCCTCGGCGACGACCTCGATGGCCTTGACGGCGATGACTCTCACATCGCGGCCGGCGCGCTTTTCAGTTGTCAGCGAGCCGGTCACCTGCGCCGTCTTTCCGGCGGCCGCCGGAACCGACGCGTTACCGGGCGCGTTCAGCTGATAGATGAGGGACGTCCCGTCCGGCTGCGACACGATGACCTTGTAGATGGCCGTGCTCGAGGCTGCATCGCGTTCGATGCAGCCCGTCACGGTCACCGAGTTGTCCTGAAACACCGCGCGGCGCGCCGAGAGCGCGGCGCCCGAGATGGCGACGAGCGCGAGTGTCTGCAACACGGTTTTCATACGCATCGACGAACCTCCCTGGTTAGTACCGGATAACGAAGATCAGATCCACGCCGCCGCGATCGGTGCGGCGCGTTGCGTGGGCCTGGAGCGTGCCGCTGGCGACGCTCGTGACGAATCGCAGCAACCGGTTGACTCGATACTCCAGCGTCACCATGCCAACCTCGCTGTTTCCGAACTGCTGTCGCAGGCCGAGCAGGATCCGCGAGCCGAGCTGGCTCCCGATCACCACGGCGCCGGCGGTGTCCTCGGTGGGTGCCTGGATTTCAAATACATCGAGGTTGAGCGCGCGCCCGATCGAATCCGCGAGCGGGGAAGCGATCGCGCCGGCGGCCATCGCGGCGGCGCGCTGGCCGAGGTTCACCTGCTCGGCGGAGCCCAGCGCGCTCACGGGCTGGTTGAAGACGATCAGCGAGAGGATGTCGCTTTCTTCGAGCGCGGGCCGGCTCGAGAGCGTGAGCTCGGGTGTGCGCGCGCTGCCGCGGAGGTGGACCTGGGCCGTGACGCCGGAGATCTCGCGTGTCGCATCGACGTTGACGATGGGATCGGTAAGCGGCCGGCCGCCCGGGAAGCGGAGATCGCTGCCGCGTTCGATCTCGAACCTGCGGCCCTGGAACGAGTACGAGCCCTGGACGACCTCGAGTGTGCCGCGCACGCCGACTTCGGCGCCCGGTGCCTTCGTCACGTCGAACGTCCCGCCCGTGATGATGTTCATGTCTCCAAGGCCGAAGCCGCTGCCGGAGACCCTGAGATTCCGCCCGCGAAGTACGAGGTTGTCCGGCAGGTGGATTTGGACGTTGATGTCAGCCTTCTCCCACGGCGTCTGCACGCGGACCGCGGCCGCTTCCGCTCCGGGCGCCCCCTGTGCCGTCGTCGAGTACGGCCGCGCGACCGTCTGCTCGAGCAGGTTCGCGACCTCGATGCGTCCGGATTCGAGCGTGGCCGTCCCGCGCAGTACCGGCGCGCCCAGATCGCCCGAAAGGCGAAGGTCGGCGTTCATTTCCGCGGTGCCGAACTGGTTGGCGAGCACGCTGACGCTCCGCCCGTGGATCTGGATGTCAACCGACCGATTCGTCACGCCCCGCCGGATGTCGAGGTCGCCTGTCGCGGTCAGCTCATCGCCGTTGACGTCCGCCAGCCGCAATTGCCGGACCGTCATGCGGCCGTCCGCGAAATCAAGCGCGGCTTCCACGCCCTGATATCGCACGCCCGTGCCGAGGACCGTGAACGCGCCCTTCGTGAGGCCGGCGTGCCCCGCCAGCATGGGATCCCCGATCGAGCCGGTCACGCGCAAGTCGACCGACGCGTCACCTGAGACCTTGTCGATCTCGTCGGTGAACGCCTGCACGAGCCCGAGATTCACGGGCCCGCCGGTAATCTTCAAGTCCATCGTTCGGCCGGCGTCAGCGCTCGCGTTCAGCGCAATCGTTCCGGTCGCCTTCAGACTCGCGCCGGCGGACTGGTTCAGAATCGCGTCGATCGTCGCAACGCCTTCGGTGTAGTTCACGCGCCCCTGCACTGATTCATACGCAACGCCCTGCACCGATCCATTGGCAACGGTGACGTCGCCCTCGACGACGGGGGCCGCGCGGTTTCCGCGGACGGCCACCGTGCCGTTGACCTTGCCGGTGAGCTGCCGATCGCCGAGCAGGATGCCGTTGATGTCAGCCACGTCCACGTCAGTGAGCTTCAACTGCAGCGGCGATCCACCGGCCGCCTGGGGCCCGGCGCCAACGTCAAAGCCGCCCGCGACCGCGATTCGCTGCGCTCCCCGCGCGAGCGTCAGATCGCGTACGTCGATGCGATCGACGCCGTACTTGAGCACCGCCTGCTGGTTCGCAGGCATGCTCCATTCGATCGCGCCGGTGGTGAGTGCGAGCTGGCGCAGCAGCAACTCGCGCGCTTCAGGCTGGAGCCGAAGCTGGCCCTCGACGCCGAGCGTTCGCGATTTCTGCTCGGCCCGGACGTCAATCGCCATTTCTTTCGGCCCGCCGTCCGCCGTTGCATTGATCTGCTGGATTTCGGTGCCCTCGACCGTGACGAACGACGCGTCGCCCTTCACTCTCCACGCGAGGCGGTCGACGATGCGATCCGGCCACTCGACCGTGAACGTCGCATTCGTCGTGAGCGCCGTCAGACTGTCGCTGTACGCGACCTCATGGAGAGAGAGCGAGCCCGCCGCGGCCGGAGACGCGAGCGTGCCGGAGACGGTCGCATCGACGGTACCTGCGGCAAAGACCGGCCGTTGGAGCACCCGCTCGAGAAACGCACGATCCCGCACGTCCGCCTTGAGCGTGATGCCCGCGCCTCCTGCGGATTGGCGAACTCCGAGGCCGCCGGTTGCCGTGATTGTCGCGTCGGCCGTTCGTGCATCGAGCGTGTCGATCGTCAACGCTCCGCCGAGCAATCGTGCGCTCGCCGTAACGGAATCAATGCTGATGCCACGTACGATCGACGGACCGAGATCCGCACGCCCGCCGAACTCCAGATTGTCCTCGGTGATCGGCTGGTCGATGTCGTTGATCGCGAGCCAGCCGTCGAGGTCGCCCGCGGCTTTGAACGAATCCCACGGCAGATCGAGCGTCGTGTTGTTGAGCTCCGCGAACGTGCCTCCGGCAGTAACGACGAGCCGTCGTTCTTCGAGCGACACGAGTGCGTTGAGATGTTGCACGCGAGTGGCGGAGATGGTGGACGCTGCCAGGGCCGCTCCGCCAATCAGAAAGTGAGGGGCGCCGGCCGATGTGCGGCCGACGACGAAGAAGTCCCCGGAAAGATCGCTCGAGAAGCGTGGCGTGGAGAGCGATGCGACCTGGAGCACGCGGCCGAATCGCTCCACGTCGACATGGCTCGCGATGCCGACTGCGGCGTACGTCGTGACGCCATTTTCCGAGTCGATGGCCGCGTGCGTGCCCGGACCAACGGTTGCGCCCTCGACGACGCCGCCGGACAGGATGCCGTGCGCCTTCCAGTGCTGTTTCGAAACGGATGTTTCAAATCGTCCCGAGACCTGGGTGTCCAGTTGCGGCAGCTTCAGCGTTGGCGGCAGCTTGCGCACGTCGAGCGACGCGAATGCTCCGCGTCCGTTGAAAGTGGCCGCGCGCCCGGGCTTCGCCCATTGCCATGTGCCGTGAACCGTCGCCTGCGCTCCGTACGCCGACACGTTCGAGTCGAAGATCACGGCGCCGTCGATGACGCGCCCGCTCGCGTCGATCCGATCGGCGGAATAGCCAAGCGCGCGCGATCCAGGTCCGGAAAAACGGAAGGCGATCTGCCACGGACGTCCACCGGCCGGCAGAACGGTCCGCGTTGTGACGTGACCTGTGATGTCGCTCGCGAGATTGGGTGCCTCGAAAAGGGGAGCGAGATTGAGGCGCCTGGTGTCGAAATCCGCGTCAATGATTCGGGTCGCGCCTTCCATGTGACCACGCGCCGTACCGCCGATGGCCATATGTTCGGCAGCCGCCGAGAACTGCACCTCAAAGTTCCTGAAATTGTCGGACGCCGATCCGCGCAACTCGTGCACCGCAAGACCAGTGGCGGCGTCGAGTGCATTGAGCGCCTGGACGTCGAACGAGACGGTGCCGCCAGATGCTCTCAACGACGACGTGAGGTTCACGCCGGTCAGGATCCGCGGCCTCGCGGACGTCCGGTCAACAGTGACCGTCGAGTCCACGAGCTCGAGGCTGCGGACGAATACGGTCGGCGGCTTGCCTCCCGGCGGACGCGGGCGCGTGAGATGCGTGACGTTCCAGCCGGACGGCGTTTCCACGATCTGGATGCTGGCGCGCTCGATGACCACGCGATCGACGATCCAGCGGCGCTTCGCAAGCGTGATCGGGTCGTAACGCACGCGTATCCGATCCGCGTGCACCACCTGACCGTCCCGATTCGTGAGCTGGAGATCGTCCAGCGTCACTCCTGTCCACAGGTTCCCGCCCAGGCGCCCGACGCGTAGCTCACCATCGAGCACGGTCGCCAGCTGCGTCACCAGCTTCAGCCGAAGCCAGTTCTTGAACCACTCGCTCTCGCTGATGACGCCGACGGCCGCCACCGTGAGCAGCAGCGCGACGAACAGCGTGCCAGTGAGCCGGCCAAGCCGGCGGAGGCGGCCCATGGTCAGAACGTATGCCCGAGGTTGAAGTGCAGACGCCAACGCTTCGTCGACGGCGCACCATTGATGAGCAGGTTGGGGATTGGTGTGAGCTGGCGCGCGAGATCGATTCTGATCGCGCCCACCGGCGTCAGATAGCGCAGGCCGATTCCGGCGGCCCATCTGAGGTCGCGTGGCTTGATTTCAAATCCGCCGGCCCAGACGTTGCCGCCGTCCACGAATCCCACCAGACCCAGGGAGGCCGGACGAGGCAGCGGCACTCGGAGTTCCGCGGACAGGTCCAGTACCGTTCGTCCGCCGATCGGCCGGCACTCATCGTCGAGCGGGCTCACCTCGAAGCGGCTCCAGCCGCGCAGGTGCGCCGACCCGCCGAGGAAGTAGCGCTTCGAGAACGGCACGAGTGAGACGTTGCGGGAGGCGATCGTCCCCGCCTGCGCGCGCACACCGAACACCATCGGGCCCAGCGGCAGGAACCCGCGCCCTTCGCCGCCGATCTCGATGTAGTTGTACGTGCCGCCGAGTGAGTGTGACGCGAATTCGAACTGCGCCGATGACATGGTCCCGCGCCGTGGATTGGCGGCGTTGTCCAGCGCCTGCCGCTCCAGGCTCAGCTCGATTGTGGCGAGGCCGCCCGAGGCGCGGCCGGTGTCCGGATCGAAGCCGAGCGCAATGCGCTCGTCGCGACGCGACTGATCCGCCAGAAACTCCTGGGTGATGCCGAACCGGATGCGCTGATACGCGTAGGTTGCCTGCGCGCGATAGCGGATGGGCGGATGGGCCGACGATGAGGCGCGCTCGGTCTGATAGGTGAGGCCGTAACTGCCGCCGTACCGCTCCGAATCGTAGGTGAGCTGTTGCGTCCGCCACGCGGTCGCGCCGATTCTGGACGAGAGACCGCTGCGCCAGGCGTACGGATCGATGAGGCCGAGATCGATGCCGCGTTCGATCGCCGAATACTTGGCGTCCACCGTCGCCTGTTTCGCGCCGCCATGGAAGTTGAGGTGCTGCCACGTCAGCGTGCCGCGCGCCAGCTCTTCGGAGCCGTAACCAATACCAAGACGGAGCAGCCGCGGCGGGCCCTCGGTGACGGTGACGGCCACCGGCACGGACTTTCCGTCCGCGGCATCGAGTCGAGGAGTGACCACGGCGACTTCGAGCAGCTCGAGCCTGCTCAACTTTCGCTGCGATCGCGCGATCAGCCGCTCATCGAAGAGCTGGCCCGGCTTGAATGCCAGCTCGCGGATGATGTTTTTTTCCTGCAGTGTCTCGAGCCCCGTGACCGCGACGTTGCCGAAGTTCATCTGCGCGCCCGGGTCCGCGCGATAGGTGACGATCACCAGGTTCGCGTTCGCGCCCGGCCGCTCGCTCGCGTCCACGACGGCGAGCGGGTAGCCGCGATCGCGGAACAGCCGCGCGGCCTGATCGCGCGTCGCGCGCACGAGGTCGCGGTCCCGGCGTCCGCCCTGCTTCAGCGGCAGCGAGTCGAGGGCGGACTTGCCGTCCGCAGGCAGTCGATCGAAGCCCTCGAAGTTGACGGCCTCGACGAGCACGGGCGCGCCCTCGTCGATCGCGATGGTGACGTGCACCCCGTCCTTTTTCGCGTTGAACGTCACGTCGATGTTGGTGACACGCGCGCTGGGAAAGCCGCGGTCGGAGTAGAACGCGACGATGCGCTTCAGATCGGATTCGAATTCGGCGCGGTCGAAGTAGTGCTTCGGCGACCAGGGCAGCCAGCCGCTCTTGCGCGTGGCGAGCACGCCGGCGAGCGCGCCGCTGTCGAATGACTTTGTTCCCGTGAACGAGAGCGACAGGACCTTGACGTCGCCGACGTTATGGCAGGCGCCGGTGAGGAGGGTTGCGACGAGCAGGAACGCGAGTGGGCCACGCATGGGGTTTGCCGTTCAGGGCGGTAACGATGTAGTTGCAAGAGTACTGCCACAGTTCGGGACGGATTCACGACCGGCCGGCCGTCGCCCCTCGGGGAGGCAGGACATCCCGGCCGATCGGCTGGCTATTTCTTACGCGTCTTGCGGGGAACTTTTGCGCCCTTTTCCCGGGCCTCGCTCAGCCCTATGGCGATCGCCTGCTTGCGGCTCGTGACCTTTCTGCCGGAGCTGCTTCGCAGGGTCCCTTTCTTCCGGCGGCGCATCGCCGATGCCACGCGCTTCGTTGCGGCTTGTCCGTATTTGGCCATCCTGGACGCCCCCTTCGCCGGCAGGAACATCAAGAGAGATGCCACGATGGTTCTGCAGCAGAACACCAGAGGCGTCCAGGGTGTCGTTTTGACCGGAGCGCGCTGGGTCACTGGGCGCCAACTTCAGGGAAACCGCTACCCATGTACCGGCATCCGGCCAGCCCTCACCATGAGCGACCGTGGCACTCGACTTGCTCCCTTCGCCGCGTGCGGATCGCACAGATTTCCCCGTTGTACGAGAGCGTGCCGCCGCTGGTCTATGGCGGCACGGAACGCGTCGTGTCCTATCTCACCGAGGAACTCGTCCGCCTCGGTCATGACGTCACGCTGTTTGCGAGCGGTGACTCACGGACGGCGGCGAGACTCGTGCCTGTCGTGGAGCGGTCGCTGCGGCTCGACACCGATTCAGTCGACTCTCTGGCGCATCACATTCTGATGATCGAGCGCGTGCGGCAGATGGTGCACGACTTCGACATCGTGCACTTTCACATCGACTACCTGCACTTTCCGGTGAGCCGTCTGATGGGGCTGACGCAGTTGACGACGTTGCACGGACGGCTCAACCTCAAGGACCTGGTGCCGCTGTACGACGAGTTCACCGACATGCCGGTCGTGTCCATTTCGGACAGCCAGCGGGAGCCATTGCCGCAGGCGCACTGGCTCGGCACCGTGTATCACGGCCTCCCCCCCGATCTGTTCTCACCCGATCCGCACGCGCGCGGCGACTACCTGCTGTTCGTGGGCCGGATTTCTCCAGAGAAGCGCGTTGACCGGGCGGTGGAAATTGCGCGCCGCGTCGGCCTGCCGCTGCGGGTCGCGGCAAAGATCAGCGACGTCGACCGCGCCTACTTCGATCGCGAGATCGCGCCGCTGTTCGAAGAGCCGTTCGTGGAATTCCTGGACGAGGTGAACGATCACGAGAAGGGCCCGCTCATGGCCGGCGCGCACGCTCTGCTGTTTCCGATCGACTGGCCGGAACCGTTCGGCCTCGTCATGATCGAAGCGATGGCCTGCGGCACGCCGACCATTGCATGGGACGCGGGTTCTGTCTCCGAGGTCATCACTGACAACGTCAGCGGCTTCATCGTGAACAGCCTCGACGACGCCGTGTCCGCCACCGAGCGGGCCGCGACGCTGCCCCGCGATCGCATTCGCAGAGAGTTCGACGAGCGCTTCACCGTCAACCGCATGGCAAAGGCCTATCTCGACATCTACGGCGCGCTGCTCGGCCGCCCGGCCGACACGGTCGCGGCCGGCACCGGTCGAAATGACTGAAAAACGCGGTCCCCGGACACAGGCACAGCAGGTCGAAACGGATCCGTTCTACATCCGGACCGAGACAACAACGACGGACGAGCTCAGCCTGGTGCTCAAGGAAGGCGACACGTTCGTCGTGCTCGATCGCTACGGTGAGATTCCGCACGTCCGGGAAGGCAAAGAGGGGCTGTATCACGGCGGTACGCGATTCCTGTCCAGGCTGACGCTGAGCTTTGGTGATGTCCGAGGCCTGCTGCTCGGCGCCGCCGTGCGCGGCGACAACGCCGCGATCGTCGTCCATCTGACCAATCCGGATCTGACGGTGGACGGCGAGATCACCGTGCCGCGAGGTGCGCTGCATCTTTCCCACACACTCGTACTCGTCGGCGGTGTGCTGCATCACCGGCTGCGCGTGAGGAACCATTCGCTCGCGGCCGTGACCCTGCCGCTGGATGTGCGATTCGATGCGGACTTCGCGGACATCTTCGAAGTGCGCGGCACGACGCGGGTGCGGCGCGGAGAGCGTCTCGATCCAATGCCGCTCGCGGACGGCCTCGCGCTGAGGTATCGCGGGCTGGACGGCGTGTCGCGCCGGACGCGCCTGTCCCTGGAATCGCCCGCGAGCCGCCTGTCGCACGACAGCCTGCGGTTCATGTGTTCCGTGCGACCGCACGGCGAACAGGTGTACGTGTTCAGCTTCGGCTGTGAGGAAGACGAGGCCGTGCCGCAAGTGAGCTTTCCCGCCGCGGTGGACATCGTGACAGCCACGCTCGAGAAGAGGCGCGCCGAGTTCTGCGGGATCCAGACGTCGAACCATCAGTTCGACGAGTGGCTCACGCGAAGCACGTCCGACCTGTGCATGATGACCACGCCGACGCCGTACGGCGAGTATCCCTACGCCGGCGTGCCCTGGTTCTCCGCGCCGTTCGGGCGCGACGGCCTGATCACGGCATTCGAGACGCTCTGGCTCAATCCGTCGCTCGCCCGCGGCGTATTGTCGTTTCTGGCCGCCACCCAGGCCACGGTCGAGGATCCGGATCGCGATGCGCAGCCGGGAAAGGTCCTTCACGAAATGCGATCGGGCGAGATGGCCGCCCTCGGCGAGATCCCCTTCGATCGGTACTACGGCACGCACGACGCGACACCGCTCTTCGTCATGCTGGCGGCGGCGTATCACGAGCGGACGGACGACACCACCTTCATCAAGAGCATCTGGCCGTCGATCGAGCACGCGCTCGCCTGGATCGACCAGCACGGCGACATCGACGGTGACAGATTCGTCGAGTACGCGCGCCGGTCACCGACCGGGCTGATACAGCAGGGATGGAAGGACTCCTTCGATTCAATCTTTCATGCGAACGGTGATCTCGCGCAGGCGCCGATTGCCGCGTGTGAGATTCAGGCGTACACGTACGCCGCGTTCCGGGGCGCGGCGGCGCTGGCTGACGCCGTCGGCCAGCCGCAGCTCGTCGCGGAGTACGCAGGCAAGGCGACGTCCCTGTTCGAGCGGTTCGACACGGCGTTCTGGTGTGATGCGATCGGTTCGTACGCGCTTGCCCTGGACGGCGACAAGCGGCCCTGCGAAGTTCGTGCGTCCAATGCCGGCCACGCCCTCTTCGCGGGCGTCGCGTCGCGCCGCCGCGCCGGCGCGGTCGCCAAGGCGCTCATGTCGCGCGAATCATTTTCCGGTTGGGGCATCAGGACAGTCGCGACGTCGGAATCGCGCTACAACCCGATGGCGTATCACAACGGATCGATCTGGCCCCACGACAATGCGATCATCGCCGCGGGTTTCGCGAGGTATGGCTATGGGGACGCCGCGCTGACCGTCCTGGAGGGCATCTTCCACGCGACGATGTCGATGAACCTGTACCGGCTGCCCGAGTTGTTCTGCGGATTCGCCCGGGAACCCGGCGAGGGGCCCATCTCGTATCCGCTCGCGTGCGCGCCGCAAGCGTGGGCATCAGGCTCGGTCTTTCTCCTGCTGCAGTCGGTGCTCGGCCTCGAGATCAAGGCCGGCAGCCGCGTCGTGCAATTCACACGGCCGCGGTTGCCGGACTTCCTACGCGAAGTCTGGATTCGCGATCTTCGCGTCGGCAGCGAGTCGGTCGATCTCGCGCTGGTGCGTCACGACAGCGACGTCGGCATCAACGTGATTCGAAAGACCGGCGGCGTCGAAGTCATCGCGATCAAGTAGGCCGGGCCTTCCGCCTTCCCATGAAGCGTCGGCGGCCCGGCGCGCCCGCCTACTTCGTCGTCGCCGGAACCGGCTTCTGATCGATGTCACGGAGCCACCGGTCGACCTGGCGGCCGGCTTCGTCCTTCGCCACGCCGTAGCGCTCCTGAACCTTGCCGATGAGCTGCTCGGCCTTGCCCTGGACCTGGTCCAGGTCGTCGTCAGTAAGCTTGCCCCACTGTTCGCGCGCGCGGCCTTTGATCTGGTTCCACGTACCCTGAAGCGTGTCGCGATTCATGATGTGATCTCCTTCCTTATTTCGCGTGGGGCCCCACCCCCACGCGCTTTTCTTCCGGACGCTCGGCGCCCGCGCTACGCGCGGGGCCTCGCGGTGAGTTCGCGTGGGGCCCCACCCCCACGCGCTTATCTACTGACGCTCGGCGCGCTCGCTATGCTCGCGGCCTCGCGATGTGGCGCTACGATCGGCGCACGGCGGCAAAGGGTCGCGCCGTTTCGTGATCGGTGAAGTTGACAGCCCGTTGCTCGAGCAATGCCTCGACCGGGCGCGGTCCGCTTCGGGCGGCGACAGGTGCGTGAGCTGGTCGCCGCCGGCTCCCGCCGCCGCGCTTGGTTGCCAGGCGCCGGCGCTGCTTGTCGAGTGAATCGGCGCGGGCGCTGGCCCGCATGGCCTTGCGCTCGTCGTAGCCGTCGAACACCACGCGCGGACGCGTCGTGGGTTCGAGGCCTGAGTCCCAGGTCTTCCCGCATCGGTCGCAGTACCACCGTGCGTGGTCGCGGTCAGGTCCGCTGCCTCGCACCGGCGGGAGGAGCGTCGCATGCCGGTGAGTGCACCGGACCGAAAGCAGCCATCCGAGCCCGGCCACTGCGGCGATGGCCGCGCCTCCCGGCCCAGACCACTGGCTGACCGCGATCGCCGCCGCCAGTGTGACGCCGATACTTCCGACAAGCAGCCAGGGGTGAGTTCTCATATCCATTGCCTCCTCGCGGCGAAAGACGCTGGCTATCGAGCAAGCCATGTGCCACGGTACGCTGGTCCGGACAACCGTGCGCTCGTAGGGAGTGAGCAGCCAGGTGCTCATGATCGGATGGTCAGGTTCATACTGATGGCGGGGGACGGGTGATGACTCGAATCGCAATCCTGCTGCTGACGGCTTCTTCAATATTCAGTGTGGCTCCGCGCCAGTCCGGCTCGTCGGCCAGCCTGCCTGACGGCCGCAACATGACGATGCCGGCGGTCCTGTCGGGACAGTCGCCCGACTTGAGCTCGGGTTCGGTCACCGCCGGTGAGGTCGATGTCGAAACAGTCGTGAGCGCCGCTGGAACGGTGACGCACATGCGTGTGTCGAGATCGACCGATCAGACCGGCGTTCTGGATCGCGCTCTGGTTGAAGAGCTGCGGAACTGGCGATTTCAGCCCGCGAAGAACTCCAGTGGCCCGATGGCATCGCTGGTCCTGATGCGCTTCGCGGTCACAAAGCCCAGCAGCGGCGCGCCGAACGTCGACGCAAGAGTGGCGACGGTCGATTACGTTCCCGGTCCGGAGCGCTGGACACCGCCAGCGGGAGGCGGCGTCGGGGCTTCAGGCCCACCGTCAATGCCAGGAAATGGAGTGCAGTGGCCCTCGGTGATCAGGGAAATCAAGCCCTCCTACACTCCGGACGCGATGCGCGCCAAGGTGATGGGACAGGTAGAACTCGAGGTGATCGTCGCGTCTGATGGAACGGTTGCTGCTGCGAGGGTCACGAAGTCACTCGACTCCACCTACGGCCTCGATCGGGCGGCGCTCGTGGCCGCGCGTTACTGGTTCTTCAAACCTGGAATGAGGAACGGCGTCGCCGTGCCGACGACGGTCGGTTTGGTGCTGGAATTCCGACTCCACTGAACCAGCGAACCGTCGATCGCCAAATCGCCAAATCGCCAGATCACAAATCCAGAATCTTCCCCGGGTTCATACGGTTATCCGGATCCAGCGCGCGCTTGACGTCGCGCATGACGCTCACGCCAACGCCGTGCTCAACCTCGAGAAACCTCATCTTGCCGGTGCCGACGCCGTGCTCGCCCGTGCAGGTTCCGTCCATCGCGAGTGCCCGCATCACCAGCCGTTCGTTCAATTTGCAGGCCTCAGTGAGCTCGGCCGCGTTCGTGGGATCGAGCACGTAGAGCAGGTGGAAGTTGCCGTCGCCGGCGTGCCCGACAAGGCAGATCGGAAACGACGCGGTGGCGTTGTCGCGTTGCGTGTCGATGACGCACTCCGCCAGTCTCGAGATCGGCACGCACACGTCCGTCGTCCAGCACTTCGATCCCGGGCGGAGGGCGACCGCCGCGTACAGCGCGTCGTGGCGCGCCTTCCAGAGCCGCTCCCGCTCCTCGAGCTTCGTCGCCCACTGGAACGCATGACCGCCGTGGTCCGCCGCGAGTTCGGAAACCACGCGCGTTTGTCCGGCTAGATGCGCCTCGTCCTGGCCGTGGAACTCGAAGAACAGCGTCGGCGCGACGGTGTGGCTGGCGTGGGCGTACTTGTTGATCGCATCGATCTGCGCCTCGTCGAGAAGTTCAATGCGGGCCACGGGCACGCCGAGCTGCACGACCGCCATTACGGTATTGACGGCGCCCTCCATCGAGTCGAACACACAGACGGCGGCCGCGGTCGCTTCGGGTAACGGATGGAGACGCAGGGTCACCTCCGTGATGAGCCCCAGCGTCCCTTCGGATCCGACGAAGAGCCTCGTCAGGTCGTATCCCGCGGATGACTTCCTCGCTCGAGTGCCGGTGCTGAAGACGCGGCCGTCGGCGAGCACCACCTTCAACCCGAGGACGTTTTCGCGCATCGTGCCGTAACGCACCGCCGTCGTGCCCGAGGCGCGCGTCGCGGCCATGCCGCCGATCGTCGCGTCGGCGCCCGGATCGATCGGAAACATCAGCCCCGTGTTTCGCAGCGCCTTGCCGAGCTGCAGGCGTGTGACGCCCGCCTCGACCGTCGCGTCGAGATCGTCCGTTCCGATCCTCAGGATGCGGTTCATGTTGCGGAAGTCCACGCAGATGCCGCCCCGGAGGGCGTGCACGTGGCCTTCGAGCGACGTACCCGCCCCGAACGGAATCAGCGGCAGGCCGGATTCGCGGCTGACCGCCGTAATCGCGACGACCTCGTCGGTGCTCGCCGGGAAGCAGACGATGTCCGGGAGCGCAGGGGAGTGATACGACTCCCCATGGCTGTGGTGCTCACGGACAGATGCGGAGTCAGAGACACGGTCGTCAAGGACAGATCGGAGACGATTAAGTACCGGTTCAGGGTTCATGGTTCATGGTTCAGGGTGACAGGTTCGCTCACACGGTTCCCGGTTCCCAGTTCACAGAACCGGGCACGCGGAACCAGACAAGCGAACCCGGCACCCGGCACCCTGAACCCTGAACCGACGAAGTCAGCGCCTCACCACCGGCAAGAGTACATGTGACGCCGATCTGGACGTTCGGAAGATACGGTGCGTTGCCTTCTGAAAATCCGACGCCTTGGCAATGAATATGTTGTTCACGAACGTCTGCGGATTCCGGTCGATCAGCGGGAACCAGGAACTCTGCACCTGGACCGCGATCCGGTGCCCCTTGAGGAAACTGTAGTTCTGCGTGTGCAGGCTGAAGGTGTAGTCGAGCACGGCGCCGGGCGCGATCGGTACCGGCTTTTCGAAGCCCTTGCGGTAGCGGCCCCGGAAGACCTCGTTCGACACCATGAGCTCGTAGCCGGACATTTCGACCGGCCGCGCCTGTTCGGGGTACACGTCGATCAGCTTCACGATCCAGTCTGCGTCGCTGCCGGTCGTGGAGGCAAACAGCTTCGCGATGACCTCGCCGGCAATCGTCACGTCCGCATCGAGCGCCGGCGTTTTCCATGTCAGGACATCGGGCCGATCCTCAACGAATCGCTGGTCTTCGGTAAGCCACGTCGACCACTTCGATCCCGGGCCGTACGTCATCTGAATCGGGCGCTGGCGGTACGGAACCGGATGCGCCGGATCCGACACGAAACTGTCTGCCGCCGTTGACGGCGCCTCGCTCGGCGCCGTCCACATCAGCCGGCTGTTCGCTCCAAAGTACAGTGGCCTGGCGGCGACCGACGCCTTCGGCGGCCACGCGTCCCACCGCTTCCATGTGTTGCCGCCGGTTTCGAACGTCAGCGCCTCGGGCAGGTCGAGCTTGCCCTTGTCCTTGAGAAAGTACGCGAACCACGGCGCCTGCACCTGTTCGCGGAAGTACGTCGACGTTGCGCTGCCGAATTGAATCGGCCCCAGCGCCTCACCCGTGCCGCGTGACCAGCCGCCATGGTTCCAGGGACCGACGACGAGATGGTTCACGCCGGCCTTGTCGTGTTTCTCGAGCGCGTTATAGATCGAGACGGGCCCGTAGAAGTCCTCCTGATCCCACCAGCCCGCGACGTTCAATGTGGGCACGGTCGTCGTTCGAATCGACGGAATCATCGTCTGGCGTTTCCAGAACTGGTCGTAGTCAGGATGCGCGACGTAGTCGTTCCACGTTGGAATCTTTCCTTTGAGGTAACGCTCGTTGATGTTGCCGAGCGGACCGACGTCGAGGTACCACCCGAAGAGGTCGAAACGATCGAACGCGAACTGTTGCACGTCCTTGCCGCTCTCCATCATCGCGGCGTACTCGAAGCCGTAGCTCAGGCGGAACGCGCCGTTGTGATGGAAGTCGTCGCCGAGCCACATGTCCGAGGGCGAGGCCTGGGGCGAGATGGCCTTCAGCGCGGGATGCGGCTCGAGCGCGCCCATGATCGTCGTCCAGCCGTCGTAGGAAATGCCCAGCATGCCCACGCGGCCGTTGTTCTGAGGCACGTTCTTCAGCAGCCACTCGATCGTGTCGTACGTGTCGGTGCCTTCGTCGATCGACTTCGTATCACCAGCGGCGCGCGCGGGCCGTTGCATGACGAACGTGCCCTCGGACTTGAACTTCCCCCGGATGTCCTGGAACACGAAGATGTAACCCTCGTCCGCCAGCGCGCGCATGTACACGTTGAGGCGCCCGATCGCGCCGTCGTTGCCGTACGGCGTACGGTGCATGATGAGTGGCAGCGGCTCGCGCTGATCCTTCGGCGTGTAGATGCGCGTGAAGAGCTTCACGCCGTCGCGCGCGGGGATCATCACGTCGCGCACGCCGTAGCGCTCGGCCGGCGGCTGAGTCTGCCCTGCATGGGGCAGCGCCGTCGAAGCCAGCCACGCCAGCGCGAGCGCGCCGATCAGTCGAGTGAGGGGACGGAGAATTGGAGCCGGCATAGGCCGGGATTATCTCGCCGATTGGGCTCAGCCCGCCCGCCGAAGCGCCCCCGCGACGGCGGGGCGCTCAGGCGCTCGCCACGCCGGATGCGCCCTCCGCCTGCGCGGGACGCGATGCTATCGCGGCCATCACGACCCCAAGGAGTTGATCCGGATCGACCGGCTTGGCCACGTGCCAGCCGTACCCGGCCTCGAACGCCCGAGCGCGTTCCCGGAGGCCGGCGTACGCGGTGACCGCGACCGCAGGGATCGCGCCGCCACGTTCCGGACCGAGCGAACGGATGGCTTCAATCAGGGCGTAGCCATCTCGCCCGGGCAGGCCCAGATCTCCGAGCAGGACGTCCACCCGGCGACTGGAGATCAGGCCCAGCGCCTCACCCGCTGAAGCCGCCACTTCGACGACGGCGCCGTGCATCGACAACAGTGCGGCGAGGAACTCGCGGGCGTCGCGCTCATCGTCCACGATCAGCACGTGGACGCCGGTCAGTCTCATCGCCGGGCTCGTTGAATCGACGGCCGGCGCCCGTGCCGCCCGGCGGACCGATCGCACCGGGAGCCGTACCGTGAACTTCGCGCCGAGCCCCTCGCCTGGGCTATCCACGCCGACCGAGCCGCCGTGTGCTTCCACGAGGTGACGGACGATGGCGAGACCGAGACCGAGGCCGCCGTGCCGGCGCGAGTGCGAGCTATCCGCCTGCCGGAAACGCTCGAAGACGTGACCGAGAAAGTCGCGCGGAATTCCAGCGCCCGTGTCGCGAACCTCGATGTCCGCTCCGTCCGCGGCGGCTTTCAGCTCCACCTCGATCGCACCGCCGCTCGGAGTGAATTTCACGGCGTTGGTAAGCAGGTTCCAGAAGACCTGGCGCAGGCGGTCGGGGTCGCCGGACACCATGACGTGCGAGTCCGGGATCAACATGCGGATCGTCAGTTTCTTCGCGGCGGCGGCGGGCCGCACCGTTTCGATCGACGAGGAGAGGATTCCGCCAAGCTCCACGTCGTCGGCCTTGAGCTGCAACCGGCCGGATACGATGCGCGAAACGTCGAGCAAATCGTCGACGAGCTGCGCTTGCGCGCGGCCGTTGCGCTCGAGCGCCTCGAGGGCGCGCTGCCGCATGTCGCCTGACAGAGCTCCCGATCGAAGCAGATGGGTCCAGCCAAGCATTGCGTTCAGCGGTGTCCGAAGCTCGTGCGAGAGCGTAGCCAGGAATTCGTCCTTCGTGGCGTTCGCGTCCTGCGCGGCCTTGTAGAGCTGCGCGTTGTCGAGCGCGACGGCGGTCCACGCCGCGACTCCGGTCGCGAGCTGCTCGTGCTGGGCGGTGAATGCTCCGGCTCTGGAATGGCAAAAGACGAGGCCGCCGATCATCTCACGCGAACGGCCGACCACCGGCACCATGAGGCAGCTTCTGATGCCGCGTAGTCCTTCGTTCGCGCCGGCCCACGCCTCGTATCGTGGATCCAGCGTGATGTCGGCGATCCTCGCGAGGCCGGTCTCCTGAAGGAGCCCCGACAGCATTCTCGCGACGTCACTCGTGAGATGTCTGTCGAGTGCGTTCGCGCCGAGGCCTGCTACGGCGCCCATCTCGTCGCGGGCGCCGGCGTCGCCGTTGTCGTGAATAAAGGCCCCGAGCTCCGCCGATGTCAGCTGCGTCGCCGCGTCTGTTGCTGCCTGCACCAGCCGCTCCGGATCCAGCTCCGACGCCAGCGACGCGCCCACGTTAAGCAGAATCTCGCGGATCTGGCTCTCCGTACGCGCGGTGTCTTCGGCGCGCCTCCGCTCCGTGATGTCCGTCAGGCTGACCAACACGCTCTCGAACGATGAGCCCGACTCCGCCGGCGCTTGTTCCCTCGGGAACCGGATGCCGACCATCACATCCAGCCGTTTGCCGGACAGGGTGCGCAGTCTCACCTCACCCTCGAACTGCGTCCGCTCCTCGGCTATCGCGATCAGCTCCTCGGCGAAGAAGTCCCGGGTCGCCGGCTCGAAGATTCGGTTCAGGTCGCCAAGCAACTCGTTCTTGTCGCCGGCTTCGAAGAGTTGCACCGTCGCGAGATTGACGTCCAGCACGCGCACCAGGCCGATGCAGCGATCGACGAACTCCTGATTGTCACGGAGATACTCGCGAAAGTCGGTGACTCCGGAGCGCATCACTTCGGCGATCGCCCGTTTGACCGCGGAGAAGTCTTCCTCCCACAGCGACACGCCGGCGCTGTCGAAGAGCCCCCGGTATCGCAGCTGGATCAGGCCGAGCGCGCGGCTGGCAACGTTGCGTTCCGTGACGTCCTTCGCGACCTTCGAAGCGCCGATGATCGTGCCGTCCGGCGCCCGCACAGGTGAGACCGTCAGCGAAATGTCGATCGACCTGCCGTCCTTCGTGCGACGAACTGTTTCGAAGTGATCGATCTTTTCGCCGCGGCGAAGACGCGCGAGCACTTCGTTCTCCTCGTCGAGCCGGTCTGGCGGGATGATGAGCGAGATGTGGTGGCCGGTCGCTTCGCCGGCGGTGTACCCGAAGATCCGCTCGGCCGACGGATTCCAGGACGTGATCACGCCGTCCAGTGTCTTGCTCACAATCGCGTCGTCGGACGAATCCACGATGGCTGCGAGAGTCGCTTGGTGCGCTTCGGCCTGCCGCGGGGCGATGCCTCCCTGGAATGACACGACAACGCCATCGACCGCGCCGGACCGATCGCGTGACAGCGTGGCGGTGACGCGCACGGTGGCTCGCGCGTGCGCTACGAGGCAGAGGTCCGCCGACGCATCAGCGCCGCTCCGCAGCGCGGCGTTGACGAGGCAGTGACTATCGGCGATAGGAGTGCCGCCAAGTTCATACATGGGCACCGCCTCGCAGAACGGCGCGCCGGCGGTAAGCGGCCGGCCGAGCATCTCGGATGTTCGCCGGTTATGGTGCACGACCCGTCCACGGCGGTCGCACATGATGACCGCGATAGGCAGTGCGTCCATCACCTTCCGATCGGGCGTGATGCCGTCGTCGAATTCCTGGCGGGTCACTGGCAGCATTTCCTGTCCTGGCCCGGTGCCCCGGGCGAAAGAAATCTGGAGAGGAGACTCAGGAATGCACAAATCGTGCATGACCGGAGGCCGCGCTGCGAAGCAGCACGCGGCGTACGGCGTGGCACCCGGCTACCCATTGTGGATAACGGCGGTGCCTCGCCGGGGGCAAAAGCCCCTATTGTTCAAGGAACAGTACATGCATTCCGGCTGCGCGTCACACGATGGGCCTGCTGTCGAGACGGTCAATCCGGACGAAGGCCCCGCTCGCGGCTGTCGTTCTCATCCTCCTCGTCGTCGCCACACTTTCAACCGCGGCCTTCGTGGTACTGCGCCGCACTCTTCACGAGCACGCTGCCGAGCGTCTCCGGACTCTTTCCGAACAATTCGGCCAGTCGTTCATGACGAACCTGGCGGCCTCGCGGGCTCGCATTACGGCTGTAAGCAAGAGGCCCGAAGTGATCGGCTTTCTCGACCGTCCCAGATCGCCCGCTGCGCCGGCTGCCACAGCCGCGCTCGCCCCGACGGGACCACAGCCGGAGCAGACGCTTCGCACCGAGCTTCGGGATCGGGACGGGCGGCGGCTTCTCGAGGCGTCAGCATCTCCTGAGGCCGAGCGAATCCTGGCGGCCGGCTACGACAGCGATTGGCCGGCGCTCGCCGCCGCCGCGAGTGATTCCGACAGCGGTACGGCATTCGGGAAACTCAAGCAGTCGAGCGATGTCATCTTCTTTCCGAGCGCCGCTGTCGTGCCGGGGCATCCCGACTCCTATGTAGTGATTTGGCGGCGGTTGGAGAGCAATACCCAGTCGCGCGCCCAGCTCGCGAAGATTCTCGGTTCCGAAGCTTCATTTTCCTTCGGGAATGTGGACGCCACGGCCTGGAGCGAGTCTGGGACGCCGGTGCAGGCCCCGCCAGCGGGGGCGCCGGGACAGGTATTCGAGTTCCGGCAGGCAGGAGGGCAGTCGAGGCTCGGGATCCAAGGCCCGATCGACGGCACGCCGTGGGCGTACAGCCTCAGCTTTCCATCACATGTCGTCGAGGCACCGGCCCGGTCCTTCATGTGGACGATGAGTTCGATTGCGGCCGGCAGCGTAGTCGTGGGCGGCTTTCTGGCCTGGCTGGTCAGCCGGCGATTCGTGATGCCGGTCGAGGAGCTGACCGGTGCGGCGGACGCGATTGCACGTGGGGAGATTGGATCGCGAGTGGCCATCCGCCGCGAAGACGAGTTGGGCCGGCTTGCCGGTGCGTTCAATGCGATGGCCAGCGAAGTAGAGACAACGAGGAAGCTGCTCGAAGCAGCCGTAGAAAAGGGCACCGGCGAACTGAAGAATGCCCAGGAATCTCTCGCGCGGCGGGAGCGGCTGGCGATCATCGGCCATCTGGCGAGCAGCGTCGGCCATGAAATCAGGAACCCGCTGGGCGTGATGGCGAATGCGGTCTTTTATCTCGAGTCGATTCAGCCCGATGCGCCGCCGGAAGTCCGGCAGTACCTCGGCATTCTTCGCCGGCAGATCGCCCTGTCGACGAAGATCGTGAACGACCTCTTGGACCTGTCCCGCACCAGTCCGACGCACCGCCAGGACGTCAGTGTCGGGCACCTCCTCAGCGAACAACTGCAGAAGCATGGGTCACGCGTGACGGTGGAGGCGGACATCCCTCATGACATTCCCCGGGTCGCCGTGGATCCCGTTCACGCCGGTCAGGTGCTCGACAACCTGCTGAGCAACGCCATTCAGGCCATCAACGGCCAGCCTGGGATCGTCCGGATCCGGGCGCGCGCCACGGGCGATGGTTACGTCCGGGTGGAAGTGTCGGACACGGGGCCAGGCATTCCCCTCGAGCACACTTCCAAGATCTTCGAACCACTCTTCACTACGAAGGCTCGCGGCATCGGCCTCGGTCTCGCTTTGTCGAGGTCACTGGCGCAGGCGAATGGCGGCGACGTCGCCCTCGTGAGCGCGCCGGATGAGAGCGCAACCTTCGCGTTCATTCTGCCTGTCGCGGGGGGACATGTATGACTCGACGCATTTTGATCGTGGACGACGACCATGAGATGGTCCGGACGCTTCGCGACATCTTCCACCTCCGGGGCTGGGACACCGGTGAGGCCTATTCGGGTGAGGAAGCCATTGACGCGCAACAAACCCAGGGCTTCGATCGCGTGATCATGGACATCAAGATGCCCGGCATCGGCGGGCTGGCGGCGCGCCAAGCACTGCACCGGCAGTTCCCCCAATTGCCGATCATCCTGATGACCGCCCAGCGCCCGGCCGATCTCGACGCCGGAGACGCGCCGGTGATCGCAAAGCCGATCGACTTGCCTGCGCTGTTCACGATGCTGGATAGCTAGGAATCGGCGGAGCGGCACGAATCTTGATCGATCGCCGCGGATGGTGGTGCTTTGATGCAGACGACTTTCAATTGGGGCGTGATTCTGGCGGGCGGTGATGGTTCGAGATTGCAGCCATTGACGCAGCTTTTGAGCGGGGACTCGCGCCCCAAGCAGTTCTGCCGGCTGCTCGCGCGGCAGACGCTCCTCGGAGCGACCAGATCGCGGCTCTGCCAAATCGTGGCACCGGAGCACACACTGTACGTCGTCAACGACCAGCACCGCCTGTTCTACAAGGACGAGCTCGGTGACGTCCGGCAACAGAACCTGATCGAACAGCCGGCCAATCGAGGCACGGCGCCTGCGGTTCTCTACGCTCTTGCGAGACTTCGCCGCATGGACCCGGAAGCCGTCGTCGGGTTCTTTCCGGCCGATCATCATTTCGACAACGTGTCAGCGTTTCACCGAGTGGTCGCCGGCGCCTACTGGGCCGCGCGCGAGGATCCGACGCGCGTTGTGATGGTCGGATCGGTGCCGACGTACCCCGAGCCCGACTATGGCTGGATCACCCGCGGCACGTGGCAGCCGCGCACAAGCGTGGCGGCGAACTTCCCGGTTTACGCAGTCGAGTCGTTCATCGAGAAACCGAAGCAGCCGCTCGCGATGTCCCTCATGGCGACCGGCGCTCTGTGGAATACCTTCATCATGGTCGGCCGCCTGCGCACGTTCTTCAGCATGTTTGCCGCGGCGGCGCCCCGCCTCTGCCTCGGTCTTGGCCCGCTGGTCAGTTCCGTGGGGCTTGCCGGTGAGAGCCTGACCGCGGCGGCGGTGTACTCGGAGACGCCGAGCGTCGACCTGTCGCGTGACGTGCTGATGGTGCAGCCGGAAAGGCTGTCCGTCATGGAAGCGCCGTCGATGGGCTGGACCGATCTCGGCCGGGTGGATCGGGTGCTCGCGCTACGCGCGACGGCCCAGATGCCTCACGCCGGCGCCGACGCGGATCTGCGGCTCGCCGCGAGTTGAGGGCTCCCTAGAGCCGTTTTCGCTTCGGTGTAGTGGGCGAAAATGGCTCAGCGGTTTTCACAGCCGCGGGTGCGACAGAGGGCGCGGGTGGAAGCTGGATGGCAAACGGGGTCAGACCCCTGCACTTCGGGGTCTGACCCCAATTCTTGATCCCAGCTTCCACACCAACGGCCTCGCTGGTACTACACTCAGATGAAAACCGCCCTAGCCTGCGAGCGTGAAGTCCGCGACCACCGGATAGTGATCTGACGCCAGTCGGGCGCGCGGGCTGCGATGCAGTGAGATGTGTTGAACGGCCGACCGAGGCTGGATCCAGATGCGATCGAGCCGCAGGATCGGCCACCGTATTGGGAAGGATCTGACCGTCGGCGAGTGGCCCAGCCGCTCGTCGAGCACGTGCACCACCGACCTGCCCGGCAGCCAGTCGTTGAAGTCACCCATTACAACGACGACGGTACCTCGGACGGAGTCGAGGTACTTCAGGATCTCGGCCACCTGAAAGCGACGCTCGCCGATTCGCAAGCCCAGGTGGGCCGCGAGCACGTGAATCTCGGTGCCGTCAACTTCGATCGTCGCCGCCAGCGCCCCCCGCGGTTCGCGGTTCTCGACCGACAGATCGACGCGATGCACTTCGCGAATCCGGTGACGGGTCAGGATCACATTGCCGAATGAGTGCGAACCAGCACGCCGCGTCGGTCCCAGTGCGCATTCATAGCTGTCAAGCTCTGTCAGCACGACCGGCGTCCGCGTCTCCAGCGCGATGTCGGCGGGGTAGCTGAACTCCTGGAGCGCAACCACGTCCGCGTCGAGCTCGCCAACAACGGCCGCGATCCGCGCGGGATCGCGGCGGCCGTCAGAGCCGACGCACGCATGAACGTTGTAGGTTGCGGCACGCATGCGCCGGGTGCCCGGCATCATCCGAACTCCGCGCGCTGACGCTGGCCCGCTGTCGCCGGCGCGAACTGCCGGATCAGGAGGAACAGCTGGAGCGCGAAGCCGGCGGCAACCAACGTGACCGCACATCCGATCGCCACAAGTGCGTTCGGCAGTGTCGGTTCGATCAATGTGCGCCGCAATAGTCCGCCGAGGATGCCGAGCCCAACGACCGGGGGCACAAAACCCAGAGCGCTCCCCAGCAGGTAGCTGCCGAATCGGACCTTGCCGGCTCCGCAGAGCAGGTGAAGGGGCGTGGCCGAGGCGGCGGTAGCGAACCGGAGGAGTGCCGGTGCTCCTGTCCCGTTCCGGCACAACCGCCGTCCCAACCGGTACGAGCGGGCGCTGATCCAGCGCGTCACCATCGGAAGCCCGACCGCTCGTCCGAACGCATAGCCAGTCGTCGCGACTGCGATCGATCCAATGAATGACGCTGTCACTCCTGCAGTCGGCCCGAGCGCGGTGGCCGCCGCCAGCGTCAGCAACCCTTTCGGCACCAGGCACCAGGCGCCCGCAATGAACAGGCCCGCGGCCGCCACTACGGTGGTCCACTCGTGATCGACGGATCGGACGAATGAACGAATCGCGACAAGCCAGGCCGGTGCGGACGCCTGTCCGCTGGACCAGCCCACAAAGAGGGCAGCCGCCAGGATGGCCGCCGGCAGAATCCACTCGCGCATGGGACTGCGGTCGGCGCCGAGGTCCACCGCGGGAAGAATGGGATCGACATCCGGTCCGAAGCCGATTGGCTCACCTGGATCCGTGGTCGTCTGAAGCGTCTCGCTCACTTCGGGCGCGTCTTCTACTTCGGCGATTTCGATGAGCGTTCGATCGTTACCGGTACGCGCGTCGATGAGCGCGCACATCGATCCCCGATGCCGGTCCTGGCCTTTGAGCTCGGCCGCTATCGTGTCTTCATCGGATCCGAGATGTTCAGCAAGCAGCCTCGCGAGAACCGCACTGATCCCGCGTCGCACCTCGGCGTCCTGATCGGGCGCAGCACCGACAGAGACATCACACTCGGTATCCATGCCCATCGAACGGTTCGACAGATTGGCGGACCCAACCCTCAGCAGAGTGTCATCAACGATCATCACCTTCGAATGGATGAAGGTCTGGACGTTATTCGCCCGCGAGGCCGTCGGGCTGACGATGCGCAGCCGCTTGTGACGGTCGGCGCTTCTCAGTTTCCGGAGTGCCGCCTCACGAAACCTTCCCATCGTCGTCTGCTCGAGCCATCCCTGGCATTCGTGCGGACTGACCACCACGACTTCGGGGCCATCGGATTCGCGGAGCCGGGCGGCAATCGCGTCCGCGATGCCGGCGTTCGTAAAGTATTGGTTCTCGATGTAGATGCGGTGGCGCGCGGCCGCAATGCTCTCGAGAGTGAGCGCCTCGCATTCGCGCACGGCAGGCGCGGGACTGGCTTCAGGAATCGTTCGAGAGATCGCGACGTCCGCGTCAGTGAAGTCCGGCTGCACGTCCTCCGGCCAGGTGCTGTCGCCTCGGGGATCGACGGCAGGCAGCTTCGTCGCGCCGAGAAGCCGCCAGCGCTCGCGCGACAATTCGCCCAGGCTCGCGGCCGCGTCGCCGTCCATCATCATCTGTACTTCGTGGTACGGGCCGTACGGCGTTCCTGTGACTGTGACGCGTTCGGGTTCCTCGATCCGATGTGCGGTCGTGTCCCATCGGTGGCCCGTGAGATCGAGACTGCCGCTGAAGGCGAGCGCGTCGTCGACGACGACGACCTTCTGATGGTGGCAGGCGCCCCACGGGTGCCGGCCGTCGTAGCCGAAGCGCACGCGGCGCGGCGTTCGCCAACCGAGACGGTACCGTGACAGCGGATCCCGCTCGAGCGAATAGAGGGAGCTGTAATCCCAGGTGAGGATGTAGCAGCGCAGGCGCGGCCGGCGGCGTGCGATGAAGCGGATGAGATCGTCAAGGTGTGTCGGGCCGTCGTCCGGGGATTCGCCCGGCAGGAGATTCGCGCGGCTCGCAATGTCCCAACCGAGAACGAAGACGGTGCGTTCGGCCTGGAGGAGCGCTTGTCTCACCAACCGGAAGTACTCCGCGCCGTCCTGAATGACGCGGATGCGGCTGGCGCGATCCAGGCGCCAACAGGTACGGCCGGGCACAAGGATGGAGTCGCGGGCCTGGTCGCTCGTGACTGCCATCCCTGGGCTCGGTCGCGTGGAACGGTCGATGCGACCGCTACTTGATCATCAGCTGATCGACGACCTTGGTCACCCCGTCCGTGTTCTTCGCCAGTTGCATCGCGCGCGCCTTGCCGGCGGCCGACTTCACGGTGCCTTTGAGCGTCACGACGTGGTTGGCGGTGTCGACGTTGATGTCCGAGCCCTTGAGGGCGTCCTCACCCAGGAAGAACCACTTGACCTTCGTCGTGATCCACGCGTCAGTGATTTTTTCGCCCGTCTTCGTGAGGCCGGACTTGACCCGCTCCGTGACGGTCTTGTCCTCGTTCGGATCGACCGCGATGTCGTTCTGGACGCGCGTCACCCCGGTCACTTTGGCGAGCCGGCCGGCTTCCGCCTTTTGCGCCGCAGTGGCTACGTCGCCGGAAAGCGTGACGACGCCCTTTTCTACCTTGACCTTCACGTCGTATTTACGAACGACATTGCTCGTTTCCAGCCTGTAGTTGACACGGTCCTTGATCGAATCGTCCGTCACCGCCGGACTGGCCGGGGCGGACGTACGGGCCTGCGCCGCAGCCGGCGCGGGGCTGGCCGTGACGACGAACGCGGCGAATAACGCCGCGCTTGAGAATGATTTGAGCAGCATGATGATTTCCCTCCAAACTCTGGGCTCGGACTGAGCCACCCTTCAACAGTCTCAAGACGCGTGCCACGCGTATCGCACGGTGATCGCTCCCATCCCATGGGCGTTCCACAATCGCGCGCAGGGACTGAGCGTTGGATCACCCACTGTGTGTAGCTGGTTGCTCCCCGGCGGACTGCCGCCAATCTCATGGCAGATGGCCCGTGGTACTTGCTTTGCTCGATTCCTGCGTGCACGCCGCTCAAATCCCACGGGGAGATACGCATGGCCCGCAGAACGTCACGCAGAATCCGCTACGCCGTCGTCGGCCTCGGCCACATCGCCCAGGTGGCCGTCCTGCCGGCTTTCGCGCATGCCCGTCGCAACTCGGAGCTTACGGCGCTCATCAGCGGCGACCGGACCAAACTCGAAGTACTGGGACGCCGGTATCGCGTGAACACGCGGGGAAACTACGACCAGTTCGAACGCTGCCTGAGCGAGTGTGATGCCGTATACATCGCGACGCCGAATACCGAGCATGCCGAGTTCGCGATCCGCGCAGCGCACGCCGGTGTGCACGTGCTTTGCGAGAAGCCGCTCTCGACCACCGATGCCGAATGCGCCCGCATCATCCGCGCGTGCCGGGAAGCCGGCGTCAGGATCATGACCGCCTACCGTCTGCACTTCGAACCAATCACCCTGGAGGTCTTGCGGCTCATCCGAAGCGGCCGAATCGGCGAGCCAAGGGTCTTCGAGTCGACGTTCTCGATGATGGCGAAACCCGGAAACATCCGTACGCGGCCCGAGACCGGCGGCGGCACGCTCTACGATCTCGGTGTGTACTGCATCAACGCGGCGCGCATGGCCTTTGGCGCCGAGCCGGTCGCCGTCGCTGCGTTTTCCGTGGACGGAGCGCGGTCCGGGTTTCCAGGCGTGGATGAGACTTCTTCAGCCGTGATGCGGTTCGAAGGCGATCGCCTGGCGACGTTTACCGCCAGTTTCGGCGCGGCGGACGTGTCGAGCTATCGGATCGTCGGCACGAAGGGAGACATCCACGTTCAGCCGGCGTACGACTATGCGGAAGGGCTGGCCTACACCCTCACGCGCAATGGCAAGGCGATCCGGAAACGGGGCAGGAAGGTCGACCAGTTCGCGGCCGAGTTGCTGTATTTCTCGGACTGCATCCTGAAGGATCGCGAGCCGGAGCCCTCAGCCGAAGAGGGTGCCTGGGATCTTCGAATCATCGACGCGCTGCTCGAGTCGTCGCGCCGAGGGGAGTTGATTGCCTTGCGGGCCTTCGGGCCGGAACCGGGGCCACGCGCATCCCAGGCGACGTCACGCCCTGCCGTGCGCAAGCCCCGCACGGTCAAGACCCAGACTCCGCGCGAGTAGGTCCGCCTCCGATGCGGGCTCTCAACATCCGGTTTGCAGCCCAGGCAATCCCGAACGGAATCCCCAGGCAGGCGACCGCCGCCAACACCATCAGCGGCGTCGGATCGCGTACGACGGCCTGCAACTGATGGCCGAATCCCGCGAGTGCCACGACGAACGCTCCCATACCGAGGAGCGTGCCCAGCATGAAGTCCCGGTACCTCACGCCGGACGCACCCGCCAGAATGTTCGCGAGCACGAACGGCGCGGGTACTTTTCTCATGAAGAAGACGGCGAGCGTACCGTTGCGCTTCAGCGCGTGGGCGAGCCTTCTGGCGCGTATCCCTCCGAGCCGCTCGACGCGCTGTCCTCCGGCTAATCTGCCGATTCCGAACCCGACCGACGCACTCAGAAGACAACCGGCCATCGCGTAGGGAGGGCCAAGCCACGGGCCGAAGGCAATTCCCGTGGCGGCAACCATCAGCAGTACCGGCACCATCAACAGACCGAGCACCGCGAAGGCCAGGGCCACGATCGGCAGGGCGTACCACTGGCTGCGATGCGTTGCCAGCCACGCTGAGAGCGCCTCCGAGTCCGGCACCGTCCATCGGACGCCGCGCTCCCAGGCGACCACGCCGGTGACGATGATCGCAATCGCGCCGGCCACGATGGCGAACTCCGTCCACCCCATCCGGCTGCCCGGCAGGTCGGCCGATGAACGCCACGGTCTGCCTATGTTCGGTAACACCGGCCGTACTCCCTGAACGTGATTGGCAACGGACTCAGCAGCGCCGTGAAATCCGGTTGGCAAAGGAATGAGGCGCGTGGCTTCGAACACGGTCACGACGTCGATGACTGGCTCACGGCTGAAGCCATCGTTCGGCAGCGCTGCCTGCGGGCCTGATCGAACCGCGGCATTCGTCAGCGACGCGGCCGCCTGCGAGCCGTTGTTCCCCGCGGGCGCTTTCTGCGCGCGACGACTGCGTGCGGACCGGCTTTGCGCGCCGCCTCGGCGCGCGCGCCCGGCACCTCGGGGGAGCGTGTCTCGTCGCCGGGCTTTGTCTCCGGAACATCCGCGTCCTTCTGGAAGTCCGGCAGGTTGTCGCGGCGAAACGCCGCATCGTCCTTCAACCCGATCTCGAGCTTGTCTTTCCACGTCATGGACACACCACCAATCAGGGGGCGCGAGGCCCGCGAATGAGTTGACGAGGCGATCAAGAGCAAGCCCAGTGCCACTCACGGTAGCGCGGTGCCAAAGGGAATGACCCAGCGGACCGGCCCCGGGTGGTAAAACCTGCGGCGCACGGGGCATGCGACTTGCACTGATTAGGGCAGGGAGGTCGCCATGCGTACGATCCTCGCCCTCACCGCCCTCGCTCTCACTGTCGTCACCTGGAGCGAGCCGAAGATTCAGAGCGTTCAACCCGATCGGATTGCTGTGTCCGCGCGCGTGCAGCCGATTGTGATTACCGGCGAAAACTTCGAACCGGGCCTGACGCTCGTAGTGTTGAATCCGGCGGGAAAATCGACGACGTATTCCGGCCAGGACATCACGGGACGCACGGCTACGACGTTCCGAGTGTCGCTGCCATTCGACACGGCGGGTGCGTATGAACTCGTCGCTGCGAACGCCGATGGCGGCCGGTCCACGCCGTTCCGGATCGACGTGAAGAAAGGCGCGAACGCGCCGATGATCGAGCGCGTTCAGCCCGATGAGATCCGGCGAAGCCAGGAGGCGCAGGTGATCACGATCCGCGGGGCGGGCTTCCAGCCAGGGCTGCGGGTCACGCTGACGGATCCGACAGGCACGGTCACGGTGACAGACGCATTCGATCGGCTCGAGTCGTCTATCGTCGTGGCGCGCCTGGTCTTCGAGATCTCCGGCGTCTACGGCCTGACGGTTGCGAACTCTTCGGGCGAGTCCTCGAATTCGATCTCGCTGACGATTCGCTAAGCGTCTGTATCGGCATCGGCGGCGGCTGTCGCCTCGCCGATGCCGCACTCCTTCATCTTGTTCAGCAGCGTCTTGTAGCTGACCTTGAGATAGGCCGCGGCCTTCCTGCGATTCCAGTGGAATCTGGTCAGCGCTTCGTCGATCGCCTGCCGTTCGGCGCGCAGGGCCGCGGCTTTGGCCAGCGCGTGCAGATCGCCCTCGATCTCTGGCTCGGGCGGCTGCGGCGCTGGTGGCTGCGGAGCCGCCGCCCTATGCTGCGCCGCGGCGGCCGGAGGATTCGACGCCCGTGCGTGCCGGCCCGCGAACAGCCGTGGCGTCTCCGTCTGGGTGAGTCGCGCGAGCTCATTCAGGATCAGCGACTCGTCCTGGAGCACGACAAAGCGTTTGATGACGTTCTCGAGCTCGCGGATGTTGCCGGGCCAGCTGTACTCGACCAGCGCGCTCGTAAGCGCCGGCGTCAGCCGCAGACGCGGCCGCTTGTAGAGCCTCGAGAACTTGGAGAGGAAGTACTCCACGAGGGGAACGATTTCGTCGCTGCGTTCGCGCAGCGGCGGAATGCGGATCTCGATGACCTGCAGCCGGTAGTACAGATCCTCCCGGAACGTGCCGGCCGCGATCATCGTCTCGAGATCCTGATTCGTCGCGGCGATGATTCGGGCATGGACGCCGATGGTCCGGTTGCTGCCGAGCCGGGTCAGCTGGCGATCCTGGATCACGTGGAGCAGCTTGGCCTGCAGTGCGGGCGGCGTCTCGCCAATCTCGTCGAGCAGGATTGTTCCGCGATCGGCGAACTCGAACCGGCCGACGCGCGTGGCGCCGGCGCCCGTGAAGGCGCCGCGCTCGTGCCCGAACATCTCGCTTTCGAGCAGCTCGCCGGGCAGCGCGGCGCAGTTCACCTTGACGAACGGCTGCGAGCGGCGCTCGGACCGCCGGTGCAGCTCGCGCGCGATGATTTCCTTGCCCACGCCGCTTTCGCCGGACAGGAGCACGCTGACTTCGCTGTCCGCGACGCGATCGACCATCCTCAGCACGTCCTGCATCGGGCCGTTCGAGGCGTTCCAGCTGGGCTGCGCGCCCTCGGGATCGTCGGCGAACTGCAGATTCAGCCGCTGAACCTCGCTCATCAGCGATTGCCGTTCGAGCGCGTTCCTGATCGCCGCCTCGAGCGCCGCCTCGCCAACGCCGTCGGCATCTGCCGGCTTCAGGACGTAGTCAGCCGCGCCGGCCCGAAGGGCTTCGACGATCGTGGCGGGCGCCTGCCGGCCGGACAGCATGATGACCTGGACAGTCGGATTGGACTGCCGCAGCGCCTTCAGGATGTCGAAGCCGTCGCGGTTGGGCATCATGACGTCGAGGAGCACGAGGTTCGGCTGATAACCCTCGCGAAGCTGCTCGAGCAGCTTCGCGCCGTCGTTGAACGTGTCGACCTCGTAACCGCGGGAGCGGAGCAGTGTTTCGATGAACTCCGTGAAGACGGGCTCATCATCGACGACCGCGAGGCGGGCGGTCACGCGGTCGTGGGCGCTCCGGTCCCGTGTCTCAGTGGGAACGTCACGATCAGACCGTTGCCATTTGCGAGTTTCTGAATCAGACCCGATGACCATGCGATTCTCCTGCCTGCTGCTGCGACCGCAAGTCCGTGCGACCACAAATCAAAGGGCTCGACACCGCCGGCCGGCTCCGTGCCGGCGGCAAGGAATCTGAGCTCACCCGGCGTTGACTCGACGCGCAAGGTGCGCCCGCTGCCCACGCTTCTCACGACAACGAAGACGGCCTCGGCGACTTCGCCGGCATCACCGGCCAGCGACACCTGCGCTCCATCCGTGACGGCGGAGGACGCGATCGCGGCCGACTTGTGCTCGGCCAGCCTGCTGAACTCGGCCACCAGCTCCGACGCCGGAACGTCCGCCGTTCTCACTCGGTCACCGCCCGTATCAAGATCAATGAAGTCGCTGGCATCCTGGCAGAGCCGCGCCGTCTGGCCCAGCGCCGAGAGGGCCTTGGTCACTGCCCGCTCCGTCTCGGCGGCGGCCGTGAGGCGACCCTCCTGCATCATGCGCAGGTACCCCTGGGCCACCCCAAGCGGGGTCCGCAGGTCGTGCAGCAGGACGCGCAGAACGCGCTCGGCGTCCGTCATTGGATGCTCAGAAGAAACTTCACTATACCCGGCAAAGTGACACGTCGCGCGGCTGCAATAGCACTGCCACTACCCGCAGATCATTGACGGAGGCGCGGTACAAATCTTGATAAGACGTGCGCGCGACGGGGGGACCATGCAGGCCTCACTCAACTGGGCAGTAATTCTGGCTGGTGGCGACGGTTTGAGATCGCAACCAGACGCGCAGGTTCCGGCTGACATGAGGCCTCGGCAGTTCTGCCGCCTGCTCGCCAGGCAGACACTCCTCGGGGCCACCAGGGCCAGGCTGTGCCACATAGTGGCACCCGACAACACACTGTACGTCGTCAACGGCCAGCACCGGCCGTTCTACAGAGATGACGTAACGGATGTAGGTAGCCACCAACTCATTGAGCAACCTGCCAATCGAGGGACCGGCCCGGCCATGGCCTATGCCCTGGCCAAGCTCAAGCGGTACGACCCGGGCGCGGTCGTCGGCTTCTTTCCATCGGACCAGCACATCGACAACGTCGCACTCTTCAGCCGGGCCATCGCAGGCGCCTACTGGGCCGCCCGGCAGGATCCGACTCGCGTCGTGATGATCGGCGCGCCACCGGTTCGCCCGGAGTCGGACTACGGCTGGATCGTGCGGGGCACGTGGCAGGCGCGTCTGAGTGTCGCGGCGCAGTTTCCAGTCCACTCCGTCGAATCGTTCATCGAGAAGCCGGCGGAGTCGCTGGCGCACGCGCTCATGGCGAACGGTGGGCTCTGGAACACGTTCATCATGATCGGCCGCGTTCGTACGTTCCTTGCGTTGATCGCTTCCGCCACGCCACAGTTGTGCATCAGCTTCACGCCGCTAGTCAGCGCCGCTGGTCTTGCCGCGGAATCCTCGATCGCCGACGCCGTCTATGCGGAGACGCCGTGCCTCGACTTCTCGCGCGACATTCTCGCACCACAACCGGAGCGGCTCTCGGTGCTCGAGGCGCCGGCGATGGGCTGGACAGATCTTGGACGCGCCGATCGCATGCTGTCGCATCTTGACGCTCCGGCGTATCCCATGCGCGGTCCCAGCGCCGCCCACGGACTCTCGGCAAGCTGAATGCGTCACTTAGGCGCCGGCGAGCCACAGTAGCCGCGCGCCTATAGGCGCGGCACGGGGACCGATCGCAATCGCTGCAGGAGCTCGGCATGATTCAGCGGCTTGACGAAGTGATCGTCGAAGCCTGCTTCGAGTGACTTGCGACGGTCCTCTTCCTGACCCCAGCCCGTGAGTGCCACGATGAAGACCTCGCGTCCCCACGAGCGCGCTCGCAGCAGCCGGCAGAGCTCGTGGCCGCCGAGTGTCGGAAGTCCCACGTCGAGGATCGCCGCGTGCGGACGGAATTGTTCCGCGAGTTGCAGGGCCTCAGGGCCGTCGTGGGCGGTGGCCGTCTCGTGGCCGCCGAACGAGAGCAGCATCGCCAGCGACTCGGCGCTGTCTTCGTTGTCATCGACGACGAGAACCCGCAGCGGAGCGGTGGCCAGAGAGTCCGGCAACGCGTCCTGTGCGGCGCGGCGGTCTTCCGTGACCGTCGAAACCGGCAGAGTGACGATGAACTCACTGCCGCGTCCGGGTCCGTCGCTGCGAGCCTGGATTCGGCCGCCGTGCAACTCGACGAGTTTCCGTACCAGGGTCAGGCCGATGCCGAGACTGCCGCGCGAATAGTCACTGCCGCCATCGACCTGCGCGAACATGTCGAAGATCGTTTCCAGCGCTTCCGCCGGTATTCCGATGCCGTCGTCGGTGACCGAGATCGTCACGTCCGGGCCGGCGGCGTGAACCGCGATCCGGATACAACCCGGACGTGCCGAGTACTTGCATGCGTTGTTGATCAGGTTGCTGAAGACCTGCACGAGCCTGATCGGATCGGCGTCGAGAAACACCGATGCCGACGTTCCGGAAATGTCGAGCGTGTGGCCGCCGCGCTCGATGTACTCCGAGCAGGTCTCGATAGCCTGGCCGAGCACATCCGAAAGCGTGATCCGCATCCTTCTCAGCTCGAGGCGGTCTCGCGTGATTCGGTTGACGTCCAGCAGATCGTCCACGAGCCGGACCATGTGGCTGATCTGACGATCCAGCACACCGAGACTCTTCGAGAGCAAGGCCGCGTCTCCGCCGGCGTGCCTGACGAGCTCGAGGGCGTTCTTGATCGGGGCCAGCGGATTGCGCAGCTCGTGCGACAGTGTCGCGAGGAAGTCGCTCTTGCGTCGATCCGCGTCGCGCACCGTCTCCTCGGCGCGCTTGCGTTCCGTGATGTCGATGGCGATGCCGCCGACCCACTCTGCGTCGCCGGTGGGGCCGGCAATCGGAAACTTGTTCACGAGCGAGTGATGGAGGAGCCCGTCCTCGTGTTCCAGCACCTCGACGGTCTGAACGCCCACGCCGTCGGCCAGCGCGCGGCGATCGTTTTCGACAAACTCCTTCGCCACCTCGTCCGGGAAGAGATCGGCGTCCGTCTTGCCGATCAGCGCGTCGCGCGGCACACCGAAGGCCTTCATGGCGGCGTCGTTGGCGAAGACATACCGGCCCTGGATGTCCTTGATCCACGCCAGGCCCGGCAGATGGCGCATGAACCGGCTGAATCGCTCCTGCGTGCTCTGCAGCGCGCGCTCGGCCCGTGTCCGGTCGGTGATGTCAATACAGGTGCCGATATAGCCCGTGAACGTTCCGTCCTCGCCTTGCGTGGGCACGCCGTTGTCGAGAACCCATCGGTACTCGCCGTCAGCGCGGCGGAGACGATATTCCATCGAGAACGGCCTGCGGATGTCGAATGCGGTGACGTACGTGTGGAGACACCGCCGGACGTCATCGGGATGGACATTGTCCGCCCAGCCATCGCCGACTTCCTGTTCGATCGTCCGTCCGACGAACTCGAGCCACTGCCGGTTGAACCACGTGCATTTCTTGTCGATGCCGCTCATCCAGATGAGCACGGGCGCCGCGTCGGCCATTCTCCGGAACTGCTCCTGCGTCCTCCGCTCCTCGGCCGCCGCGCGCTCACGCTGTTTGACGGTGGCGACGATGCGGGCTGCGTCACCGAAGCCGATGATGATGGCGGATGAGACGCCGAACGCCGCCATCCGGACCCAGTCGAGGCTCTGATAGGGACCGAACCCGATGCCGTTGATGAACAGGTAGTCGCACGCGGCGTAGCCGGTGGCTGCCGTCAGGAGTCCCGCGCGCCATCCGCCAAACCACACCGACGTGGCAACGGCGGCCGGCAACGCGAGGAACGCCACCTGGCCGGTTTCGATCCACGGAGCGAGCGCCCAGCGGACGGCAACGGCCGCCGTGGCCAAGCCGATCGCCAGACCGTAGCGCGTGAGCGCGGATCTAGGAGGCATCCTCTCCAGCGAGATCCAGTTTACCGCGCGTCGCTGGGTCGAGAGTCACGCGCGTTGCCGATCGCCTCCGACAACGCTTCGAGCAGCAGCGCGGGATCGACCGGCTTAGGAATGTGCCATCCATAGCCCGCCTCGAGTGCGCGCGCGCGGTCTTGCGGGCTCGCGGATGCGGTGACCGCAACGGCCGGTAGTGAACTGTTCGACGCGAGCAATCGAATCGTCCTGATGAGTTCGTAACCGTCGCGGTCGGGGAGTCCGAGGTCCGAGACGAGCACATCGAATTGGCCGGTCTCGACGAGCCGCAGCGCTTCGACGACCGAAGACGCGACCTCGACGCTCGCGCCGTGCATGCCGAGCAGGATCGCCAGAAACTCCCGGCCGTCGGGCTCGTCTTCTACGAGGAGCAGTCGAACGCCCGCGAGCGCGGTGCTGCGATCGGGTGTGTGTGGCCTTGCGGCGCGGACAGCCGGGGTGTCGAACGCTGCGTCCCCGGCAAGGAGCTGCGTTCGTCCTCCGACAGTCCGCGACACTTCGAGCAGGTCGTTCAGAATCTCGGCCTGAGCGCGGCCGTTTCGTTCGAGCTTCTCGAGCGCGCGCTGGCGCATGTCGGCGGGGAGCGCGTCCGATTGGAGCAGGTGGGCCCAACCCAGCATGGCGTTGAGCGGATTCCTGAGGTCGTGCGAGAGCGTGGCCAGGAAGCCGTCCAGCCATTCCTCTATCGCGGGATCGAGTTGCGGCGGTTCGTCGCGCGTCATCAGCCTGCGTGATTACACGTGCACAAATCATGCGGAGCCGCGGGCGGACGACGAGCGCGCCTTGTGGCGCGCGACGCCACATTCTGCGAATTGACTTACCGGATTTTGGAGCGTAGTGTGATCGAACACGCTTAAGCCGCCGCAAGGCGGCGCGGGGGACCCACCGGCGCGATTCCCGCGCCAAGGGGCGAATGGAGCAGCCGCTCCAAGAGGACTCCAACCTCTAGCCCGTCAGCTAACCCCGTCAGCGGTTGGAGGCACATCGTGTCTTTCCCACGCTTGCTCACAAGTGCAATCGCAGTATTCGTCTGCGCGCTCTGTTTCGTCTGGCTCGCCGGATCGTCCAATCCGGTGACACCGGCCGGATACGTCGGCTACCTCACGAAAGGCGCCGTCTTCGGACAGTCCAGGTTCTACGGCGTTCAGCGCGGCCCGACATCGGCCGGCCGCTCGTGGCTCCTGCACGTGACGAATGTCAGCGTCACGCCGTACACGTACACAGAGGACTTCCTCGGCGACGAAGCCGTTCTCAGCCGGGACAACCTGAAGATCAGCTTCCGTGTTCACACCGTCTGGCGAATCGACGACGCGAAGATTCCGGATTTCATGAGCCGATTCAGCACGACGGTGAACCGCGATGCCATCGAGCGGGATCCGGACGCGATCGTGAAGACTGCCTACACGAACTTCGTGCGCGAACCCCTCAAGACGTTCGCGCTCGACGAAGTGCAGCGGCGGAACGGCCTTGAAATCAAGGAGGCGCTGATCCCGATTGGCGAGGCCGTGCTGCAGCGCGTGCAACGCTATACCGCGAACAGCCCGTTCCTGATCGCCAGCGTCGTCGTCGGTAACGTGCAGTACCCGCACGAAGTCGCCGACGCCGTATCGCGCAAGCTCGCCGCGACGCAGGAACTGCAGCGCATGGACACCGAGATCGAGATCGAGCGCAAGGAACGGACGAAGCGCGAGGTGCAGGCGCAGGGCATCGCGAACGCGATGCAGATCATCCGTGGACAGCTGAGCGATCGCTACATCCAGCACGAGGCCATCGAGGCGCAGAAGGCCATGGTCGGATCGCCGAACCATACGGTCGTCTACATTCCGGTGGGATCGATGGGCGTGCCGCTGACGGGAACGTTCTCGGCGACGGCGCCCCAGGGCGCGGCGCCTGCCGCGCCTGGGGCGCCGCCGAAAGTGCAGAAGTAACCCGGGCTCAGACCGGTCGTCGACCCTGGATGATCCTGACGAGGACCACGCCGATGGCGATCACGAGAAGCAGGTGAATGAGCCCGCCCATCGTGTTCGCGCTCACCATGCCGATGAGCCAGAGAATCACGAGGACAGCGAAGATGGTCATCAACATTTTGGACCTCCTGAGTCGCGATATTGCGTAATGGCCGTCGGAAGTACATGACTGCAAGAGGATTGCCACTCGCGCCGGTGGAGGGACCGGCGCGAGTGCGTCTGAAACGGCGCGCGCCGGGCTAGATCGACTTGTACGTTACCTGCGCGCCAGAGATGTGGAAGCCGATGACACAGGCGCCGCAAACTCCCGGGTGTCCCACGCGACCTTGAGGACGGCGCCGTCGCCGCGCGGCTCCATGGAGAAGGTCAATCCCTCGACGCTGTCCGTTCGCGTGCCGGCGGTGAGATCGGTGCGGCCGAGCTCCTTCGTCGCGTCATGCACGGTATGGAACTGGCCTACGTCCTTGCTGATGATGAGCTGGAAGCGATCGGGAGCGGGGACTATATAGAACGTGTGGTCGCCGGCCGGCACGTCCAGCGTCCCGATCCTGATCGGCGCGCTGGTGGTGAGCGTCGTGGCTTCGTCGGCGCCCGGCATCCAGACGTCGTTCCACTTCACGATACCGCCCCAGATCTCACGGCCCCGCTTCTGCGGCGAGCCCCACTCGAGGCCGACGAGCACGTTTCCGACAGTCACGAGCAGCACTTGGCGCGGACTGCGGCGCGCGGTCGCCGGCCGCGCGGCCGACGTACCGCGCCGTCCGAGCACGGGCACTGAACGCGCGAATGCCGCGATACGGACCGCAGGATCGGCCACGTCTTCAGCATCGAACTGAAACTTCGCTGCCACGACGCGGTCGAGCTCGCCGGTCGCGGCATTGACTGGGCCACGGGTGACGATGCCGTCGGCCCGTGCCGCACGTGCGGCGATCACCGCGTTCGCGAGCGCCGGGCCTTCGGCGAACACCGTGGTCGTTGGGAAACGCTCATCGTTTCGAAGATTCGTAATCCACTTTGCGACGTCGGCCGCCGAGGGCGTGCCGTCGATCTGAACGGCCGCGATACCGGCTACCGAGAGCGCATCAGCGATCGCCGAGCCGGCCGGCGACAGCACAACGACGACTGGCGGACGGGCCGGAGACTGGGGCACCAGCTGACGTGCGGGGACAAGTCCCGCTGGAGTCTGGAGCGTGAATGTGGCGGCGACGAGTGCGAGGACAGAACGTTGGAACACGCCTGGCCCTATGGCGTGCGGCGGAACAACCCGACCATCGACGCCTTGCCTCGGACGTGCCCAGCCATCGCGGCGACGATGGCCGCGCGCGTGTCCGCCGGAGACGCGCCCACGGCCGGCACGTCAATCATCGTGTCGAGCGCGTAGAGCTCGAACAAGTAATGATGCGCCGGACCAGAGGCCGGTGCGCCCGGTCCGCGGTAGTTCGGGCCGGTCGCGCTGATTTGTCTCGAGCCGTCAGCGAGCTCAGGGCCTTGAGGGATCTTTTCCGGCAGGCTGGTCGTGGTCCCGGGAATGTTCCACACCAGCCAGTGCAGCGTGTCGTCGTTGCCGCGCATAGCGTCGATGTCATGCACGATCAACACGAAGCTCGTCGCTGGAGTCGGCGCGCCCGTCCACGCCAGCGGTGGCGACACCTCGTCACCCGCCTGCGAGTACTTCAACGGAATCGTGCCGCCATCCGTCCAGCCGGTCGTCGAGAGGGTCATCACCGCGACGGCGCCTCGGCCACCACCGCGCCCACCACCCTGGGGAGCTCCGCCGGCCCTCTGTCCCTGTTGCTGCGCGCCTTGCTGCTGCTGTCCTTGTTGCTGGGGCGCCTGCGCTGTGCCGATGTCAGTGGCAGGCGCCGCAAGACCGAGCGCGTCGAGACGCACGCACGTCGCAAGAGGCGCGCCGCCAAGACCCGCGCTGAGTGCGAGTGCGCCGATGAAACCGAACGTCCAGACCTGGCGTGTCATTTGTGACTCATTTATAGGTGGGGGGCTGAAGCTTGCGCCATGCGTCGTATCGCACTCGCAACGTCTTCACGGGATTGAGGTTCTCACCGGGCTTCATCGCACCGGGACCGCGATCGGCTCCGGGCTGCGCGACGTTGATGTACATCGCGTACTTGCCGTTGTTGTGCGAATCGCCGTTCGTATCATTGGCTTCGGACATCAGGATGTACGCGACGTGCGCCGTCTTTCCGTCGCACGGATTGGCGGGCGTCGATCCATCCGCGGGCGGGGGAGGGCACGTGCAGCGGCTGTCGCCGCCGGCCGCGTCCGCCGCTTCCATCGCCGCCATCACGCGGTCCGTCAGCGCGCCCTTGGTTTCGAGGAACGCTTTGACGGCGTTCGGCACCACCTGACCCGGCCGCAGAATGTTGCCCTGAATCGAGTAATAGATTTCGGTGCCGGGCACCTGTCCCTGAATGTCCTGGGAAACGTAGCCGTTCGTGAGTCCGGAGTGTCCCGCGCTGCGGCCGGTGAGATCGACGATGCCGAACTGCCGCGACTGGAACGCGGGATCCTGGCTCAGCAGGTCGATGATCTTCGACGGGTCCGTGCCCTTCTGCAGCTCCGTGAACACGAGCATCTGATTCGCATGAGTGCCATCGACGCTCGCCTGGCAGGCCGCGACGCCTTTGCCGGGCACCACCACCGCCTGAACGCCTTTCAGGAACTCATCGTTGTTGTTGACGCATGTCGCGGATGCGATGACGACGCGTTTGGTGGCCTTGTCGACGGCGATGATCGACCACGTCGCCGACGCGGCGGACGGCACGAGCAGCAGGGCGGAGACGAGAGCTGAGACTCGAAGCATGAACGGATTATAGGGCCGGGTCTGAAGACCCGGCCGCCATGGAGCCCGAAGGCACACGCCATGGAGCCCGGGGTCTTTAGACCCCGGGTGTCTTCCCGTTTCCCGGCAACGTGAACTTGCTGGTCGAGAACAGCTGGCCGTCCACTTCCTTGTCCCAGCGGGCCTGCTCGGCCGCGCGGCGCCCGTTGTCCGTTTCCTTGTCGTATTGGGCCTGGGCGTTGGCTTCGTCGCGGACGTATCGCGTGGCGGCGTCGGACAGGTCGCCATTCGACCCGCGGCACGGCGCGACGAGCTCCGTGAAGTAGCGCCGCAGCCGCCGCGCGTGCACCTCGGTCAGATCGAAGTGCGTCTGCTCGTGCCGGAGCGCGCGGGCGCTGTCGGCGGGCCGCTGCAGGATGTCGGGGCGCACCCATGACTGTTCCGGACGAAACGCCGCAAGGACGCGGAACTCGAACGCCGACCCGACGCAACGGACGCCATGAAGCAGCGAGTAGGCCGTCTCTGCGGCGGCCGGGCTCTCACGCGGCGGCTGCCCACGGAAGTCCTTCCACGTAAGCGGACGTCGTGGTGTCCACGCGAAGGCATCGAGCTCCTTCACGCGCGCATTGATGGATTCGGTGAGCGATGGGCCGGCGGGTGCGGAGGTCGGCAACGAAGCCAGACAGCCGGAGACAATCAACGCCGCCACAACGATGAATATGCGGGGCATGAAGCCATTGTAAGGCCGGAGCCCGGGTCTTCAGACCCCGGGGCCGAGCCGTGAGTGCCTGCGCGAGTACAAGAAATAGATACCGCATCCGACCACCATCCAGATCGCAAGGCGTTCCCATGTCGCGGCGGGCAGGCTCAGCATCAGTGCGAACGAGACGACCGCGGATGCGATGGGCACGGCTGGTACCCACGGGGTGCGGAAGGGCCGTATCAGAGCCGGCTGCGTGCGGCGCAGGACGAGAACACCCAGCGAGACGATCACGAACGCCATCAGGGTGCCGATACTGACGAGATTGCCGAGAACACTGATCGACGTGAACCCCGAAGCGAGCGCGACGATGACGCCGGTGGCCATCGTTGTCAGGTGTGGCGTCCGGTACTTCGGGTGAATGCGGCCGGCCCACGCCGGCAGCAAGCCGTCCTGCGCCATGGACATGAAGATTCGCGGCTGCGCCATCATCTGCACCACCATCGTCGATGTGAGTCCGGCGACGATGCCGATCTTGACGAGCGGCGCAAGGAGACGCATCACGGCCTCCCAGGTGGTGCCGGCCGCCGCCGTGCGTGCGTGATCGATTGCGACCGCCATGGGCGCAGGCCCGCCGAGATCGCGATACGGCACGAGCCCGACCATGACCGCCGAGACCGCGATGTAGAGGAGCGTGCAGACCGCGAGCGAACCAAGGATGCCGCGCGGCATATCGCGTTGCGGATGCCGCGCCTCCTGCGCGGCCGTGGAGACGGCGTCGAAACCGATGTAGGCGAAGAAGATGACGGCGGCGCCCCGGATGATGCCCGACCAGCCGAACTCACCGAAGGTGCCGGTGTTTGGAGGAATGAAGGGCGTGTAGTTCTCGTGCCGGATGAACATCGAGCCAGCCGCGATGATGAGCAGGATGATGGCGACCTTGATCACCACCACGACCGCGTTCACGTTCGCGGATTCGCGGACGCCGCGCACGAGCAGCCACGTGACGAAGAGGGAGATCAGGACCGCCGGCAGATTCAGGACGGCAGTCACGGTCGAGCCGTCAGCGAGCGTGATGACGGTGCCGGGCGCCGCACTGATCGCGGCCGGAATCCGAATCCCGATGTCGCCGAGGAGGCTGACGACATTGCCGGACCACCCGACCGCGACCGTCGCGGCGCCGAGCGCGTACTCGAGAATGAGATCCCATCCGATCGCCCAGGCGACGAATTCGCCCAGCGTCGCGTAGGCGTACGTGTACGCGGAGCCGGCGACGGGTACCGTGGACGCAAATTCCGCGTAGCAGAGCGCGGCGAGGGTGCTGACGACTCCGGCGACGAGCATCGACAGCACGATCGCCGGTCCGGAGTTGGCGGCCGCCGCCTGGCCCGTCAGGACAAAGATGCCGGTGCCGATGATCGCGCCGATACCGAGCGCGATGAGGTTCATGGGCCCGAGCACGCGCTTCAGGCCATGCGTGCCCTCGGATTGCGCGATCAGCGCGGCTATGGGTTTGGTGCGAAGGAGTGACATGCCCGGCAGCCTAGCGGCGCCGGCGTGCCGTGATCTATTCCGCGACCTTCGTCCGTGGAGCGCTCGTCGCGAAGGTGCGCCGAGGTTGAACCAGACCGGCCCGGAGCTGGTCGTTCAGCCGGTAGGCATGACGAGCGGTGACGATGTCGCTCGAGTTGCGGAGACGCGATCGGAGTGTGTGAATGTGCCGCGCGGCGATGTTCGTGAGCTCGGCGCGATCGGCGTCCGGCGGCGCCAGCCTCGCGCCTACATCCACGACCGCGAGACCATCGCCACCGGACAGAAGGTCTTTGACGAGTGCCGTCCAGGTCTCGGCTTCGGGTGAGCCCGTCTTGAGCGTGAACTTTCCAGGTTCAGCCACCGCGCGGCCCCCGAGTTCGACGGCATGCTGTTGTGGCCAGAGCACGAGATCGAACGCGTCCTCGATCTCGGGCCGATCCGGCAGCGAGATCGGTCGATTGCCAAGTTTCAGCGGGAACAATCGATCGAAGAGCGCCGCAAGCGAGGGAACGACGATGTCGTTGAGGGCGCCCTTGTCCATGACGTCGCGCGGATCGAAGCCGGCTTCGAGCATCTCGCTGCCGAAGGTCGCGCTGTACCCGCGCTTGTTGGACAAGAACCGCACGGCGGGCGGTCGATCCGGGAACATGCCTCGGACCGTGGCTGCGAGGTAGATCGACTCCCACCAGCGATCAGTGGGAATGAAGGGCAGTGTGCCGAGCTGCACGTCCTGCACGAGGACGCCGCCGGGACGCAGTTGGCGGCTGACCCAGCGGCTGAAGCTCGCGACGTTCGCGAGATCGGGCGGCATTGGCGCCGCCACGATGACATCGGGGAATCGCGACGCGCACGCGGCCGCGGCCGCGCCGGTGTCGGGCCCCGGTCGATCGAGAACGGCGACGGTGATCTGGCCGAGCAGGTCGGGACGCACGTGCTGCACGACCGACAGCAGATCGGTCGTGTGATACAAGTGGTCCTCCACAAACACGAGCGGCCGGCGTTCGATCCCGGGCTCGTCGAGCCAGTTCATGACGACTACTGTATCGTCGGATCGGCGAAACACGCAGCCGGGGCGCGTCATGTTTCTCTACGCGGGCGTCGTCATTTTTCTGATCCTGTCCGCGTTTACCGCGCGATCGATCTGGCTGGCGTGGCAGGCGCGATCCGGTGAGGCGCGCGCGGCCGCCGTCTTCGACCTCGTCGGTCAGCGCACGCCGATGCGGCCCACGGACGCGCCTGGAGCGATGGCGTGGCTGCGTGTCGAGCTCGATCGCTACGCCGCGCACATCGCCGATCCGCGGCAGGCCGACGTCTATCGCGAGCTGGCCGCCGAATCGGAACGTGTGCCGGCGCTTCTCGCGCCACTGGTCTCCGCGCTCACCGATGCTTCTGGCGCCGGCGTGAGCGCGTCAGCACGGCTCGGTCCGGCGCAGAGCAGCGGGCCGTCATTGCGAGTCGAGCGAGTGCTGGAGGTTGGCGCCGATCGGCTGGCGGTGACGCGCCGCCGCGATCTCGACTCGGACAACCTGTCGGATCGCTCCGCGTCGAATCGATTCATCGGAGCGATGACCGTCCTGCCGTCACTGAAGCCCGTCGTCGATCGCGCGCTGGCGCAGACGTCGGCGCGTCAACTGCCGCAGCCGGTCCGCATCTACGCCGTGTCCGAGGACGGCACGCTCGTGTCGCTGCCGTGGGCGGGTGGCGACGACTCCGGGTCGCGTGAGGTCGCGTTGTTGTCCGCGCGCGCGGGTCTGCCGGCATTTGCACCACAGGAGTTCTTCTTCGATCGGCCGGCCTACTCCGGTTTCTATCTCGATCTTGGCGGCCGCGGGCTCGTGTCCACGATTCTTCGTCCGCAGACGCTGCCTGACGGGCAGCACATCGTCCTCGCGCTCGATCTTGCGTTCAGCGTGGACTGGCGCGCATTTGCGGAAGGCGTCGCGCCGCCTGTGGCCGGTACGGCGGTCGCCGCGCCGCCGGATGCGGGCTGGTCGACGCTGGAAACCTCGCTTGGTGAATCGGCATCCGAAGCCCTCAGGCGCGCGGTTTCGGAGCTCGCGTCGTCTGAGCGTCCCGCGCGATCGACCGTCAACGCCACGCCGCTCAAACACGGGCTCGTTGCCCGCGGCGCGCTCGCGGCGTTTCAGGTCGCCGATCGCACCTGGCTGCTGATGCTGTTCCCGCAATCGTCGCCGGCGTTTCCGGTGACGGCGGTGGTGCTCCTGGCCGGCATGCTCGCCCTGCTGCTCGCCGGTTTCGAGGTCAACAGGCGCCGTGCGGATGCGTCGAGGCGTACCGCCGAGCGCGCGCTGGCGGAGAAACAGAACCTGCTCAACACGATGCAGGTGCCTCTCGTCGTTGTCGATCCCAATACCGATGTCATCGTGTCGTCGAATCAGGCGGCGTCGTCCATCGGCATCCGCGCCGGCCGAGCATTCGGCGACCTCGTCTGGCCGGACGAGGCCGCGCGCGCCCACTATCAAAGGATGCAGATCGCATCACCGGAGCCGCGGCGCGCGTACGGCATTCCGGTCGCCGTGACAGGGGAGGCCGGCGCCGCGGAACGTCGCTACGCTGTTGTGCGTTCGGTGGCTGTCACCGCGCCCATCGAGGCGCTGAACGCCGACGAGCGCCATCGCCTCGGCGTGCTCTTCTTGCTCGATCGAGACGACGACCTCGCGTTGCTGGCGGATGAGATCGAAAGTGGCGCCCACCGCGACGAGCGCCGCCGACTCGCCGGACTCCTGTCGCACGGCGTCGACACCCTCGCGCGCGTGCTCGAGCACAGCTTGGGTGCGAACGGGTCGCGGATGGGGTCAGACCCCAACTTCCAGGCCTGGCTCGCCGAGTACCTCGAGCGGCGCATCACCGTGGCCGCATGGCTCCTCGATCACTGGGACGTGTCACCGCCACTTGCACCCGAGAGTGTCGTGGACGTCGATCAGGCGCGCGCCACCATCGACCGCTTCGAACGCATGTGCCGCATCGTCCGCGACGACCGGGATCTTCGGGCACGCTTGCACTGGGACAACGGGACGCTCGCGGTCGCGGGCGGACCTGTTTTCGAAACCGCAATCGACTGGCCGCCGGCGTTTGCATTCACGACGCCGGTGCGTGGCGCATTCGGTTGGTTCATCGGCGAGGTACTGACGAACGCAGTCCGTCATGGGACACCGGGTACCACGCCGCGGATCTCGATAGGTTGCGACCGTGTCCGCCGCGAACTGACATTCGCGGTCTCCAACGCCGTACCCGCAGGCGCGACCGCCAAGCCGGGCGGCGATGCGTACGGCGGCGTCGCCATTCTCACCGCGATGGCCCGCCTGCTCGAGTGGCGGGATCTGAACTTCGACTCGGCGGTGGACAGATTCGAGGTCTCATGGCGAGTGCCCGCCGGCGAACGGCGCGGCGGCGACGCGGATTGAGGGGGGGTCAGACCGGGGTCAGACCACCTTGGAGTTTTTCCCACATCGATTGGGGCCAGAAAAGGCCAAAGTGCCGCTCTCGCCGGAACACCATTGCCGAGTTCTCTTGATCATTAAGGAATTGCTGGGGCTATGGTCGTGGAGTTTTTCCAAAGTGGTCTGACCCCGGTCTGACCCCGTTACGTCCCCCGTTACGTCTTCGCCAGCACCTCTGCCACCTTCGCCGTCAGCGCATCCAGGGAGAACGGTTTCTGCAGGAAGTTGACCTGCTCGTGGAGTACGCCGTGCCTGATCACCGCATCGTCTGTATATCCGGATAGATAAAGCACTTTTGCTTCGGGGTGGATCGCGCTCAGCCGCTCAGCGACGACGCGCCCGCTCATGCCGGGCATGACGACGTCAGTGATGAGCAGCCAGATACGGTCGTGATCCCGCGTGGCAAGCGCGAGCGCCTCCTCGCCGTTCGCGGCTTCCAGCACGGTATAGCCGTACCGCCGCAACACCTGCGTGATGAGCGAGCGCAACGGTCCCTCGTCTTCGACAACGAGGATCCGCTCGGAGCCACCGGACGCCGCGCTCGTCGCGGCCGCGATTGATGCTTCCGGTGCCTGATCGACGATGGGGAGATGGATCCGGAACGTCGTGCCCGTCCCTTCGACGCTGCTCACTTCGATGTGCCCGCCGCTCTGCTCGACGATGCCGTGCACGACGGAGAGTCCAAGACCCGTGCCCTTGCCTGCGCCCTTCGTTGTGAAGAACGGCTCGAAGACCCGCCGCTGGACGTCCGGTGACATGCCCGTGCCCGTGTCGCTGATCGACAGCAGCGCGTGCGGAGCGGCAGGCTTGTCCGCTGTCTTGAACGCGTCGTCTCGCGACGTGACGATGGAGAGCGTTCCGCCCTGGGGCATCGCGTCGCGGGCGTTCACGGCGAGATTCAGGAGGACCTGTTCGATCTGTCCGGGGTCCGCGTAGATCAACCCGAGACCCGGCTGGAGCGTGGCGTCGAGCGTCACGTCCTCTCCGATGACCCGGCGCAGCATGCGGTCGACGTCGCGTACGATCTCATTGAGATCGACGACGCGCGGCGCCAGCACCTGCTGGCGGCTGAACGCGAGGAGCTGGCGAGTCAGTTCCGCGGATCGATTGCCGGCGCGATGGATCTGCTCGACCATCGAGCGCCGCGGATCGCCGGCAGGCAGGTTCTGCAACACCAGATCGCTGTAGCCGGCGATGACCATCACCAGGTTGTTGAAGTCGTGCGCGATGCCGCCAGCGAGCCGGCCGACCGCCTCCATCCGTTGAGCCTGGCGGAGCCGCTCTTCGAGCTGCAGGCGCTGACTGATGTCGCGCACGACCGCCGCAAACACGGGCGGATCGGTGCCGGGCACGACGCTGATCGTGAGCTCGACCTGGAACTCCGAGCCGTCCGCCTTGAGCGCGGGCAGTTCGACGCGCCTGCCGATCATCTTGGCGGTGCCCGTGGACAGAAACCGCGCGAGTCCGTGCTCGTGAGACTCGCGAAGCTGCGGCGGAATCACGACGTCGGCCACGCGGAGTCCGACGACGTGCTCGCGGCGGCGGCCGAAGATCGCTTCGGCCGCCGCGTTGAACTCCAGGATCTCGGCCCGCTCGTTCGCCACAATGAGGCCGTCGATCGATGACTCGAGAATCGCGCGGTACCGCGACGCCACTTCCCGCAGCGCCTCCTCGGCCTTGCGGCGCTCGGTGACGTCCCGGCCGGTGGACAGCAACTCGACGAGGTGCCCGTTCGCGTCGAAGAAGCCGCGGTCGGTCCATAACTGCCAGCGCTCCTCGCCGTTCGCCGCAAATGACCGGTGCTCGCTGGTGCGCTCCGGCTGGTCGGGCGTCAGCCCCTCGATCTTCTGCCGGATCATTTCGCGATGCTCCGGCACGATCTGCGGGAAGAAGGTCGTGCCGATGCACTCCTGTTCGGTCACGCCGAAGTAGCGGCAGTAGCTCTCGTTCACGAAGGTGCGCGTCCCGTCCGGGAGCCATTTCACGACGAACTCGGTCTGCTCGCGGATGATGAGGCGGAGCTTCTCCTCGTTCTGCGCGACCGTACGCTCGGCCTGCAGCCGCTGCGCGATCTCCTCGCGCTGATCGCTGATCGTCCGCCCGACCACGAGACCGACGAGACAAATGAGCGTGAGCGCGGTCTGCAAGTTCTGGATCTCCGCGTTCGGGATGACCGGCACGTGCGCCATCGCGTAGGCCGGCACGAAGATCGTCAGAATCTCAATCCAGAGATTCGCGAGCACCGCCAGGCCCGCACCTTGTCGAAGCGCCGCCCACACGGCGAAGACGCCATACGCGGACCAGTACCGTTCGAGCGGAAGAAAGAGACTCAGCGCGAGCGCGGCCGCAAAGACCGCCGTCATTTCGATGCAGGCGCCCCAGCCCACATCCAGAAGTCCCCAACTTTGCGAGGCTGCGGCGCCCTGCGTCCGGCTCCAGCCCCGGCGTTCGAGCCATGGCGTGACGAAGACGCCGAGGGCGGCGCCGACGGCGAGTCCGTCCATCAGCGTGGCGATGCCGCCCGACCACGACGCGCGCCAGAAATCGAGCGAGAGCAGATCGGCGAACCAGACCAGGCCGCCGGCGACGAGAAATGCATTGAGGGCGGCGGCGGGGATCACCGCGAGGAGCACGAACTTCACGGCGTCGTTGAGCGCCGGGAGCCACGCGCGGCCCTTGCCGACCTTGTCGAACAGCCACCAGCCGGCGGCGACCGCGATTGCTTCGGGCAGGGCGTAGAGCGGCCAGCGTGTGGCGTCAGGCAGATTCCACAGCCCGGCCGAGAGGACGGCGTTTACGTAGATGCCGACGATGGCGCGCGGTCCCCACCAAATCGCCATGGCGATCCCGAGCGGGATCGGCAGATAGCTGGCCGACACGCCGGGCGCGATGACGGTGATGAGCGACAGCCGTGTGCCGGCGTGAGCGATGAGCGCCGGCAGGATCCAGGTCCACCATGGCAGTGGCCGTCGCGGCGGAGTCACCGGATCCATGCTGGCGCACTTCCGCCGTTGAGAGACACCATCACTGTAGTCGCCTGGCCCGAGGGTACGGGGCGGACCTGTACCCCAATCGGCCTGTTGCGTCCGAAGTGTAGGCCAGCCACCGGCCGCTGCGGCGGCCGGGCGGGCTGGATCTCAGATTTTCTGAATCCTCGTCGCCATGATGCTGAGATCCTGGCGCACAATGCCGATCACTTCCACCTTGTCACCGACCATCAGTTGACCGCAGGGTGTGTTGAAGACCGTCTGGACGTCCGCTTCGACCTGGTAACCACCAACCGTCAGGTGAACATCCGGGCACGAACCTGACGCGGCGGTGATTGTGGCTTGCATCCAGAAACCGCCGCCTGGAGTGTCCGCCAGGATGTTGATGGTACCGGCGACGATCGTGCCGTCCGCCCGTACGCGGCCGCTGATATCCACGGTCTGGCCGGTCGCAAGTGCCATGGCGCCCTGTGCGGTTCCTTTGCGCATGACATCGGTGAGATCGGTCAGCGCGATAGTCTTGCCGGCGACGCTCAGGACGAGCTGAGGCACCGTGCCGGATCGCGAGGAAACTGTCCCGTTCAGCGAGACCGCCGGTGAGATGAAGACGAGCCGGGTCGCATGAATGAATCCGGCCTGCACCGTGCCGGTGACCTGAATCTGCAGCCCATTGGCCATCTCGTTGAACTGGCCCCCCGGATCGAAGGCTGAGTTGTCGTCCCCCCGGATCACGATGCCGTTCACCACGAACTGAAACGACGCGCGCGTGCCGGACAGGTTGGCGATGACGCCAACAAACGTGGCGCCCGACACCACGGGCGTGAGAATGTCCACCTTGGCGGCGACGAGCGCGCTGCTCGTTCCCTGGCCTGTGACGTTGACCCGCTGGCCCACCGCGATCGTGTCGAACGCGACACTTTGACCCGTGGCCGTGTAGCTCGTCCCGCCTCCCGTCGACACCGTTCGTCCGGCCACGATGAAGGTGTCCGGCGGCGTCACCGACTCGACCCGCCCCTCCACTTCTTCTTCGCTTCCACGCACCCGGCGCGCGGACTCAAGCGTCGCGGCGGTGCCGTTGACCGTGACGGCCAGCGTCACGGTCTGGTTCGCAAGAAGGTTGGAGAGCACGAGGGACGCGTTCACTCCTGGTCCGGAGAACCGTAGATCGATCGTGCCGGACGGAAGATTGTTGAGGGTGAAGTGTCCGGACCCGTCAACCTGGGTGGCGTTGCTTGTTGCACCGGCCGCGACCTGAAGTCCCGCCGGCACAGGTGCCGTCACGGCGCCGACGATGGTCACGCCGGCGCCTGTTGTCGGCGCCGTGGGCGAGTTGCGAGCGCAGGCCGCGCCAGCGATCCCGAGTATCGCAATGACGGCAAGGTGGTGAAGACGAGGCATGCGGGGAACCCAGCAAACGCCATTCCATCTTCGCGGAGCCGTAGGGCGGCGCAATCGGCCGGAAACGCGGCAAGCGTCAGAGTTGCCGGGTGCCTCGATAAGGGAAGAACCTACCCCCGAGTTGGCCGGCGCCCTACTCCCAGCGAAAGACGCGTACCGCCACGGCGGTCGAGAGCGCGAAGATGATCGCGAGCGCCGCGAGATCCGTTCCGTGACTCAGCCACGAATCGCCGTGCCAGGCACCGCGCATGAGTGAGACGGCGTAGCTGGCCGGCATCAGGCGCGCGACGACCCTGAGCGGCGCGGACATCTGGCTGATCGGCATGAACAGGCCCGAGATGCCGATCATCGGGTACAGCACGATGGTGCCGATCGGCTGCGCGAACCGCGCGGTCGGCGCCACGCTCGCGAGGACGAAGCCGAGCGACAGGATGCTGAGCGTGCTCACGAGCGTCGCGGCCGTAAACGCCACCCACGGAATCGGGATGTCGACCGGCAGATACCGTTTTCCCAACAGCGTCATCAGCGTCACGGTCACGGCCGTGAACAGAAGCTTTACAAGCACGTGCGCCGTGAGGATCGTCAGCGGCCTGAGCGGCGTCGCGCGCAGCCGCTTGAGGATGCCGCCCTCACGGTAGATCGCGATGATCGTCACGAGCGAGAGCACCGCACTGATCGAGATCAGCAGGGCGGCGAAGACCGCGAGGTCCGGACCCACGAGTCCGCGCTGACCCTGCTCGGCGCCGGTCATCCTGCCGCCGAACGTCCGGCCGATCGCCAGGAACACGAACACGGGCACGAACACCGATCCGATCACGCCAAGCGGTTCGCGCAGAAAGATCTTGGTTTCGAGCCAGGTGAGCGCGCCGAGGCCGCGGAATGAGAACGCGCTCGTCTTCATGTTCATTGCCGCACCGAGTGCCCGGTCAGCTTGAGGAAGACCTCCTCGAGCGTCGGCACGATGGTTCGAAAGTCGGTCACTTCGATGCGCTCCTGGGCCAGGCAGCCGATGAGTCCGGTCATCACCTCCACCGACGGCGCGCGGAGAATCACGTGCGCTCCTTCGCGCACCGAGGACTCGACGCCGCGGACTCGGCCGAGCAGATCGGCGGCACGGTCGTCAGTCGTCGTGATGACGATGGTCCGTTCCGGACAATGCCGCGCGACGAGGGCCGCGGGTGAATCGACGTCGACGACGCGGCCGTGGTCGATGATGGCGACGCGATCGCAGAGCCGCTCGGCCTCCTCCATGAGATGCGTCGTGAGGAACACGGTCTTGCCCCGATCCCGGATGCCGCGCACCAGGTCCCAGATCGCCCGCCGGGCTTGCGGATCGAGGCCGGTCGTGAGCTCGTCGAGGAACACGACTTCCGGGTCGTTGATCAGCGCGAGCGCGATGAACAGCCGCTGCTTCTGGCCGCCGGACAGCGTCATGAAGCGTGCGCCCGATTTCGCCGCGATCCCGAGCTGCTCCAGCAGCTGCCGTCCGTCGATCGACGTGCGGTACAGCGACGACCAGAGACCGATGGCCTCGGCGACGGTGATCCGCTTCTGCAACTGCGCTTCCTGCAACTGCACACCGATCCGCTGGAGCAGCGGCACGACGTCGGTGAACGGATCGAGCCCGAGCACGGACACCGATCCGGTGTCCGGCACGCGAAGGCCCTCGATGCACTCCATTGTGGTCGTCTTGCCGGCGCCGTTCGGGCCGATCAGTCCGAAGATCTCCCCCTGAAACACGTGCAGCGAGACGTCCTGCACGGCGCGCGTCGACCCGTAGTGTTTGGAAAGGCCCGCGACCTCGATGACGCGGGGCCGCGCAGACAGGCTCATTGAACTTCCATTAGATACTAGCCGTCATCGCGTTGACGGGCGCAGTGCGAGCGAGCCGCGCGAGTGAGCCGCCGGAGCGGACTGGGGCATAGGGGCCCCACGAGCGACGGCGATAGGGGGTCCGGCGGGACGAAGTCCCCCGGAGTGAAAAATGGCCATGCATGAGATTGACTACAAGATCATCGGAGAGGATTTGCAGTTCGTCGAGATCGAGCTCGATCCGAACGAAGCGACGGTCGCGGAAGCCGGCGGCATGATGTACATGGACGACGGGATCGAGATGGAGACGATCTTCGGCGACGGGTCGCAGAAGCAGACGGGCTTCATGGGCGCGTTGATGGGCGCCGGCAAGCGGCTGCTCACCGGTGAGTCGCTCTTCATGACGGTCTTCCTCAATCGCAGTACCGCCAAACGTCGCATCGCGTTCGGCGCACCGTACCCGGGCCGCATCGTCGCGGTGCATCTTTCGGAAATCGGCGGTGAGCTCATCGCGCAGAAAGATTCGTTTCTCTGTGCGGCCAAGGGTGTGAGCATCGGCATCGCGTTCCAGAAGAAGCTCGGCGTGGGTCTCTTCGGCGGCGAAGGATTCATCATGCAGCGGCTGCAGGGCGACGGCTGGGCGTTCGTGCACGCCGGCGGCATGCTGATGGAACGGACACTCGCGCCAGGCGAGCTCGTCCGTGTCGACACGGGCTGCATCGTCGCGCTGCAGCCGTCGGTCAGTTACGACATCGAGTACGTCGGCAAGATCAAGACGGCGCTCTTCGGCGGAGAAGGCCTGTTCTTTGCGACACTGCGCGGTCCGGGCAGGATCTGGCTGCAGTCGCTTCCGCTCAGCCGCATGGCGAACCGGATCGTGTCAGCGGTGCCGGGCCTCGTGCGCGGGGGGCGTGAAGAAGGCTCGCTGTTGGGCGGCCTGGGGAATCTGCTGGACGGGGACAACTGAAGGGGCACCAGGTCCCCGCACGGTCTGCACTCGCGACACGGCCGTTCCCGACGAATCGTGCGTCGCGCTGATGATGTGGGTCCCGGCGGCGAGGCCCGAAGGCGCCGAGACGCTGGCGCTGCCGCCACTCAAGGGAACGCGCGCGAGTGTGGAACGAATCGGCGTCGCGACGCTCGTCGGATAGAACAGGTCTTCGAACAGGATGGTTCCTGACCGAGTCCCGAACGGGATCCAGTTGTTTCGTGCCGCTGTGGCCGTGAAGGTGACCGGTTCGCCCGGCGCGACGCTCGCGACACCCGCTTTGGACGATGCCAGGGACAGGCGAACGGAGCCTTGAGCTCCGACCGCGAACAGCGTCCCGCCGTTGAGCGTAAACACCGTGCCGTCTGGTCCGACGATCGTCGGGACGTAGGGCTCGCCGAAGCCCGGCGTGAGCTGTACGGCCTCGGACAGTGAGTTGGTTGCGAGATCCCAGCGATAGATTCGGCCGTCTTCGTTCGGTACGAAGATGCTTTTCGTCGCCGGATTCACAGCGGCGGTATTGATGCACCACTCGCGCACCGCGAATGGAAAGGACGGAGAAATGTTCGGTCCGTCGGGCGTGGGCCCGATGACGGTGGCAACCTCACGCATTTCGACCAGGCCGTTGGCCGTTGTATGCGGGTCGACCTGGATCCTGTTTGGATCGAGCAGTGCGATCCGGTTGACGCCGTCGCCGTCACTGAACCGGTAATTGTTGTACTTGGTGAAGATCAGATAGGGCGAGGCATCCGCGTACCATGGCGCCATCGAGGCGGGAACGATCGCGGCGGTTGAATCCCAGCCGAAACCGCCAGGCGTCTTCTCAACTGACAGATCGGCGCTGAAGCGCAGCAGGAACCCTCGCGACCCGTTGTTCGGGTTCGCGAGCACGCCGAAGTAGACGTCGCCGTCGGGCGCGATCATCGGCGATGCCGTGCTGTCGTCCGACACCGTGGCGTTGTTGACCTTGTTGTTGCGCGGATCCTTCAGGAACACCTTGTACCTGGTCTGCAGAGTCGTGGCGGTCAGGCCGAGCAGGTATGCATATGCGTTTGTCGTGCCGGCTTTCACGACGACGTAGAGCGTCTGACCGTCGTTACTCAACGCCGGCGCGGAATTGTGCGTATCCCGAGTAATCGAGGCATCGCCGGCGGCCGCTCCGGCCAGCACGTACGTCGCCGATCCGTCCGGCGCGATTCGCGCGAAGCCGCTCTCGGTCGTTGTCAGCGGCGCGGGCGCCGTACCCTGCACGCGGAAACCGAAGTACACGTTGCCGGCCCTGTCGGCGGTAAGCGGAGTGTTCACGAAGACCGACGAGGTGAAGGCCGTGCGATCGCGATCAAACGCGTCGAGGCCGTAGAAGGCGACCCGCGCCGGCTTGCGGTTCCACAGGTTTGGCATCGGCACATAGAACAGCGTGCCGCCCGCACCCGCAAAGTAAAGGCGTGCCCCGGAGATCACCGGCTGGTACACCGGGATCCAGTTGTGCGCGGGAACCACGTAGTCGGTATCGATCCTCGCCCCGCGCCGGTTGCCGGTCCGGCCATCGAGCAGGTGCAGCTCGAAGCCGTCGTTCTCGGTCTTTACAGGTACGACGAGCGTATTGTCGGATGTCACGAGCGGCGATCCGTAGTGCGTGTTTGCGAACGTCTGGCGGCGGTCGATGGTGGTCGACCACCGGATGGCATTGAGCGGCTGCGCCGCCGACTCGAACACGCCCGTGTGCTGCGCGTTGCCGGCGAAGGTGGCCACCTCGCCCTGGGCATTCTCTACCGCTCGGGCCGCCGGATCGGTCGCGGCCACGGTGACGAATCCAACGGCGAACATCAGGACAACGCGCGTCAGCTTCATCCTCGCGGATCTTATGCCACCTTTTGATCTTTCCTCCCGACTCGTGGCTGACGATCGCACTATTCCGCCGACATTTCCGCCAGTGCCGCGGCTCCGGCGGCGCGACCGCTCGGACCGCTCGTCTTCGGGATGAGCGCTCGCTGGCTCAGCTGGCTCGCGCTGTACGTGTTCGCGGCCAAGGGCTGGCTCAAATAGATCTAGCGTTTCCTGCCGCGAGGCGGAGCGTACCGCTGCAGGACGGTGTCGATCGCATCGCGAGCTTCCCGGACCATCGAGTAGTCGGCGGGCGAAATAGGCCGGTAGGTGTAGATCCCTTTCTCAGAGCGAACGATCTCTTCAACAGGCACGCCCAGTGCCTCGCCTAGTCGCTCGAGCGAATCCAACGTTGGGTTGGCAAGACCTCGCTCCACCTCTCCGACGAACTTGTAGCTGAGTCCAGCCCGCTCCCCCAGCGCCTCTTGGGTCATCCGTCGGGCGCGCCGGAACGCGCGAACATGGTCACCGACACGCTTTCTAAGCTCCGACACGTTCGGGAGTATTCGTGAGGCCCATATTCGAGTGAACCCTGTAAATGTGTTGTTGCATGGCACCTATAAGTGGTAGAGTCCCGGCCTCGCTCGGCAAGACTGGACCGGGTTGACCGTCCGAAGTTGGACGGGAGGTTTTCATGCCTAGGAAAACTGTTGGCTCCGCCCATGGCGTTGGTCGCGTTACTTGGGCGGGCTACCGAAGCCGCCGGGCAGAATTGCAAGCCGGACGTGTCCACCCGACACGGTCACGAATGAGCAGGTCGCCCTTGCGCAGGTGCCGTCGTCGCCAAGTTTCATGGCAAGCGTGGCGACGGAAAAGGAGACCTCGATAGTGGGCCAACCGGCCGCCAAGTGCTTCAGAGCGTCCAGAAGGGCCACTGCATCGACATTCTCGTCGAAGCCAACCTGGTGATCCACGCCTATGGCGGCTCAAATGGATTTGGTGATTTGGTGATTTGGTGATTTGACGGGCGCGTCCGCCTCCGCCACACTGGAAGTGCCCCCTCACAACGGAGATCACCATGTCGAAGCGACTCTTTGTCGTCCTATCGATCGTTGCGTTCGCCGCGGCAGCCGTGCACGCTGATCAGGGCAAGTCTCAGGGCCGTGGCAAGGACAACAAGTCCGGAGGGACGAGCGTGTCGGTCGCGTTCGTCTTCAATGACACCGACCGCACGACATTCCGCAACTACTTCGTCTCCCACAAGATCGTCGCGCAGCCGCTGCCGCCGGGCATCGCGAAGAACGTGGCGCGCGGCAAGCCGCTGCCGCCCGGCATCGCGAAGAAGGGGCTTCCGGCCGACCTGGTGCTGACGCTCGGACCTCGCGTGCAACCCGGTGTGACATTCGCGATCTACGGCGACCGAGTCGTCGCGCTGCGATCCGGGCTCGTGATTGACGTGATGATCGGGATCTTCAAATAAGTCCGGTCAGGAACCGCTGCTGTCCTTCTTTTTGTCGCTGCTGCCCTGACCGAGCGCGAACGGCATCGATCCGGCTCCCGGCGCGAGCAATCCTGACTTCGTGTACACGCGCAGTTTCTCGCGCGTGTCCGCGATGTCCAGGTTCCGCATCGTCAGCTGGCCGATGCGATCCTGCGGCGTGAATTCGCCCTCGCCCTTTTCCATCGTCAGCCGTTCCGGCTTGTAGGTGAGATTCGCGCTGGTCGTGTCGAGGATGGAGTAGTCGTTGCCGCGACGCAGCTCCACGGTGACCTCGCCGGTAATCGCGCGCGCAACCCAGCGCTGAGCCGTTTCGCGCAGCATCATCGCCTGCGAGTCGAACCATCGGCCCTGGTAGAGGAGGCGGCCCAACCGGCGGCCGTTCTCGCGGTACTGCTCGATCGTGTCCTCGTTGTGGATGCCCGTGATCAGCCGCTCGTAGCCGATGAACAGGAGCGCCATGCCCGGCGCCTCGTAGATGCCGCGTGACTTCGCCTCGATGATACGGTTCTCGATCTGATCGCTCATGCCGAGTCCGTGACGTCCGCCGATCGTGTTTGCCTCCGTCATGAGCTTGACGGGATCCGAGAAGCGGACGCCGTTCAGGGAGACCGGTTCGCCTTCCTCGAACGCGATCGTCACCGTTTCCGGTTTGATCGCGACGTCCTCTCGCCAGAAGGCCGCGCCCATGATCGGCTGGACGATCTTGACGCCGGTATCGAGGCGCTCGAGGTCTTTCGCCTCGTGGGTCGCACCCAGCATGTTCGAGTCGGTCGAGTAGGCCTTCTCCACGCTCATCTTGTAGGCGAAGCCGTGCTGCGCCATGTACTCGGACATTTCCTTCCGGCCGCCGAGCTCGTTGATAAAGGCCTGGTCGAGCCACGGCTTGTAGATGCGCAGATGCGGATTCGCGAGCAGCCCGTACCGGTAGAAACGCTCGATGTCATTGCCCTTGAAGGTGCTGCCGTCGCCCCAGATATTCACGTCGTCGTCTTTCATGGCGACGACGAGGAGCGTGCCGGTGACGGCGCGGCCGAGCGGCGTGGTGTTGAAGTAGGGGACGCCCGCGGTCGTGATGTGGAACGCGCCCGATTGCAGCGCGGCGATGCCCTCGCGCACGAGCGGCCCGCGGCAGTCGACCAGCCGCGCCAGTTCGGCGCCGTACTCCATCGCCTTGCGCGGAATCGCGTCGTAATCGGGCTCGTCGGGCTGGCCGAGGTTTGCCGTGTACGCGTGAGGGATTGCGCCCTTGGCGCGCATCCAGTGGAGGGCGGCGCTCGTATCGAGGCCGCCGGAGAAAGCAATGCCGACTTTTTCGCCGGCGGGAAGTGATTGAAGAATCGTAGACACGCGCCAGCGATCATATATGGCAGGCCCGCCGGAGAGATTGGCGGCGGCCGGGGTATCATTTCTTCCGTGAACAAGTCGAGACCCACCCAGAACAAGCGTGCGCGGGAGCGGGCGCGCCAGGAGCGCCAGCAGCAGAAGCAGCAGCGGCGCGCCGAGACGAAGCAGCGCAAGGCGTCGGAACCCGGTGTCACTGGGGACGAAGATCCGGATATCGCGGGTATCGTTCCCGGTCCGCAGCCCAATCCCTGGGGCGACGATCCCGAAGTCGACGCCGACGCCGACGACCAGTAGGGGACTCCCTTCGTGCGCACGGTGACGCGGTTTTCGTCCGGCGGCCTGTCCGTCGTGGAGTATCTCTGCGACAGCGGGCCCGGCGACGAGCCGTTTGGCGAGTGTCACCGCACGTTCACCCTTTCATTCGTTCGATCCGGCGGGTTCGGCTACCGGCACCGCGGGCGTGTGTACGAACTCGTCGCCGGATCGGTGCTCGTCGGCCACCAGGGCGATGAGTATGTCTGCACGCACGAGCACATCCACGGCGACGACTGTCTGAGTTTCGAATTCGACGCCGAGCTGGCGGGGGAGAGCGGTCTTGCGCGCGCGGCGCGGCCGCTGTCCGTCCTGCCGCCGCGGTCTGAAGTCATGATTCTTGGCGAGTTGGCGCAGTCCGTCATTGACGGACGTAGCGACGCGTCGCTCGACGAAGTCGCCTGGATGGTCGCAGGACGTATCGCACGGGCGGCGTCCGACGCGCCGCCGCGTCCCGCGTCGTGGTCGGCGGGCGATCGGCGGCGGGCCGTCACGAGCGCGCTGTGGATCGAATCGCACTCCAGCCGGCCGCTCACGCTCGAGCGAATGTCCCGCGAGGCCGGGTTGAGTCCCTTCCATTTCCTGCGCCTGTTTTCGGGCGCCCTCGGCGTGACGCCGCATCAATACCTCGTGCGATCGCGCCTCCGGCGCGCCGCGCGGCTGCTCACCGACGATGCCGCCGTGACTGACGTGGCGCTGGACTGCGGATTTGGCGACCTGTCGAACTTCGTCCGTACGTTCAGGCGCGCCGCGGGAGTCTCGCCGCGCGTGTTCCGGCGGCTCGCGCGCGGGGACCGCAAGATTCTCCAAGATCGGCTCGAGAGCACCCGACTACGCTGACAGTCTCATGCCGATCCTCCGAAGCCTGGTGCGAAGGAGGACGGCCCCACAGGAGGCTGACTTGGCATTTTTCTCTCGCATTCTTCAGGAAGGGTACGGTCCGGGCGCCTGGCACGGCGCGGACATCAAGGCCGCCATCGACGGCACGTCCGCGGCCCAGGCGTTCCGCCGCCCGGCCGCGGGCCGTCACAACATCGCCGAGATCGCGCTGCATCACGCGTACTACGTGCATTCAGTGCGCGGCCGCGTGACGACGGCCCCAATCGAACCGTTCGCGGTCGCCGGCGACGACTGGTTCGAACTCGACGGCACGTCCGGTCTCGGCTGGGATCAGGTCCGCGAGGTGCTCGACACGCAGTGCGCGAAGCTTGCGGCGCTCGTCGCGGACATCGACTCCGGCAAAGTCAAAGCGGCCAAAGACGATGCCTCGGTGCTCGAGCTCGTACTCGGCATTGCCTGCCACAGCGCGTATCACGCAGGACAGGTTGAGTTGATCAAAAAGCTGCTATAACGACGCCAACGAACGCCAATGACACAAGCGACGCCAACAAAGAGCCACAGGCTGGCGTCGGTCGATCTCCTCCGGGGGCTCGTCATCGTCATCATGGCGATCGACCACACGCGGGAGTTCGTGCACTGGGCGGCGATGAACTTCCAGCCGGAGGATCTGACCAGGACGACGCCGGTGATCTTCTTCACGCGCTGGATCACGCACTTCTGCGCGCCGGTGTTCATGTTCTGCGCGGGACTCGGTGCCTGGTTTCGTCTAGAACGCACGGGATCCGTCAGCCAGTTGTCGCGCTACCTCGTGACGCGCGGCCTCTGGTTGATCGTGCTCGAGGTCACCGCCGTCCGCCTGGCGTTCTTCTTCAACGTCAAGTACGACGTCGTGTTCCTGCTCGTGCTCTGGGCGCTCGGCTTGTGCATGATCGCGCTCGCGGGACTCGCGCGGTTGCCGTTCAAGGCGCTGGTGGCCATCGGTCTCGGCATGGTGCTGCTGCACAACCTGCTGGATCCGATCCGGGCGCAGTCGCTCGGGTCGTTCGCCTGGCTCTGGAACGTGCTGCACCAGCCTGGTCTGCTTCGAGCCGGATCGCCGCTCGTCATCGTCGGTTATCCGATCGTCCCGTGGATTGGCGTGATGGCGCTCGGTTTCGCCGCCGGCCGGTTGTATCGACTTCCGGACGATGCGCGGACATCGATGCTACTGCGAATCGGCCTCGCCGCCACGGTGGCGTTCGTTGTCGTGCGGGGACTGAACGTCTACGGCGATCCGCGCCCGTGGGTGGGGCAGGGCTCGCTGGTGATGAGCGCCGTGTCGTTCCTCAACACGACGAAGTATCCGCCGTCGCTCGCGTTCGTGTTGATGACGCTCGGACCCGCGTTGATCGCGCTGAGCCTTCTCGATGGCGCCAGGCCCGGGGATCGGAATCCGCTGCTCGTGTTCGGCCGCACGCCGCTTCTGTTCTTCGTCGTGCACCTGGCGGTGATTCACGCGCTGGCAATGGCGTTGACTGCGATTCAGTACGGGATGTCGGCGCCGTTCCTTTTCATGCCGCCGCCGACGCTCGGCACGCCGCGGAATCTGTTTCCGACGGATTACGGATGGAATCTCTGGGTCGTCTTCGTTGTCTGGCTGGTCGTTCTCGCGATCATGTATCCGCTGTGCGTGCGATTCGCGCGCCGGCGCGGCCGGTGACCGTGCTGTTCAAACAGAAGCAACTCAACGTCGTGGTCGAGTCGGCGGTGTTCTGGCTGGCTGTCATCCTCGCGGTTTACGTCGCATATCGACAGACGTGATCAAATGAAAAGGGCGCGACCCCCGAAGGAATCGCGCCCTGACCGTGTCGTCCGCCGTTGTTACCAGCGCGCTTCGCGCCGGCGGCCACCGAATCCGCCACCGCCGCCACGATCGCCGCCGCGGCCACCGCGATCATTGCCGCCGCCGCCGAACCGCTGACCGCCGCCGACCTGCGGACGCGCTTCGTTGACCGCGATCCTGCGGCCGTCGACTTCGGTGTTGTTGAACTTGTCGATCGCCGCTGTCGCTGCCTCTTCCGTCTCCATCTCGACGAAACCGAAGCCACGCGCCCGGCCGGTCGCCTGGTCGCGCATCACGCGCACCGACGCTACGGTGCCGGCCTGTGCGAAGAGCTCCTCGAGCGTGCTCTCCTGCGTGTTGTACGACAGGTTGCCGACGAACAATTTGCGATTCATACGTTCCCTCTCTCACTTGCCGGGGCTAGATACCCGGCTTCTTGAACTACCTAACAAGACCTAGCTGTGGACCATCCACTAACTGCTGCTGGGGGGGCGAGAGGGAACGAGAGGACTCGGTTCGGCTCAGGACTCTGCAAGCGGCAGACGCTAAATCAGTCGAATTTGCAGCATACCGCCTCCGGCTGGGGTTGGCAAATACGGGAGTATGATCGTGTCAACTCCCGGAGGTTTCTCGTGCCACGCGCTCTCGCAGGCGTTTTTGTCGCGGTGCTGATCCTGGGGGTTGATGCGTACGCGCGCCAGCAGGGCCCCGCGACGACGGTCGCCGCGCGCCCGATTTCTCCCGATGTCATTTCAGGTGTCTGGGACTACAACGACCAGTTGAGTCTCGATGCGGCCACCGGCCGACCCGAGCGTGCGCCGCGGAGTGCGACCCAACGGACGCTAGGCGCCGCCGGCACGTCGAGTACGACCCGCGAGGGAACGTCCGTGGCGAGTCCGCCGAGGCCGCCGGGCAGCAGTGACCCTGGCACAGGCGACCGCCCCGGCCGCGACAACTTCGACGACGCGCGCCGCGCGATGGCCGCGGTAATCGCCGCAGAGCGCCGCACCTACGTTCGCGATCTTCTGGAGGTGCCAGAACTCCTCAAGATCAAGGCCTCCACCGCGGAGGTCGTCATCGGAGACGATCTTGGCCGCGAGCGCACCTACACGACCGACGGAAGGCTGCAGAAATATCAGCTCAGCGCCGCGCGTTACGAGGCGCGTGGCAGTTGGACCGACACCTACTTCCGCAAGGACATTCAGGGCGCGAACAACTTCAAGATGAGCGAGACGTACTTCGTGAGTGAAGACGGCCGCCGGTTGTTCGTGATCATCCGCATCGGCGATCCGAAAAAGCCCGAGACCCTCGCCGGCGTGAATCGCGTGTACGACCGCATCGGCTCGTTCTAGCAGTCTCGGTGATTTCCCGAACCCTCGTCATTGTTCTCGCACTCATCGCCGCCGGCATGCGCGCCTCACAGGGCGCGTGGGTGGAGACGACCGGCCTCGCCGCGCTCGCCACAGGCCTGATCGCGCTCCGCATCGGTGACGCCAGGCCCGGTTTCCGCCGCCGTTCCCGCATTTACGCCTGGCTCTTCTTCTCGATGACCGCCATGGCGATGGTCATCGTCCTCCTCCGCAACTTATCTATTCATTCGTGATTTCGCAGTTGACACGCTGACGCGTACTTGCGTATCGTGCGTGAGTCTGCACTAGCGGCAGACCTTATCGAGAGTGGCTGAGGGAACAGGCCCTGTGAAGCCACAGCAACCCGGCGGCAAGCGCCAAGGTGCTAATTCCTGCCCGATACCGGGGGAGATAACGCGAGGCCGATTGCTCCGCAGTCAGCAGTAAACCTCGTTCTTCACGGTCATCACGCTCACGCCGGCAAAGCCGCGTGTGAGATTTCGTTCGGCGCGCACCGCGTGGTGCGCGGCTGCGGCGTCGCGCATCCGGCTTTTTCAGATGAGGCCTGGGCGCGGAAGGGGGACGTGTGTCTGTTGTCGAGCAAGTGGAACTGAAGACCCTCGAGAGGGCGGGTGCCTGCGCGGTGCAGGTCATCCGCGTCGGGTTCCTTGGCTATGGCCGCGTCGGGCAAGCCGTCGCGGAGTTGGCGCGCTCATCCGACCGATTGCTTGCACGCGGCGTCGATGTCCGTGCCGCAGCTGCGCTGGTCCTGGATCCCTCGAAACCCCGTCTCGGCGGCCCGGTCCATCTGTGCACCAGCCCCGATTCGTTTTTCCACCGCCGGCTCGACGTCGTAATCGAAGTGATGGGCGGTGTTCATCCGGCGTACGAGTACGTGAAGCGAGCGCTGGAGGCGCGCATTCCTGTCATCACCGCGAACAAGTCCCTGATGGCGGCCAAGGGCGAGGAATTGCGTGCGGCGGCTCTCGAGCATGGCGTGCCGCTGGCGTTCGATGCGGCTGTGCTCGCTGGCGTTCCGTTCATCGGCGCGCTGTCGCGCCGTCCATTCATCGGCGCCCCACGCCGCATCACCGGAATCCTCAATGGCACCTCGCACTTTCTCAGCTGCGCGTTGGCTGACGGCCGCGCCTTCGACGATGCCCTCGCGGATGCGATTGATCGCGGATACGCGGAGCCGGACAGCTCGGCGGATATCAGTGGGCGAGACGCCGCGGAGAAGCTCACGATCCTCGTGCATCTTGCGGGCTGTCGCGATCTTCGGGCGACGGGACTCACGCGGCTCGGGATCGACGCGCTGTCTCCGCTGGACTTCGAAGCGGCGCGTGCGATCGGAGGTGTGATCAAGCCAATTGCGACCGCGTCATTTGATTCCACGAACCCGGGCGCCTGGGTGGGTCCGGCGCTCGTCGATGCCGCGCACGTGGCGGCTTCATCACGCGGCGTTCACAACTTTCTGGAACTGACCGGCGACGGCGGGCCCGTGACGTTTGCCGGACCTGGCGCGGGTCCGGCCGTCACGGCAGCCACGATCCTCGACGATCTGGTCGAGGTCGCGTTTGGCGGACCGCATGATGAGAGCGCGGCGCTGCGCGCGGCCACCACCCAGCTCGATCTGTCGCAGCCGGCGGCTGGGGGCTGGTACATCCGCGTGCGCGGTACTTCGCTGCAGATGGAGGATTTCGCGGAACACCTCGCGACGCATCGTGTGCCGGCGGTTCGTATCGCTGCAATCCAAGGCGCGCTGGTGGCGCGCACGACTACGGCGTCGAGGGACGTCGCGAACGCTGCGCTCGATGCGCTCCACGCGATCGGCGCGGACGTTCTCCTGCTTCCCGTGGTGGAGGCGAACTGATGGCGGCCGCAGAACTCACCGTCGTCAAGATCGGCGGCTCGGTACTAAACGGCCTTCCGGCCTACACCGCTGCCGCATCGTTTCTCGCGCGGGAAGCAGCGAGTGGTCACACGAAGCTCGTCGCTGTCGTCTCCGCGGAGTACGGGCACACGGACGCGCTCGCCAAGGAGGCGACGGCGGTGGCCGGCCAGCCGGATGCCGCCATCCAGGACCTGCTCTGGTCAACAGGCGAGCTACGCTCGGTGGCGCTTCTGACGCTCGCGCTCAAACAAGCCGGCGTGAGTGCGACCGGACTCAACGCGCACGAGACCGGTCTGCGCGTGGCTCAGGCAGGCGGCTCGATCGCGCTCAACGACATTTCCCTGCGCGCCTCGCTCGCGCGCCACACCGTCGTCGTCGTGCCGGGTTTCCTGGCGACACGTCGTCAGCAGCTCGTGACGCTCGGCCGCGGCGGCTCGGATCTTTCGGCTGTCGTCCTGGCATCCGCCCTTCGCGCCGGTCGCTGCGTGCTCATCAAGGACGTCGACGGCTACTTCACCGACGATCCGGCGACGAATTCCGACGCCGAGGCCATCGCCGCGATCGACTACGCGCGAGCGATTGCAATGGCAGACGATGGGTGTCCGCTGGTTCAGCGAGACGCACTCATCGCCGCACACAACGCGAAGGTGCCGCTGGTCGTTCGCAGCTTTTCAGGAACAGGAACGCTCGTCACATCCAACTCAGGGCGCGCTGCCGTGCCCGCTGTCGCTTAGTAAATGTAGGCCGGGGCTTCAGCCCCGGCATGAGTAGAGGAGAAGAGGAAATGGAGTTCGCGACCAAGACGATTCACGCCGGACAGCCGTCGGAGCCCACCACGGGCGCCGTGGTCCCGCCGATCTTTCAAACGACGACGTATGAGCAGGAAGGCCCGGGTGAGCACCGCGGGTTCGACTACACGAGGACGAACAATCCGACACGGCAGCGGCTCGAAGGCGTGCTGGCGGAGCTCGAGGGCGGCACCGAAGCCGCGGTGTTCGGATCGGGTCTCGCCGCGGAGCACGCGATCCTGCAGGCGTACCTGAAGCCGGGCGAGGAAATCATCGTGCCAGGGGACGTGTACGGCGGCACGTTCCGCATGCTGCACAAGGTGTTCGAGCCCAACGGTTGCATCATCAAGCAGGTCGACTTCGCGGATCCCGATCAGATTACGGCGGCACTGTCGCCCGCGACGAAGCTCGTCTGGCTCGAGTCGCCGACGAATCCACGTCTGCTCGTCTATGACATCGCCGAAATCTGCCGCCGCGCTCACGCCGGCGGGGCCATCGTGGTCGTCGACAACACGTTCGCGACGCCGTACTTCCAGCGGCCGTTCGACCTCGGCGCCGATCTCATCGTGCACAGCGTGACGAAGTATCTGGCGGGGCATTCCGACGTGATCCAGGGGGCGGTGATCGGACGCGATCCCGAGGTGTTCGCGCCGGTGAAGTTCCTGCAGAACGCACTCGGCGGCGTGCCGAGCCCGTTCGACTGCTGGCTCACGCTGCGCGGCCTGCGAACGCTCGAGCTCAGGATGCAGCGTCACGCGGAGAATGCAATTGCCGTCGCAGATGCGTTGTCGAAGCATCCGCGCGTCAAGAAGGTGTACTTCCCGGGGCTGCCGAATCACGCCGGCCACGACATCGCGCGCGCGCAGATGACGGGCTTCGGCGGCATGGTGTCGTTCGAGCTGGACGGCACGGTGGAGGAGGCGTCAGCCTTTGTGGCGTCGCTGAAGTACTTCGCGCTCGGGGAGAGCCTCGGGGGCGTTCGCTCGCTCGTGTGTCTGCCGTGCAAGATGACGCACGCGTCGATTCCCGCAGAGACGCGGCACGCACTGGGCCTTTCGGACACGCTGATCCGCCTGTCTCCCGGTTGCGAGAGCCCGAGGGATCTGGTGCAGGACCTCGTGGCAGGGCTGGATCGCCTCGGTGTTACGAGTGAGGCGGCAGACGCCGTGACGGTCGGCGAAGCCTGAACCTGGAACCCTGTGCCCTGAACCGCGCCAGCGGTGTCCAATACGCCATGCGCTCAGCATGGGTCCTGGTTGCGATCTGTCTGCTCGCGGCGTCCTGCGGGCCGAAGAAGCCCAGCGCCGCTGAAATCGAGGCCGCTCGGCGGTTGCGGGAAGCGGCCGAGCTGCGGGCGCTCGCGGAAACCAAGACCCTCCAGGGTTGCTACGACTGCCTAATCGAGGCCCGGGGGGCGTTCGAGAAGCTCGCGGCCGGCGCGGACCGGCCGGCGTTGGTCGTCAAGCTGTTCGAACTCGACCTTCTGATCGCCCTGCGCGAGAAGGAATTGGCGATTGACGCCACCGCGACGATAGCCCGGGCTCGGGCGCTCGGAGCGGAGCTTCCGGCGACGGTTGCCGGCGAGCGTTATCTCAAGGCCGTCGAGGCGATGCCTCCCGACAACACCGGTGTGCCGGTCGCGGCGGATCTTTCGTTCCGGCGATCGAAGATTCCGTACGTCGGCGGGATCGACAACGAGATCGTCTGGCTGCTCGGCACTGAGGCTGACACCACGGCGGTCCAGCGTCCAGTCCGTCAATATCTCGCGCTGTCTCTCGATTGTTCCTACTTCAGGCGCGGCCGGCCGGCGGCACAGGCGCCGCAGGCGGGCCTGGCCGCACTGCCGCAGGCCGCGCGGCAAGTCGTGATGGAGCAGATACCGAAGGACGCGCCTGCGCTGTTGCAGTACCGGGTGGGGATTTGCGACCGGCCGAAGAAGGCGCAGCTCGAGGCTGTCCGCAAGGAGGAATCGCGCTTTGCCGAGGCGGCGTATTTTCTCGCGCGCCTCGATATGGGCAATGCCAGCGAAACTGGCGCGCCCGCGGCGCGGCTGCTCCTGGACGAAGCCTACGGGCGCTTTCCCAAGTCGCCGGCGGTCACGTATCTCGCCGGCAACTACAACCAGCTCATCGGCGACTGCAAGGCGGGGCTGAAGTACTACGACGAAACGATCGCGATTGAGCCCGCGCACGACAACGCGCTGCTCGGGCGCACGGTGTGCCTCGCGTTTCTCAAGCAGTTCGACGACTCGATTGCGGCGGCGACGCGGATGATCGCCATCCCCTCGTCCAACCTCGCTGATGCGTACTACTGGCGGGCCTGGGTGCGGCACCACACCAGGGATTACCCGCAGGCCCGCGCGGACATCGACATGGCCAAGAAGATCGTGTCCAACAACGCGATTCACCGGCTGGCGGGGATCATCGAGCACGATCAGGACGACCTGCTGCCCGCCGACAAGGATCTCGTCACGGCGACGGCAATGACGGATGGCCAGTACGACTGCGTCTCCCGCTGGTACCTCGGACTCAACGACATGAAGCGCGAGCGCTGGACGAACTCAGCCGCGCACTTCGAGGATTCGATGAACTGCTACGAGCGCGCGGCGCTGTTCGCGGAGCAGGCGCTGGCGAAGATGGAGGCGCTCAAGGACGTCGATCCTGACTTCAAGGCACGGCAGATCGAGGGCTTCCAGGCGGCGATCAAAGAGGATCGTGCGCAGCAGTATGCGTCCGCGTTCAACGCGGCCAACCACTACGCCCGTGGCGGCGATCCCGCCAAGGCCAGGCCCCTGCTCGAGATTGCGGCGAAGGACCCCGCGCTGGACAGCCGCGTCAGCGAGCTGCGCAAACTCCTGGGAATCCGATAGGCAATTCGTCAATCAATGGATCGTTGGATCGATCTGTAAATAGATCGATACAATGTTCTTCCAATGTCTACTCTTGCTCACTTCGAGACCACGCTCGGCAACTTCACCATCGAGCTCTACGACACCAAGACGCCGAAGACCGTCGCCAACTTCGTCGGCCTCGCCGAGGGCACGACCGAGTGGACGCATCCCAAGACCAAAGAGAAACACAAGAAGCCGTACTACGACGGCATCATCTTTCACCGTGTGATCCAGGGCTTCATGGTCCAGGGTGGCGACCCGCTGGGGGAGGGCTACGGCGGGCCGGGCTACCAGTTCGCGGACGAGTTCCATCCGGATCTGCGTCACGACCGCGCCGGCATTCTTTCGATGGCCAATGCCGGTCCGAACACGAACGGCAGCCAGTTCTTCATCACGCTCGGCCCGACGCCGCACCTCGATCGGCGCCACTCCGTCTTCGGCGCCGTCGTGAAGGGCATGGACGTGGTCCAGAAGATCGGCGCGACCCCGGTCGGCAAGAACGACCGCCCGGTCACGCCGGTGGTGATCAACAAGGTGACCATAGAAAGAACACAGTAACGACGCGATCGTTCCCGTCGTTGCTAACTCTTCAACGTCGGGTGTTTGTCCTTCCACTCCGTCGCCTGCTCGTACGCGAGCGCCACACGCGCCATCGTCGCCTCGTCATAGAGCTGGCCGGTGAGCATGAGGATGCGCGGCGTCGCCACGGTGTTTGATCCGACGGTCGTGTTGGCGAAGCCGCACTTCACCGCCATCGCGGGATGGCCGGTCAGGTTCGTCGTTCCGAGGGTGGCGTCGCTGCCGGCTGACAGCAGCACGTCGAACTTGCTCATGAACGCGTCGAACTGGCGCATCAGGATCGTGCGCGCCCGCATTGCGCGCAGGTACTCGACGGCCGGAACGAACCGCGCGGCGCGGAAGGTGCGGGGCCATGTGCTGCGCGACGTGCCGCTCTGAAGCAGGTCGGCTTCACCCGATCGCGTCAGCTCGTCGAACGACGCCGCGGCCTCCACCTCGAGCAGGAATCCGATCTGATTGCCGAGCGTCATGTCCGGGAGATCGACGGGCGTGAGATTCGCGCCGAGCTTCCGGTACGTGTCCAGCACGTCCTTGTACATCTGCCGCTGCTGCGCGATCTGTTCGGGCGTAGCGCCTCCTCGTCCGCCGCCCGGCGCACCGCCTGCGGGCGCGCCCGCAGGAGCGCCGCCGGCCGGCGCCGCGGGTTCGAAGCCGCTCCTTACGTAGGCGATCTTGATGCCGGCGAGCGGCAGATCCGGATTCCACTTGAACGCCGCATCCGCGACTGACGCATCATGTGCGTCTGGTCCGTAGATCGCGTTCAACACGATGACGGCGTCTTCAACGTATCGGCACATCGGACCGAGCTTGTCCATCGTGTTCGAGAGCGCCATCGCGCCGTAGCGGCTCACTCGTCCGTACGTCGGCCGCAGGCCGACGACGCCGTTGACCCCGGAAGGCGAGAGGATCGACCCGCGTGTTTCGGTGCCGATGGAGAAGGCGACGCAGCCGGCGGCGGTCGCCGATCCCGGGCCGGCCGACGATCCTGATGAGCCCTGCGCGGTATTCCACGGATTCTTCGTCTGGCCGCCGAACCAGCGGTCGCCCTGCGCAAGCGCGCCGAGCGTGAGCTTCGCGACGAGCACCGCGCCGGCGTTGCGAAGCCGCTCGACGACCGTCGCGTCGTAGTCGATCACTTGGCTGACGAACGGTTCGCCGCCGAACGTCGTGCGAATCCCCTTCGTCGCCAGCAAATCCTTCGCGCCCCACGGCAGTCCATGCAGCGGTCCGCGATACTTGCCGGCCTTGATCTCGCGATCGGCCTGCGCCGCCTGCTCCCGGGCGAGGTCTTCCGTCAGCGTGACGTAGAAGTTCAACGTCGGCTGGTACCGCTTGAGCCGCGAGAGGTACATCTCGGTGAGCTCTGTGGACGTGACGAGCTTCCGCTCCACGAGTGCAGCGAGTTTCGAAATCGGCCAGAACGCGACGTCCTCGAGGTTCTCCGGACGCTTCAGCGTCAGCGGGTGCTTGGTGTACTTCATCGCCGCGCCGGGCGTCGCCGGTCCCTTCGGTTCCTTGCCAGGTAACGCGGGCTTGAAGATCGTCGCCAGCTCTGTGTCCATCGGAATCGACGACGAGCGCAGTTGCTGGAAGATGCGGAGGCGGTTATTGAGATCCTGCGCGAGCGCGGCCTCGTCCTCGGCGTGAAAGTCGATGCCCATGATCGACTCGGCCGCTTCGATCGTGTCCGGCTTCACCGGACCGACGGCCGGTCCGCCCTGCTGGGCGTACGCCTTCGCGGCGACGGCGCCGGCAACGGCGGCGGGGACAGCCTTCAGAAACTTGCGTCGTGACTCGGTGTTGGGTGTCTTGGCCATGGCGCCGGTATTCTATGCCCCATGCAGGAACGAACGGTGGTCAAGATTGAGGGCACTTCGAACGACGTCGCGAGTCCAGCGGTCAAGGCCGGCGGCCTGATCTTCGTGTCGGCGGTCACCGGGACCAGCGCGGACGGCAAAGTCGTGGGCCCCGACATCGCGTCGCAGACGAAACAGGCGATCGAGCGCCTGTCCGGCGTCCTCAACGCCGCCGGCTCATCGCTCGCGCAGGCCGTCAGCGTGAACGTCTACCTCAAACGCGCCAGCGACTTCGAGGGACTGAACGCCGCGTATCGACAATCGTTTGCCGACAAGCCGCCGGTCAGGACGACGGTGGTGACCGATTTGGGGCCGGATAGGCTCATCGCACTTTCGGCCGTCGCCGTTCCAGCCGGCGCCGCCCGCGAAACCCTGCATCCCGCGGGCTGGGTCAAGTCGCCGCGGCCGTATTCATACATTGTCCGGGCCGGCGGTCTCGTCTTCCTGTCGGGACTGGTCAGCCGCCGCGGCACGGATGACACGGCGGTGCCCGGGTCGGTCAGCCTCCAGACGAAAACCATCCTCGACAACGCGGGCGTGCTGCTGAAGACGGCGGGGCTGTCCTATTCGGACGTGGTCGCGGCGCGCGTGTACCTCACCGACGATTCGCTGTTCGAGCAGATGAACGACACGTACCGCACTTACTTCATGGAGGAGCCGCCGGCGCGCGCGACGGCCGTTACCGAGCTCATGGGCGCCGACTCGTTCGTCGAGATCACGCTCATCGCGAGTGAATCCGGCAAGCAAGTCCTCGGACCGGCGGTGTCGCCGAGCCTGCCGCTGTCAACGGCCGTGCGCGCGGGCGACCTGCTGTTTCTTTCGGGCGTGCTCGGCAACACCGAGGCGAACGCCAGCGATCTGGCCGCGCAGACGCGCGAGGTCTTCACGCGCATCCGCCGCACGCTCGACGGCGCCGGTGTCTCGTTCAGCCACGTCGTCGATAACATCGTCTATCTCAATGACATGTGGCAACAGCGCCACGTGGACGGCGTCTCCCGCGAGGTGTTTCCCCACGATCCGCCCGCGCGCACCATCGTCGGTGCCCGCCTGGTCGCGCGATCGGCACTCGTCGAAATGATGATGACGGCCGCGGGCCGGTGAATCGGGAACTGCGGCCGCTCGTCGTCCTTGCACTGCCCATCATTCAGGCGGAACTCGGCTGGATGAGCATGGGGCTTGTCGACACGCTGATGGTCGGATCGCTCGGACCGTCCGCGATCGGCGCCGTCGGTACGGGCTCGATCCTGTTTCTTGCGGTAATGGTGGTCGGCATGGGCACGCTGCTCGCGCTCGACACCTTCGTGTCGCAGAACTTCGGGGCGGGCCGCATCGACGAATGTCATCGCTGGCTGTTCGCCGGCCTGCAGCTCGCGGGCGTTCTTGCCGTCGTGCTCATGGGCCTGACGTTCGGACTCATCGCCGCGCTGCCGGTGTTCGGCCTGCATCCCGACGTGCTCGCGTATCTGCGGCCGTATCTCTCGAGTCTTGTCTGGTCCACGCCGCCACTGCTCGCCTATGCCGTGTTCCGCCGCTACCTTCAGGCCTGCCACGTCGTCTGGCCGATCACGTTCGCGCTGATCCTGGCGAATCTCGTGAACGTTGCCGCGAACTGGGTCCTGATTCACGGCCATCTTGGTTTTCCCGCGCTGGGCGTCGCGGGCTCCGCCTGGGCCACGGTGTTTTCGAGAGTGACGATGGCCGGGTGGTTGTGGATGACGATCATTTATCGCGAGCGCGACAGGCCGTCGGGACTGCACGATGTGCCGTTCGCGATCGACATGGCCCGCGTCTGGCGGATTGTCCGTCTCGGCGTTCCGGCGGCGGCGCAGGCACTGCTCGAGGTCGGCGTGTTCGCCGTCGCGACCGCGCTCGCTGCGCGGATCGCGCCGGCCGCTATCGCCGCGCACAACATCGTCCTGAATATCATCGGCTTCATCTTCATGGTGCCGTTCGGCTTGGGGTCGGCAGCCGCCGTGCGGGTGGGCCACGCCATCGGCCGTGGTGATCCCGCTGGCGCGCGATCGGCCGGCTGGATCGCGGTGATGCTGGCAACGGGCGTGATGAGTGCGTCGGCGTTGCTGCTCTGGCTCGCCCCGGGGCTTCTGATCCGGCCGTTCAGCGCGGATGCCGACGTCATGACGATCGGTATGGGGCTGATGTTCGTCGCTGCGATCTTCCAGCTCTTCGACGGGGTGCAGGCGGTGGCGACGGGCGCGTTGAGAGGGCTCGGAGATACAAGGACGCCGATGGTCGTGAATCTCATCGGCCACTGGGCCGTCGGCCTGCCGCTCGCGTACGTCCTCTGCTTCAACTACGGCTGGGCCGCGCAGGGTCTGTGGATCGGTCTGGCTGCGGGCCTGATTGTCACCGGCGGCGTACTCGTGCTGGTCTGGCACCGGCGCAGCCGTCTTCTGGCACAATCCGGTCTATGACCGCACGCACTCGAACACTTGCGATTCTGATCGTCCTTGGACTCAGCGGCTTCGCTTGCACCGTGTCGTCAAGCGGGGACGGCGGACTTGGCGCTGCCTCCTGTTCAATGGGGGGCGGAAGCACTCAGCGGCCGGTCGCCGAGTTCCTCGCGGATGCGAACGCCACCCTGCTGAAGGTCGGGAACGAAGCCAGCCAGGCGAGCTGGGTCTATTCGACGTATATCACGCAGGACACGGAAGTCCTGAATGCCCGCGCGAATCAGGCCTTCATCGAGGCAGGCAAGCGCTTCGCCAAGGAAGCGGCGTCGTACGACAAGGCCGACGTTACGCCGGAGCAGCGGCGGCAGCTCAATCTCCTGAAGCTCGCACTCGAAGTCGTCACGCCCACCGATCCGAAGGAAGCCGAGGAGCTGACCCGGCTCGCCGCGTCGCTCGAGGCGACGTACGGCAAGGGCAAGTGGTGCAAGGACGCCCGCCAAGAAAAACAGCCGGACGCGTGCCTAGACATCGAGAAGATCACCGACGTCCTCGCCAAGTCGCGCAACGAGAAGGAGATCCGCGAAGCGTGGGAGGGCTGGCACACGATTTCGGTGCCGATGCGCAAGGACTACGCGCGCTTCGTAGAGCTCGCGAACAAAGGCGCGAAGGAACTCGGCTTTGCGGACACCGGCGCCATGTGGCGTCTCAAGTACGACATGCCGGCTGACGACTTCACAATGGAGGTCGACCGCCTGTGGGATCAGGTGAGGCCGCTCTACGTCTCACTCCACGCGTACGTCCGGATGAAACTGCACGAGAAGTACGGCGACGCGGTGCCGGCGACCGGCCCGATCCCCGCGCACATGCTCGGAAACATCTGGGCGCAGGACTGGAGCAACGTCTTCGACCTCGTTGCGACCGGCGGCGCGGATTCCGGCTACTCGCTGACGAAGATTCTCGAACAGCGCAAGACCAGCGCCGTGGACATGATGAAGATGGGCGAGCGGTTCTACACCTCGCTCGGCCTCGCGCCATTGCCGAAGACGTTCTGGGAACGGTCGCTCCTCGTCAAGCCCCGCGATCGCGACGTCGTGTGCCATGCGAGCGCGTGGGACATCGACTCCGTCGAGGACGTGCGGATCAAGATGTGCGTGGATCCGACCGAGGAGGATTTCTCGACTATCCACCACGAGCTCGGCCACAACTATTACTACCGCGCCTACAAGGACCAGCCGTTCATCTTTCGTGACAGCGCGAATCAGGCGTTCCACGAGGCCATCGGCGACACCATCGCGCTCTCGGTCACGCCCGAATACCTCGTCAAGATCGGCCTGCTCGACAAGGCACCGGACACGTCCCGCGACATCGGCCTTCTGATGTCGCGCGCGCTCGAGAAGATCGCGTTCCTCCCGTTCGGCCTCGTCATCGATCAGTGGCGCTGGGACGTCTACAACGGCAAGGTCGCGCCGGCCGACTACAACAAAGCCTGGTGGGAACGGCGCCTCAAGTACCAGGGCGTCGCACCGCCTTCAACCAGAGGCGAGGAGTTCTTCGATCCGGGCGCCAAGTACCACGTGCCTGCCAACTACTCGTACACGCGCTATTTCCTCGCGCATATCCTGCAGTTCCAGTTCCATCGTGAACTGTCGAAGATCGCCGGTTGTACGACGCCGCTACACCGCTGCTCGATCTACGACAGCAAGGCCGCCGGCCAGAAGCTCGAAGCGATGTTGAAGATGGGCACGTCGCGCCCATGGCCGGACGCGCTCGAGGCGCTTACGGGCAAACGGCAGATGGATGCGACAGCGATTGTCGACTACTTCGCGCCGCTCAAGGCGTGGCTGGATGCCCAGACGAAAGGGAAGTCGAGCGGCTGGTAGCTACCGGACCAGCCGCTCGATCGTTGAGGAGATTTCGGCCTGCTTGTCTTCCTTGCCCGCGCCTTCCCAGGCGGCAAGGATGGCGCCGCGCTGATCAACCAGCACGATCGTCGGGGTCGCCTTCACGCGAAGCCCAGCGGTTACGGCGTGCAGGCTGCTCTCGGAGACGCCGATCGCCCTGGCGAACACGGCATCCTCCGTCGCGGTCGTGGCCGGATGCGCCATCACGATTGAAGCCCGACCGCTGAGACCGGCGACCAGGGACTTCAGGAACGGCTGCGCCTTCTGGCACGCGCCGCACGCTTCACGCGCAAACACCACCAGCGTCCGGGGCGCGTCGCTGTACCAGGCGGCAGGGACGTCGATCTGTTGCCCCGCGACATAGGCGGGTGGCTGCGGTGCCGGGGCCGGGGGCTCGATGCCCAGCGCCCCGGCCATCCGCGGCCACGCCACTGCGCTCGTCGTCACGGCGACCATCAGCACCAGGCCGAGGCTCGCCGCGATGAAGAGTCTGTTGAGCAGTCGGTCCGACGTCAGCGTCACGACTAGTCCCATGGATTGCGGATGGCCTTGCACCAGCCCGTGCACGCCCACGACCAGAGCGGGCCGCACATCGGCCAGTCGAGGTCGAACTCGCACGTGTACAGCTCGGAGCACGCCAGCCACGGATTCGGCAGGAGATCGCAGGTGTCGATGTCGATGTTGCAGTTGCACCCCACGGCCTCGCTGCTCGCGCTCACCACGCGCCACGAGCGCAGGTTGTCAGCGAACTGCTGTCGCAGCGGAAGGGCGTTGGCCTTGAGCGACGTCTTCGGACCAAGCGTCACGAAGAGTTCCTTCGCCGCGTTCGCGCCGAGCACCCTCTGCGCCTTCGTGAAGACGTCGGTGATGCGCTGCTTCGTCTCGGCCGACATGCCGCGATCGAACGCCGCCGGCGATGCCACATCCATGGCCTCGCGCACGACTGCGATCTGCTCGGCCGTGAGCGCCGGGTTCGCTTCCAGGTAGTTCTGGAAGAATGCGCGCCACGCTGACGAGCGATCGTCCGGGGTCAGCGCGCCCATGATCGCCTTGCGGTACACCGGCGGGTATGCGTCGATGTTAGCCGCCGCCTCTCGCAACTCGGTCTGGTCAAGCGTCGCGGTCCACTGCACGGCCGCATCAATGGGATTCGGCGTCCGGGCAACGGGCAGCAGAAGGGCTTCGGCCGGAAGAGCAATCAGAGCGACAATTACGCACAGCAACAGCCGGCTTTTGGTCGACGCGGTCATCGGGTTCTCCTTTACAAACTTGGCATCACGCACGATCGAGCCAAGCCTCCCGAGTTGTGCAAGACGTACGCCGCGATTTGTCTTCAGTTGTCTGTGTGGTTTTCCGGCCGGAATTCGCCACTCACAAAACTGAGCGCTCAGTTCTGAAAGCACAGCGCAAGTTTCGTGGCTGATCGTCCGGCGATCGCACGACTTTCTTCGTTCCAGACGCTACCCAAGGGCGATCGATCCGGGTAGCGGCCGACCCGGCTATACTTTTGCGCATGACAAGAACGGTACGTCGCGCGTCGCTGCTCACCTCAGTCGTCGTTTCCGGTTTCGTAATCGCCGCGGCCGGTCTGCGCGCAGAACCGCCACCCGCCGTGCAACAGGGCGGTATGACCGTCGATTTCGTCGCGACGAACGCGAGCGGTCAGCCGGTGACCGACCTCAAGCCCGCCGATGTCTCGGTGAAGATCGGCGGCAAGCAACGCGCGGTGTCATCGCTCGAGTTCAAGAAGGCCGAGGGCGGTGGTGGCGGCGCGGTGTCGGCTCTGCCCGCGCCGTTCGCGGTCAATTCTGGCGGCGCTGGGCGGAATCTCCTCATCCTGATCGAGAACGATTCCCTGAAGATTGGCACCGAGCGCGCGGTCCGCGAGAGTCTCGATCAGGTGCTGAGTCAGCTCGGACCCGCTGACAGGGTCGCGTTCTCCGTCGCGCCTCGTGACACCGTGCAGTTGGGATTCGGCTCGGGTTTGCCTGCCGTACGGGCCGCGGTGGCGAAGTTCGCGGGCACCCGGCCGGCGAGCGTCACGACCAGCGAGGCCGCGTGCCGCTCGCGTGACACGCTCGTCCTGCTCCGCGCGCTTCTGGACGCGCAGGCAGGGTCCGAGGCGCCCACGACTGTCGTGTTCATTTCGGCCGGTCTCTCGCTGCCCACCACGATTAACCGCGGCGGCGATAGCGTCACCTGTGAAGTACTGACTGAACACTACCAGGGCTTGGCGAATTCCGTCGCGCAGGGCCGGATCAATCTCTATGTGGTGCAGGGCGACGACACCATCACCGGCCGCGATAACGGCCTCGAGAATCTCGCGGGTGTCGCCGGCGCTGGCGGCGTACTGCGCGCGCTCCCGGGCGGTCTCACCAGGATCGTTTCGGAAAGCTCAGGCTACTGGCTCGCGACGGTGGCGGGCGACGCGGGTGATCGTCCTGGTTCGGTCACGAAGATGGAACTCAAGGTCACCCGCGAAGGCGTGACCACGCGGGCGCGATCGGACTACGCCGTGAGCAAGGCCGTAGCGCGCCCCGGTGCGAAGTCGATGACGCCCCGCGAGATGGTGGGGACGACGGCCGCGTTCACGGATCTGCAGATGCGGGTGACCTCGATGGCGCAGCGCGGCCAGGCCGGCAAGGTTCAAGTCGTGGCCATGGTCGAGCCGCTCGATCCCTCGACGAAGTTCACGGCCATGACCGGTGTGCTGGTGCCGCCGGGCGGCGCGAAAGCCGCCTTTGCCCGCAGCATGGAAGAGAAGGACCTCATCGGCCGGCCGGTGGTCGTCGGCATGCTTGTCGATCCGGGCAAATACCGCTTGCGTATCGCCGCCACGGACGCGAACGGGAAGGCCGGTGCGGTGGACCTGGACGTGGACGCCCAACTGACTCAGGCCGGGCCGCTCCAGATCAGTCAGATCATGCTGCTCTCGCCGCGCGGCGAGAGCTACGCGCCCCAGCTCCAGTTCAAGGACGAGGCCGAGATCGCCGCTCTGATTGAGCTCTACGGGCCGGTCGCGACGTCGAAGGTCGGCGCGAAGATCGAGATCGCCGCGACCGCCGATGGCAAGGCGCTCGTCGATGGCGTCGTCGGCGGCTCAGGCACCAACGAACCGGACAAGTTCCAGCTGAACGGCAAGCTCGCGATTGGCGCGCTCCCGCCGGGTGACTACATCGTTCGTGCGGTCGTGCAGGTCGAAGGACAGCCCGAAGGACGCGTCACGAAGACGCTGCGCAAGCTGCCTAAGTAGTCGGCGGGCTTCAGCCCGCCGTCACCGTAGACGGGTACTTTCGCTCGACGTAGTCATCGACCAGTTTCTGAAATGCCGCGGCCAGCTCGTCATACGTTCCCCGGAGCGTCGTGACGTGCTGGCCATCGACGTAGATGGGGCAGTTGGGCGACTCGCCCGTGCCGGGCAGCGAGATGCCGATGTTCGCGGCCTTCGACTCACCCGGGCCGTTCACGACACAGCCCATCACCGCTACCGACATTTCTTCCACGCCCGGATGCCGGGTCTTCCAGATCGGCATCATCATCCGGACGTAGTCCTGAATCCGCTCCGCCAGTTCCTGGAACGTCGTCGAAGTCGTGCGTCCGCAACCGGGACACGCCGTGATCGCCGGTGAGAACGAGCGCAGGCCCAGCGCCTGCAGAATCTCGCACGCGGCATAGACCTCTTCGCGGCGATCGCCGCCCGGCCTCGGCGTGAGCGACACGCGGATCGTGTCGCCGACGCCTTCGTTCAGAAGGATGGCGAGCGCCGACGCGGACCACGCCACACCCTTGATCCCCATGCCCGCTTCCGTAAGGCCCAGGTGCAGCGGCTGCGGCGTCTTCTTCGCGAGGTCGCGGTACACCGTCAGCAGGTGGCGCGGCTTCGAGACTTTGCAGGAAATGATGATCTGGTCCTGGCGCAGGCCGCTCTCGATCGCGAGTTCCGTGGACTGCAGCGCCGACGTGACCATGCACTCATTGATGATCTCGTCGGACGTGAGTCCCAGGCCCTTGTCCGTGTTCTCCTGCATGCGCGCCATGACGAGCTCCTGATTGAGGGAGCCGCCGTTGACGCCGATGCGCACCGGACGCTGGTTGTCGACCGCGACCTGGCAAATCATCGAGAACTGCTCGTCGCGACGCTTGCCCGTGCCGACGTTGCCGGGGTTGATGCGGTACTTGTCCAGCGCCTTCGCGGCGTCGGGAAAGCGCGTCAGCAGCAGGTGGCCGTTGTAGTGGAAATCGCCGATGAGCGGCGCCTCGCAGCCGGCGTCGAGCATCCGCTGCTTGATCTCCGGCACCACGCGAGCTGCTTCAGGCGTGTTGACGGTCACGCGCACCATCTCCGATCCGGCCTCAGCCAGCTCGACGCACTGCTGCGCCGTGGCTGCCGCATCTGCCGTATCCGTCATCGTCATGCTCTGCACGACGATGGGCGCTCCGCCGCCGACCTGGACGCGCCCGACGCGGACGCCTATGGTTCTGTGGAGACGGACAGGAGAACTCACGACGCAATAATAACTGGTAGGCTTGAATTCGTGCGTTTTCCCGCTGTAGCTACCGCGTTGAGTTGCGCCTTGGCCGCGCTGCCTTCCGCGCAGGGCCGGGCCACGGGCACGCCCGTGCCGGGGGCGGAACGGCCGATCGCTGTCGTCGTGCCGGCGGGGACCGAGCTGGACGTGAAGATTGCCGGTCCGACCGCGATGTCGTCAGCGACGTTGAAGAACGATCAGCGATTCGAGGCCGCGACGCTCGTGGACGTGACGGTCGGCGGCGTGGCCGCGGTGCCGGCGGGATCGATCGCGCGCGGATTCGTGTCGTCCTTCAAGCCCGTGAGCGTGGTGAATCGGCAGGGGAGTTTCACATTGTCGTTCGACGAGCTGCGCGTGGGCGATCGCTCGGTGAAGCTTCGAGCGACGGTCCTGCAGGTGTTCGATCCAAACATGAGCGAAGATCTCACGCGCATCGGTCCGGCCGCGGTGACGAAGGGCGCAAGCGGGGGAATCATCGGCACCGGCAAGGCGCCGCTCACAACTGTGTTCGTCACCAGCGGCGTGATCACGGCGGCGCAAGGCGGCGAAGCGAAGGTGCCGGCCGGTGCAGTTCTGCGCATTCGGATCGATCAGCCCATTCAACTCCTCCATTAAGTCTTCCCCGCGGCGGACTGGCGCAGCTGAACCCTTGGTTTTCCTGCGATTTGTCTGGCACCAATCCTGCGTTTGACCGGGGCGCCCGGAGGGGATGGATGGCTGCTGCCCGACGAATACTGATTCTGTTTGCGCTGACAGTTTTCTGGACGCTCACGTCCGCAAGCTAGCTCTTCGGTTCCAGGACTGGCGTGAATGCCGCCTGGCTCAACGGCCGGCACGCACGATCCTGAGGCACATGAAATCGGCGCCCTCGTCTGGTCGCTCGACAGCGATTTTCAAAAGCTCGAGAAGCTGAAGATCGTCTGCGCCTATTAGCTCGACCCGGCCTCTTCCTTGTAGTATTTGCTTGCCTGGAGGCCGATCCATGTTCAACAGACATCGAATTCTTCTTGCCGCTCTTTCTGTCCTTGCCGCGGGCCCGATGCTTGGCGCGCAGGCTGCACGCCCGGCGCCTCCAATCGGCCAGACTGGCGAAGCCGCGCTCGTCGCGCGGGCGCGCGCGATTCACGAGCGCGTGATCACGCTCGATACGCACAACGACATCGGTCCCAACAACTTCCAGTGGTCGCGCAACTACACGCAGGACCTCGGCAATCAGGTGAACCTGCCGAAGATGAAGGCAGGCGGCCTCGACGTCTCCTTCATGATCGTCTACGTCGGCCAGGATCAGGGCCCTGACGCGTTCACCGCGGCGGGCTTCCAGCGCGCGTACGACCAGGCGTTCGAGAAGTTCGAGGCCGTGCACCGGCTCACGAAGTCGCTCGCGCCCGATCAGATCGAGCTCGCGCTCTCGCCTGCGGACGTCGTCCGCATCGCGAAGTCGGGCAAGAAGGTCGCGGTCATCGGCGTCGAGAACGGGTATCCCATCGGCACGAACCTCGCGCGGGTGAAAGAGTTCTGGGATCGCGGCGCGCGGTACATGTCGCTCGCGCACAACGGCCACAGCCAGCTCAGCGACTCCAACACGGGCGAAGCGAACAACCAGTGGGCGCACGAGAACGGCCTCAGCCCGCTCGGCCGGCAGGTCATCGCGGAAATGAACCGCTACGGCATCATGGTCGACGTCTCGCATCCCTCCAAGGGCTCGATGATGGAGGCGATCAAACTCTCCAAGGCGCCGATCATCGGATCGCACTCCGCGGCGCGCGCGCTCTGCAATCACAGCCGGAACATGGACGACGAGCAGCTCAAGGCGCTCAAGGCGAACGGCGGCGTGATTCAGGCGGTGGCGTTCGCAAGCTACGTGAAGTGCGGGCCGGTACCGCCGGAACGGAACGAAGCGATTGCCGCGCTGCGCAAGGAGTTCGGGCTTCCTGACGCAGGCGGAGGACGCGGTGCAGGTGGAGGCGGCGGAGGCCGCGGCGCTGGTGGTGGAGGAGGACGCGGAGGCGCCGCTGGTGGTGGCGTTGCGGCCGCTGGTGCTGCTGCCGCACCGCAGATTACGGCGACGATGGCCGGGAGCGCGCAGCCGGCGGGCGCCGGCGGAGGCCGTGGTGGCGGGCGCGGAGGGGATCCGGGCCTGGCGGCGCTGCCGGCGGATCGGCGCGCGGCGTTCGACAAGCGGATGGCGGACATCGATCAGAAGTATCCGCAGGGCGTGCGGGCGACGGTGAAGGACTTCGTGGATCACATTGACTACATCGTGAAGCTCATCGGGATCGATCACGTGGGGATTTCGTCGGACTTCGACGGCGGCGGCGGCGTGACGGGCTGGAACGGAGCGGATGAGACGTTCAACGTGACGCTCGAGCTCGTGCGGCGCAACTACACGGAGGAGCAGATCGGAAAGATCTGGAGCGGCAACCTGCTGCGCGTGTGGGGCGAGGTCGAGAAAGTCGCGAAGGGGATTCAGGCCGGAACGATCAAATAGTTCGCACCCTGCAACCAGCAACCTGGAGCAAGCGCTACACCAAACCGAAACGGGTGAATCTGCTGGAAACGTGACTTGGGATCGGAAGAATCCTCCAGGCGGTGGGGATTGGAAGATCTCCAGTGAGCCGGTTAGTCGTCCGTCTCGCCCGTTCCGACCAGCCCGGCGCGTCGTCGTTTGAGGAACAGGCCCTTTCGGGAGAGGCCGAGCAGCTGTGCCGCGTCGGCGACCTTCCCGTTCGCCGCCTGGAGTGCGTGCTCGATGAACTTCCGCTCCAGTTCGTCGAACGCCTTGGCGAGGGGTTGATCCAGCCGCACTTCCACGGCCGGTGCGGTCGAGCGCGAAAGTGCAGTCGGCCGAGCGTTCCAATTGACCGTGATCTCCGGCGCCAGGTCGGCCGCGCCGAGCACCTGACCATCGCTCGCGAGGGCAACTACTCGGCGGATCTCATTCGAGAGCTGCCGGATATTTCCGGGCCAATCGTAGAGCAGTAAGGCGGCGATCAGATCGTCTGCAAGGCGGAGATTCTTCCGGCCGCATTCCGCTGCGGACCGCGTCAGGAACAATGACGCAAAGGCCGGAATCTCGTCCTTGCGTTCGCGCAGGGAGGGCAGTTCGATGTGGGCAACGCCGATGCGGTAGAAGAGGTCGCGCCGGAAACGGCCTTCCTTGGCGAGAGTGTTGAGGTCGCCATTCGTCGCAGCCACCACGCGCACCGCCACGTTCTGAGGACGAGTGTCGCCGACGGTCTGCACTTCACCGCTCTCGAGGAACCTGAGCAGCTTTGGCTGGACCACCGGCTCCAGATCGCCGATTTCGTCCAGGAACAATGTGCCGCGTTCTGCGGCGCGTATCACGCCCGGAAACGCGTCCACCGCGCCGGTAAAGGCGCCGCGGCGGTGGCCGAAGAGCTGGCTCTCGACGAGCTCGCGGGTTACGGCGGAGCAATTGAAGGGCACGAATGGTCCGCGCCTGTTTGCGCTCCGCTCGTGGATCAGCCTCGCGAGGACTTCCTTGCCCGTGCCGGTCTCGCCGGTGATCAGGACTGGCAGCTTCGTTTCGGCGAGTCGTTCTGCGATCCGGACGAGTTCGACCATCCGCGGCGATCTGAAGATCGTGTCTTCGTCGAAGCGCTCGGCCGCGCGCGGCCAGAGCGTCAGATCCTCGTCCTCTCGCTGTGTGTCGGCGGTACGGGCCACAGCCATCTGCACGAGATCCATCACGCTCTTGACGAGCGATATTTCCTCGATGGATTCCGCCTGGCGGATCACGATGGTTGCGAGACGATCTGAGCCGAGGATGCGAATCGTGTTCGTGCCGTCGGCTTCTGTGGAGAATTCAGCGGCTGGTTCCGGCCTGTACTCGAGGCCGGACTCGTGCGAGACGTCGATGCGATCCGCGAGCGTCGTCCCGCTGAGAATCGCCGCGATGCGATGCGAAAGCAGGTCGATGGAGTGGCCCGCGCCGAGGGCCGTGGCGACGTCGTTCAGCAGCACCTAGGCTTGCGACACCTCGAGCGCCGGAGCCGGGGCGGTCAGCGTGCCTGTGTGCTTCAGCACGTCGTCACGCTGCTCGGTGATCCACCACTCGTGATACTTGTGGCCGATGGCGCGGCAGCCCGCCAGCGCGCGGTCGTAGTGCAACCGGCCGTTCGTCACGGCGCCGCGCAGCGAGGCGCAGAGGGCCTTCGAGGCTTCGAGGACGACGAGCGGATCGACGGCTCCGCGCGGACACGAGCGCACCGCGGAGGCCAGCGCGGCGGATGCGTCTGCGTGCCGGCCGAGCCGCGCGAGTGAACGGGCCTTCGCGCACAGCAATGCAGTCCGGACAGCCTTGTACTGCCGCCTCGCGAGCTCGGGATCGGTGGCTTCGGCGATCTGGATCACGGTATCCCAGTCACCAAGGCGTTCGAAATACATGCACCGCGTTACCTGATGCGCGAGGTCGTACCAAGAACGAGCCGGAAGGACTTGCTGTTGGAGTAGCCTGTTGCACTCAGTCAGGTGTCCAAACCCCCGGTCCATTCGGCCTTCAAACATTGCCAGTTGGGCGAGCGTGTCGACGACAGAAAACTTGATTTGAGTCAGTTGCGACTTCGGTGGTACTGCTGCTTCTAGAAACGCCTGAGCTTTCTCAATTCGCCCAGCAGCAACCATCAAGATTCCTAGGTTCGCTAGAGAGCCCGCTTCCTGCACCACGGATCCGAGTTGACGCGAAATCAGTAGACCGTCTTTCGCGCTAGCAGTCGCGAGGCCAAGATTGCCGGCTAGCATTTCGAGACCAGCATTAACTAGCTGAAGACTGGCGCCAACGCTGCTGCCGGCGGCGGCCAGAAGCGTCGCGGCTGAAGCCGCGTGTCGGCGAGCATTAATGCAGTGACCGCGAATGCCCTCCAGACGAGCTACGACGAGGTGAAGTTGGCCGAGTGTCGAGGTGGTTGCCGCGGTTGCCGCCAACTGTCGCAGGCGACTCAGTGATGGTAGTGACTCGTCTGGGCAGGCGAATTGCGACTCTCGGCTGAAGTGAGCCAGGGCAGCGTGAAATTGCCTCTCCACCGAACTCTCACCAGTGAGGTCCAGCGCTTGTTGGAGATGAGCCAGCGACTCCGTCACGCGGCCCAACTCGTAACATGCGATTCCAATGAGAGTCTGTATTTGAGCTAGGGCCTGATCGCCGCGTCCGTCTAGGTATTTGGGTGCGACACTAACAACGTCGGCAACGAGACCGTCACGGAGTAGCGTCTCGAGATGGCGAACGTCAGTGGAGTCTGTCTCTGCCTGGACGGGTCTAGTGTTGGCTCTCGGTTGATCCGGTGTCCCCATGGTGGATAGCCGGTGAGACTCTACATCGAACTGAGTCCTTCTGAACTCGCAAAGTTCGTTGCTAGTGAACTCGGGACCTCACAGGTTGGGGCTGTAGCGCACCTGCACCACGCACGCCTGCCGCTTCGGTCTGTATCGGTTGCGCCAATGAGGAGACGAAGAGAGTCGAGGCATTCTCAAGGAGTCGCTTGTGGTCCTTTTCAAACGGGTCGGCTCCGAACACGCATAAGACACCCACGATATGGGAGTCCATTACCGGCACAGCCGCTACATATCGCAGCGGTGTCGCGAACGTTCGTGCGACGGGGCCTAACTCAAGAATCGCGTCCGAGTTGAGAACGGGTTGGGTATGAGCAAAAACCCAGCCTGATACCCGTTCAGCTATTGGAACCGAGAGTTCCATTAACGCGGACGCGCCGACGCCGCTCGCGCAGACCACCTCAACTTCGTTCGAATCGTGCTTTGGCTTGTACAAAGCCATCGTGGCCAGTGGCAGTACCCGTTTCAAGTGCTTGAAGAGGATCTCGCCCGCCTCGGCGAGGGAGGTTGCCCGCGGCAAATCCCGTTTGAGTTCGTTGAACTCACGCTCTTCCGCAGTAGTTGCAGTGATCGCGTCAAGTTGTATTCGAGCCGGCGAGGTCGGACCGCTCCCTGCGCTGGCCGTGATCTCGGCTTGATCCGATGCCTCAAGCTGGTCGAGGATCGTCAGAAAACGATCGACGATCCACGGATCGTAAGTCTTGCCTTTCCGTTCCTTCAGGATCTGCTCAGCCTGCTGCCTGCTCATTCGCGACCGATACGGGCGATCTGAGGTTAGTGCATCGTAGCAATCCACAACTGAGAGCATTCGTGCACCCAGCGGAATCTCCTGACCCTTTAGGCCTGCCGGATACCCGGAACCATCCCATGCCTCGTGATGATGCCGAACAATCGGTTCGACAGGGTAGGGGAAGTCGATGGACTTCAGGATGTCGGCACCTACGGCCGAATGCACTTTCATTCGCTCGAACTCTGCCGGCGTCAGAGGGCCTGGCTTGTTCAAGATGTACTCAGGGACAGCTAGCTTGCCCGTGTCGTGCAGGAGAGCTGCTGCGCGCAAGGCATCGAGCTGTTTCTCGTCCTTCATACCGACGGCTTCGGCGAGAGCCATCGTGTACCGCTGCACTCGGCGAATGTGACCGTGCGTCACTTGGTCCTTGGCGTCGATCGCCAAGGCGAGCGCTTCGACGGTTGAGAGGAATACACGGTTGAGTTCCTGGTTCTTGTCCTGCTCGATCTTGACGCGCTTCGTTGACCAGCTATACGTGACGTAGATGACCACGAGCAGCGGGACGATTACGCCAATGAAAGCGAGGGTGACGCCCTTCTGACTTGCAGCGAATGCTGCGATCGAGGCACCTGCCGCGAAGTTAATCCAGAGCTCGCGGAAGTTTGCCCACCAGATCGTGAATGGGCTCTCCCGATGTTCCAGAGAGATAGCGATGGTCACCAGGCCGCTGTTCAAGACGAAATAGAGCGCCGTGAAGACAGCCAGCCTCAGAACGAAGTCCGCCGAGAGGCCGATGTTCGCGCCAGGTTGAACGAGTCCCGAGGCAAATGCTGCACACCAAATTGATACAGCAGGCGCCACGATATTGAATGCGATTACTTCCTTACGCTGAGCCCGGCCAAGAAGGTATTCTTTTGTGCAGAGAACCGACGCGTCCAGAGCCACCAGAATCGCGCCGACGCCAGACCCAAATAGAACGGTGCCGGCTAGGACAAAGGTTTCGGAAATTGAGATCGTTGCCCGGCCAGACGGAAGCTTAACTGAGAGCCATCCGCTAATGAGGGTCAGGCCAGCCAGTCTTATCCAGGGCCACTGCCAATCTACAGGATGCTGATTGACTTCCCGAATGCTCAGGTAGATGACACCTGCGCCGAGGCAGAACACTCCCAACACATAGATGCGGGTCGCGAGGGAGAGGATGCGCTTTTGCTCCGAGGCCATCAGTGCGAGTCAGTTGCAGGAATGCAGCAGTGACTCGGCTCCCTGTTATCGGCGCAGTCTTTTGCCGACGTGAGGCCCCAGCTTGTGTGGAGTTACCGGATTGGCACTATCCCCAGATGATGATCGTCATTTCTGCACCTTGGCGGCTGTGCCGCCTCTTCTCTGCCCGTAACAGAGCAATCGTCGTTCCAAGCTGTTTCAGAACAAAACACTAAGGATTCGCCTGGCCCGAGCACGTGATTACGGTCTTGGTCATCAGTTTCTCGATCTCTAAGCCGTCACGAATTACCAGGTCAGTCGGTCCAAATGATGGTGTTGGCCCCGTTAGTACCCGTGGTCCAGATGATTGTGTTGGCCCAGTTGATCGCGGTGGTCCAAATGATGGTGTTGCCCCAAAGCTCGTTCTGGAGGTTGCCATGACCGGTCCAAATGATGGTGTCGGGGCTCACCGGCTGCCCACCGGCCTGGCCGGCGGTCCAAATGATCGTGTTGGCGTCAGCCTTCGCAACGGCGTTGGTGTTGGCGGTCCAAATGATTGTGGTGGTCCAGATGATCGTGTTACCCCACGCTATGGCCTGGCCCCCGAGCGCTGAAGTCGTCCATATGATCGTGTCTGCGCCAACATTCTTAGTGGTCCAAATGATCGTGTCGGAGCCGACGTTCCGAGTCGTCCAAATAATTGTGTTCGGGATCGCCCTTCCGGCCGTCCAGATAATGGTGTTGTCGCGCGTGCGCGCATTGCCGGTCCAGATGATCGTGTTGTCGCGAAGCATGGTGGTCCAGATAATCGTGTTCGCGAACGCGATCTGACTCGCCGCTGCCGGCGTGCCGTTGATCAGCGCGGTCTTCGGCATCTTCCGCAGATCCTTCGTCGTCGCCATCGTCGCCGCGAGCGGCACGTTCAGCGATCCCGCGCCCTGCTCGATCAGGCCGAATCCCTCGAGACGCTCCGCCGTGTACTGCAGCGCGAACTTGACTTGCGCCGGCGACATCTTCGGATTCGCCTGAAGCACCTGCGCCACCGCGCCGCTCACTACCGCGGCCGCCATCGACGTGCCGCTCAGACGCATGTACGTCCCGCCGCTCGCGCCATACACGCGGCGCTCCGGATAGTCGTTCCAGAGCGATGAATTCATGCTGACCGCGCCCTCGATCGCATTGCCCGGCGCGACGAGATCGGGCTTGAGTTCCCAGTTCGCAGGATCGTTCTGGTCGCCGACCGGGCCGCGCGAGCTGTACGTCGCCACCCCGTCGTCCTCGCGGCCAATCGTGCCCTTCGTGTTGAGCGCGCCAACCGTGATCGCGCTCGGCGTGTAGCCCGGCGAAACGACGCCGCCCACAAGCGGCGTGCCGTCCGGAAGCTTGCCCAGGTTGCCGGCCGAGGCGACGATAACGATGCCCGCCGCGGCGGCGCGCTCGGCGGCCTTCGCCATCGGGTCGTCCCGGTAGGAACCGCCCGCCGGCGTGCCGAGGCTCATGTTGAGCACGCGGATGTTGTAGAGATCCTTGTTCGCGATCGCCCACTCGATCGCCTCGATGACGTCGGAGACGTAACCCGAGCCGTCCTTGCCGAGCACCTTGAGGCTGATGAGCGCGGCGCCCGGCGCCATGCCCACGTAGGTGCTGCCACCGTTGAGGCGGCTGCCCGCGCCGCTGCCGGAAATAAGGCTCGCGACGTGCGTGCCGTGGCCGTAGAGGTCGCCGTCGCCTTCACCCGTGAAATCGACGGAGTAGAGGAGGCGGTTCTTGACGTCCTGGTGATTCGCGATGCCCGAGTCGATCACCGCGACCGTGATGCCCTGGCCCGTGAGGCCGCCGAAGTTGCCGAACTTACCCTTCCACAGCGAGCTCGCACCCGTCGTCTGGGAAGGAAGCGCCATGAGGCCAATGACCTTCGCGTCTTCCGAGATGCGGCCCACGTTGCGGTCCCGGCCGAGCAGCTCGATTTGGCCAGGGTTGCCCGTGAACACCGCTCCACCGGGCAGGCGCTTGGCGATTGAGAGGCCGTACGCCGACGCGAGGCGGTCAACCTCGGACTGGGGTCCCTCGAAAATGACGTCCGCCGTGCCGTTACCGCCCTGGTTGACGAACTCGACCAGCTGCTTCGAAAGCACCGGGCGCTCGTCCTGGGCGAATGCGGGGGTGGCGATGGCCAGACCGGTTACGAATCCGATAACAAGGCGACGGAAGGACTGAAGACGGGCTGCGTTCATTTTTGTCTCGCGCTCATGACTGCCAGCACCCAATTTCGCTGGTTCAGGCACAGAGACGTAACGCGAATTGCGTACCAGTAATACAGTTTGGAAATTACTGGATTTTTCTTACCGTTTTGAGGGTGTGAGACACCCAGCAGGCTCGGGTACTTACAGTACCGTCGGAGGCACACCGAATTTGTATCGGCGGCACTGCGCCAAACAGTAATCGGCACTCCTGCCGAAAGTCTTGAACGACGGGTTCTGCAATCGGCGTGCAGAACCGTGAGTGGGAGCGACAGAATTGAGAAAAACGGCCGTAATTCTTGTGATCGGCCTCGTGGCCGGCTTCACCTACTACTGGCTCAAGCGGCCGGCAGCTCCGGCTGACACCGCTACCGGCAGTCCCTCCACCCCGGTGGCCGGAGGGCGATTGACGGTCACTTACAGATCTGAACCGAAGACTTTCAACCGGCTGGTCTCGCCCCAGCTGGCTGAGGAACTGGTGTCGCGGCTCACTCAGGCGACCCTGCTCCGGATGAACCGGGCGACCGGCGAGCTGGGTCCCGGACTGGCCAGGGAGTGGACGTCGTCTCCGGACGGCCTCACCTGGACCCTCAAGCTCCAGGACGGAGTGACCTACTCGGACGGGACACCCTTCACGTCGGCCGACGTCGTCTTTACCTTCCAGGCGCTGTTCGACCCGAAGGTCAAGAGTGCCATGGCCTCGAGCTTGATGATCGAAGGTAAACCATTACAGGTCAGAGCTTTAGACGCCTCCACAGTGGTCGTCGTCTTGCCGGCGCCGTACGGTCCTGGGCTCTCGATGCTTGACTCCGTTCCCATCCTGCCCAGGCACAAGCTGGCCGCCGCTCTCGAGGCCGGGACCTTTGCAGAGGCGTGGGGGACGACGACACCCCCGGCGGATGTAGTGGGGCTCGGACCATTCGTGATCCAGGAGTACGTCCCCGGTCAGAGACTCGTCTTCGCCCGCAATACGAAGTTCTGGCGGAAGGACGAAGCGGGCCGGACCTTGCCATATCTCGACGCGATCGAACTCCAGTTCGTGGCCGATCAAAACGCCGAAGTGGTCCGGCTCCAGGCCGGACAGACGGACATGATGAGCAAGGAAGTGCGGTTCGAGGACCTCGCTGCACTCCAGGATCTACAGAAGAAAGGAAAGGTCCTGCTCTACGAAGCGGGTACGACCATCGCGCCCGACATGCTGTGGCTCAACCTGGATCCGTCGGCGGCCGTCGCGAAGACGCGGCCGTGGCTGCAGCGCGAGGAACTTCGCCACGCGATCTCCGCCGCTGTCGATCGCCGCGCTGTCGTCAACACGATCTTTCTCGGCGAGGCGACCGAGCTCGCCGGACCGATCACCGCAGGGCACAAAGGCTGGTTTCTGCCGGACCTGAAGCCGCCATCGGGTGGTGCGGAGAAAGCGAAAGAGCTGCTCGCATCCATCGGTCTCAAGGACCGCAACGGCGACGGCCTGGTTGACGATGCGCAGGGAAAGACGGCGAAGTTCGCGCTGCTCACCCAGAAGGGCCACACGGTGCGCGAGCGATCGGCGGCGCTGGTGAAGGAGCAGATGCGCAAAGTAGGGCTCGAGATCGACGTAGTGCCGCTCGAACCACGCTTCATGATTGAAGCGTGGAGCAAGGGTGAATACGACGCCATCTACTACGCCATCGAATCCGACTCGCTCGATCCCGCGCGTAATCCTGAGTTTTGGCTGAGTTCGGGGTCGTTCCACTTCTGGAATCCCGGGCAGAAGACGCCATCGACAACGTGGGAAGGCAAGATCGACGAGCTGACGCGGAAGCACTCCGCTTCGATGAACGCCGACGAACGGCGCCGGCTGTTCGCGGAGGCGCAGCGAGTCTTCGCCGAACACGAGCCAGTGATCTATTTCGCGGCGCCGAAGGTCATTCTTGCGACCAGCGCGCGGGTTCACGGCGCGACGCCGTCGGTGTTCGCGCCGCACCTGCTCTGGAACGCGGAGCGGCTCTTCATAAAGTGACGAACAGCCTGTCGGTGTTCGTTCTGCGGCGCCTCCTCGGCGCCCTGATCTTCGTCGTCGTCGTCTCCACGTCTGCGCTCGTCTTGATCCGTCTCGCCCCGGGCGACGCGACGACGGACATGAAGATGTCCGTCGCCGATCCGGCTGCAATCGCAGCGGCGAGATCGCGGCTGGGGCTGGATCGTCCGATCTGGGCGCAGGCCGCGTCGTGGATCGGCGGTTTGGCGCGGTTCGATCTCGGTACGTCGTCGCATTACGGAAGGCCGGTATCGGGCCTCGTCGTCGAACGCGTCGGGAATACTGCGATTCTTGGTGGGCTTGCGCTGGTGATGGCGACGCTGATCGGCATCCCCTGCGGCGTCGTAAGCGGTTCTCGCGGCGGCGCCGGCGCCAGGGTCATTGCCGCGGCGTCGATCCTGCTGGTGGCCGCTCCGCCGATGCTCCTCGCGCTCGCTCTCCTTTATCTGGCCGTGACCACAGGCGTCCTGTCAGTCGAGCCCGGCAGCCTTCTGTTACCGCTGCTGGCGCTCGCGCTGCCGATGGGAGCGGTCATCGAGCGCCTGCAATCGCGCGCGACGGCCGACACAGTCCACACCCCTGCGTTCGTGGCCGCCGCCGCGCGTGGGATTCCGCGGGCGCGCGTTGTCTGGCTGCATTCGCTCCGCGCATCGCTGCAGCCGGTGCTCGGCGTCTACGGCATCATCATCGCCGCGCTGTTCAGCGGGTCCGTGGCTGTGGAGGCGATTACGTCGTGGCCGGGACTTGGCCGGCTCATGCTCGATGGGCTGCTGAGCCGCGACGTATTCCTGGTGGCCGGTTGCGCGCTAGCCGGCTCCTTCCTCGTCGCGATCGGCAATCTCACCGCGGACGTGCTGCGGGCGTTCATCGATCCGAGGATTCGCGAGGCTGCATGAGGGCGATTTTCCTCCTCGTGGCCACCGGGCTTCTCGCGATCGTGGCTCCGATCCTTGCGCCACACGATCCGACAACGCAGTTCGCGGACAAGGCCTATGCGCCACCGACGCGCATCCACCTGCGTGATGCCACGGGATTCCGGGCGCCGTTCTTCTACAAGCAGACCCTCGTGAATCGGCTCGCGCGCGAGTACGCCGACGATACGAGTGCACCGATTTCACTTCGCTGGTTCAGCGGCGGGCGCGTTGCAACGAGTGGCGATTCCACGGAACCCGTCCTGCTCCTGGGAGCTGACGCGCTCGGCCGCGACGTGTTCTCGCGCCTTGTCTCGGGGGCGCGGTGGTCGCTGGGTGTTACTGCACTTGGCGTCCTTGGAGCGCTCTTGGTCGGGATTCTTGTCGGTGGGCTCGCGGGCACCGCTGGGGGGCGCGTCGACTCAATGCTGATGGGCGCCTCTAACTGGCTGCTGGCGATGCCCGGTGCCTATCTCGTGCTCGTGCTGCGGGGTGCGCTGCCGCTGGTGCTCACCACTGGGGAGACGTTCGCATTGATCTCCATCCTCTTCACTGTTGCCACCTGGCCGCACGTTGCGCGGGGAGTGCGGGGCATCGTTGCCGCCGAGCGGGCGCGCGAGTACGCGGAAGCAGCGCGAGCGAGTGGCGCCGGGCTCTGGCGACTGATGTCGCAGCTTCTGCCGGCCGCGCGGGGTTTTCTCGCCGTCGAAACCGTGCTGCTGGTACCGGCACTGTTGGTCGCTGAAGCAACGGTCTCGTACCTCAGTCTCGGATTCCCAGACGCTTCGGCGAGTTGGGGCACGCTGCTTCAGGATGTCAACGTGCGCGTCATGAGCGAAGCTCCCTGGATGCTGGCGCCGGCGGCAGGAATCTTTGCGGCCACTCTCATCGCGCAGGCAGCCGGCGCGCGCGTGCCACAGCGGGCTTGAGATCCCGGTCTCCGTGATAGCTTTCGACGGATGTCTGCCGTCCTAGGCGGGATCTTCCCGCCGCTCGCCACCATCTTTGATTCCACCGGTAACGTTGACACGGGCGCAATCTCGGCGAACGTTGCGCGCTTGATGACGACGCCGCTTTCAGGCGTGCTCGCGCTCGGCTCGAACGGTGAGGCCGGACTGCTTGACGACGAGGAAGGCGACAGCGTCGTGGAAGCCGCCCGCGCAGCCGTGCCGGCGGATCGGGTCGTGCTCGTCGGCGTCGGCCGGGAGTCTACGGTCGCGTCGATCGCCGCCGCGAGGCGCGCTGCGGATCTGGGTGCTGACGCCGTGCTCGTGCGCCCGCCGTCGTACTACAAGGCTCACGTCAGTAATGACGCGCTCGTCGCGCACTTCCGTCACATCGCAGACGTGTCACCGGTGCCAATCGTCCTCTACAACCTGCCAGGGCCGACCGGCGTGATCCTGACGCCGGCGATGGTCGCTTCGATGGCCGAGCATCAGAACGTACTGGGTCTGAAGGAAACGAGTCCCGATCTCGAACGGCTGGGGATTTCGGCGGGGCTGCGAGCCGGGAAGTTTCCAGTGATGTCCGGTTGGGCGCCCGTGTTGTACCCGGCAATGATGGCCGGCGCGGCGGGAGGCATTCTCGCGGTCGCCAATGTTCTGCCGGAGCAGTGCGTTGCGCTCTACACCCACGTGAAGGCCGGGCGCTACGTAGAGGCTCTTGCGCTGCAGCGCCGAATCACGAAGATCGCGATGCATGTTTCGAGCGTGCACGGCATCGCGGGGCTCAAGGCCGCCATGGAAATGCTGGGCTATTCAGGCGGACCCGTCCGCGCGCCGCTGACTGCGGCCGGTGACAAAGCCCGCGCGGAGATCGCCGCCGCCCTCAAGGACGCGCAGGAAAAGTAGATGCTGCCCTCAACCGAACGATTGCTCCTCGGTCCCGGGCCCTCGCCCGTCTCGTCGCGCGTACTGGCGGCGCTCTCAGCGCCACCGCGATCGCACCTCGATCCCGATCTGCTCGCGCTGCTCGACGACATCCGAACACGACTGACACGCATCTTCTCCGCGCCCGAGGGCTCGGCAGTCCTCGCCGTCTCCGGTACGGGCACGACGGCGATGGAAGCCGCCGTCTCCAACATGGTCGAGCCGGGCCGCCGGGCGCTGGCCATCGTCACGGGGTACTTCGGCGACCGCCTCGCCGCCATAATGGAGCGCCACGGCGCAGAGGTGACGCGCCTCAACGTCGAATGGGGCCGAGCCGTCGATCCAGGAGCCGTTATCGCGGCGCTCGAGCATCAGCGCTACGACATCGTCTCCGTCGTCCACGCCGAGACATCGACCGGCGTCAGGAATCCCATCGAGGCCATCGCGCCCCAGACGATGCTGCACGGCGCGATCCTCATCGTCGATGCGGTGACGTCGCTCGGCGCGCTGCCGCTTCGCATGGACCAGACGATGTTCGACGTCTGTTATTCCTGTTCACAGAAGGGGTTAGGAGCGCCGCCGGGACTCTCGCCGATAGTGTTCGGGCCGCGTGCCCTCGAGCGCAGGGTCAGCTGCCGCAACTACTCGCTCGACCTGACGCTACTAGAGGACTTCTGGATGCGGCGCAAGTACCACCACACCATCTCCTCGCCGCTCGTGTATGCGCTTGCCACGGCGCTGGCCGAGATCGAAGAGGAGGGCCTGGGCGCGCGATGGGCCAGACATGAGTCCGTTCATCGCCAATTTGTGGAAGGACTGGCCGCGATCGGGCTCTCGGTGCTGCCTCCGGAGATGGAACGACTCTGGAATCTCAACGCTGTTGTCGTGCCCGAGGGATGCCAGGAGGCGAAGGTTCGTGCGGCTTTGCTTGGCAAGCACAGCATAGAGGTTGGCGCCGGCCTGGGTCCTCTGGCCGGACGCGTCTGGCGCGTGGGCCTGATGGGCTCGGGCGCCACCAGTGCCAATGTCGAGCGCCTGCTTTCGGCGCTGCCGTCCGCACTGCAGGAGGGTCGCACATGAGAGTCAGACACCTCGCCATCGTGTCGCTCGTTGCCGTTGCCGTCGCTTGTGCGACGAATCCGGCGACTGGGCGCCGCCAGCTCATCCTGATGTCGGAAGCGGAGGAGATCTCGCTCGGCCAGAAGTCGGATGTGGAGGTCCGGCAGCAGATGGGCCTCCACGAGGATCCGAACGTTCAGCGGTACATCGACAACATTGGACAGCGCCTCGCACGGGGTTCGTTCCGCCCCAATCTCAAGTGGACGTTCGCAGTGGTGGACGAGCAGGCGGTCAACGCGTTTGCACTGCCGGGCGGCTACATCTACGTGACGCGCGGCATCCTGCCGTACATGCGCAACGAAGCGGAACTCTCCGGGGTGATTGGCCATGAGATCGGCCATGTCGATGGCAAGCACTCCGTGGATCAGTATTCCAAGCAGATGCTGGCGGGCGGCGCGCTCGCGGCCGGGTCCATATTGGCGCCGAAGTACAGCACGGCCTTCGGCGCTGGCGGCCTGCTCGCGAACTTCGTGTTTCTGAAGTACGGCCGCGACGCGGAGCTCGAGGCCGATCGTCTCGGTGTGGCGTATGCGTCGAAGGGTGGCTGGGCGCCGGCCGCGATGCAGGGCGTGCTCGGCACGCTCGGCCGGATCGACGCCGCCCAGGGATCCAGTCGTGGCATCCCCAACTGGGCGCTCTCGCACCCGCCCGCAGTGGATCGCGTCGAGAAAGTTCAGGAGGCGGTCGATGCCGCGCGAGGCTACGGCGGCGCCGCGACGAACGAGCCCGCGTTCGAGCGCATCATCAACGGCCTTGTGGTCGGTGACAGCCGGGAGAAGGGAATGGTGCGCGGCAGCGAGTTCGTCCATCCGGTCATGAGGTTCTCGCTGAACTTTCCCAACGGCTGGGAAATCACGAATGGCGCCGCTCAAGTGTCGGCAGTGCCAGGCGAGCAGGGCAGCGCCGCGATGATCCTCGAGATTTCGAAGAGCCAGGGCTCGCCGGCACAGGCCGCGCAGCAGGACATGTCGCAGGCGAAGCTGCAGCAGACCAGCGGCGGTGGCACCCGCATCAACGGGCTCGATGCGTATGTCGGGATCTACGAAGGCGTCAGCAACAACACGCGCATCGTCGTTCGCGCCGCGCATATCCGGTCGGGCAACCAGACATACCTCGTAGCGGGACTTTCGACGCCTGATGCGTTCTCGAGCGCCGACCGCCAGTTTCAACAGGCGATTCAGTCGTTCCGTCAGCTTTCGGCGCAAGAGGCAGAGCGCATCCAGCCGTCGCGGCTCGACTTTTACACCGTGCGCGGCGGCGATTCATGGGACTCACTCGCGCGCCAGTCGAACGGCGCGGTCAAGGCAACGTCGCTGGCGATCATGAACGGCAGCGAGCCAGGCACCGCTCCGCGCGTGGGATCGCGCATCCGGGTCGTCATCGGCGGATAATGCTGCCGACGTGGCAGCACGTGGCGGATTCTTTCGGCGGCTTTTCCGTTACTCACTCGGCGCGATCTGCGTCCTGCTTGCGACGTTTGCTTATTGCTGGCTGACGCTGCCGGATGTGCGTCCGCTCAGAACGCAGAACCCCACCAGTACCGCGTTCATGCGGATGCGAAGCGCGCAGGCGATTGCCGAAGGCAAGTCACCTGCCTACCAGCAGCGGTTCGTCCGCTACAACCGCATCAGTCCGAATCTCGTTCGGGCCGTGCTGCTCGCCGAGGACGCGGGGTTCTGGGGACACGGTGGCGTGGATTGGGCCGAGATCAAAGTGTCGCTCCAGCGGAACATTGATCAAGGAGAGCTGCTCCGCGGCGCCTCGACCATTACGCAACAGCTCGCGAAGAATCTCTACCTGTCGCCGTCCCGGAATCCCTATCGCAAGCTGACGGAATGGATGATCGCGCGCCGGCTCGAGGCCGAGCTCCCGAAACAGCGCATCCTCGAGCTCTACCTCAATCTCATCGAGTGGGGCGACGGCATCTGGGGCTGCGAAGCTGCTGCGCTTCGGTACTTCGGCATTTCCTGCAGCCAGCTGTCGGTGGAGCAGTCGGCGCTGCTCGCGGGCGCGATCATCAATCCGCGGATCTACAGCCCGGCCCGGCCCAACGGCCGGCTGCTCAGGCGTCAGCAGATCATTCTCGGGAAGATGGCTGCGACCGGAGGCGGCGGCTAAAGAACGCGCCTGGCGCCAATCCAGCGCTGTTGCCAGTAACCGGAATCGAAGCGCTCAATGCGGACGACCGATCCGTCCGCTGGCGCGTGAATGAACTCAAAGCGGGCGCCGGTGGCAACGACGATGCCGACATGCGTGGGGCCGGGGCCGGTGGTTGTGAAGAAGACCAGGTCGCCAGGTTGAATGTCGTCCTGCGCGACGGTGCGGCCGGCGCCGAACTGTTCGACAACCGTGCGCGGCACGTCGATCGAATGCTGCCGCAGGACGTAGCTCACGAAACCGCTGCAGTCGAAGCCTGTGTCCGGTGTTTGCCCGCCGAATCGATACTTCGTGCCGAGGAGATCGAACGCGGTCTGCAGGATCGCGGCTGCCGGCATCGGCGCGGGAAGTGGAGCGATTGCCGCCGAGGCGACAGCGGAAACCGAGCCGTTCGACGAAGGGATGTTTGGATCCGCCGCCGGCGCCTGCGGGGTCATTGGCCCCTGCCTCACGGGGTCATTGGCCCCGGAGTTCATGGGTCGGGATCTCGGAAACGCCTCAGGCCGCGATGCGCTCGACGCCGTCGCGCACGCGCCAACCACGGCGCATGAGCCAGCGACGACGACCAGAACCAGCAGCCTGCGCACGGTAGAGAGTGTATCGGCCGCTTGGCCGTTCCGCTAAAGGGCCGTAAACACGGAGTTTACGCGGGTGGCTTGCTTGACTTGCCTCCAACCATCCAGCAAGAATGAGCCAACTCGGTCATGGAACAGACGCTGCTGCTCAACGCGACCTACGAGCCGCTCCGAGTGGTGCACTGGCAGAAGGCCATCACGCTCTGGTGTCAGGGCAAGGTGGAGATTGTCGCGCATCACGATCGCGAGGTCCGCTCCGTCTCGTTCTCGATGAAGCTGCCGTCCGTCATCCGGCTGCTTCGCCGTATCCGTGTCCGTCGCAACGTCGAGTACGTGCCGTTCTCGCGCGCCAACATCTATGCGCGCGACAACCACTCGTGCCAGTACTGCGGCGAGGCCCTCGCCTCGTCCGAGCTGACCTTCGACCACGTCGTGCCGGTCGCCCAGGGCGGCCGCAAGGACTGGGAGAACATCGTCACGTGCTGCATCTCGTGCAACCGCAAGAAGGGCGGCCGCACGCCGGAGCAGGCGGGCATGCGTCTCATCCGGCACCCACGGCGCCCCGACCGTGCGCCGGCAATCCGGATTACGTTCGGCTTGCGCAACGCTCCCGAGAGCTGGCGCGACTACTTCTACTGGAACGTGAAGCTCGACGAGGACGATGGCTGAACGGTTGAGCTCGCGAGCGAGTCGGCTGAGCGGAGCGGGGCGTCGGAGCCCCCGCGAGCGAGGCCGTAGGGGAACCCGCAGGGGCGAAGCCCCTCGGATCTGAGAAATGTCACACGTCATCTCCGCCATCCGGCCTAACCGGGCCGCTCCCGGCGGTGTTGTCACGATAGAAGGCATCCACCTGCCCGTACCGGCTGACGGTCCACCCCACGTCCTCGTCGGATCGAAGGACGCGCACGTCGTCTACGCATCCCACTCAAGGCTCGCGATTACTGTGCCGGACGATGCAGAGCCAGGGACTTCGGCGATCCGCATCGACGAGTTGCCCGGCGAGACGATTTACCTGGATGTCCTGCGGCAGTACGTCACGGGCGTACATCAGGTGGACAGCCCGGCATTTGGTGCGGACGGCTTGCTCTACTGCACGATGAGCGGCAGCCGCGGATCCAAAGCCGCCGTGCCGCTGTACCGCATTGACGCGGACGGCGCTCGCCAGCCGGTTGCCGTCGAGATTGCGAATCCGACCTCACTGACACTCGGTCCCGACGGGCTTCTCTATGTGTCGAGTCGTTTCGATGGCCAGGTCCATCGGCTTCTCGGCGACGATACGACGGAGATATATGCGACAGAGCTAGGCGTCGCGACGGGGCTCGCATTCGGTCCGACTGGCGATCTCTTCGTCGGAGATCGATCGGGCACGATCTTTCGCGTGACTCCCAACCGGAAAGTCGAGTCGTTCGCGACACTGCCGGCGAGTGTCGCTGCCTTCCATCTTGCGTTCGGTTCCGATGGCTGTCTTTATGTGAGCGGCCCGACGCTGGCGACGAGCGACGTGATCTATCGCATCACGCCAGACCGCCTCGTTGACGAGCTCTGCCGCGGATTCGGCCGGCCTCAGGGACTCGCGTTCGACGCGAGCGGCGCGCTCTACGTCGTCGAGGCGCTTGCCGGGCGCGCCGGACTCTACCGTATCGATACAACCAGTGCAGCGCCTGAACCCGAGCTCGTGCTCAGCGCACCGGCACTCGTCGGAGTCACCTTCTCGCCCACGGGCGCGCTCGTGATCGCCTCGAGCGAGACCGTCTGGATTCATGAGCGCGCGGTCTGATGTCACAAGCGCGGGGTCAGACCCCTGGAAACCGGGGTCAGGCGCCACTGTCCGGGATACGCGTCGTCGATTTGTCTCGGCTGCTGCCTGGCGCGTTCGCGACCCTGATGCTCGCGGAGCTTGGCGCGGACGTCATCAAGATCGAAGATCCCCGCGGTGGCGATCCGATGCGGCAGCTGCCGCCGATTCTCAATGGGCGCGGCATCTACGACTATTTGCTCAATCGCGGCAAGCGCAGCGTAGCGCTCGATCTCAAAAACCCGGCGAGCGTCGCGAAGCTCCACCAGCTCGTCGATACCGCCGACGTCGTCGTGGAATCGTTCCGTCCAGGAACGGCGCGCCGGCTTGGCGTGGCCGGCGAGCAGCTTCGCGAGCGATCGCCGAAGCTCATTCACTGCGCGATCACGGGTTACGGACAGACCGGACCCTACGCTGAGCGGCCCGGACACGATCTGAACTACGTGTCGGTGTCCGGCATGCTCGGGGTCGATCGGCCGCCCTCGGGTGGTCGAGTCGAGTTGCCGCGCATGTTCGTTGCCGACGTCGGTGGCGGCGCCATGACGTCGGTCATCGGCATTCTTGCGGCGCTCTTCGGACGCGAGCGGCACGGTGAAGGCGCGTCACTGGACATTTCCATGCACGAGGCATGTCTGTACTGGATGATGCTGCCCGCCGCGCGCGGGCTCGTGGACGGTGGGGCGAACGCCGCCGGCGAGCTCCCAACCTTCGGGAAACACGCGAGTTACAACGTCTACGAGACTCGCGACGCGAAGTGGATCGCGCTCGGAGCGCTGGAGCCCAAGTTCTGGGCAGCGTTCTGCCAGGCTATCGGCCGGCCCGACCTCGTGGCTCGCCAGGCAACGGGCGAGGCCGATCAGGCTGCACTCATTGCCGAGACCCGGAACCTGTTTGCCGGCCGCACACGCGATGAGTGGGTCGCCTTACTCACCGCGAATGATGTCTGCGCGACACCCGTGAACACGCCGCATGAGGCCCTCGCCGACCCGCATGTCGTCGCGCGCGGGGCGGTTCGTGACCACGGCACGTACCGCTCCGTCCGCGCACCCTTCCTGCGCGAACTGCCGGACCTTGGCCCGCCCCCTGAAGTCGGGGAACACACCAACGAAGTAGTCGGCAGGCTCTAGCACGCCGTCATCTGCCGGGCTGTAGAATGTCTGTTTGGGGCGGCGGAGTTTGCCCCGGCAGACAGCACTATGGCGCATGACTGGATCGCCGTCCGAGGGGCGCGCGTCCACAACCTGAAGAACGTCGATGTCGACCTGCCTCGGGACCAGTTGGTGGTCATCACGGGGCTTTCCGGCTCGGGAAAATCCTCTCTCGCGTTCGACACCATTTACGCGGAGGGTCAGCGGCGGTACGTAGAGTCGCTGTCCGCGTACGCGCGCCAGTTCCTGGAGCAGATGGAGAAGCCGGACGTCGATCTCATCGATGGGCTGTCGCCGGCAATCTCGATCGAACAGAAGACCACCGGGTCGAACCCGCGGTCCACCGTGGGCACGGTCACCGAGATCTACGACTACCTGCGGTTGCTCTTCGCCAACATCGGCGTGCCGCACTGCCCGAACTGCGACCGGGAGATCACGTCGCAGTCGCTCGATCGCATCCTCGACCTCGTCATGCAGCATCCGCCCGACGAGCGCGTCAACGTGATGGCGCCGCTCGTCCGGGGCCGCAAGGGCGAGTTCAAGAAGGAGCTGGCAGGACTCCGGTCGCAGGGCTACACACGCGCGCGCATCGACGGCCAGTTCGTCGCGCTCGAGAACGACATCAGGCTGGATCGCCGAAAGAACCACAACATCGACGTTCTGGTGGACCGGCTGATCGTCAAGCCCGGTCTGGAGCGCCGGTTGTCGGAGTCCATCGAGCGCGCCATGAAACTCGCCGACGACATCGTCGTCATCAACACGCTCGAGGGCGGCGATCGGTTGTTCTCGCGCCGGCTCGCGTGTCCGACGTGCGGCATCAGTATTCCGGAAATCACGCCGCGCGCGTTCTCGTTCAATTCGCCGCATGGCGCCTGCCAGGCGTGCCAGGGACTGGGCGCTGTCTACGACTTCGATCCGGCGCGCATCGTCCCTGACGATCGCCTGACGCTGGCCGAGGGCGCGATCGTGCCGTGGGCGAAAGGCGATCGCCGCTTCATCGATGACATGCTGGCGGGACTGCAGGCCGCCTTTGGCATCGATCCGGCGGTGCCGTTCGGAAAACTTCCAAAGAAGCTTCGCGACATCGTGCTCTTCGGCGCCCCGGGCCGGCGTGCATCGGCATCGGGCGGCCGGAGCAAGGCACCCAAGGATCCGTACGGCGTGGATTTCGAAGGTGCCGTGCCCAACCTGCGGCGCCGCTTCGAGGAAGGCACCTGGACGGATCAGGAAGCGCTCGAGCCCTACCGCGCGCTCCAGCCGTGCCCATCGTGCGACGGCGATCGGCTGCGTTCGGAGAGTCGCGCCGTCCGCGTCAAGGGCCATCGCCTTGCTGAGATCGTGCAGGTCCCGGTGTCCGACGCACTCGCGCTTGTCGAGACGATTTCGCTGACGGAGCGCGAGCAGCTCATTGCCGACCGCGTCGTTCGAGAGATTCGCGACCGCCTGCGGTTTCTCTCCGACGTCGGTGTTGGCTATCTGACGCTCGCGCGCGGAGCAGCGTCGCTCTCCGGCGGGGAAGGCCAGCGCATCCGTCTCGCCACGCAAATCGGCTCGCAACTCACGGGCGTCCTCTACGTCCTCGACGAACCGTCGATCGGCCTCCACCAGCGCGACAATCGCCGGCTGCTCTCGACCCTCGGGAAACTACGCAATCTTGGCAACACCGTTCTGGTCGTCGAGCACGACGAGGAGACGATTCGCACGGCGGACTATCTCGTGGATCTCGGCCCGGGCGCCGGTGAGCATGGTGGCAAGGTCATGTTCCAGGGCCGGCCGCAACAACTGCTGTCCGCGCCTGGCGAGTCGCTTACGGGCCAGTATCTGACCGGGCAGCGGTCGATTCCGCTGCCGGCGACGCGCCGGGCCGCCGAGCGCGGGCAGCTGGTCGTGAAGGGCGCGCGCGCCAACAATCTGAAGGACATCGATGTGGCGTTCCCGCTGGGCATGTTCATCGCCGTCACGGGCGTGAGCGGATCCGGCAAGTCGACGCTCGTCAACGAAATCCTTTACCGCTCGCTCGCGAAGACGCTGTATCGGGCCACCGATGAGCCCGGCGCACACGAGACCATCGAGGGCATCGACGCCGTCGACAAGGTCATTCAGATCGATCAGTCACCGATCGGACGAACGCCGCGTTCGAATCCAGCGACCTACGCGGGACTCTTCACGTTCATCCGCGAGCTCTTTGCGATGTTGCCCGAGGCGCGTGCCCGGGGCTACCGCGCGGGGCGCTTCTCCTTCAACGTCAAAGGCGGCCGCTGTGAGACATGCCAGGGCGACGGCGTCATCGCGATCGAGATGCACTTCCTGCCCAACGTGTACGTCACATGCGAAGAATGTAAGGGCCGCCGCTACAACCGCGAGACGCTCGAGATCAAGTACCGCGGCAAGTCGATTGCCGAGGTGCTCGACCTCACCGTTGACCAGGCGCTCGAGCTCGTCGAGAACTTCCCGCCGATTGCCCTTCGCCTCCGCACGCTGAAGCAGGTTGGCCTCGGGTACATCAAGCTGGGGCAGTCGGCCACCACCCTGTCCGGCGGAGAGGCGCAGCGCGTGAAGCTGTCGCGTGAACTTGCGCGCCGCGGCACTGGCAAGACGCTCTACATCCTCGACGAACCCACGACCGGTCTCCACTTCGAGGATGTGCGCCGGTTGCTCGAGGTACTAGAAAAGCTCGTCGATCAGGGCAACACAATCGTGGTCATCGAGCACAACATCGATGTCATCAAGACGGCCGACTGGGTCATTGACCTCGGTCCCGAGGGAGGTGCGGGCGGTGGCAAGGTGGTCGCGGCTGGCCGCCCTGCGGATGTCGCGCGGGAGGCGAAGTCCGCGACCGGGCAGTTCCTCGCCGCGGCGCTGGGGGCGAACAGGCCCAGCCTGACCGCCTAGCCTGCGGCATCTTCCTGACGCCTGTGGCCCGCAGGCCACGCAGTCTCGGCCGATGGCGTGGTTCGTTTGACACGATCCTCACTCGCCTCAAGCTCTGACCGATCGCGCCGATTGGTCTAACTGGCTGTTTATCAATGTGTTACCGCGAACGGCCTGTGAGGCAACCGAAGTGGCAGGCAGCTTGCTAAGTAAGGTCGCGGTCGAATTGATGTTCTCGCCGCAACGCACCCTTCGTCGCACGGTCAACTGCGCTGGCATCGGTGTCCATTCGGGCCGGAAGGTCAAGATTTCCCTCGTCCCGGCGCCCGCGGACTCCGGCATCCGGTTCCGGCGAATGGACCTTGGCGGCGTCGAAATCCCCGCTGTTGTGTCCGAGCTTGGCAACCGCCAGCAGCTCCAGACCGGCCTGGGCAGCGGCGAGGCGACCGTCGAGACGGTCGAGCACCTGCTTGCGGCGCTTCGCGCGATGGGCGTGGACAATGCCTGCGTCGAGTTGAACCACCGCGAAGTGCCCATCATGGACGGCAGCTCCGCCCCGTGGGTCTATCTGATTCAGGACGCTGGTGTGAAGACGCTCAGCGCGACACGCAAGGCGATTCGCGTCGATCGTCCCATGCAGCTCGCGCACGGTGACAAGCGCATCGCGCTCTATCCGTACCAGGGTTTCAAGGTCAGTTACACGATCAGCTTCGATCATCCGCTCCTCCGGCACCAGCACAAGTCGATGGACCTCGACGAGCAGGTGTTCATCGACGAAATCGCGCCGGCGCGGACATTCGGATTCCTCAAGGAAGTCGAGTTCCTCCGCCAGCGCGGGCAGGCCATGGGCGGGTCGTTCGACAATTCCATCGTTCTTGGTGAGACGGGCGTGTTGAATCCGCTGCGCTTCGAGGACGAGTTCGTTCGCCACAAGATTCTTGACGCCATCGGCGACATGGCCCTGCTGGGCCATCCGATTCAGGGTCACCTGGTCGTGCACCGCGGTGGTCACGCGCTCCATACCGCCTTCGCGCGCGAAGTGCTGGCCCAGCGCGACGCCTGGCAGTTCGTTGACGCATCGACGCCGGAATTCGTGGGCGTGGACGCGGCGGCGGTCGCTGTTCGACACGCCTCGTAGGCCGGGGCTTCAGCCCCCGGCAATCACCCGAGTTTTTTCTGCGCCGGCGTCATCCGGCGCTCGAGCCGCCTTCGCACGAACGTCGCACGCACTTCGGCGTACGTAATGGCCGAGGTCACGACCGCGTCCGCTCCTGATACCAAGTCTCGAATCTCGGCAGAGCCAGCTCCGTCGATGTAGACCTTCACGAGATCGCTTGTGTCGAGGTAGAGCGTCACCCGCGATCCTCGATCACCATCTGTGACGCGGTCTTGCCCTTGCCTCGGGACCTAATTGGGCGAGCCATTCCCGCTGGCTTGCCGCCGCTCCAACTCGCGCGGCCTTCGGCGACCATCTTGTGCAGCCAGTCCAGCGAGCGATTGGGCTCAGCGGGCACGATGACGGCGATGACTCGGCCCCGGTCGGTGATCGTCAGCCGTTCACCGGCCTGCACGCGCTTCAGGCTGTGGCTCAGATGTGCCTTGAGTTCGCGGACACCCAGGGCTGCTCATGTTGACTCCTTGAATGTAGTCTCAAGAGCAGCACAATGTAGTCACATCATCTGCCTACTTGATGTCCACTTGCAGCCGGTCGTCCCTTGTCATCGCCGCGAGATCGGCGGGCCACAGGACCAGGGGTTGCGAGATCGCCCGCTCCACGGGCGAGTCTCGATAACTCTCCAGGACAGACTGCAGAAAGGCGCGCGCGCCCTCGTCGTTTCCGCGATCGCGTTCGAATAGCGCGAGGACGACGTTGATCGCGGGATGCGAACGGCGTTCGGGGGACAAGCTGTTGAGGTACTGCACGGCTTCAGTCCGGCGGTTGCCGAGGCGGAACGATTCGAGCAGCAACGCGTCCGCGAAGCCGGACGGAGCGAGATCGATGAGTTTGCGCGCGAGGCGCTCCGCGCGCGCCAGGCTCCGCAACGACTGCGCGCGCAGGACCTGATCGGCGAGGCCGAGATCGTAGGCGCCGCTCGCCGAATCGATTTCACCGGCCAGCAAAGACCGTCCCCAGAAACGCCAGCGCGGCGGCGCGGTCGCGATCGCATCTACCATAGCCGAGGCCGGTGCGATGTCGGGCCTGGCGCCCAGCCACGGCGGCTGACGCAGCATTGCGGCCCGCGCAGTCGCATCACTTTGATGCGTGGCCGCGAAGTACCACGGCAGGACGATGAACGGGGAAGCCTGACGCACGGTCGAGAGCACGGCCTCCGGCACCGCACGGGTCCGGCCATCGATTTCGCGCTTTGCAAACCGGGGCAGGCCGTTCGCAAAGGACGCGTCAGCCTCAGGCCACGCGGCCGACAGCCGGTAGTGGAAGACCGGCGTCGGATGCTGGAGCAACGGCGCGACGTTCGCCAACACAGAAACTACGAGCACCGTGTTTCGCAACCCGGCGCCCGCGGTCTCCAGTACGAGCGCCGCGCTCACTGCCAGCAAGGGAACCGCAGGCACCAGTAATCGTGGCCCCCAGCCATCGTCGCCGTGCCATGCCCACCAGCCGGATGCAAGTGCGAGAAGCGCGAACAACACGCCGATCGACGAGAGGCGGACGAGGCTACTGAGAGAAGCGCGTTGTCTGACGAGTACCGGCACGCGTCCGGCTGCGAACAAGAGCGCTGGGAAGTAGAACCACAGACCCTTGTTCACGCCGGTGAGCAGACGCCAGGCGCCATCGAGCCGCGAGTGCGAGAAGCTCTCGCCGGCGTAACCCATGAGCGGGCTTCCGAAGCGCGCAATCTCGGAGTTGAGCCAGATGGCGCCGCACACGCTGAACGCGACGAGAGCCACACCCAGCTTTCCGACCCGGCCCCTGCCGACCATGAACGGCAGCCACGCGATTGGCGCAACCACCAGCAACGAAGACTTGGTGAGTAGCGCAACGCCTGCGGCCAGGCCGGCAATCGCGGAAGCGCGCATCGCCCTGGCGCCCGTGGCATTTGCGGCGCGGACGCTCGCCCAAAGCGTGACGATCAGGCTCGCGGCCTGCAGCGACTCCGACGCGTCGAGTGCCGAATAGACGCCAAGCGGGCCTGCGAGGGTCGACAGCAGAATCGCCGTCCGCTCCGTCCGGATCGACCCGCCAAGTTCGCGGATCGTGAGCGCGGCGAACATCGCGGCAAGCATCACGAAGACGAACGGCGCGACAAGAAAGACCGGCTGGGACGTCGCGGGACCGAAGCGGGATTCGACGACGGGCGCGAGCATCGCCGCCGGCACTTGAGCGAAGCTCATGGCGAGGCCGAAACGAGAGACGCTGTCGCCTTCGGGACGGGGGACTGTGAGATCGCGGCCCCGGGCCTGGCCGATCTCACCGGTCTCGGCCATCGCAACGGCGGTCCAGATCATCTGGCGGCCGTCCGCGGTCGATCCCGCAAAGCGGTCGTCGGTCGTGGCGAGGAGAATCGCCCCGACAAGCAGGAACAGCCGGAAATGGTCGCGGAGGATCAGTCGCTTTCCTTGTCTTCTTCCCGTGAGGCCTTCCTGATGAGTGCGGCCAGCTGATCGTTTTCGTACCTGTTGAAGCTCATGAACAGGCTCTCTTTCAGGTACGAGCGCAACTCGTCTTCGGTGAGTTGCTTGACGATATGCGCGATTTCACGCTCGACGTCCTCGAATCCGTACTCGAGCTCGCTGCGGCGCCGGAGCTCGCGGGAGACGGCTTCGACCACGGCGAGTACGTCGTCGTCGAGCGGGATGGGAGTGCCAGCGGTCGTCGTGACGGTGCGCATGCTAGCCTCCAAAGCTGGCGAGGGCCGACGCCTCGTCGGCATGGACCTCGAGAAAATTGTGCGCGCCCGTCATCGCCAGCATCGTCTCCACGCGCTTCTGCACGCCTGAGAGCTTGAGCGCGCCGCCCGCGGCGCCCGCCTGACGATAGAGATCCATCAGGCAGCCGATCGTCGCGCTATCCACGTAGCTCACCGGACTCAGGTCCACGACGATGCGTTTCTCGCCGGCGGAGATCAGGTCGGCCGCGACAGTCGCGAAGTCCGCGAGGATGGGGTAGGTGAGGCGCTGCTCCTGGACGCGCAACACAGCGACATTGCCCACGTGCGAAGTCACGACGTTCATTCGGATCCTCCCGGCGGTGACGAATTCCCCGCCGGCCCCTGAGACTGGAGACGACGGAGCTGGCGGGCGAGTTCGAGTCGCCCGCGGTTGATTCTGGATTTCACGGTGCCCTCGGGCAGCCGCAATTTGTCGGCAATCTCCTGGTACGAGAACTCCTGGAGGTCACGGAGGACGACGGCCTCACGGAGGGCCGGAGGAAGCTCGGCCAGCGCTTCCCGGATGCGCTTCTTGAGGTCGAGGTGCTCGAGCTCGCCGTACGGGCTCCGCTCGCGCGAGACCGGCATGAGCGTGGACGGGTCCACCTCGCGCGCCATCGTTTCGCGTTCCTTGCGGACGCTGCGGTAGTGATCGATACAGAGGTTGCGGCTGATACTGATCAGCCAGGTCTGGAAATTGGCGCGACGGTCGAAGGTGTGAAGCGCCTTGAAGATCTTCAGGAAGATGTCCTGCGCCAGATCTTCCGCTTCGTCGTGCCTCCCGACGAACTTGTAGGCCAGGTTGAACACCTTGCGCCAGTGCGTCCGGACGATCTGTTCCCAGGCGACCTGATCGCCGGCCAGACAACGCTCGATCAGTGCGTCGGTCGCGGTCGGCGGGGCTGCCTGGAAATCATTCGACATGCGGGCGGTTCAGAAGCGCTCGAATCATAACAGGTAGAATGAGCGGTCCGATGGCCGGGTTTTGGTCTGACCAGCGAGGTCTTCTGTGTGATGACGTGCCTCTTGCCGAGATTGCGGCCGAGGTCGGCACGCCGGTGCATGTGTACTCGGCCCCGCTCATCAGGGAACGTTTCCGCGCCCTCGACAGCGCTTTTGCCGGGCGATCGCACCGGTTGCACTACGCCATAAAGGCCAACTCAACCACGGCGGTCGTACGGGAGCTGAGGAGTCTCGGCGCGAGAGCGGACGCCAACTCCGGTGGCGAGATCGAGGTCGCGCTTCGCGCAGGCTTCACGCCGGATCAGATCGTGTTTACGGGCGTGGGCAAGACACGTGGAGAACTCGAGCGGGCGGTGGACCTCGGCCTTGCGGCGATCAACGCAGAGTCGCCCGGCGAGGTCGATCGCATCGCGGCAATCGCCCACGCCAAGGGAACGGTCGCCAACGTTGCCGTGCGCGTGAATCCGGACGTAGTCGCCGGCGCCCATCCCCACATCTCGACCGGGACCGCATCGACGAAGTTCGGCATGTCGATTCCTGACGCAGCAGCCATGCTGCGTGACATGGCGCGGCGGCCCGTCCTTCGTATTGCCGGGCTGCACGTACACATCGGCTCGCAAATCACTGATGCCGGGCCATTTGCAGCCGCAGTTCAAGCGATTGCGGATCTCGCGCGTGTGGTGGGCACCGAGGGCATCCGGATGCGCCACTTGGATATCGGCGGCGGTCTCGGCGTCGCCTATCAGCCCGGGGAGAAGGTGCTGGACGTCGAGGCATACGCGGCCGCCGTGATCGGCGCAGTCGGCGACACGGATCTCGAGCTCGTCCTCGAACCTGGCCGCTGGATCGTCGGGCCGGCTGGAGCGCTCTTGACGCAGGTCGTGGATCTGAAGACACGAGCCCGGGGGTCGTTTCCAGGCGACACAGAGGAAATGACCCCCGGGCTCTTTGTCATCGTCGATGCGGGAATGACGGAACTCATCCGGCCGGCGTTCTACGGCGCGTACCACGGTATCGAGCCGGTCGCGCCGCGGGCCGGTGCTCCAATTCGTGCCGATGTCGTGGGGCCGATCTGCGAAACCAGCGATACCCTCGGCCGCGATCGCGAACTGCCGCCCGTCGAGGTTGGCGATCTCATGGTCGTCAGGGACACTGGCGCGTACGGCGCGGTAATGGCGTCGAACTACAATCGGCGGCCGGCGGCGGCCGAGGTGATGGTTGACGGCGGCACCTGGCGCGTCGTGCGCCGGCGACAGACGATCGACGACATGCTGCAGTGGGACGAGTGATGCTGATTGCGTTCGAAGGCCTCGATCAGAGCGGGAAGGAAACGCAGGCGAGGACGCTGGGAGCGCGGCTCGAGCGCGACGGCCGCGTCGTGCGGTCCGCGTCCTTCCCCGACTACGAGACGCCGATCGGCCGCGAGATCCGTCGGGCCCTCGACGGAGAGCGGGATTTCGCACCGGATGTGATGCAGCTTCTGTACGTCGCGAATCGACTCGAATGGCGGCCACAGGTGGAGAAGTGGCTGACGGCAGGGGACTTCGTCATCTGCGACCGCTACCGGGCCTCTTCGGTCGCCTACGGTGAGGCGCAGGGACTCGATGTCGCCTGGCTCGAGGAGATTCAGCGCGGACTTCCGGTGCCGGGAATCACCGTACTCCTCGACATTGCCCCTGAGACGGCCGTGCGGCGAAAATCCGCCGGCCGGGACAAGTTCGAACGGGATCTCGCGTTGCTCGCCCGCGTTCGCGAGAGCTACAGACGGCAGGCCGCGCGTTCCGGGTGGGTCCTCATCGACGCCGAATCCTCTAAGGACGAGGTGGCGCGAGCGGTCGAGACAGCCGTGCTGTCACGGCTCTCGCAACCGTAAGCGCCCGCACATCCGCGGCGCCAGCGTCGCGCAGCACCCGCGCGCACGCATCCAACGTCGCGCCGGTCGTCATCACGTCGTCAATCAGTACCAGTCGTGCGCCACTGATCGTGTTGGGACGTCCGAACCAAACTCGCACGTGCGAACGGAGGCCCGTGCCGAAGTGACCGGTCAGGTGGCGCCGCCGTTGCCGGGCGGGAAGGCTCGCTTGCGGCGGGCCGTGCCTGGACCGCCGCAGGACTCGCCAGATCGGCAACTTCAGTTGCCTTGCGAGATCGTCGGCCTGATTGAATCCACGCGTGAATGAACGTAGTGGATGAAGAGGTACGGGTACCACCGCGTCGGTATCGGTGAGGACATCGCTACCCGCAACGAGTAGCAAACTACCCAGCGGTTCTGCCAGCAGCCGGCGTCCCTCGAACTTGAAGGCGTGGATCACTTCGCGGAGCGATCCCTCGAATCGGCCCGCGCTCCGCGCGAACGAGTAGGCCGGAGGTGTCAGGCTACAACGCTCGCAGTTGTCCGCGCCGGCTGACGCGATCGCGAGTTCGTCGCCGCAGATCCTGCATCTGGGCTCGGCGACCTGGTTGGTTTCGATGCTATGCCAGCAGGAGTCGCAAATTGCTCGGCGCAGCGGGGTAGGGAGTACCTGCCGGCATGCGACGCATGCCGGCTCGAACATCACGCGAACGAACTCATTCGCGGCGTGTATGACACGAGGCACGGTCTGCGGACTTGCAAACCGCGATCCCGGATCGGTCAGGCCACGGGAATCTTCTCGGCGTCCCCCCAGAGCTTTTCGAGTCCGTAGAACTCCCGCGTCGCGGGCATGAAGATGTGGAAGATGAAGTCGAAATAGTCGATGAGTATCCAGTCGCCGCGCTCGTAGCCCTCGACGAGCGCGGGTCTCGCGCCGGTGCGGGCGATGGCTTCCTGCACGCCGTCGGCGATGGCCTGAACCTGCCGCCGATTCGTGCCGGTGCAGATGACGAAGAAGTCCGTGAACGCCGATGCCTTCGTCAGGTCGAGCACGACCGTCTCCTCCGCCTTCTTGTCGAGCGCGGCGGCGATGCCCGCGGTGAGTTCGGCGGAGAGTCCAGTCTTTGCGGATGAGCCAGTCTTCGAGGCGCGCTTTCGGGGGCGTTTCGGCGTGGATTTCATTCAGCGTCCTTAGTCGTCCAATCAGTCAATCAGTCAATCAGCCATCGGTCAATCGGTCAATCTTTGTACAGTCCATGCTTCTCAATATGTGCCGCGACTTCCCGCGGCACCATGCCTTCAATACTCTCACCGCCGGCGATGCGCTCACGAATCAACGTCGAGGAAACAGACGCCGTTGGTGCATCCACGAGGAAAATCGCGGGCCTCGCTGGTGGCGGTCCTGGTGCGTCGAGCATTCGTTCTGCGAGCTCGGGCAGGATCGACCGCAAGCCGCTCACAGGCTGGCCGGGTCTCGAGACCGCGACGAAATGGCACCGGTCCAGGATGCCGGGGAAGCCCTTCCATGTGCGGATGTCGCGGAACGCGTCCGCGCCCGTGATGAAGAAGATCTCACGCGTATCCAACCCGCGCCCAGAAAGCCTGTCCAGGGTGGCCTCAGTGTACGAAGGCGACAGCTCGCCCGGGTCGGTCATCTCCACGTCAGAGACCTGGAAGTCCTCGCAGGTCTGCGCGGCAAGCGCCGCCATCGCAAAGCGGTGCGGCGCTGACGCGCGCGGAGCACGGCGGTGCGGCGGAATGCGGGCGGGCATCAGCCACACGGTTGTCAGGCCGAGCGCCCGCCGCGCCGCCTCCGCAACATCGAGATGTCCCTGGTGAATCGGATCGAACGTGCCGCCGAGCAGTCCGAGTCGCGTCATGCGGGCGTCGGGAGCGCCTCTGCGGCCACGGCTTTCCACATGGCTTCGAGCAGCACCGGCATGCCTTCGCCAGTGACCGCGGAAACCGGAAACAGGGGTACACGGAGCTTTTTCAGGTGCTTCGCCAGCCGCTTCAGCCGATCGGGATCGTCCATCGCATCAATCTTGTTTGCCGCGGCGATCCTCGGCTTGCTGGCCAGGACGACCGCCGTATCGTCGCCTCCGCCGGCGAAGAGCTCGAGCTCCCGGGAAATCACGTCGAAATCATGCACCGGATCGCGTCCGGACGCCGAGGACACGTCGATGACATGGACGAGCACCTTCGTGCGTTCCAGGTGGGCGAGGAACTTCGTGCCCAGCCCGTGGCCGAGATGCGCGCCTTCGATGAGCCCGGGCACGTCTGCGACGACAAAACTCCGGTCCTCGCTCAAGCTGACGACGCCGAGGTTCGGGCTAAGCGTGGTGAAAGGGTAGTCAGCGATCTTCGGCCGGGCCTCGGAGATGCGGGAGATCAGCGTGCTCTTGCCGGCGTTGGGATAGCCGACGAGACCGACATCCGCGAGCAGCTTCAGGCGCAGCCTGAGCGTGCGCTGCTCGCCGGGAAAGCCAGGTTCCGTACGGCGCGGCGCTCGATTGGTGGCGGTGCGGAACGCCGCATTGCCGCGGCCGCCGTCGCCGCCGCGCGCCACGAGCACGCGGTCGCCGACAGCCCGCAAATCCGCGAGCGCAATCAGTTCTTCGCCGTGCTTGTCGTAGACGACAGTGCCGGGCGGCACTTCGAGCTCCATGTCCGCGCCGCGATACCCGGTGCAGTCGGAGCCCATGCCGTGCTGGCCCCGCTCCGCCTTGAACTCGGGATGGAAACGGTAGTGAACGAGCGTGTTCTGATGGGCGCTGGCAACGAGATAGATCGAGCCGCCGTTCCCGCCGTCCCCGCCGTTGGGGCCGCCGCGAGGAACCCGCATCTCGCGGCGGAAACTCATACAGCCGTTTCCGCCGTTGCCTGCGATGACCTGGATGTCGACTTCGTCGACGAACATGGGAGATATGACCCCGGGAGTCCTCGGATCGACTAGGAGAAAAGACTCCCGGGGTCTTTTCTACTTCTTGTCGAGCGGCTGGATGCTGATCATGCGGCCGTGCCCGCCGTGATCCGAGAACTTCACGCGCCCCGGCACCTTCGCGAAGAGCGTGTCATCTTTGCCGCGGCCGACGTTCAGGCCGGGCTTGAAACGGCGGCCGCGTTGCCGAACGAGAATCGATCCGCCCGGCACGAGATTGCCGTCGTGGCGCTTGACGCCAAGGCGCTGCGAATTGCTGTCGCGCCCGTTGCGTGAACTGCCTTGCCCCTTTTTAGTTGCCATTGGAGATTCCTAGACGTTGATCTTCGAGACGCGCACGCGCGTCTCCATCGTGCGGTGGCCCTGGGTCCGCTTGTACCCTTTACGGCGCTTCATCTTGAACACGACGATCTTCTTGGCCTTGCCCTGCGATTCGATGACGCCCGTTACCGACGCGCCCGCCACATATGGCTTGCCGGCCGTGAACGATCCGTCGGCGTTTTCGACGAGCAGGACCTTATCGAACGTGTATTCGGCGCCCGGCTCGGCGTCGACCCGATCGACCACAACAACTACGCCCGGCTGGACTTTCTCTTGCCGGCCGCCGGCTTCAACAATGGCGAACATCTCGAGGGACTCCCAGAAATAGCGGCTCCGTGCCCCACGGTCAGCCCGTGGGGAGGGCCAGAACACATAAGGCTAGCACAGGTGGCTACTTGATGAGGATCCTCGTGCCCTTGATCTTCTGGGTCGAGAGCGTATTCAGGAACCCCGGCAGCAGCTTGTCCATCAGCTCAAAATACGCCGAAAGGGCCGGAGTATTGAGGTTCTCGTTGTAGAGCGCCTCTTCGTGGAACGACTCAGAGTGGAGCACGACGCCGGTCCGGCCGTCGATGAAGACGAACTTCGGGGTCAGCGAGTAGCCCTTCTGATTGGCGAACTCCCGGCTTTCCTCCACCTGCACGCGGCCCATCTGGTCGGTGTACTGCTTGGGCTTGGAAATCACGCCGCTTCGCGCGATGTCCGTGAAGAGCACCGATCCGGTCACGATGAGCGGCCCCTGGTATTCCTGGCCGATCTTCTTCCAGTACTCCACGTCCGAGAGAATCGGCTCGTACTCCAGGAGATCCTTTTCGGTCTTGATTCTCGGTTCGTCCTGCGCGGTGTCGCCTGCCACCGGACTCGTGCGTCGCTTGTCGACTTCCTGCACGAGTTGGAGTGCATCCGCATCGATGACCCGCATTCCAGACTTGGTTCGGAGCTGGCTGCGCAGGAGGCGCGATGTCTCGGAAGCGGCGTCGAGGTTCTTCGTGCCGCCGCCGAGGAATCCGGCCACAAGCACGCGCTGAAATGGGCTCACATCGAGCTTCGCCTGAATCGGCGTCTCGACGGCGACTTCGGTGAAGCTGACGCAGCCGGCCGTAGCCAGTCCGATGACCAGGCTACTTGCCGCGACGACGGTTTTGGCGGTCATAGATTTCCCTGAACAGATCGTAGTTGGTCTTGAAGAACGTGTTGCCTGGATCGAGCTCGAGGGCTTTTTCGTACGCCTTGCGCGCGTCATCGAACCGGCCAAGCTGTTCGTACCCAATCCCCAGGTTGTTCCAGGCGGCCGCGTAGGAGGGATCGGTCTTGGTGGCGCGTTCCCACCGATCGGTGGCTTCCTTCCAGAGACCCTTCTTCGCGACGGAAATGCCGAACTCCACCTGGGCCTTGGCGTCGGAGCGCTGATCGGCCAGAACCGGCACCGCGAATGCGGCGACAAGTGCCGCCGCCAGCCAGAATCTGGTGCTTCTCATAAAGGTGTACCTGACGACCCAACTATACTGCCGATCCCCGCCGGGGGTACCCCCGGCCCAGATTGGAGGAACTGCAATTCGGCTGCCGCCGAGCATTGGAGTTTTTCCAATCTCTCTCGCGAATCCTGGCAAATTCATGGCCTTTCCAGGTGGCACATCGGGTGCAACGTGTCACCGCTCTGTGACGACGATGGCCGACGGCGAAATTGTCAGAGAGTGGATTGCGCTCTCGCTGTTCGGCGCGGGCTTCCGCACCGACGCGGCGCGTCTCGTCAGGGAACTCGGCACAGATGGCACTCGACCGCCGCTGCACGACGTCGCGTCGCGTCTCTATCCGGATCCAGGGGAGCGCCGCCGTGAGGTCGATCGCGCCCACGAGGCGGCGGAGCGCGCTCTCCGGGAATCGCGCGTGCGCGGCGATCGTGCGCTCACCCTGGCCGATCCTGACTACCCGCCGCAACTCAGGGAAATCGTGGATCCTCCGCCCGTGCTGTGGGTGAGCGGGGATGCCGCGATCTTGTCGAAACCCGCGATCGGCGTCGTGGGATCCAGAGACGCTGTCCCCGCCTCGCTTGCCGTGGCGCGTAGACTGGGATGTGAGTTGAGCGAGGCCGGACTCGTCGTGGTCAGCGGCCTCGCCCGCGGTGTCGATGGCGCAGCGCACGCAGGCGCGCTGGCTGGCACCGGAAAGACCGTCGCGGTAATGGGGTCCGGGCTCGACGTGGTGTACCCTGCGCAGCACAAGCACTTGGCTGCGCAGGTGAGCCAGACAGGCGCCGTTGTCAGTGAGCTTCCTCCGTGGGTCAAACCAGTGGGGAGGCACTTTCCGCTGAGGAACAGGATCATCAGCGGACTCTCGCGAGCCATCCTCGTCGTCGAAGCTTCAGAGCACAGCGGTTCGCTGATCACCGCGAGACTGGCATCGGAGCAGGGCCGTGACGTTCTGGCGGTACCGGGCGGTGTGCTTTCCGGGCGTCACCGCGGATCCAATGCACTCATAAAGGATGGCGCTCGACTGGTCGAGACTGTGAACGACGTACTCGCGGAGATCGGCTGGACGCAGGTGGCTACGGCGAACGGAGCCTCTAACCTCTTGCCAATCAACATCCTGGAGTCCAGGATGGCGGCGGGGGAGCACTACACCGTCGAGCAGCTGGCGGATCGAATCGGCCGGTCCGCGGCCGAGACGATGGTGGAGCTTAGTCACCTCGAGTTGGCCGGCCGTGTGGTACGAATGACGGGCGGACAGTTCGTCTTGATCGCATCCGACGCGCGGCGCCAGCGAACGAGCCGCGCGAGTGAGCCGCCGGAGCGGAGTGGGGCGTAGGGGCCCCACGAGCGAACGGCGATAGGGGGTCCGGCGGGACGAAGTCCCCCGGACTGAAAGAGAGTAATGGCGAAGGCACTGGTGATCGTCGAGTCGCCGGCGAAGGCGAAGACGATTAACAAATATCTGGGACGCGACTACAAGGTCATCGCATCGATGGGCCACGTCCGCGACCTGCCGAAGAGCAAGCTGGGCGTCGATGTGGACAACGGATTCGAGCCGGTCTACGAGGTGCTCGCAACCCGCGTCAAGGTCATCAAGGAGCTGAAGGAAGCGGCCAAGATCGCTGAGATCATCTACGTCGCGACCGACCCCGATCGCGAGGGCGAGGCGATCGGCTGGCATCTGGCCGAGGAACTGGCCGGCAAGGCGCGGAAGAAAGTAAAGCGCCTGATGTTTAACGAGATCACGAAGTCGGCGATCAAAGAAGCGATCCTGCACCCGGGCGAGATCGACATGAAGATGGTCGATGCGCAGCAGGCGCGGCGCGTGCTGGATCGGCTCGTCGGCTACAAGATCAGCCCGATTCTCTGGGACAAGGTTCGCCGCGGATTGAGCGCCGGCCGCGTGCAGTCGGTCGCGTTGAAGCTCATCTGCGATCGCGAGCGCGAGATCGAAGCGTTCATCCCTGAGGAGTACTGGCACATCACGGCGCGTCTAGCGGCGGCGCTGCCGCCGGAGTTCGACGCCCGCCTGGTCAGGCACGGCGACGCGGCCGCCAAGGTCCGGAACGAAGACGAAGCGAAGAAAGTCCTTTCCGACCTCGAGCGCGCGACGTGGACGGTCTCGTCCGTCACGACCAAGGAACGGAAGAAGAACCCGCTACCTCCGTTCATCACGAGCAAGTTGCAGCAGGCCTCCCGCTTCCCCGTCAAGAAGACGATGATGGTGGCGCAACAGTTGTATGAAGGCATCGAGCTGCCTGGCGAGGACGCGCCGGTCGGCCTCATTACCTACATGCGAACCGACTCCGTACGAGTCGCCGACCAAGCCCTCGAGGAAGTGCGCACGCACATCGGCGAACAGTACGGCGCGACCTACGTGCCCGAGCACGCGAATCGATACAAGCTGAAGGCGTCGGCGCAGGACGCGCACGAAGCGATTCGCCCGACGTCGATGAAGTACGACCCGGAGTCCGTGCGCGCGTTCCTGACGCAGGATCAGTACTACCTGTATCGCCTCATCTGGAATCGTTTTCTCGCGTCGCAGATGATGCCGGCGTTGTTCGACGACACGACCGTCGATGTGACCGCCGCGGACTACCTGTTCCGCGCCAAGGGCTCGGTGCCGAAGTTCGCGGGCTGGCTGGCCGCGTACGGCCAGGGCGGAAACGCCGAGGCCGAGGAAAACGAGCGGACGGAGCAGTCCGCGAAGAAAACACCCGAGCAGACGGCTGCCGAAGCAGAAGAGGGCGCGCAGGACGATGTGCTTCCGGTGCTGAAGGAAGGCGAGACGCTGACCTTGAGCGAGCTCAAGCCGGAGCAGAAGTTCACGCAGCCGCCCGCCCGCTTCAACGAGGGTTCGCTCGTGAAGGCGCTCGAAGAGAACGGCATCGGTCGTCCGAGCACCTATGCCTCGATCATCTCGGTGCTCCAGGCGCGTGACTACGTCGTCAAGAGCGACGGGAAATTCCGGCCGACGATTCTGGGACGACGCCTGGTCGACAAGCTGCTGCATCCGGTCTTCGACGACATCCTCGACGTGGAATACACGGCGCGGATGGAGGACCAGCTCGACGAGATCGAGAAGGGCAAGGCCGACTACAAGGAAACGCTCGAGGCCTTCTACAAGACCTTCAAGAAGGATCTGAAGCGCGCGGCGAAGGAGATGCCCAACTTCAAGGAAGGGCAGCCGACAGGACAGACGTGCGACAAGTGCGGCCAGGGCGAGATGGTCGAGAAGGCCGGCAAGTTCGGCATCTTCCTCGCGTGCAACCGCTACCCGGACTGCGACAACACGAAGGAACTCGAGCCGCAGGAAGCTGCGACGGACGAGCTCGACGAGACGTGCGAGAACTGCGGCAAGCCGATGGTGGTCAAACGCGGCCGCTTCGGGATGTTCCTGGCCTGCACCGGATACCCGGAGTGCAAGACGACCCGGAAAATCATCTCGACCAAGCAGGGCGTCAGCGCCGCGAAGCCGGATCAGATTCTCGAGGAGAAGTGCCCGAACTGCGGAAAGAACCTGGTCATCAAGCAAGGCCGGTTCGGCGAGTTCACCGCCTGCACCGGATATCCCGAATGCCGCTACGTGAAGCTCGAGTCCACGGGAGTGGTCTGCCCGAAGGACGGTGGCGACGTCGTGGTGCGCAAGTCACGACGCGGCAAGGTGTTCTACGGCTGCGCGAACTATCCGAAGTGCGACTTCACGCTCTGGAACAAGCCCATCCTCGAGCCGTGTCCCAAGTGCAAGCGGCCGTTCCTCACCGAGAAGATCACCAAGCGCCGCGGCCGCGAACTCATCTGCAGCAACGAGGAGTGCGGCTTCTCGATGCAGACGGAGATGCCGGAGGCTGTCGCAACGACCTAGGAGGCCGGGGCGTCAGACCCGGCGCTTTACCTTCGCTTCTCCGCCACGACGAGGAATCCCCGTGGCCTGGCCCAGGTCTCTTCGTGCGGGTTGTCGAAGCCGGCGGCCTTGAGCTCCTGGATCACGGTTTCCGGCATGATGCCGTGGTCGTCGCCGTTTCCGCGTTGACCGGGCGGCGCGGACTTCTTCGACGTCGGCAGGAAGTCGGCGACCGCGATGCGCCCGCCAGGTTTCAGTCCATCCAACAGACTTTGGTTCATCCGCGGCGGGTCACCGAAGTGGTGGTAAACGTGCCGCATGAAGATGGCGTCGCAGCAGCCATCGGGCAGGTTGGTCCGGTTGGCGTCTCCAAGGACGACGGTGATGTTCCTGGCGTCCGCCTTGCCGACTGCCGCGTTGATTTCCGTGATGCGGTCCTTGTTGATGTCGGTCGCGAAGACGCGACCGGTAGGCCCCACGATCGGCGACAGGAGCAGGCTGAGCGCTCCGCCGGCGGTGCCGACGTCCGCGACGACCGAGCCGGAACGGATCTCCAGCAGTTCAACCAGGCGGGCGATGTCCGCGGCGTCCTGTTTGGCCTCGGCCTCTGCGCTCTGAGCCAGCGGGCCACTGGACCAACCGATGGTGAGACAGGCGATGACGAAGGCAAGGGCGTGCAATCTCTTCATAGAGTCTCCGGAGACAAGACGCCGCCGAGTCGTGGCCGGTTAGCAGTCGAGCGTTAAGATGAGCGCACTGGCAATGGGCACGGTCCACATTATCGGTGGCGGTCTGGCGGGTAGTGAGGCTGCCTGGCAGGCCGCGTCCATGGGAGTCCGCGTCGTGCTGCACGAGATGCGGCCAGTGACCCCCACTGCGGTGCACAAGACCGATCGCCTCGCCGAGCTGGTCTGCAGCAATTCGTTCCGTGGCGACAAACTGGATAACGCGGTCGGTCTCCTGAAAGAAGAAATGCGCCGGCTCGGTTCGCTCGTCATGCGCGAGGCGGATCGGGCGCGCGTGCCCGCCGGGGCCGCGCTCGCTGTCGATCGCCATGCGTTTGCCGACGGCGTCACGGCCGCCATCACGTCACATCCGCTCATCACTCTCGACCGCGGCGAACTGACGTCGATTCCCGCGGCCGTGGCCGGTGACGTGTGGATCATTGCGACGGGACCGTTGACGTCGGCACCGCTCTCCGCGGACATCGCGCGCTTCGTGGGGCGCGAGCACCTCGCCTTCTTCGACGCTATCAGCCCCATCGTCCTGGCCGAGACGATCGACATGAGCAAGGTATTCCGCCAGTCACGGTGGGACCGGAGCTTCAGAGCCCGGGCGTCGTTTCCACCCGATCCACCGGAAACGACGCCCGGGCTCATGTCAGGCGACTACCTCAACTGTCCTTTCACGAAGGACGAGTACGAGGCCTTCCACGCCGCCATCGTCGCCGCCGAGAAGGCCGAGGCGCACGACTTCGACAACACGAACTTCTTCGAAGGATGTCTGCCGATCGAGGTCATGGCGCATCGCGGCGTGAACACGCTGCGGTTCGGTCCGATGAAGGGCTCAGGCCTCACCGATCCCCGAACCGGACGATGGCCGTACGCGGTGGTGCAGCTGAGACAGGACACACTGGCGGGCGATCACTGGAGTCTCGTCGGGTTCCAGACGCAGATGAAGTGGGGCGAGCAGGCACGTGTCCTGCGCACGATCCCGGGCCTGGAGCATGCCGAGTTCGTGCGGTTCGGCATGATTCACCGCAACACGTACATCAACGGTCCGACGGTTCTCAGGGATACCTGGCAGACCCGCACACGCAACGATCTGTTTTTTGCCGGGCAGGTGTCCGGTGTCGAGGGATACGTGGAGTCCGCCGCTTCCGGCCTGATCGCGGGCCGTAATGCGGCACGGCTTGCGGTGGGACTCGAGCCGGTAGCGCCGCCGCGAACAACGGCCATTGGCGCCCTTGCGCACTACGTCTCCCATGCTGATCCCTCGCACTACCAGCCGACGAACATCACGTTCGGGATCATTCCGCCGCTCGAGGCGCCGCCAAAGAGCCGCGCCGTGCGCGCCGAGGCCACGAGTGCCCGGGCGCTCGCGGATCTGGCGGCGTGGGACGGCGACGCGGTCCCCGCATGAGCCGGACGTCCGCACCCGGTCTGAAGGATCTCTCACGCCAGTTCCTGGCATTCCTCAAGTTCAACCGCAACGTGTCGCCGCACACGCTTCGCGCGTACGAGACGGACGTGACGCAGTTTCTCGCGCATCTCTCCGGCCGGCACGAGCGTCCCGGCAGCGCGCTGGCTCTCTCGCACTTCGACACGGACGGCGTTCGAGGCTATCTCGGCGAGCTGCACGATCGCGGTAACAGCCGGGCATCCAGCGCCCGGCGGCTGGCCGCGGTGCGGGCATTCGCCAAGTACCTCGTGCGAGAGGAGTTGTTGCCCGACGATCCGACAGGGCTCGTCGGCGCGCCGCGCAAAGAGCGCACGCTGCCCAACCACCTCGGCAGGGCGGATGTGGAGCGGCTGCTCGAGGCGCCGGCCGCGGACACGATTGCCGGCCGCCGGGACCTGGCGATTCTCGAACTCTTCTATGCTTCGGGCCTGCGACTGAGCGAGCTCGTCGGCATGGATCTGGAGGATCTCAACCTGAGCGGCCGTGTCGTCCGTGTGCGCGGCAAGGGCGGAAAGGAGCGGCTGGTGCCGTTCAATTCGAAGGCCGCCGAGGCCATGAAGCGAATGCTCTCGGATCGATCAAGCTCAAAGTTCGAAGTTCGAAGTTCGAAATCGGGCCGGTCGAATCGCACGCCGCTCTTCCTGAATCTCCGCGGCGCCCGGCTCACCACGCGCAGCGTGGATCGGATCGTGCGGCGATACGTTCGGGAGGCGGCGATTACCACCGGCATCAGTCCCCACGCGCTTCGGCATACGTTTGCGACGCACTTGTTGCAGAACGGCGCCGACCTTCGAGCGATTCAAGAGCTCCTCGGACATGCACGCCTGAGCACGACCCAGCGCTACACGCATCTGGATGTCGGCCGACTGCAGGAGGTCTACAAACAGGCGCACCCGCGAGCGAAGCGCCAGGGCTAGCCGGTTCGGATTCGGCTACCATCGCGTGATGAATCTCCGTCTGCGAATCGCGTTCGCCTTCCTGGTTCTGATCCTTGCTGACGGTCCGCTTCAGTCGAGCGGACTGGAACAAATCTCCCGTCCCACCGGCGTCATCGTCGTGAAGCCCGCCGAGGTGAAGTGGACCGACTATCCCAACCGGCCCGGTGTGAAGCTGGCTGTCATCGAGGGTGATCTCGGCAAGGCTGGGCCGTTCCTGATTCGCGTCAAGTTCCCCGCAGGCTACAAGCTGGCGCCGCACACGCATCCCAACGTCGAACACACCACGGTGCTCTCAGGCACGATGCGTCTCGGCTACGGGACGGATGCTGCGGGCGCCTCGGAGGCGTTCGGCGTGGGTACGGTCGTGATCACGCCCGCGAATACGCCGCATTTTTTCTCGACCGCGACGGAGACCATTGTTCAGACGCACGGCGTCGGTCCGTGGGGCTCGACGCCGGCGAAGTAAGCGACGCCAGCGACGCGAACGACGAGAACGACGCCGGGGGCGTGGCCGCGCGAGCGAGCCGTGCGAGCGAGCCGAGCGAACGGAGCGGGGAGAAAGGGGTCCCCGCGAGTGAGCTCGTAGGGGGGTGCGCGGGGGCGAAGCCCCCCGCATGAAAAAAGGCCGCCTGGGGGAGTGCCAGGCGGCCCGGACGAACGAGCGAAAAGCGCTGATTGCTAGCTGACGACGGGTTGTTCAGCGACCACCACCCGCCGGCTTCGAGGGATTTCGATGCCAAGGATCTTGATCTTGTAGTTCATGACGCGCGGGCTGATGCCGAGCAGCTCTGCCGCGTCCTTCTGAACCCAGTTCGACATCTTGAGCGCCTCGACGACCGCCTGCCGCTCGATCTCCTCGAGCGGAATGCCTGTCGGCGGAATGCGCACGACCGTCGCGCCGCCGCCGCTGGCCGACGACTGAGACGCCTGCTCGCCGATCTGGAGGTCGGACACGGTCACCTGGCCGTTGTCCGCCAGCAGCACCGCGCGCTCGATGACGTTCTCCAACTCGCGGATGTTACCCGGCCAGTTGTGCCGCATCAGCAGCTTCTGGGCTTCCGGATGGCAGCTCTCGACCTTCTTCTTGAGCTCGCTCGCGAAACGCTTCACGAAGAACTCGGCCAGCGCCGGGATGTCGTCCTTGCGGTCGCGGAGCGGCGGGGTCTCCACCGACACGACGTTCAGGCGGTAGAACAAGTCCTCACGGAACCGGCCTTCCTGCACCATCTGCGTCAGGTTGCGGTTGGTCGCCGCGATGATGCGGACGTCCACGCGCAGCGTGCGGGTGCCGCCGAGGCGTTCGAACTCATGCTCCTGCAGCACGCGCAGGATCTTGGCCTGCGTGCTCGGGCTCATGTCGCCGACTTCGTCCAGGAACAGCGTGCCGCCGTCCGCCTGCTCGAAGCGGCCGATGCGCTGCTTGTCCGCGCTCGTGAACGCGCCCTTCTCGTGGCCGAAGAGTTCGGTCTCGAGCAGGTTCTCCTGGAGCGCCGCGCAGTTGACCTTCACGAACGCGCGGTTCGCGCGGTTCGAGTTGTGATGAATCGCGCCGGCGATGAGCTCCTTGCCGGTGCCCGTTTCGCCGCGCACCAGCACGGTCGAGTTGCTGCGTGCGACCTTCTTCACGATCGCGAGCACGCTCTGCAGCGCGCCGCTGGCGCCGACGATCCGATCGAAGTCGTAGATGTCCTGCTGCTCGTGGCGCAGGTAATCCACCTGGTATTTGAGGTGACGCAGCTCGATCGCCTTCTCGATCTTGAGCTCCATCTCCTCGATCTCGAACGGCTTCTGCACGAAGTCGAAGGCGCCGATCTTCATCGCCTCGACCGCCGTGTGGATGGATCCGAACGCCGTCATCAGGATGACGGCCGCGCTCGGCTGGATGGACCGCGTCGTGCGAAGCACGTCCATGCCGTCGGCCCCGCCCATGCGGAGGTCCGTCAGGACCACGTCGAACTGGCTGTCCTGGAGCCGTTCGATCGCCACGGTGCCGTTCGGCGCCTCTTCGACATCGTGCCCGGCGTTGTTCAGCGCCCGGACGAGGCCCTTGCGCAGCGAATCATGATCATCAACAACAAGAATGCGACCCATGTGATCTATCTCCCCAGACTTCTCTCAGACGGAACGACCGGAAGCGTCACGCGGAACGTGGCACCGCGACCGGGTGCGGACACCGCATCGATATGACCGTCGTGCGCGTCGACGACTTTGCGCACGATGGCCAGCCCCAATCCGGTGCCCTGCGGCTTGGTGCTGAAAAATGGACTGAAAATCCTTTCGAGGTCGTCGGCGGAGATGCCGGGACCGGAGTCGCGGACCTCGACGACGACCTGTGGCGGCTGCGGATCGAGCGCGCCCACCGGTTCTTCTTCGCCGGGGACTAGCCACACGTGGATGTCCACGTGGCCCTCTCCGCCGAGCGCTTCGAAGGCGTTGGCGAGGAGGTTCGAAAAGAGCTGCCGCAGCTGGTGCGAATCGGCCAGAAGTTCCGGCACGTCCGGCTCGATGACCGTGTCAATCGATACCGCGCCGCGCCGCATCTTGCCCTCGGCCAGCGTGATCGAATCCTTCATGACTTCGTCGAGCGCCGCGCGTTCCACCTGCAGCTGAATCGGCCGCACGAACTCCAGCACTTCGACGACGATGGCGTTCGCCATCTTCGCTTCTTTGATGATGTCGTTCAGCGTCTCGAGCGCTTCCTCGCGGTCGGTCATCTGGCGTTTGAGGACGCCGGCCATGACCTCGATGCTCGCGAGCGGATTCTTGACTTCGTGCGCGATCGCCGCAGCCATCTCGCCGAGCGCGGCGAGCCGGTCTTTGAGGCGCTCGCGCTCTTCCATCTGCTCGACCTTGGTCAGGTCCTTGAAGAACAGCGTCGCCCCGACCATCCGGCCGTTGTCGTCGTGAATGTGGGAGAGCGTGTAGCCCATCGCGCGTCCGGTCTTGCGGAGACGCATTTCGGCGCGGTTGGGAAGGTCGTTGCCATCGAAGGCCTGTGCGAGGACGCGGTGCACCTCGGGCACGTCGATGAGGACGTCCGAGAAAGGCCGGCCGATGAAGTCCACGCCATTGGGGAGCGCGAGCACCCGGTAGGCCATGTCGTTCATGGCGGCGATCCGGCCGTCCCGGGTAATGGCCAGGACGCCCGTTCGGAGGTTGAACACCAGATGCCGGAAGAAGCGGTCGCCCAAGAGCTCCTCCCCACGGGAAGCCTCAGCGGTCCGGTGACGGAGTGCGCCATTTCTGACCACCCGGTCCATCCGATCCGCCCGATCTGTGCTGACTGCCCCTGGCTGACGACCCATGTCCATGTCCCGCTCCTGCGGGTTCACATCTTCAAAGGCAAGCCTCATGCCCAAATTTGAAGCTGCGTGACCCACCAAATCCGTGCGTGGACTCTTATCGGCCTGTCGGAAAACCGGCGGGAGACTTACAAAAAGCGTCCAGACTTACAGAAGGGTAACTGAAAAGCTACTGGGGAGTGGGTATCTCTTGAAACTGGGGCGTCAAGAACACGTCAGGACCAGCCTTTCGCGGTCGCTTCGGCTTTCCAGCCGTCAGCGGTGGGGAACAGATTTGAGGCGAACTTACGGACTTGGGAACCATCGGACCCCTCCCCTCGGCCGGCGCCGTCGTAGGGGGCTAGGCCGGTCATGCTAGGGTACCCGCGCCGTGGCGAAGAAGAGGCTGAAGAAGAAGTCTAGAGACAGGCGAAAACGGAACATCCATACGACTGGGTTTCGTGACGGCAGCTCGATACGCAGAAAGACCGGTAGGAAGTCTGCTGCCAGCCGTCGCCCCATCTGCTTTCCGGGCGACGTCCCGCAGAGGAACAGGTTCACCGGCGAACATCCACGCAGTTCGGACGACGCACCGCCGCCGAACATCGGAGTCAAGAAACGCCACTAACCGCCACTGGACCAAGCGCCATGTCAGAGAACGACGACCGCAAACGGCTGCAAGAAGCCGAGCGACAGGAACGACTTCGAAGAGAGCAGGAAAGCCAGAAACGTCGGCACGACCTCGACAACAACAGGGCTAATCGTCCAGATGACGCGCCACCGAAGAACATCTGGGTGAAGAAGAAGCACGGAAGTTAGCGCCATCCCCACACGCTACCGCTGACAGCCAAAACGCCGCATGCGTCAGGTTCGCCTTCTCGCGACAGATAGCCCGATTGTCGCGAATGCGTTCCTTGACCGACTTAACGCGACCTTCAAAGAACGCTCGGCTCACAGCGGCATCGTCTCCCGGATGGTTGTGACGAAGGCGCTGCATCCATTCATCCCAGTCCGTCGCGTCTTCAGCCGCAAAGTCACGCGGCCACATCGCTGCGATACAGCACGTGCCAGCCAGAGCCAGCGCGAACGCAGCGCCCCACTGCGCGACTAGCCCATCGTGAGTCAGGCTACTTCTCGCCATAAGAAAGCTGCCGGTCTGCTCTGCGAGAAACACGACGACGACCAGCGCCAGTCCAGCCTTGGTATCAATCGTGTCTCCGAGACCGTACGCCGCTTCGTCATTCGCCAGAAGACGATCTAGATACGCCTGCTCCATTTGGTCGCTCATCGCTAGTCCTTCTGCGGTGTGTAATTCCAGAACCGTGTCTCAAGCTGTTTCGGTTCCGGGTTCGAGACAAACAACTGATAAGGCGCGTCACGTTACAGACAAGAGCTTGCCCAGCCAGCACGCCGACAGGCGCCGACCGGCTGATCCGTTCAATCTGTTGGATTGCTGGGGTAGTTTCAACAACTACCTATTCCCCAAGCTACTTTCTGGGGGTCTCTGAGGGGTCCTGGAGGGCTTCCCACTGGTTCATGAGGTCGCCGACCTCCCACATGAGGCTGTGGTGCTTCGACACAATCGTCTCCGCAGCTTCCCGATTGTCATAGAAGCCCGGGGCGGCCATCTGGGATTCGAGGTCTTTGACGGCCTGTTCCCGTTCGGTTATTCGCCCTTCCAGTTCGGCAATGCGCCGGTTTCGCTCGTCTTCTGACCGCTTCCGGCGCCGCTCGTCGGCGTCGGCCCTCTTCTTCTCTTCGTAATTCTGGGGGCTCTTGGCCGCCCTTGCGTGCGCCGCCTGGGGTCCCCCCGTTCCCGCGAGAGGAGGCGCTGGGGTAGCAGCCTTCCTCACTGGCGGAGGGGGAGGCGCCGCCGCGGAGGCTCGCTCCTTCCGGCTCCAGAGGTACTGCTCGTACGTTCCGGGGTAGACCTCGATGCCACCCTGGCCAACCGCCACGATCTTGGTGGCGAGCCGGTCGACGAAATACCGATCGTGCGAGACGAAGATGAGGGTTCCGCCGAAGTCCTCGAGCGCCTCGAGCAGGACATCCTTCGAATCGAGGTCCAGGTGGTTCGTAGGCTCGTCGAGCAGGAGCGTGTTGGCCGGCCGCAGCAGCATCCGCGCGACCGCGAGCCGCGTGCGCTCGCCACCCGAAAGAACTCCGCACTTCTTGTAGATGTCGTCGCCGGCGAACAGGAAGCCGCCCAGGATGTTCCGGATCATCGGCACCATCCCGACGGGCGAATCAGATTCCATCGCCTCGTACACCGTACGGACGGGATCGAGCCGGTTCGCCTCGTCCTGGGCGAAGTACTGCATGACGACCTGATGGCCCTCGCGGCGCGTGCCTGCGTCGGGCGCTTCGACGCCCGAGAGCAGGCGCATCAGCGTCGACTTGCCCGCGCCGTTGGGCGCCACGAGCGCGATCCGATCGCCGCGCTCGACGTGAAGGTGGATCTTGTTCAGGACGACCAGATCGCCGTACGCCTTGCGCACTCCGGCCAGTTCGAGCACGACGCGGCCGCTCTTCGGGCACGATGGGAACGTGAAGTGCACGCGCTTGCGTTCCGGCGGCACCTCAATCGGTACGATCTTCTCCATCATCTTGATGCGGCTCTGCACCTGCGCGGCCTTCGTGGCCTGGTAGCGGAACCGATCGATGAACGCCCGCATTCTCGCGATCTCATCGTCCTGATCGCCCTTCGCCTTGCGCAATTGATCGAGGCGGGTATCCCGCTCCACGAGAAACGCCGAGTACGTGCCGATGTAGTCGGTGATCGTCCGGAGCGAAATCTCAGAGATGCGCGTGACGACGGAATCAAGGAAGAAACGGTCGTGAGAGACGAGGATTACCGCGTGTGGATAGGACGTCAGGTACTCCTCGAGCCAGTTGCGCGCGTCGAGATCGAGATGGTTCGTGGGTTCGTCGAGCAGAAGCAGTGTCGGGCGGCCAAGCAGGAGCTTCGCGAGCGCGATGCGCATCTGCCAGCCGCCGGAGAAGGTTTCGGCGGGCTTGTCGAAATCGGCCTTGGAAAACCCGAGTCCTTCGAGCACCTGCGTGACGCGCAGATCGATGCTGTGGCCCTCCTCACGCTGAAAGAGCTCGGTCAAGTCGTGGTACTTCACGAGCAGAGACTCGTGCTCGCCGTCCGGCAAGGACGGGTCGGCGAGGTCATGCTCGATGCGATCGATCTCCGCGCGCGCCTCGAGCAACGCGCCGAAGGCGAGCGAGGCTTCGTCCTTGAGGGTGCGGCCGCTGTGCTCGAGGCCGTCCTGGGGAAGGTAGCCGACCGTCAGGCCGGCCGGCTTGATGACGTTGCCGGCGTCGGCCTCGTCGAGACCTGCCAGAATGCGGAGCAGGGTGGTCTTGCCCGCGCCGTTTGGCCCTGCCAGGCCCACCCGGTCGCCATCATCGACCTGCCAGGTGACGTTGTCGAGGAGGATACGGTCGCCGAATCGCTTTGTCAGGCCTGAAAGCTGGATCATCGTGAAAGCAGGTCCGAGGGGTCAGACCCCTGCAGTTCGGAGTCTGACCCCTATACTCCCGTACAGGCCGGTACTAATGCCAAGCCGTCTAAGAAAATGGCGCCATTGACGACCGCCCGGACGTCTCAGACCGATGAGGAGCTCGTCGCCCTAGCGACGGCTGGCGACCTCGACTGTTTCAACCAGCTGGTCTCCCGCTGGGAACGGCCGATCTACGCCCTCGCTTACCGGACCCTAGGGCGGGAAGAGGACGCCCGGGACGTGGTGCAGGAGGCCTTTCTGCGCGCCTTTCGAGGGCTGCGGGGCTTCCGTGGGCAGGCGAAGTTTTCGTCGTGGCTGTATCGCATCACGCTGAATCTCTGCCGCGACTGGGTGCGGCGGGAAAGACGGGCGCCCGTGGTCCAGTTGCCTGAAGGCACAGATCCGATAGAGGTGGCAGACGAGCGGGTCGCGCCGACCGAGTCGGTCGAGGACCTCGTCGGCCGGAAGCTGATGTCGGCCGCGGTGGCCAGGGCCATGGCGGAACTGCCCGAGGAACAGCGGGTGGCGATCCTGCTGAAGGAGTTCCACGGCTTGACGTTCCAGGAGATTGCGGACCAGCTCGATTGTCCGCTGAGTACGGTAAAAACTCGGCTCTACCAGGGGCTCTCCGTCCTCCGCCGGCGTCTGGAGCGGCGCCAGGCGGAGCAGGCGAGTCTCAGGAGAGCGCAGTGGGAAAGCTCGACGTAAGAAGACTTGCAGGTTGCAGGTTGTAGTTTGCAGGTTGAATGAGGATGCCAGCGATGTGTAACCAGCGCGAACAACTGATTGGCTATGTCTACGACGAGTGCAGTGCAGCCGAGCGGGCCGCCGTCCAGCAGCATCTCGACGCATGCGCAGAGTGCCGGACCGAGATCGCCGCGCTGAGATCGGTGCGCGATGATCTGCAAGCGTGGGACGTGCCGGATCACGAGTCGGTGTGGAAGCCGTTCATGCCGGCGCCCGCGCCGGCGTGGTGGCAGCAGGTGCCGCGCTGGGCGATGGCCGCCGCGGCCGGCGCCGTGATCGTGTCGGGCGCCGCCGGTGGCGCCGCTGCGATCGCGCTGATGCCGCCGGTGCAAGCCGCGCCGCTTGTCGCGACGAGCGCGCCGGCTGGTGCGACGCAGGTGGGACTCACCGCCAACGACCTTCGCGCGCTCGAGCAGCGCATCGAAGCGAAGATCCAGACGGAAGTGAGCGCGCTTAACGGCCGCGTGCAGCTCGCGTCGAGCCGGCCGTTGCCGGCTAGTCTTACGGCTGCGTTGCAGACGGAGTTCGACCGGCAGCTGACCGAACTGCGCACCATGAACGATACGCAGCGCGAAACGATCAACCGAATCTACGCGAACATGAAGAGCTATCAGATGACGTTCGATACCAGGCACGAACTGCTGAAGCGGTCCGTTGGCAATCTCGCGGCGGCCGTTGCCGAGCAGTCGCAGGGGCGATAAGTCATGAAGGTGTCACGCATTCACGTCCGAGTGATTGCCGGAGCCGTGCTCCTGGCCGTTGTTTCTCCCGCGTTGAGCGCGCAGCAGGCGCCGGTGTCGTCCCAGCCCGACCCGGTGCGAACCCAGGTGGAGGCGTTCGAGCGCAGTCTCCGCAACGCAATCGAGGCGGCAGCAGGTCAGTTGAGCGTGAAGGTGCGTCAGGCCTTTCCGGGAACTGATTTTGCGTTTCAATTCCAGGCGCAGCCAATAGTGACCAGCTGGGTCATGCCGGATGCCGGACCGACCTTCCACGTGCTCATCCCCGGCATCGACGGCCTGAGTCTGCAGATGTACGCGATGAACGCGCGGCGGTCGGGACAGCGTGTGACGCCGACCGGCATTGTGCCCGATGACCCCGCGACACCATCGGCACCAGCCCCGGCGCTTATCGTGAATCCAGACGCCGAGTACACGACGCTGGCGAGGCAGTCGTTGATTGACGCGTTGCTCGATCACGCCCTGGCATTGCCCGTCGCGCCAACGCAGTACCTGACGGTGATTGCCGGTGAGCTTCCGACCCAGCCGCTGTCGCCGTTTCAGCAGCGGTCGCGCATGTTGATTCTCCAGCTCAAGGGCGAGGATCTCACGGCCCTTCGCGAGAATCGCATCACTCGTGACGAAGCCAAGGCCCGGATCAAGGAATCCAAGTACCCGAACTGATCTACAATCCCGCCACCATGCGCCGGCGGTTAGCTTCGACCTTCATCAGCCTCTGGCTGATCGCCAGCGTCGGCTGCGGTCCGCAGCCCGACCTCTCCAAAGACCTCAAGCTGCTCCCGGGCATCACAGGCTACTTCGACGATGGCGTCAAGGCGGGATTGAACCGGATCCTGCCGTCAATCACGTTCCAGCTCAAGAATGAGGGGCAGCTGCCCATCACGAACGTGGATCTGGTGGCGGCCTACTGGGAAGTCGGCGCGGACGGGGAAATCGACTCCAAACAGATTCGCGGAATCAGCGGCGCGGCTCTCGAACCGGGCGCCACCAGTGAGACGATCACGGTGCGTTCGAGCGTCGGGTACACGCACGAGGGACCGCGCGCGGACATGTTCACCAACACCAGGTACAAGGGTTTCATCGTGAAAGTGTTCGCCAAGCGGTCGGGCAAGACGACGAAGCTTGGCGAGTTCCCAATTGAGGCGCGGTTGCTGCCGGCGGTCCAGAAAGACGGCAGCCGTCCGTGAGCGCGGGGACCCCATCGACACCCAACCCCGGTCCTGAAGGCGCCACACTCCATCGGCGCCTCGGCCCGTTCGACGGCGCGGCCATCGTCGTCTCGAACGTCATAGGCAGCGGCATCTTCTTTGTACCGATGCTCGTGGCGCTCGCGGTGTCTTCCGGGTGGGCGATGCTGGGTGTGTGGGCATTCGGCGGTCTCCTGGCGTTTGCAGGGGCGATGGCCTACGCGGAGTTGGCCACGCTGCGGCCGCATGCCGGCGGCGAGTACGTCTACCTCCGTGATGCGTTCGGGCCGCTCGCCGCGTTCATGACCGGCTGGACGTCGTTCGTCGCCGGATTCTCCGGCGCCATCGCTGCAACGTCAGTCGGCCTTGCAGCCTTCATAGGCCGGTTCGTGCCAGCCGCGGCGGATACGACACCTCTGCTCACCGTACCCCTGCCTCTCGTGCCGCTCGTCGTCTCGAAGCAGGCGATCATCGCGATTCTGGCTATCGTGCTGCTCTCCTTCGTGCACTTTCATTCGAACGGACGCGTGGTGCACAACCTGCTGGCGTCGGCGAAGGTATCGCTGCTTCTTGTATTCATCGCGATCGGTCTGGGCTGGGGCGCTGGCTCGTTCGCCAACATTGGGGTGACGCACGAGGTTGCCAGCCCGTTGACGGGATGGATGGGAGCGCTCGTGCCGGTGATGTTCGCCTACTCCGGCTGGAACGCGGCGGCCTATGTGGCCGAGGAGATCAAGAATCCCAGCCGCAACGTTCCCCTCGCCCTCGCGTTGGGAACCTTCGGCGTCGTCGTCATCTACCTCGCCCTGAACGTTCTCTATCTCTATGCGATGCCCATCAACGAGATCGGCGGTCTGCTGGGGAAGGGCACATTGACGGATGTGGTAGCCGAGAGGCTCTTCGGCAACGCTGCCGGCAACCTGCTGGCCGTGTTCACGGTCTTCAGCATGTCTGCGAGTATCAGCGCGATGGTGCTGGCGGGCCCGCGCGTTTACTTCGCAATGGCCCGCGACCACGTGTTCCTCGAATCGGCCGCGCGAGTGCATCCGACGCACCGGACGCCGATCCTGGCAATTACCGTGCAGGCGGTGTGGGCGAGCTTCCTGGTACTGTGCGGCAATCTCTCACAGCTGGTGAGTTACACGGGATTCGCCGTGGTGCTTTTCGCCGGCGTCGCCGTCATGGCGCTGTTCGTCCTGCGTCAGCGTGAGCCCGGCGCAGAGCGGCCTTACAAGGCGCTCGGCTATCCGTTTGCGCCGGGGTTCTTCATCATCGCGAGCGCCGGCGCGATCATCGCCGAGGCGATGCGGGTTCCTGAAACCACGGCTGCCGGACTGGCCGTCATCGCTGCGGGCGTGCCCGTCTACTTCGTCTTCGCCGCACGTAAAAAGGGCCGCTAGCGGAATCCGCCAGCGGCCCCCAACCTCGCCCGGGTCGGCGCTACTTCTTTTCCTTCAGATTGATCCGAACCGTCTGCTTCGTCCCGACCTTGACGTTGATTTCCTGCGTCTTGGTCACGAATCCCTCGGCCCGAATCTCGAGCGTGTGACGCCCGCCTTCGACCTCGAGGCCGTCGTTCAGGCCGTCGAATTCCTCGACCGTTCCGACGAGCGCGTTGTCGATGTAAACCTTGGCGGATCCCGGATTCGCCTTGATGCGCAGCGATCCGGTCGTCTTCACGACGCGTGGCTCTCGATCGCGCGCGGAGTAGCTCGAGTAAGAACCTGAACTCCAGAACGGATCCCAGTAGGAGTACGGGTCGTACCACATGCCGTACGGTCCCCAGTACCAACGGGTCGCGCCGTAGCTCCACGGGTTGTAGTACATGAAGCCTGTGTTCCAGCCCCAGCCGCTGTACCACGGGTAATAAAGGCCCCAGGGCCCGTAGAAGGGGAACGACACCAGCTCACCACCACCGCCGCCGCCCTGGCCGATTGGCCGGACCGCCGCGCTGCCGGTGATCGGCCGGCCGTCGCGCGAGCGTGCGTTGCTCGCGTTGCCGCCGAAACCCTGCGAGAGTTCCGAGCCGAAACGGCTCGATGACGAACTCGAGCTCGTGGCTTCGCCGCCGCCGGCGACGCCACCCGGCGCCGGAGCAGTGCGGACCGCCGCCGTGCCCGTGCGCGAGCTATTGCCCGACGCGACGCGGCTCGGCGTGCTTCGAAACTCACCGCCGAACATGCTGGAGCCGGAAGCACCCACCGGCCCGGACGAGCCGCTCGAGCTGCTCGACGATCCAGATGAGCCAGACGAACTCGAAGATCCGCCGCCGCCCGACGATGAGCCGGACGAAGTGGCGGTGCCGCTCGTGCCGCTCGTCCGCGGGACGGCCTGTCCCGCGACAGATGGAACCGCGATACCGACGGCAACGAGGAAAGTGAGTGTTCGCATCGACCTGGTCATGGCGTGCTCCCCCGGGGTTGGGACCCTAAACCTGACTGTCTTTGCTGCAAGTCTACGGCCACCCACCCGCCCGTGCAAATAGCCTTTTTCTGGGCGCAACTTCATGGGGCACGGGCGATCTGTCCTGTCCCCCTGCCCTCCTTGGCGGACGGCTTCTTTTTGTCCGGGGCTTCGCCCCGCGGACCCCCGACACGCTCGCCAGTGGGGGCCATGACCCCTCGCCGCTAGCCTGGCTCGCTCGCACGGCTCGCTCGCTATACGATGCAATTGATGCAGTCTGCACACGCCACCACGGTGCTCGGAGTGCGGCACCGGGACAAGGTGGTGTTCGCGAGCGACGGTCAGGTCACCCTCGGTCAGACGATCGTCAAGCACCAGGCACGGAAGGTCCGCCGCATCCATCACGACAAGGTGCTGGCGGGATTTGCCGGCTCGGCGGCCGATGGCTTCGCCCTTTTCAGCCGCTTCGAAAGCAAGCTCGACGAGCACCGGGGAAATCTGGAACGTGCGGCGGTGGAATTGGCGCGTGACTGGCGTACCGATCGCGCGCTGCGCCGGCTCGAGGCAATGATGCTCGTGGCCGATACGCGCGTCATGTACCTGTTGTCGGGCACTGGCGACCTCATCGAGCCGGATGACGGCGTCATGGGGATCGGATCGGGCGGGCCGTTTGCCATGGCCGCGGCGCGGGCGCTCGTCCGGCACAGTGAACTCGACGCGCGTTCTATCGTCGAACATTCCATGGCCATCGCCGCCGGCATCTGCATCTACACCAACAGCAGAATCGTCCTGGAAGAACTCTGAAAATGGATGCACTGACGCCGCGCGAAATTGTCGGCGAGCTGGACAAGTACGTCGTCGGACAGTCGAAAGCCAAGCGCGCGGTGGCGATTGCGCTGAGGAACCGGTACCGGCGGCAACGGCTCGCGCCCGACATGGCGGAAGAAGTCGCGCCGAAGAACATCCTGATGATCGGGCCGACGGGCGTCGGCAAGACTGAAATTGCGCGCCGGCTTGCGCGGCTCGCGCAGTCACCCTTCCTGAAGATCGAAGCGTCCAAGTTCACCGAAGTCGGCTACGTCGGGCGCGACGTCGAGTCGATGGTCCGCGACCTGGTTGAGATCGCGATCAAGATGGTCCGCGAGGAGCGGCAGGACGAGGTGAAGGACAAGGCCCGTGTCGCAGCAGAGGAGCGGCTCCTTGATCTGCTGCTGCCGCCGGGTGCGCCGTCGCCGCTTGGCGATCAGTCCGCCGACGCGAACATGATGCGCGATCATCAACAGACGACGCGCGAACGGCTGCGCGAACAGCTGCGGACGGGCAAGCTCGACACGCGCGTGGTGGAGATTGAGGTGCGCGAACGGCACGCGCCGTCGTTCGAGCTGATTCAGGGCTCGTCGGTCGAGGAGATCGGCGTGAACCTCCGCGACATGATTCCGGGAATGTTCCAGGGCCGGAGCCGCAGCCGCAAACTGCCCGTGCCCGAGGCGTTCGAGCATCTGACGCAGGAAGAAGCGCAGAAACTGATCGACATGGACGCCGTGTCGCGGCAGGCGCTTCAGCGCGTGGAGAATGCCGGAATCATCTTCCTTGATGAGATCGACAAGATTGCCGGGCGCGAGGGCGCACAGGGACCGGACGTGAGCCGCGAGGGCGTGCAGCGCGACATCCTGCCGATCGTCGAAGGTACGACCGTGAACACCAAGTACGGCATGGTGAAGACGGACCACATCCTGTTCATCGCGGCGGGCGCGTTTCACGTGGCGAGGCCGTCCGACCTCATTCCTGAATTGCAGGGCCGCTTTCCGATTCGCGTCGAGCTCGAGGCGCTAGGCCGCGATGAGTTCGTCCGGATCCTCACCGAGCCACGCAACGCCCTGATCAAGCAGTACATCGCGCTCATGGAGACCGAGGGTGTGCACCTGGACTTCGCGCCTGGCGCCATCCAGCGCATCGCCGAGCTCGCCACATTCGTCAACGAGCGCACCGAGAACATCGGCGCGCGCCGGCTGCATACCGTGCTGGAGCGTCTGCTCGACGAAGTCTCGTTTCACGCCCCCGATCTCGACGGCCAGACGATTACAATCGACGCGCCATACGTGGACCGAATGCTGGCCGACATCGCGAAGAGCGACGACCTGTCGCGCTACATCCTGTGAAGCTCCTGATTCATCCGAGGGGCTTCGCCCCTGCGGGCACCCTGACGGCGTCGCTCGCGGAGACTCCGAAAGCCCCGCTCCGCTCCGCCGACTCGCTCGCTGCCGCTCGCTCGTTTCGAGGAGTCGTGCTCGGGTCTGTCTTCCTCGTCGCCGCGTGCGGCAAGATCGGGGATCCCAGGGCCCCGCTGCGGCCGGTGCCGGTTGCCGTGACCAGTATGTCGATCGAACGGACGTCTGCTGGCGTGACGGTTGCCTTCACCGTGCCGGCGGCCGACACCGAACGCCTGACGCCTCCAAGAGTTGACGCGATCGAAATGTACGCGGTGACGCAGCCGGCGGCGGCGCCCGCGCCGCGCATCGCAGAACTTGCGGTGCCCTCGTACCGAATCGCGCGCCTCGACGTCCGCCGCAGTGAGGATCCCGCAAAGGGGGCGAGCGACACGCGTCCCACACCTGGAGCCGAGGCCACGCTCCTGGACAAACCCGACACACCTGCGAGCGCGTCGCCAATGGTGCGGTACTACGCCGTGGCGGGCATGACCGGAAACCGGCGCGGCGCCCCGTCGCCGGTGGTGGCGCTGCCGCTCTCGCCGTTCAAGACTCCGCCAACGAGCCCGGTCGCCGACTACACCGAACAGACGCTGACCCTCAAATGGACGCCGTCGTCGCCGGACGACAAGTTCTTTGTCGACGAGGTGGATCCGGCCGGCGCCAAGGCCCGCCGCGTCACGCCCGCACCGCTCGCCGTGGCGGAGTTCACGACCCCCGTCGAAATCGGACGCGAACGTTGCTTTGCGGTGCGCGCAGTCGAGGCCGGAGCGGGCGTGATTTCCATCGGTCCGGCGTCGCGGACCACGTGCGTGACGCCGGTGGATCGATTTGCGCCCGCGGCGCCAACCGGCCCGAACGCATTTCCGGGAGACAGCGGGGTCGATGTGCTGTGGACGGCATCGACGTCGCCCGACGTCGCGGGCTACATCGTCTTGCGCGGCGACGGTCCGGATGGCACACTGCGGCCGCTCATGACAGAGCCCATCGCGGCGACGCAGTACCGGGATCAGTCAGTCAAGGCGGGCGCGACGTACTCGTATCAAATCGTCGCCGTCGACAAGGCCGTACCGCCGAACCGAAGCGAGCCCTCGACTCGCGCCGTCGTTACCGCCCGCCTGTTGTGGAGGCTGGGTCTTTGGTGAGGCCCGGTCTTGTTAGGAGGCCGGGTCTTTAGACCCGGCACACTTCGCGAAAGGCATCACACCGAATGTTGCGTCTATTTCGAATCCAGCACGCAGGAGTTCCGCGGTACGTCGCCGAGCGCGCAGGGCAGTGGCGGTTGATCGAAGGCGACCCGTTCGGCAAGTTCAAGGAGACGGCCGAAATCGACAAGGACGGCGTCAAGCTGCTGGCACCCGTCTCGCCATCCAAAATCGTCTGCGTCGGCCTCAATTACAGGGACCACGCGCTCGAACAGAACAAACCGCTTCCGCCGGAACCGCTCCTTTTCATCAAGCCGAGCACGAGCGTGATTGGACCGGGTGATCTGATCCAGGCGCCGGCGTGGGCCGGGCGCATCGATCACGAGGCCGAGCTTGGGGTGGTGATAGGCCGGACGGCGAAAGGCGTGAAGGCCGGCAAAGCGAGCGAGTACATCGCCGGCCTTACCGCCGTGAACGACGTCACCGCGCGGGATTTACAGAACAAGGACGGCCAGTACACGCGCTGCAAGGGTTTCGATACGTTCGGCCCCATTGGACCCTGCATTGCCGTCGGGCTCGAAGGTCGCGATCTGCAGGTACAGGCATTCGTCAACGGGCATGTGCGGCAGAACTCGCGAACACGCGAGCTCATCTTCACGATTCCCGAGTTGGTCGAGTACATCTCGAGCGTCATGACGCTGCTGCCTGGCGATATCATTTCCACCGGCACGCCGTCGGGCATCGGGCCAATCAGGCCGGGTGACAACGTGACGGTGCACGTCGAGGGCGTTGGCGCGCTCAGCAACCCGGTTGTTGGTACGTAGGCCGGGCCTTCAGGCCCGGCAAGAGGAATCGCTATGAAATTCTTTGTTGATTCAGGAAATCTCGCAGACATCAAGCGCCTTGTGCCGCTGGGCATCGTTGACGGCGTCACGACCAATCCGTCGCTTCTGGCCAAGGAGCCGCGCGATCCGCGCGAGATCATCAAGGAGATCTGCCAGGTCGTGCAGGGGCCGGTGAGCTACGAAGTGGTGGCCACCGATGCGGCCGGCATGATTGCCGAAGGACGTCAGCTCGCCTCGATCGACAAGCACGTCGTCGTCAAGGTGCCGTTCACCCGCGATGGTGTCGAGGCGACGCGCACGCTTGCCGCCGAGGGCCACGCCGTCAACGTCACGCTCGTCTTCTCGCCGACCCAGGCGCTGATTGCCGCCAAGGTCGGTGCGGCGTACGTGAGCCCGTTCGTCGGACGGCTCGACGACATCGCGACGGACGGCATGGAGCTCATCCGGCAGATCGTCGAAATCTACCGTCACTACACCTTCCGCACGCAGGTGCTTGTCGCAAGCGTGCGCGGCCCGATGCACATCGTCGAGGCCGCGCGGATGGGCGCCGACGTCTGCACGTGTCCGGCGTCGGTGTTCGAGGCGTGTTTCAAGCATCCGCTGACCGACATCGGCCTCGAGAGATTCCTGGCGGACTGGAAGAAGGCGCAGGAAGCCAGAGGCGGCGTGCAAGGGGCCCCGCCGATCAGCGACGTCGCCAAGGTCTGATGACACCCGCCGAACGGCTCGCCGAACTCGAGCGTCTTGCCGAGCAGGGCGGCGGCGAGGAACGCCTCAAGCGCCAGCATCAGGCCGGCAAGCTCACGGCACGCGAGCGCGTCGATCTCCTCTTTGATTCCGGAACGTTCGAGGAGCTCGACAAACTCGTCACGCACCGCTGCCGTGACTTCGGGATGGAGGATGAGATCGTCCCGGGCGACGGCGTCGTGGCGGGCCACGGCCGTGTGGATGGCCGTCCCGTCTACGCGTTCGCGCAGGACTTCACGGTGTTTGGCGGGTCGCTCTCGGAAACGAACGCCGCGAAAATCGTGAAGGTGATGGATCTCGCGATGCGCATGGGTGCGCCCATCGTGGGGCTCAACGACTCCGGAGGCGCACGCATCCAGGAAGGCGTGCTGTCGCTCGGCGGCTACGCGGACATCTTCCTCAGGAACACGCTCGCCTCGGGCGTTGTGCCGCAGATTTCCGCGATCATGGGGCCGTGCGCCGGCGGCGCCGTCTATTCACCGGCGATCACCGACTTCAACATCATGGTCGAGGGCACGAGCTACATGTTCGTGACCGGGCCGGAGGTCATCAAGACGGTCACGCACGAGGATGTGACCAAGGAAGAGCTCGGCGGCGCCGTCACGCACAATGCGAAGAGCGGCGTGGCGCACTTCGCGGTGGTCGACGATCGCGAGTGCATCCAGACGATTCGCGAGCTGCTCGGCTATCTCCCGTCGAACAACCTCGACGATCCGCCGCGCCGGACGACCACCGATCCGGTGGATCGGGAAGACGGCGCGCTCGACACGCTCGTGCCCGCGCAGCCGAATCAGCCGTACGACATGCACAACCTGATTCAAGCCGTGGTCGACGATGGCGGGTTCCTGGAAGTGCACCGGATGTACGCGCAGAACATCATCGTCGGCTTCGCGCGGCTGGGCGGCCGGCCGGTCGGCGTTGTCGCGAATCAGCCGTCGGTGCTGGCGGGATGCCTCGACATCGACGCGTCGGTGAAGGCGGCGAGGTTCGTGCGCTTCTGCGACGCGTTCAACATCCCGCTCATCACGTTCGAGGATGTGCCGGGCTTCCTGCCCGGTGTGCAACAGGAGCACGGTGGCATCATCCGCGCCGGCGCGAAGCTGCTGTATGCCTTCGCGGAAGCGACCGTGCCGAAGATCACTGTCATCACACGCAAGGCCTACGGCGGCGCGTATTGCGTCATGTCGAGCAAGCACATCCGCACCGACTTCAACTACGCGTATCCGACGGCGGAAATCGCGGTGATGGGGCCCGAGGGCGCCGTCAACATCCTGTACCGGCGTGAGCTGCAGTCGGCGGACGACCCGGCAGCGCTTCGTTCGAAGCTGGTCGGTGACTTCCGGGAGAAGCTCGCCAATCCGTTCATTGCGGCGTCCCGCGGGTTCGTCGACGAAATCATCCAGCCGCGCATGACGCGCACGAAGCTCATCGCGGCGCTCGCCAGCTGCGACAACAAGCGGGACCGCAACCCGCCGAAGAAGCACGGCAACATCCCGCTATGAGACAAGTAGCGAGCGAGCGGCAGCGAGCGCGCCGCAGGAGCGGAGCGGGGCTATGGGGTCCCCGCGAGCGACGGCGCGAGGGGGTCCGCGGGACGCACGTCCCCCGGTAAGAACAGGATGAAAGTCCTTATTGCCAATCGCGGCGAGATCGCCGTTCGCATCATTCGCGCCTGCCGGGAGCTTGGATTCACTACCGTCGCCGTCTATTCGGAGTGCGATCGGCAGGCACTGCACGTTCGATCGGCCGACGAGGCGTACTTCATCGGCCCGAGCCCGGCGAGCGAGAGCTATCTGCGTATCGACAAGATTATTGATGTCGCAAAGAAGTCCGGCGCGACGCTCGTACATCCTGGCTACGGCTTTCTCGCCGAGAACGAGGACTTTGCAGCGGCGTGCGTCGATGCGGGGCTGACGTTCGTCGGGCCCACGCCGCGGGCGATCGAGCTGATGGGCAGCAAGACGGCCGCCCGGCAAGCCGCGATCGCCGCAGGTGTTTCCGTCGTGCCGGGCACCGAAGCGCCGTTTGCCGAAACGGCAACCGACGCCGAAATCACAGCCGCCGCTGAACGCGTCGGCTATCCGCTCGTCGTGAAAGCCGTTGCGGGCGGTGGGGGCAAGGGCATGCGCACGGTCGCCTCGGCGGCCGACCTGCTCGCAGCGGTGCGCACCGCGAAGTCCGAGGCCGGCTCTGCGTTCGGCGATACCGCCGTCTACTTCGAGCGCCGGATCATGAAGCCGCGCCACATCGAGATTCAGCTGCTGGCGGACCAGCACGGTACCGTGCTGCCGTTCGTCGAGCGCGAGTGCTCGATCCAGCGGCGCCACCAGAAAGTCGTCGAGGAGTCGCCGTCGGTCGCGCTCACGCAGGAAACGCGCCGCCGGATGGCTGAGTGCGCCGCACGCGTGGCGAGGTCGGTCGGCTACACGAACGCCGGCACGATCGAGTTCCTCCTCGACGAGGACGGACAGTTCTATTTCCTGGAGATGAACACGCGGCTGCAGGTCGAACATCCCGTGACGGAGCTCGTGACGGGCATCGATCTCGTGCAGTGGCAGCTGAGAATCGCGCTGGGAGAGCGGCTGACCATCCCGGCCGATCGCGCGCTCACGCCGGTCGCGCACGCGATCGAGTGCCGCATCTATGCGGAGGATCCCGATGCCGGCTTCATGCCCGCACCCGGACTCGTGCGCGCGCTGTCCGTCCCGGGCGGGCCCGGCATCCGCGACGATCGCGGCGTCGCGCCCGGATTCGAAATCCCTGTCTTCTATGACTCGATGATTTCCAAGCTCGTCGTGTGGGCCGACACGCGCGCGGACGCCATCGCACGCCTGCGCCGTGTGCTCGCGGAATACCGCGTCGTCGGTGTCAAGACGACGGTGCCGTTCTTTCAGTGGCTGGTGGAGCAGCCGGAATTCGCGGAAGCCCGTTTCGACACGACGTACCTCGATCGCATCCTGGCGGCGAGGAAAGGGCAGCCGTTCGTCGAGCCGCAGGAATCAGATGAAGAGGATGCGGTCGTCGCCGCGGCCATCTCCGCCTGGTTCCACACACATCGCGCTATCGCCGCCGCGGGATCGGACGCCGCCAGCGCGTGGCGCCAGTCTGCAAGACGGGACGGACTGCGCGGATGACATTTGAAATTGAAGTCAACGGCACCATGCGGACGGCGTCGATCGAGACGATCGGCACGCCTGGCGCGTCCGGCGGACGGTTCCGCATCCGCGTCGACGGCGTCGTCCACGAGTTGGACGCCACCGTCACTGATCTTGGCTTGTCCCTTGTCTATGCGGATACCGGCCGTGGCGCGGACGTCGCCGTCACCGAGCGCGCGCCCGGCGAACTGCTTCTGCAGTTTCCACGGGTCATGCTGACGGCGCTTGTCGACGCCCGGCGGTTCCGGCGCGGCGGCGCCGGTCCCGCGGCGGCCGCCGGCGAAGTGCGAGTCCTGGCGCCGATGCCCGGCCGCGTCCTTCGCGTCCTGGTGAAGCCTGGTGACGAGGTCGGCGCGCGCCAGGGTCTCGTGGTGATCGAGGCCATGAAGATGGAAAACGAAATCGGCGCCCCCAAGGCGGGCCGGATCAAGGAAGTCGCCGTCACCGACGGCCAGTCCGTGGAGAGCGGCCGCCTGCTCGTCGTCGTCGAGTAGTCCCCTGAGTGAAGGCTGAGGGAACGCTGAGTGCCTGTCCCGAAAAACCCGCGCCGATCGCAAGGTAAGCTGGAGGCGTGATCGAGCAGACGGAGGTCCCGGGTGCAGACCCCGCACCGCCCGAGCGACCGAAAGGCGCCCGGCGCGGGGCCGCGCGCCGCTGGACGAAGCGTCTCGCCATCGTCATTTCCGCCGCACTCGCATCGTTTTTCATCACAATCTTCAGCGTCGACATCGGCAACATCACGATCGCCGGCAAGTCGATCCGGACGCTGGCTGAAAGCCAGGGTTCGAAGTTCCTGAAGCGGCCGCTGCACATCGGGCGAATCAGTGCGCTCCTCACGCCGGGAAAGTTCGTGGTCGAGGACCTGAGGATCGAGGGCCCGACGCCGAGCGACCGGCCGTTCTTCGCAGCAAAGAAGATCACGGTCGAGTTTCCATGGTGGACTCTCGTGCGGCTGCCCCGCGAGCTGTACGTCGATCTGCACATCTACGGATGGCGGATGACCGTTGAGAACTGGGCGGAGGGAGGCGCGCGCCTGCCGAATCTCAAGAGGCAGAGCAGTGGCGGTCCGCAGAGTTTCAAGACCCAGAGCATGGCGGTGTACGCGCACGACGGCGAGTTCGTCTACGAGGACCACGTCAGCAATTGGGGCGTTGTCTGCCCGAACCTGAACTTTGCGCTCGTGCGCGCGGCCAACCTCAACACCATCCTCGGCAGCGCGCAGTTCACGAAAGGCACGACGCGCATAGGCCGCTTCCTGCCCATGAGCACGGACTTCACCACGCGCTTCCAGCTGCAGGGCGCGAAGGTGCTGCTGAAACACATCGATCTCGTCACGGACGGCGCGCGGTCGCACGTCAATGGCTACGTCAACTTCGCCAACTGGCCCGAGCAGGAATACGGCATCACGTCGGAAGTCGATTTCTCCCGCATGCGGGAGATCTTCTTTGCCAACGAGACGTGGCGGGTTGGCGGCACCGGGACGTTCCAGGGCATCTTCAAGTTCTGGAAGACGGGACGTGAACTGGCGGGGCAGTTCACGAGCGAGGAGGCGGCGCTCAATTTCACCAAGGGCGAGTGGCGCTTCCCGCATCTTCACGGCGACCTGCGCTGGACCGCCAAGGAATTCATCGTGCCGCATGCCGAGTCCGAGTTTCTCGGCGGATCGATGCGGCTCACCTACGGCTTCCCGATGGGCGTGCCCAATGGGATGACGACGTTCGTCGCGGACTATCAGGACGTCGATCTCTATAGGTTCACGCGGCAGTACAGCTTCACCGCGCTCGAGCCGCAGGGCCGCATGCGCGGCCGCGTGGCCATGACTTGGCGTGGCAAGTTCAGTGAAGGGATGCAGGGCTCGGGCAACACGACGATCCAACCCCTCGCAGGTGAAGCCGTGGCGGCCGCCACGCTTCCAGCTCAGCCGCCGGAGTTCGAGCACGAGCCCAGAGCAGGCTTCGTGAAGTTCAAGCCGTTCGGCTTCTTTCCGATCTCCGCCGATCTGAAGTACAGGTTCACGCCGGGGTCTCTCGACTTCGAGCCGAGCTGGGTCGCCACGCCGAAGACGTACGTGAGCTTCAGCGGCCACGCCCGCGGCGGTCCCGTGAACGTGCCGTTCCATGTGACGAGTCACGACTGGCAGAACAGCGATCGGCTCTTCACCGCCATCATGACCAATTTCGGATCGCAGGTCGGTGCGATTCCGGTCGGCGGCCGCGGAGTCTTCGACGGCTCGCTGACGAAGTTCTTCAACGCGCCACGAATCGAGGGCCGGTTCTCCGGCGACCAGATGCACGCGTGGGACGTCGATTGGGGGACGGCGTCCGGTGACGTCGTGATTGAGAACAATTACCTGGACCTGAAGAACGGCGTGATCACGTATCCAGGTGGCGGACGCGTAGTGACGTCGGGAAGATACGCGCTCGGCTACCCCCGCGCCGATGGCGGCGAGGAGATCAACGCGGACATCGACGTGCAGAACATGCCACTCGAGCCGCTCAAGAAGGCATTCGAGCTCGTGGACTGGCCCGTGACTGGCACGGTCGCGTCGGCATCGATGCATCTCACCGGAAAATACGAACAACCCGGCAATCCCGCACGGCCTGGCACGATGCGCCTCGTGGATGGCACGGCCTGGGAGGAGCCCTTCGACGCCGTGACGAGCGCGCTCGTGTTCGAAGGCAACGGTGGCCTGCGCCTGCGCGGCATGCGGATGGAGAAATCGGGGGGTCTCATCACCGGTGACGCGTGGGTGAGCTGGGAGGAAGACGCCTACTCTTTCGCGGCTCACACTGAGGGCACGGGACTCGCGGTGGACAAGCTGGCGAACTTCAAGATCGAGCAAGCGCCGCTTACCGGCCAGCTCACATTCGACGCCCATGGCGAGGGCAGCCTCGACTCTCCGGCGTGGACGATGAACGGGCAGATCCCCGACCTCTATGCCGGTGGTGAGGGTGTGGGCGCCGTCGCGGGCCGCATCTCGCTGGCGAACGAGACACTCAAGATCGAGGCGGAGGTGGCCGGTGCAAACCGGTTGCAAGTAAGCGCCAACGGCGAGATCGCGTTGAACGATACGTACGACGCGAAGTTGAACATGCGCTTCACCGACACGTCGATCGACCCGTATCTCAAGTTTGTCACCCAGGAGATGCCCTACTCGAAGGCGATCGCCTCCGGCGCGATTACTGTGAACGGACCGCTGGCCGATTGGACGCGCCTGAACGTGACCTCGACGATCGAAAAGGCGGATCTCACGCTGTTCGCGTACGCGCTCGCCAACGACGGCGACCTCCGGATGTCCTTGAAGAACAGTACCTTCTCGCTCGACCAGGTGAAGTTCAAGGGCGCCGGGACCGAGCTGACACTCCTGGGCACCGTCGATGCCGGCGCGCGCAAGGCGAACGTCCGCGCGACTGGAACGGCCAGCCTGGAGGCGCTGCGCGGCTTCTATCCGGAACTCGTCGCCAGCGGCGATGCGTCCCTGGAGGCCTCACTGATCGGCGCGTTCGATGACCTCATTGTGGACGGCCGCGCGGTGATTAAGGACGGGCGCCTGCGGCTTCCGTCGCTTCCTCACGGTTTCGACAACATCAACGGCCCAATCGTCATGCAGAAGGGCCGCATCTCGGTCGATCAGTTGCGCGCGACGATGGGCGAGGGCCCCGTGACGTTCGGCGGCGACATCGTCCTCGAGGGCTACAAGCCCTCGGAGTACAACCTGAGCGCCGATGGACGGTCATTGCACCTGCGGCTGCTCGACGGCCTGCGGTCCACGGTGAACACGCACCTCGAGTTACGCGGACCGATCAATGCGCCGGTCATGTCCGGGACGGTGGACGTGCTGACGGCGTCGTATTCACCGCGGATCCAGACCGGTGCCGGATATTTCGACCTGCTCCGCGGCGCCGCCGAGCCCGAGCCGGAACCGTTGCCCGCGCCTGTGCTCGCACCCAAGGCTGCCGAGACGTCCCCGATGATGCTCGCCATCAAGGTCCGGTCCGGTGTCGTGCCGTTCATCGAGAACAACGCCGGCACGATCAGCGGCACCGCCGACTTCGAGATCAACGGCACGGCATCGCAGCCGATGTACACCGGCCGCATCACGATCGATCGCGGCGAATGGGTGCTAGCCAGCAACCGGTTCTTCCTCCAGAGCGGCCTCATCGAATTCACCAATCCGGTTACCCTCGATCCGTTCTTCGATGTCGCCGCGCGGACGCGGCTGCTGGTGACCGGCCAGTACTACGACGTGAACCTGAGGGCCACCGGCACGTTCGACAAGCTCCAGTTTTCGATCTCCTCCGAGCCGTGGCTGCCGGAGTTCCAGATCATTTCCCTGCTTCTCGGCGAGACCGCGGACGTCGGGCGGGCCGAGCTCCTCGCCCGCAGCGCGCCCGAGGAGTTGCGCAACCAGGCGCTTCGCACCGCGGGTGTCGTGTTCCTGACCAGCCCGATTTCATCGACGATTGGCAGCGTGGCGGAGCGTGTCACAGCCATCGACACCGTGCAGATCGTGCCGCAGCTCGGCAACTCCACGGATCTACAGCAGCTCAGCCCGGCCGCGCGCATCACCCTGGGCAAGCGGTTGTCGGAGCGCTGGTACCTCACGTACTCGCGCACGCTCACGACGACACCGACGCTGCAGAACGAAATCATTCTGATCGAATTCAATCAGAGCGATCAGGTGTCCTGGATTCTGTCGCGGAACGAAGATCGATCGTACGCGCTCGACTTCCGCATCAAATACGTTTTCCGATGAAGCCCGTCTGCCGCATCGCCGTCTGGCTGGCGCTGGTTGTTGCTGCGACGAGCACCCCGGCGTTCGCGCAGGCGCAGCCTCAGGACACCCTCGATCGCCTACTCGGCCAGCCGATCTCGGCGGTCGAGGTCCAGGTCGAGGGCAAGCCCGACACGTCCGCGCCGCTGCTCGCCCTGGTCGACATCAAGCCGGGAGAGCGGTTCACGATTGCGACGTACCGCCGCGTCGCCGACCGCTTCAGTCAGGTTCCACGCTTCGAGAACGTGCGTGTCATGGCCGCCGAGCGGCCGGCAGGACTGGTGTTGATTTTCGACCTGGAGCCACGACACGCCATCGATCGGCTGGAATTTCCTGGCGAAAACACTGGACTCAGCGCGGACACGCTCCAGCAGCTGGTCCGCGACCGCTTCAACGGCCTGCCGGCGTTCACACGGACCGGCGAAATTGAGGAGGCTGTACGGCGAATCCTGGAAGAGGAGGGCTTCCGCTCCGCGTCCGTGACCGCCGAGATCGAACGGACTCACAACCCGGACCGCGCGACGATGAATCTGCACGTGCAGTCCGGCGAACGCACGATCATCCGGGCGATCAAGGTGATCGGCGAATCGCAATGGTCCACCGAGACGATCCTGAAGAAGCTCGGGATTGCCGTTGGTCAGCCCTACCGGGATCGGGCCCTGCTCGCCGGGCTGGCCCGTCTCCGTGATGAGCTGCGGGCCGGCGGGTACTACTCCGCGAGCGCGGACTTCGAAGCGACCCCGGACGGCGTACACGTCGATCTGGTGCTCACGGTCCACGCGGGTCCGAAGATTCGGCTCGTCGTCAACGGCGAGTTGCCGGGCAGCGAGGACGAGTACATTCCGATGAAGCGGCAGGGCGCGGCCGACGAGGACCTGCTGTTCGACTCGCGCCTCCGCATCGAGAACGAGTGGAAGCGGCAGGGCTTCTGGCACGCGAGCGTCACGTACGACCGCCAGGACGCCGATGGCGAGCGGGTCGTCACGTTCACGATCAACCGGGGCAAGCGATACCGTGTCGCCAGGGTCGAGCTCCCGGCCGGGTTGCACGTGACACAGGCCGACCTCGCGGCCATTCCGGCGCTGAAAGCGAACGCGATTTTCAGCGAGGAGGCCGTTACCCGGGCTCTATACAGACTGGGGGCCGTCTATCAGCAGGACGGCTACTTCAAGGTCTCGTTCGATCCCAAGTACCAGGAAGTCGCGGGCCGTTCCGACTCGGAGGGCGGCGTGGTGATCGCGCTCAATATCGCCGAGGGGCCGAGGGCCGTCATCACAGGCATCACCTTCGACCTGGGGGAGCGGCCCGTCGTGACATCGGCCGACCTCCTGCGGGTCATGCGATCGCAGCAACGCTCGCCACCGGCGCCGTTCTCACCCGGCAATCTCATTTTCGACAGGCAGGCGCTGCCGGCGTACTACGAGAGCCAGGGCTTCCTCAATCGCCGCGTCGAAATTCTTCCCGAGTTCAACACCGCGGAAACCGAGGTGGTGCTGCACGTGAACGCCACCGAGGGCGCTCGCGTGCTGGTGGGAGAGATCACGGTCGTCGGCAACGACCGGTATTCGCGCGAATCGATCCTCAACGAAATCACGCTTGTCCCGGGTCAGCCCTATAGCGAGTCGGCACGCATCGAGAGCCAGCGGCGCCTCTACAACCTCGGGCTGCGGAGTGTCAGCGTCACCGCGCTGCCACGGCTGCCCGGCGAGACCGAGAACCGCATCGTCGTGTCCGTGGTCGAGACGGGCTCGGTGACGTTCGGTTTCGGCGGCGGTCTGGAAGGGGAGACTCACGCGCGAAATACGGTTGACGGCGGAACGGAAGACCGCCTGGAGTTCTCGCCTCGCGCGTCGATCGACATCGGACGTCGCAATATCGGCGGCCGCAACCGGTCGGTGAACCTCTTCTCGCGGGTCAGCCTGAAGCCGCCCAGCTCCAAGGATCCGGCCAAGGACGGCCGAGGACTCAGTTTTGCGGAGTACCGCGTCAACCTGACGTTCCAGGAACGCTATGCGTTCAGATCGAACTCCGACGTGATCCTCGGCGCGACGTCTGAACAGATCGTGCGCTCGACGTACAGCTATCGCCGGCAAGGCCTGAATGCGGACGTGGTGCGTCCGCTCCCGAAGGCGATGAGTCTCTCGGGACGTTACTCGCTCGAGCGGACCGAGTTGTTCGACGTTCGGCTGACCGAAGACGAACAGTCCCTCATCGACCGCCGCTTCGCCCAGGTCCGCCTGTCCATACTCTCGGCAACGATCTATCGCGATCGCCGCGACAGCCAGGCCGCACCAACGCGGGGCAACGTGCTGACCGGCAGCATCGATTTCGCTCCGCGCTGGATTGGGTCCGAGGTCGGGTTCGTCAAGAGCCAGTTCGAGGCTTCCATCTACAGAAGTCTCGTGTCATCCAGACGGGCGGTTTTCGCGGGACGAGCGATCATCGGGCTCGCCCGTGGCTTCGAGCGCACCGTGCCTCGCGAGGACGGTGGCGTGGACATCGTGGCCGACCTGCCTGCCACTCAACGCTTCTATGCAGGGGGCAGCAATACCGTACGCGGCTTCAAGTTCGAGCAGCTCGGCGTCCGTGAGATTCTGAACGACAAGGGTCTGTCGGACGGCGGTAATGCCATGTTCGTGCTGAACAATGAAGTGCGTATCGCGTCCGGCCGGATCTCCAAGCGAGCGCTCACGACGGTCGCGTTCCTCGACGCGGGCAATGTCTTCGATCGCGTGGGCGACTTCGATCTTTCGCGCCTTCGCGCCGCCGTCGGCGTCGGTGTTCGCTACGACTCGTTCTTCGGGCCCATCCGGCTCGACGTGGGATTCAAGCTCGACAGGTTCACGTTCCCGAAGGCGAAAGAACGCCGCTGGGAACTGCATCTGAGTCTCTTCGAGGTGTTCTGATGCGCACGATCTTTGTTGCCGCCGCCGTCAGTCTCAGCATCAGCCTCGCTGCCGGCCCGGCGGCCGCGCAGACGGCCATCGAAATCGATCGCACGCTCTCGAAGGTGAACAGCACGGCGATCATGACGTCCGATGTGCGCCAGGCGCGGCTGCTTCGCCTGCTGGCGCCCCCGCCGCCGAACGACGTCGCCATCCTGACCGCGCTCGAGAACCGGCTGTTGATGCTGAATGAAGCCTCACGCGCGATCGTTTCTGAGCCGGCGGCGGAGCAGATCGCGGCGCGACGCCGGGCGTGGACCGCCACCTGGGCCTCTCCGGCCGACCTCGCGAAAGAAATGGAGCGCGCGGGCATGAGCGATCGCGCGCTGGATGGCTGGTTCCGAGACGACATGCGCATCGACGCGTACCTCGAGCAGCGATTCCCGCCGGATCCGAAACGGGATGAGCGCATTGCCGCGTGGATCAAGGACTTACGGTCACGCGCGAACCTGCCCGCGCGCTGAGCAGGTCTTCATAGATTTCAATCTGCCGCTTCACCAGGGCCGTCCAGGCGAAGCCTGTTTCGACGATGCGCCGGCCCTCGGCGCCCATCGCGGTGAGGCGCGGTCCCGCACTCGCGGCCTCGCCGATCGCGCGCGCGAGCGCTTTGATGTCTCCTGGCTCCACGAGCCAGCCATTCACGCCGGGTTTGATCTTGTCAGGCAGGCCGCCGGCGCGCGTCGCGACGACCGCGCGCCGGTGCGCCATCGCTTCGAGGGTCACAAGAGAGCTGCCCTCGTAGCGCGTCGGATGCGCGAAGAGCGACGCGGCTTCGTACCACGCGTGGAGATCCGCATCCGGCATCCGGCCTGCGAAGACCGTGCGGTCCGCGATGCCGGCGCGGTTCGCGGCGTCTTCCAGAGCCTGCCGTTCGGGGCCCATGCCCGCGATGACCCAGCGCCACGGAGTTTGTGTCGATGAAAGCGTTCCGTCGCGCTGGGCCTCTCCGAGCGCGAGCGCCAGATCGGCGAAGCCCTTGTTCTGCTCGAGACGGCCGACGCTGAGGATCACGAACTCATGGGCGCCGATGCCGTGGCGCTGGCGCATGATGCCGCCCTCGGCCGGTCCCGCGGTTGCAACGACCTCGGCGAGATCGATCCCGTTGGGAACCGTCCGCATTTGACCGGCCTGCGGCCGTAGGTGGCGCGCAACCGTCGCTTCGAGTGAGACGTCCGTGGCGAGAATGCAATCTGCGGCGCGCGCGCAGCGGCGAACGGCCCAGCGAAGCGGCGCGTAGCCTATCTTCTTGAATAGGGGCTGTGTCTCCGCGGTCGCGCCGAACTCCTCGAGGCCCTGCGGATTGAGCACCAGCGGCGCCGCCTTGCCGGCGCCCATGCGCGCGTAGCCCAGGACGCTCGCACCGAACCCATGCACGATGTCGGCGCCGCCGTTCCGGGCGAGTGCGCCGGCGAGTCGTCCAGCCCGCTCTCCATACACGAGATAGGCGGTGCTCCTGTCGAGGATCGTGGTGCCGCGGCGGTTGGCAAAGCCGAACGTCACGTAGTTCACGTGCGTGAGGTGAATGCGCGGCGACGCGAAGGGATCGACGCCCGTCTGCCGGAACACGCGCGACGGCGGCGGCACGATGAGCGTCACCTCGACGTCGCTGGCAGCGAGATGACGAACGAGATCGCGCACGGATCGTTCGAGCCCGCCGAAGCCGTGCAACGGCAGCACGGCGCGGGCGACCACCACGACGCGCAATGGACGCGCGCGTCTCATGCGGCGCGGGGCTCCAGGAGCGACCGGTAGACCTGCTCGATTCGTTCCACCACCGACGCGGCGGAGAACGCCGACTTCGCTTCGATACGCGCCTGCGAACCCAGCGCCGCCCGCAGCCGATCGTCGTTCGCGAGCGTGCGGAGGTCGGCCGCAAATCCTTGAGGATCCTTCGAGAGCAGGCCCGTGAGGCCGTGGTGGATGATGTCACGCGTGCCGCCGGTGTCCATCGCGGCGATCGGCACGCCGAGTGCCGAGGCCTCGATGAGCACGCGGCTCAGGGACTCCGGTCCGTAGGAAGGGAACGCCAGCACCTCCGCGTGCCGCATCCACGCCAACGTCTCGTTGCGCGAAATCCATCCCAGGACTTCCATCGGGATGCCGCGCTGGCGTGCCTCCGCCTCCAACTGCGCGCGCATCGGACCGTCGCCGGCAACGACGAGCGGCCACGTGACACCGGCCGCCGCGTACGCGCCGAGCAGGAATTGCACGCCCTTGTTCGGGGCCAGCTTGCCGGCGTAGAGCAGGTACGGTTGATCTTTCGGCCGCTTCGCCGTGGCATGAATCTCGTCGAGCGGGACCATGTCCACGGGATTCGGGATCGTGTAGATGGGTGTTTCGGCGATCTCGGGCGCTCTCTCGCGCAGATCTCTCGTGATCGCATGACTCGGCGCGATGATCGCTCCCGCGCGGGCGATGGTGCGGCGCTTCGTCTGCAGATTGAGCCGCATGTACGGAATCAGCGTCCACGCCGCCGGCGTCGCCGCACGCGCGCGCGGCCTGATGCACTTCGTCATCATCGATGCCGTGCACTCCGGACATAGCTGCGACTGCTGCGGGTCGTAGATCAGGTCCGACCAGTAGCAGACCGGCCAGTAGTCACGGACCGTCGCGACGGCGGGCACGCCCGCGGCTGCGGCGGCATTGATGGAGGGCACCGTCGTCATCGCGTGCTGGCCGTGCACGAGATCGAACGCGCCGTCCCTCAGGCGCTGATGCAAGTACTTCTCGAGCGCCGGCCATAACCGCTCGTTCTTCTGCAGGTTGCGAACGACCGGCACCTTCGTGGCCGGCCGGCAGAACTCCGCGACCGGAATGCCGTCGTAGTGTGTCTGGAACACGCCGCGCCTGCCGCCGGCGTCGACCTTCACCACTTCCACATGATGGCCGCGCTTGATCAGGCCGCGCGTGAGCTCCCACGTGCTCCAGCCGCTGCCGCCGCACACCGGCGGAAACGAATCGGTGGCGATGAGTATGCGGAGCGGTGTGCTCATGCCGTCACCAGTTGTCGCAGGCGCGCATCGAGCGCGGCGCAGTGCGCGTCCCAGCTGAAATCCCTCACGACACGCGTCCGGGCAGCGGCGCCCATCCGCGCGCGCACGCCGGCGTCGGCCAGCGCGACAAGCGCGTGATCGAGACCGCGCGGGTCCTGCGGATCGTAGAGCACACCCTCGCGTTCATTCTCGACGAGCCGCGTGAGACGCGGCAGCGCCGGTGCCACGACTGGGAGCCCCACGGCCATGTACTCGAAGATCTTCAACGGCGACCAGTAGAACCCGAGGCGAAGCGGCGCATGACGCGCGGGCTCGAAGGGGGCCACGCCGATGTGTGTGTGTGCGAGCGCGGCGGGAAGCTGGCTGTGGGGCAGCGCGCCGGTGAAATGCACGCCAGGCACGCCGCGGGCGCATCGCTCCGCCGCGGCACGTTCGGGCCCGTCACCGATGAACACGCCGCCGAAACGCGTGTCACCAGCGGCGTGCAGACGTGCAAGCGAGGCTGCGAGATGCACGGCGCCGTGCCACGAACGGAACGCGCCGGCGAAGACGCAGAGAATGCGGCCTTCGTTCGCCGGAAACGGCGCGGGAGCGTCTATGCCCGGCCGAAAGTGATGCACGTCCGCACCCCATTCCGCTTCCAGAATCCTCTGCGGGTCGATCCATGACGGCAGGATGTCGGCGGCAGGCGTGACGAAGAGCGACGTCAGTCTGCACAGCCGCTCGCGCCATCGCTGCAGGGGCCTTACGATCAGCGCGCGATCGAGGCGCTCCTTCCTCGATCCTGGGAAGTCGATCACGGGCGCGTTCACCTCCAGCACCGCGGGCACGCCGAGGTCGCGCGCCGCCATCACACCCTCGCCGCCGAAGTTGTAGTAGCGCTCGATGACGACGTCCGCACGGCACTCGCGTCCGAGGGCGCGGACGCCCGCGCGGCGCATCCAGCGCAGTTCGGGCCGCCCGAGTGGCGGCGCCATCGCATGCCAATGCACCTTGCCCGCGGGCCACTCACCGCCGGCCTGGACAGCGACGTGGACGTCATGCCCGCGCTCGGCCAGACCCTCGGCCACCGACTGCACATGCACGGATCCGCCGAGCGTGCCCGGAACCGATTGATCCAGCGCGACATACAGGATGCGGAGCGCGCGCACTAGGAAGCGGCTCCTGGTTTTCTGAGGAGCGCGAAGAAGGGACCGGACCGCAACCGGCCGAAGAGCACCACGTCGAGCTTCATGAGCGCCGAGAACACGACGAGGACGCCGTAAGTGAAACCACCCTTGCGCACCCGCGCCTGCGCCGATGTGCGCGCCCGCCGCACAGCTTCGGCCTGGGCTTCCGGCGTATCCGCAGGGCCGGTCGATGATCGGCGCGCCAGAAAACGTTCCGCGATGCGCGCGAGGATGTTCTCGACGAAAGATCCGATGACGGGCGTGTAGTACGTGATCCGCTCGATCGAGAACCCGCATTCCGCGGCGACGCGCGCGAGGTCGTCATGGTCGACGAGCGGATTCAGGTGATCGGACTTCCGCAGGCGCTCCTGCCGCAGGTCGAGCAGGCCAACGCGTTCGAGCACGCGCGCGAGTCTGTTGACCAGCCGGACACCGATCGCAATCCATCCGTTCTTGCGGACGTGCGTGTAGACGAACAGCGCGCCGCCCGGTGCCAGAATGCGGTTCGCCTCCTTGAGCATCTCGAGAAGCGCCGGCTTGGACAGGTGTTCGAGCACGTCCAGCGACCACGCCTTGCCGAACGCATCGTTACGCAACGGGAGCCGCCTGAGGTCGCCCAGCACGAGATCGCAGTCCGCCACGGCTTCGCGCGCAAAGAACGGCGCGATGTCGATGCCCGTCAGCGCCGCGCCGCTCGCGGCATTCCACGCAAGCGTGCGTCCGCTGCCGCATCCGAGATCCAGGACGCGGTCGCCGGGCCGCAGCTGCAGAAACTGCCGGAGCATGTCGTTCCTGATCTTCGATCCCAGGAGTGGCGGCGCAACAGTCTCGTGGCGCGCATCCGTGTGGAGCGCCTCGTCGAGGTACTTGGTCTGTTCGGTGAAGGTCTGCGTCGGCCGCAGGTCCAGATATCCGGCAGAAGTCGCGAAGACGCGACCGCATCCGCCGCACGACGAGCTGTCACCGGACGCCGTGATGCCGGATCCACAGTCTGGACATTGCACGAGCGCGAAGAGACCGGGCGACGTCACGATGCCAGCGCGGCCTCCAGCGCCGCTTCAATCCGGCTGGCGCGTGCATCCCAGCTGTAGGCGGCTGCCAGCGCCAGTGCGGCCTGCCCGAGCGAGGTCGCCATCGCAGGATTGTCGCGCAGTCGCCCTAGCGCCGCGCCGAGCGCGCGCTCATCGCCCGGCGGAACGAGCAGGGCCGTCCGGCCGTCCTCGACGACTTCCCGCACCGAGGTCAGATCCGACGCCACAATCGCGCGTCCCATCGTCAGGTATTCAAACAGCTTCAGAGGCGAGGTGTATCGCTCGGAGATCGTTGACGCCGGGTTCGGCAACACGAGGACCGTGGCGGGCGCGACCGCTCGCCTGACTTCGGTTGGTGCGACGAGTCCGGTGATCGTGAGGCGGTCGCGAAGGCCGAGTTCGCCGGCAAGCCGCATGACGCGCTCGAGATCGGCCTCGCCTGGATGGCCGCCAACGATGAGCCCGTGGACGCCTGGCGCGTGGGCGAGCGATCGCACGAACACGTCGACGCCCTTCCACGGATAGAGATGCCCTGCGTAGCCGGCGATGAATCGATCGGCAGCCGGCCCCGGCAACAGTCCTGCAGGTGAGGCACCGTCCGGCGCGACGAACACGTGCTCGCGCTCGCCAAAGAGACTCCTGAGGTCGCCGACGAGCGCGTGCGTGATGCCGACGTAGGCGGAGGCGTGCTTCCACACCCGTTCCTCGCGGCGTTCAAGGCGCCGGAGCTTCGATGCAGAAGGCAGGAGCTCCGGTTTGCCGAGCAGCACAGGCATCTCGCGTGCGACCGCTGCCGAGATGCCGTGCGATTCGTACACCACTCGCGGCCGCCGGGACTTTGGCCATTGCAGCAGCCACGCAGCCAGACCGAGGTCGCGGGTGAAGACGACCGTTGCCGTTGGAGCGGACGTCGCGAGTCGAAGCGCTCCCGCGAGGTAAGCGACCCGCCGTGCTTTCGGCGGCCCCGGAGCCGGCAGCGTGCGCACATGCAGCCGAGGCTCGGCAGCGAGCCCATAGAAGTTGAATGGATCGCGAGGCGGCTTTGCGGTGTCTGTTCGCACGGCGAGCGTCACGTCGTGTCCCCGCCGCGCCAGCGCGTGGCACGTCTGGAACGTCTGCACGCCATTGGCGCGCTCGATGGGGAATCGTGTGTCGGCGAAGCAGAGGACCCGCACGGGCGAGATCGATCAGCTACCGAGAGAAGTCGCGAGGACGATGAGCACCTGGGACCCGTTGAAGACGGCGTGGTTCACCATGGTTATGACTGCGGATCGTCGCCGGTAGTAGAGCACGCCCCAGAACAAGCCCAGCAACATGATGGAAAGGGCGGCGTCGAGACCCTGATCCACGTGGAGGATGCCGAACCACCCGCTGAACACGGCCAGGCCCCAGCGGCGCCCGCCCAGATAATGCTCGAAGCGATGGAGGATGAACGCGCGTGCCAGCTCCTCCTTGATGCCTGCGCCGAGCATCACCACAACCAGGAATGCCGCAGCCTCCGCTGGCGTGTTCATGAAAGGAAGGAACGGGCTTTCCTTGACGGTGTGCATCCACGGCAGGATCGCCCTGACGGCGTTCGTGAGCAGCGACACGCTCAGGAGGATCACCGGCACCCACGCCACGCCGAGCAACACTTCGCGCCAGACGCGGCGCTCACCAACGATGACCGTCTTGGAGTTCTCGCCGCTCATCTCCAGGAAGATTCGGATCAGCAGCGCTGTGAGGGCGGCGTCGAATAGCAGCATCATCGACAGAAACTCGAGCGAAAACGGCGCACCGGAATCGGGAGGACCGAAGGGATCGACACGCAACCCGATCACGAGTACGGCGGTCATCAGAAGTTGCGTGGGGACGCCTGAAACGAGAACGACTTGTATCGCGGCGAGCCACTTGGGAATCGCGAGCGCGCGTACGGGAGCGGCCTGAACCTGATCCGGCTGCAGGGGAATTACGTCCCCGGTTTCTTCCACACCCGGAACTTTATCAGGGCCGGGGTAAGCTCTGCGAAATGACCTTTCCACTGGATTTGATCCGCCGAGTGCTGCTGCTCGTTGGTCTTGTCCTGCTGTCGCTCCCGCTGTGGTCGCTCTCGGGCGCCGCGTCCGATGTCTCGCGCCTCTCCGTCGCCGAGATCGTCGAAATTGTCGTCCTGGTGTTCATCGTTGTCGCCGGCGCTCTCGGCATTCTCGACAGCAGCCTCTTCGTGGCGTCGCGGCTGTTCAGGCCCGCGCTTGTTTTCGGCGCCGCGGTACTGGCCGTGGGGATTTGCGATCTGCTCTTCCAGTTTCCCAGCGCCCGTGCTGCCGCCGAACGTCTTCTCGCCTCAACGACGAGCTACTTCGTAATCCCCAGCTCAGCGGACCTGCTCCAGCCGACGCTCTGGGGGCTCGAGCTGGCGGCGCTGGCGCCGCTCGTCGAGATCACGATGCGTCGCCGCCGGCCGATGGTGCGCGCCAGTGGATGGGCGCTCCTGGTCGTTGGTATAGCGCTGGCTTGCTACTCTGCTTCCCCGTTCGTGAACATTGATATTCGGGACGTCGTCTCTGTTCGCTTGGCTCAGGCGGCGGGCGAGCTCCTGGAGCTGCGGCTCGCGGGACTCGCAGGGTTGGGTTGGCTCTTGTGGGCGGGCCTCCGCGCGCCTGCCTTTTCGACTCAAACGCCGGACCGTACGGCGCGCCTGGCCTTGCTCGCGGCGACTCTTCTTCTGTTATTGGAAGTTGTCCTGGACCGCCGGCCCGTGGCGTATCTCCCTGCCGTTGGGGCTTTCGTCGCGATAGGACTCACCGCGGCGATGGCACCCAGGCCTTCCTCGCCGGGCGGGACGGGCGAGGGCCGCTGGATTCTCCGGGTCCTGTGCGCAAGCATCCTTGTCGCAGCGTCCGTGCGCGCGTGGGCCGCGCTCATGCCCCCGCCTCCGCAGGTCACTGGGCTCGGCGCGTTGCAGCCGGCTCTGGACGACGAGCCGTACCGCGTCGCCGAACAGCGATTCACCTGGACGTTGCCGGCGCGGACGCGCGTGGTGTGGGCGCCGATGCGCTGGGACAAAGCCGCGGCCTGGGACTGCTACGTGCGCATCAAGGTCGCGGGCCGGCCGGACGACGTGGTGTCGCTCATGCCGGACCGATGGATAGTCGTGCGCCTTGCCGTCCCTCAGGGAGATGACAAACGGGGGCAGGAGAAACCTACGGTGGTGTTCGAGGTGACGAGCCCGGCCTGCCGGCCACTTGTGGGCACGATTACAACCGCGCGCTGACCTCTTGCCGAACCTTTGCCCTCTGCCCTTTGCCCTTGCTACACCACGAGTCGATTCCAGGTCACGAACGCCACGATCATCAGCACGCCGAACGCAATGTTGAATGCGATCAGCGGATCGCGGATCTCCCGGCGATCGTTCGCGATGGCGATCGAGAGCGGCACGAGCGGCACCATGTATCGGTACGTGCCTTGAAACTGTGGCTGCTGCGTCGAGATCAGGAAGACACCGAGGCAGAACAGCGCCTCACCGGGCGCCATCCGGCGCCAGTAGCGCACGAGCAGGCCGAGATAAAGCAGCCAGAAGCCGCCGTGCAGCCACACCGTGAGTCGCGTGGGAAAGCGCAGAAAGCTCGTGAGCGCCGCGAACGGGTACGGAGAAGGGTTGTCCCAGAGTGCCTGAGAATTCACGAAGGCGAACGCCGAGCCGAAGGCGCTCTTGAGGTGCGCCATGTAGACAAGGAAGGGCAGGGCGAAGAGCGCGACCGTGGCGGCGGCACGCAACCACCGCCGGTGACCCGGCGACCGATCGATCCAGCACGCAATCGCGGGAACTGCCACGAGCGCGAGCCCATGGACGCGCGTGGTCGCTGAGAGTCCGGCGACGAGTCCTGCGAGTTCGTATTGCCGCCGCTTTGTCAGCACCAGCGCTCCGACGACCAGCAGCAGGAACAGTCCTTCGGTGTAAGGAATCGAGAGATAGAAGGAGCCAGCCGACGTCAGCGTGACCGCGAGGACGTTCCGCAAGGTTTCGTTCTGCGCATTTTGTTCAATGAAACCCCACGCGAGCAGCCACAGCGCACCGAGAGTGAACAGGTTGGAGAGGAGGGAACCTGCCCAGAAAAACCTCGAGTCAGGCTTGGCAGCCTCTTCGGGCGGCGAGCCCGGCCAAACCATCATCGCCCCGCGAACGACGATCGGATACAGCGGGAAGTAGCCGGCCAGCGCCTGCCCGTGCGCCGTGTCCAGAGCGTTGCCGTAGCCCAGGCGCGAGATCTCCTCGTACCAGACGGCGTCCCATTTCTGCCAGACGACTTCAGGATTGAGCGCGGCGGTGCTGTTGAGGACTTTCTCTGTGCGGAGGTCGACGAAGTTCGCGGCGCCGATGACGCCGATCGCGAAGATGATGAGGCGCGTGGCGGCGAACCATACCGCCACGCGCATCAAACGGGAACTCACGCTATTTCGTCTTGGTCGCTGTCCAGGCGCCGGTGCGTCCGCCCGACATCGTGCCGGACATCGTGTTACCGGTCACTTGGCCCGTGTACACGACGTTGCCGACCGCGAAGGTGATTCCAGTGCCGCGCATCCGGGCGTGTGACGCTGGGGCGTCGGCCGCCGGCTTGGCGCCGGCCGCGGGCGGTGGGCCGCTGATCGCCTGCGAGCCCAGCGTCCCGCTGAGCATCTGGAACTTCTGTGTGAGGGTGAGGTTCTGCGTGCCGAGCGACCAGGTGCCCTCGACGTTGGCCGGGACGACCCACAGCAGCGCCGTGCACCAGCTCACGCAGTCCTTGACGGCCTGCGCGGTCTCGTCGGCCTCCCAGTCCTCCATCGTGAACGTGTTGGCCACGATCCGTGTGCCGGGCTTCATCTTGAGGATGGTCGGCCGCAGGCGCATGTTGATGCTCGGCAGCAGGAACATCGTCACGACGTCAGCCTTCGAGAAGTCGGTCTCGAAGAGGTCCGCCTGGACGAACGTGGCGGTGCTCGCAACGCCGGCGGCTTGAGCGTTGCGCCGCGACAACTCGACCATGTCCGGGTTGTACTCGACGCCCTGCGCACGCGCGCCGCGCTTCGCTGCCGTGATGACCGTGCGTCCGTCACCCGAGCCCAGGTCCATGAGGAAGTCTTTGGGCGTCAGTTTGGCGAGATCGAGCATCTTTTCGACGAGTTCCTGCGGCGTCGGCACCCAGACGACGTCCTTGCCCGCCTGGCCCACTGACGGCTCGAATGGTTTGGGTTTCTGAGTGCTCGACTGCGCGGACAGTCCCGTGACCGCGGCGGCGAGCGCGACGACGACCAGCATCTTTCCTCGGTTCCGCATCTCCGGCTCCTTCGTTCGAGTGTGTTCCTACTTGTTCTCTGGCGCGACTGACATCTTGATGTCGGTCTTCACGGCCATCCGTTGCATCTGTCCACCGAGGTCCACCGCGACGTTCATGGTAGTCGAGCTGGTCATCTGGCTTCGCGGCGTCAGGCTGCCGAACTTCACGGTGATCGTGCCCGTGCCGCCGCCCGATACCTTCTCGATGTTCATCTGCATTCCGGCCATCGCGGGATTGGTGATGGTCTGAGGCGGCGCGCTCTGTTCCGTGGTGACCTTGATCGTCGCGCCGCTGGCGTCGAGCGCGGTGAGCTCGCATTGGACGCGCTGGAAGAGCTGCGCGCCGGCGGAGGAGATCGACTGGCGCACTTCCCATTTGGCGCCCACGCCGACCGCCTCGTCCGGCAGCGGCATCGACAGGCCTTCGAACTGGCTCGACATCGCGCCGAACGTCTGGCGCATGGTCGGATCGGTGATCTTGTCCAGGTCCAGCTTCGCCGACTTGGTGATCGCGCGGTTGGTCATCACCATCGAGCCCTTGAGCGACGTGATTTCGCTGGCGCCGGCCTGGATCATTTGCGCGACGTTTGGATCCCCGCCGGGACCGGCCTCGACGAGGAGTTTCGTGAAGCCGATGTCGTAGGAGATGTCGCCGTTCGGCGCGACAGCGGTAACCACGGAGTCGGCCCACATCTTCATCGTCGGCATTTCCATGGCGGGCAGCGACATTTGTTCCGCGCTCATGCTGACGCCCATGTTCATCGTCATCAGCAGCGTTTCTTTCTGGCCCGCCGCGAGCTTCAGCCGCAGCGGCATGCGCGGCTCGCTCCCGGGTGAAGACACGGTGACGGTGGCCGGACTACCCGGTGCCGGGTAGCCCGGCATCGAGAGCGCCTGAGTCTGCGGAGACTGGGCCGCATGGAGACCGGTGCCCGCGACAAGGGCGACCGCCATCAGCAAACGCCGGAATGACCTGGACATGCGTGGAATGGTACGCGATTCGGCGCACGGCGGCTACTGGCGCGGCTGCCTGTAGAAGGACTGGCGATCGGTCAGGTAGCGCCACACGATGCCCGGCGCTTCGAGCGGGAGTTCGATGAATGTGACGCGGGCGTTCTCGGCGAGCGTCAGGGTCTTGCGATCCATGCGGTGCATGCCGAACTGGACCATGAGTCCGAGGTTCCACCAGATGCAGAGTCCGATCGCGGCGATCGTCATACGCCTGGCGGCAGTCGAGCGCATGGCAGTCAGCAGCCCCGCCAGGCCAATCACGAGAAGCGGTGTGAGCGCGATGAAACGCCGCTGTCCGAACGATCCGGCCACCGTCCACGATTCGACGACACCCGAGGTGTAGGCCTGCGCGGCGACCATGAGGAGCGCCAGGAGGGCAAAACGACGTCGGGCGTCGTTTCCGAGGACGAAACGACGCCCGACGTCATTACGAATTGCGATCAGCACCAGGCCAGCCAAGGCCAGGAGCGCCAGCGGCGTCCAAGCGAACAGTCCGTGCGCCGGGCTGAAAAGCACCTGGAGTCCGTGTGGCGACGACCAGGACATCTTGTTGGCGGCGGTAGACGTCTGGCCGATGTGGCCGTTGAGCGCCTGGTACGCCATCAGCTGAGGCGTTACGCCGGCGACGAACGATACGACCCCGGCTGTCGCGGAGGTGATGGTTCGGCGCGCGCCACCGGGTTCGCGCATCGCGCGCGAGGCGTGCAGGAGGAAGTCGATGCCGGGCCCAATCACGAGCAACACGTCCTGCTCGCGCACGAGCGACATCAGTCCGCCGGCGAGTCCCAAGGCGATGGCATCCGCGGTCGACCAGCGATCCCGGGCCCGAAGCCAGATCCACACGAAAAGCGACACGCAGAAGGCCGACGCGGCGTGACCGAATCCCGGTGCGACGTACGCGTAGAACACGAGCGGTGTGCCTATCCAGGCCGCGAGACTCGCGCCTAGGGTGCCGTTTTGAGCGCCAAACACGCGTCTGGCGATGGCCACGCACATGAGCACTGCGGCAAAACCGTAGAAGGCCGAACCGTAGGCGATCGCGGCGATATACGGTTTCGAAAAGCCGTCCGCGGGCGCGCCTGTGACGAGGGCCCAGACGTGTCCGGCGGCGTAGAAAGGCGCCCACATTACGGCTGCACCGATGGGCGCGTAGTTGATGCGGCGGCCCGTTTCGTTCGTGAGCTCGAGGAATGTCTCGTGGAATCCCTCACCGCGCGCCACGCCCGCGTCATAGAAATACTGGTATTCGTTTTCAAAGCTCACGTCGCGATCGAACGCGAGCGATCGCAGCCACGCGAAGTGTTCAATCTCGTCGGAGGCGTACAAGCGAGTCGTGACGGCGGGCAGCGAGATCAGAAACGCCAGGCAGAGCAGAACGATCTCCCGGCGGTTCAGCATCTGCGTGATTATGAGCCCGGGCGTCGTTTTCGGAAGAAAACGACGCCCGGGCTCGTTACGAAAATAGGTCACCTACAGGAACTGCAGTACAGGTCGAGCAAAAATCCAACATGTGGCGTCAGAGCCACAGGGCACCCACAATATGTCGTAGGATCAGTCTTGACATCGTTTCGTTACAGGCGCATAGTCTCCGTCCGGTACCGCGACACGACAGAAGGCGATCCCTCCCAGAGATTGCCCGACGCCTTGCACGGTAGTGAGTTGCGGGATCGACACTAATTTAGTTTGTGGGTAAGGGGCGGCCGTCCGGGCCGTCGCCGTGGCGTGTACGAAATGCGGGGGTTGGGATGCAGCAGGCGCAGCGCGTTGAAGTTGGGGTTGATTCGGCAGCGGAAGTGACGGCACGGACCTTTGGTCCAGGCGATAACGTCACGGGTCTCGAGTTCGAACGATATTTCACACAAGATGGTGTGGATCCGTTTGATGAGATTGGCTGGGAGCTGCGGTCGGCCGTCATCGGCAACGAACGCGGCGAGGTCGTGTTCGAGCAGCGCGACGTCGAATTCCCCAAGTTTTGGTCGCAGCAGGCCACCAACATCGTCGTCTCCAAGTACTTCCGCGGGCAGATCGGCATGCCCGAGCGGGAACGCTCGGTGAAGCAGCTCGTCGGCCGCGTGGTGGATACGATCACGCGCTGGGCCGGCGAACAGGCCTATTTCGCCTCTGATGACGATCTCCAGGCGTTCAGCGACGAGCTCAAGCACCTGCTCGTCTACCAGAAGGGGTCGTTCAACAGCCCCGTCTGGTTCAACTGCGGATTCGAGAAATACCCGCAGTGCTCCGCCTGCTTCATCAATTCGGTCCAGGACACGATGTCCTCGATCCTCACCCTCGCCAAGACCGAGGGCATGCTCTTCAAGTTCGGATCCGGCACGGGCTCGAACCTCTCGGCGATCCGTTCGTCGCGCGAGGTGCTCGCGGGCGGCGGCACGGCCTCCGGCCCTGTCTCATTCATGAAGGGCTTTGACGCCTTCGCCGGCGTCATCAAGTCCGGCGGCAAGACGCGGCGCGCGGCGAAGATGGTCATCCTCAACGCCGAGCATCCCGACGTCGTCGACTTCATCAACTGCAAGGTCGAGGAAGAGAAGAAGGCGTGGGCGCTCATCGACGCCGGCTACGACGGCTCGTTCACGGGCCCGGCCTACGCGTCCGTGTTCTTCCAGAACTCGAACAATTCGGTGCGCGTGACCGACGAGTTCATGCGCGCGGTGCTCGACGATGCCGACTGGCAGACGCGGTCGGTGACGACCGGCGAGGTGATGGACACCTACAAGGCCCGCGATCTGATGCGCATGATTGCCGAAGGCACGTGGGTGTGCGGCGATCCGGGCATGCAGTTCGACACGACCGTCAACGACTGGCACACGTGCCCGGAAACGGCGCGCATCAACGCGTCGAACCCCTGCTCCGAGTACATGTTCCTGGACGACTCGGCGTGCAACCTCGCGTCGATCAACCTGATGAAGTTCGTCAAGGAAGACGGCGAGTTCAACGTCGAGGCGTTCCAGAAGGCCTGCGAAGTGTTCATCACCGCGCAAGAAATCCTGGTCGACAACGCGAGCTATCCGACGCCGGCCATCGGCCGCAACAGCCACGACTACCGTCCGTTGGGCCTCGGCTACGCGAACCTCGGCGCGCTGCTGATGTCGCGCGGCCTGCCGTACGACAGCGACGCCGGCCGCGACTACTCGGCGGCGATCACGGCCGTGATGCACGGCGCGGCGTACGCGCAGTCGTCACGCGTGGCGCGCGACCACGGCGGCCCGTTCCCCGGCTACGCGAAGAACCGCGACTCGATGCTGCGCGTCATGCGCAAGCACCGCGCGGCGCTCAAGGACGTCGACCGCACGCACGTCCCGAAGGATCTCTACGAGGGCGCGAAGAAGATCTGGGACGAGTGCGTCGAACTCGGCGAGCAGCACGGCTACCGCAACGCGCAGGCCACCGTACTCGCGCCCACCGGCACCATCGGCTTCATGATGGATTGCGACACGACGGGCGTCGAGCCCGACATCGCGCTCGTCAAGTACAAGAAGCTCGTCGGCGGCGGCCTGATGAAGATCGTCAACAACACCGTCCCGAGCGCGCTGGCCAAGCTGGGTTACACGCCGGCGCAGGTCAAGGACATCATCGGCCACATCGACGAGCACGAGACGATCGAAGGCGCGCCGCACCTCAAGGACAAGGACCTCGCGGTGTTCGACTGCGCGTTCAAGCCGACGAAGGGCGTGCGGTCGATCCACTACATGGGCCACATCAAGATGATGGGCGCCGTGCAGCCGTTCATCTCCGGCGCCATCAGCAAGACCGTCAACGTGCCGAAGGCCGCGACGGTCGAGGAAATCGAACAGGCCTACATCGACTCGTGGCGCATCGGCGCGAAGGCCGTATCGATCTACCGCGACGGTAGCAAGCGCACGCAGCCCCTGAATACCTCGCGGGACAAGGAAAAGGCCGCCGCCACCGCGGACGGCGTGGCCGCCGCCGACGTGCCGCGCCGCCGGCGCCTGCCGGACGAGCGGCAGTCCATCACGCACAAGTTCGACATCGCGGGCCACGAGGGCTACATCACCGTCGGCCTCTACGAGGACGGCCAGCCGGGCGAGCTGTTCCTCACGATGGCGAAGGAGGGCTCGACGATTTCAGGATTCGCGGACGCGTTCGCGCAGGCCGTGAGCTACGCGCTCCAGTACGGCGTGCCGCTCCAGGATCTCGTCGACAAGTTCAGCCACGTGCGCTTCGAGCCGTCGGGCATGACGCGCAACGCGGACATCCGTTTCGCGAAGTCGATCGTCGACTACATCTTCCGGTGGCTCGCGGCGAAGTTCCTGTCGCACGAAGCGCAGTACAACGCCGGCGTCAACGTGCCCGAAGTCGCGACGACGCCGGAACAGCTGGTGCTGGAAGTGAAGCAGATGGGGAAGGCCTCCGAACTCTCCGTTCCCTCCGTCTCCGTGCCTCCGTCCGCTCCGGAGCTCCGTGGATCGAAGTTTGCGGCCATCCAGAATCAGGAGGACGCGCCGCCGTGCTCGACGTGCGGCTCGATCATGGTGCGCTCGGGCGCGTGCTACAAGTGCGCGAACTGCGGCACGACGTCAGGCTGCGCCTAGCGATACCCAACAAGTCCAGGAAGCCCGGTGTCTAAGGGACGTGAAGGGGACCACCTCTTCACGTCCCTTGTCGTTTTAGGATGACGTCATGACACGACTCGTCGCTGCAGCGAGCGTGCTGCTGGCGCTTGCCGGCTGGCAGCAGCCGGTGTCGCAACAGGCCCCGCCACCGCCGCCGACCGCCATCATCGCGGGACGGGTCGCAGACGCCGCTGGTGCGCCCATTGTCAATGCCGTTGTCTGGTCACTAGCCTTTGGTCAGGCCGCGCCCGCGCCGGGACGCGGGTCTCAGGGCGACCGCGTCGTCACGAATGCCGAAGGCCGCTTTGCCTTTCTGGGCCTCGCAGCCGGCAGCTACCGCATCGAAGTGTCGAAGCCAGGATGGTTGACCGGGGCCTACGGCCGCCGCCGTCCCGGCGGCGGCTCGATACCGCTCAACTTGAAGGACGGCGAGCGGCGGAACGATCTGGCCCTCACGATGTGGCGGGTAGGCGTGCTGGGAGGCCGCGTCACCGCCGACAACGGCGACCCGCTCATCGGCGCGGAAGTCCGTGCAATGCGGCGCACGCACGTCGCCGGCCGGCCCCGTTACGACGCGCCCATCCGCGCGCGCACAGACGACCGTGGCGAGTACCGATTCTCCACGCTCCAACCCGGCGACTATCTGGTGGTCGTGCTGATGAGCGTCCTGTCCGAACCACCGACATTCGCCGGCGCCATTCGTGCGGGCGGCGAGACGCCGCGCGCCTACCTGCAGACGATGACAGGGATCGCCACCGCGCCAATGCTGTTCGATCGAGCCACCGGCGTGATGGGGGCAGACCAGCCGCTGACGAGCTCACTGTCGCAGTCGCTTACTGCACCGATCGACGGAAAACCGCTCCTCGCCTACGCGACGACGTTTCATCCCTCATCTACCTCGATGGCCACCGCGAAGTCCGTGCGTGTGGTCGCCGGTGAGCCGCAGGAGAACGTGGATGTCGTCGTGCGCATGGCGCCAACGTGGCAGGTGTCGGGCACTCTGCGCGACGCCGATGGTCCGCTGCAGTGGCACGCGGTGCACCTCGTACCCGCCGACGGCGGCGACGTGCCGGTCGTTGATACCGCGACGGCGGTGACCGATGCCAAAGGCGCCTTCACTTTTTTTGGAGTGCCGCCGGGACAATACATCGCACGATCCGTGCGCAGTCCATGGCCTGGCGGCGGTGGTTTCGGGATCACGGGCGGTACAGGCGCCATCCCGCAGATTTCAATGATGTCCGGTCCTGGTGCGCCATTGACTGAGCCCCTGATGCATGTCAGCGAGAACGTGGCCGTGGGCAATCGCCACGTGCGCGGGTTGACGCTGGTGATGCAACCTGGTGCGCGTATGACGGGACTCGTGCGGTTCGAGGGCAAGGCGGAAGAGCCCACGGATTTGTCGAGGGTGTTCGTGTTCCTCCAGCCGGCCAACCGGGGCATGGACCGCAATGTCATGCCGGGCACGATGACGAATGACAGGCGCTTCGCGACTGCGAGCGTGCTCCCGGGGCGTTACCTGTTGCGCGTGAACCCACCCGGCTGGGTGCTGAAGTCCGCGATGTATCAGGGACGAGATATTGCGAACACGGTGTTCGATCTGAGCGCGGACATCGATGGCGTAGTACTGACCTTCACCGATCAGCCGCCAAGTATTCGCGGCAATGTCACGAGCGCCGTGGCGGCCGATCTGGTTGGCGCCCAGGTCGTGGTTTTTGCCGCTGACTCCTCGGCGTGGGTGGACAACGGGCGGTCGATTCCCTATACGAGCAGCACGCCTGTGGGCTCATCGGGCGAGTTCAGTCTGCTCCTGCCACCCGATGGCGAGTACTTCGTGGTACCGCTTGCGGACGAGGATTCCGACGACTGGCAGAATCCCGCTACGCTCAAGCGCTTGTCTGCGATGGCCGTGCGTATCCGCGTGCAGGGGGAGTCGATCACCGGCCAGTCCCTTCAGCTACGGCGGCTTCGATGACAAGAGACAAGAAGACGGCGCTGCGTCTCGCGCTCGCGGCTGCGAGTGTGTTCACGGTCGCTTCAGATGCCGCGGAGATCCGCTTGGGCCAGACGGCGGATCAAGTCGTCGCCGCTGCCGGGCCGCCGCCTGCGAGCCGGCCGGCCCGGGATTTTTCCGAGAAAGAGATCGCGTCACCAACCGGATCGGGCGCGATCGAAGGCACCGTCATCGATCTCGAAAAAAAGCCGGTGCGGCGTGCCCACGTCACGATCGAGGGCACCGGCGACGTCCGGCTCAACCGAACCACGATCACCGACGAGGCCGGACACTTTGCTGTCAGCGATCTACCCGTGGGCCGGTTCACGGTCTCGGCGGAGAAGACCGGCTATCCGCGAGTGTCATACGGCGCCAGCCGGCCGTTCCGGGCCGGCTCGGGCATCTTCCTTCAGGCAGGACAGCAGGCGAAGGACATCGTCCTGACGCTGGCGCCCGGCGCTGGATTCACCGGCGTCGTGTACGACCAGTTCGGCGAACCGCGCCCCGGCGTTCCGGTGCAGGCTTGGGAAATCCGGACGTCGCTCAGCGGCGAACGCACGGTCGACTCTCCGAGCGCAGGTGTCGAAACGCTGTACACAACAGATGAGCAGGGCCGATACCGCATCTACGGCCTTGCGCCGGGCGACTACGTGATGGGGACGGCCTGGTTCTTTCACGGCCAGTCGTTCGCAGTGCGAATCCTCACCGATAGCGAGCTTCGCGCGGCGTTTCAGCCGCAGGGCCAGTCAGCGGCTCCCGGTGCCGGTGTCCCGGCGCCCGACAGCGCCCGCTTCGACTATTCGCCGGTGTTCTCGCCCGGCGTGGTCGATCCACTCGCGGCCGGCGTCATGAGGCTCGAGGCCGGCGAGATGCGAACGGGAGTGGATCTGCGGATGCAGTTCCAGCCGATGTCGACGGTCGAAGCAACGGTGTCCGCGCCGGATGGGACCCAGCCCTCTGCCCGCATGACGCTCGGCCGCCGGAACATCGCGGATGCGCTCAACACGATGACGGTCTCGTCTTCGAACGGCGGCCGGTATCGTTCGACCAGCCTGAGCCCGGGCGACTACCGGCTTTCCGCACAGTTGGCGGCCGCCGACGGAAAGCCCGCGCTCTGGGCGATTTCTGATTTCACGGTCTCCGGCGGACAGGCGCTGACTCTGTCGCTGTTTCTGCAGCCGGCGCTCGTCGTCACCGGCGCCGTCCGGTTCGAATCCGCGACCGCCAAGCCGCCGGCAGATCTCTCGCGGGTCAGCGTCCTCCTCAGCAACGCGGACGTCAACGATCTTGAAACGGCGAGGTCGATTGACGCGAGCGGCGCGTTGTCGATTACGGGCGTGATTCCCGGAAACTATTCGGTGAGGGCGTCCGTGCCGGCAGGCATTGCCGGCGGCACGGTCTGGACAGTCAAATCCGTTCTAGCCGGCGGTCGTGACGTGACCGACCGCCGTTTCGAAATCCCATCGTCCAGTGTCTCGGATCTGACCGTAACGTTCACAGACGTCACGACAGAACTGGCGGGCGCGATCACCACCGCATCGGGCAGTGCGGCGACCGACTACTTCGTCATCGCGATTCCCGCGGATCGGGCGTACTGGCTGCCGCAATCGAGGCGAATCGCCAGCACCCGTCCGGACGGCAGTGGGCGCTACCAGTTCCGGGCGTTGCCCCCAGGCGAGTACCGGATTGCGCTGACGACGGACCTCGTGACATCAGACCTGCGTGACATGAGCACACTCGACCGGCTGGCGGCCCAGTCGGTTGGCGTCACGATTGCCGTCGGCGACAGGAAGACCTTGGACCTGCGGGCAGGTAGGTAAGCGTCAGTTCGCTAGAGTCCGTCGCCGTCGGACAGCATGTCGCGAAGCCACCACTCCTGCTTTTCATGGATCTGAACGAGGCGCGAGCACAGGTCGACGGTTCCCGGATCGTCGTGTTCTTCAGCGATCTTGGCGCCGCGGCGGAATTCCTCGATCATGATCAGTGAGTTCTTCCGAGAGGCTTCGATCATCTCGTTCATCGACGCTCCCACACCCTCGCCGACGCTCGCCAGCTTCGCGAATTCCTGGAGCGACGCCGGCGGATCCGGACCGATCATGCGGACCCGTTCCGCGATGGGATCGATGCTTTCGAGGACCTCCGCGGCGAACTCATCGAAGAGCTTGTGCAGGTCCCGGAAGTGCGGTCCGAACGTCTGCCAATGACAGTGCTTGTGGTTCACATAGACCACGAAGCTGTTCGCGACCTGGCGCCGTAGCAGCTGCACGACCGGACTCTGTTCCCGATTCTCGCGCGTCAGGTCGCGAACGATCTTTGCGACTTCGCGTGGATTCGGCTTTTTCGGCGTCTTCGTCGTTCCCACAGCCATATCTGCCCCCTGGAGTGTTCGAAAGTGCAGGGCGCGTGCCACGGCGCGAGCCGGTTCCGGCTGCGGTGGAGCGGAGACGAGCGGTTATGCGCTGCCGAGAATGGGCAGGCGGCGAGCTACTTCGAGCGCTCTGCGGTCAGCATCACACTCGCCGCGACGCTGATGGCAGCGAGCGCGGAGGGATCAGTCGAGTCTTCATTTGCCGGCTCCTGAGAGGTAGTCCACTGCGAGATTCGCGAGCGCACGCACGCCCGTCGGTAGCGCCTTCTCGTCCACGATGAACAGCGGCGAGTGATTCGCCGGCGCCTTGCCAACCTGATCGGGCGGCGTGATTCCGAGGAAGAAGAACAGTCCCGGCGCCTGCTTCTGGAAGAACGTGAAGTCCTCGGCGCCCGTGATGAATTCAGAGACCTTGACCTTGCCGGGCGCGATCCGCTCGAGCGTCGGCAGCATCTTCGCCGTGAGCGCGGGATCGTTCGCGGTCACCGGCGGGCCCTTGCGGATGATCACGTCCACCTTCGCGCCCGCGCCCGAGGCGATGCCCTCCGCAATCCGCTTCACGCGCACGTGGATGTCCTCCTGCACCAGCGGATCAAAAGTCCTGATCGTGCCCACGAGGCGCGCTGTGTCCGGAATGATGTTGTTGCGAATGCCCGACTGGAACTGACCGACGGTCACGACGGCCGGCAGTGACGTGATGTCCACGCTGCGGCTGACGATCGTCTGAAGCGACGACACGATCTGCGCGCCGACGACGATGGGATCGACGCCCTTCCATGGCGAGGACCCGTGCGTCTGTTTGCCTGTGATCGTGATGTCGAAGCGGTCGGCTGCCGCCATGAAGGGGCCGCTGCGGTAGCTGATCGTGCCGGTCGGAACGTTCGCGAAGACGTGAAGCCCGAAGATCGCATCGACCTTCGGGTTCTGCATCACACCCTCGTTCACCATCAGCTCGGCGCCTGCCGTGCCTTCCGCGGGCGGCGCGCCCTCCTCGGCGGGTTGAAACACGAACTTGACCGTGCCGGGCAGCCGGTCCTTCATCTGCGTCAGCACTTTGGCGACGGCGAGCAGCATCGCCACGTGCGTGTCGTGCCCGCAGGCGTGCATGACGCCGACTTTGTTGCCTTCGTACTCGCCGCTGGCCTTGCTGGCGAAGGGCAGTCCCGTCTCTTCGCGGACGGGGAGGCCATCCATATCCGCGCGAAGGGCGACGACCGGTCCAGGCCGGCCGCCCGTGAGGACCGCCACGACGCCGGTCTTCGCGATACCGGACTTCGGAGCGAGCCCGAAGCTCTTCAGCCGCTCGACGACGTACTTCGCAGTCTCGGTCTCGCGGTTCGACAGCTCGGGATTCTCGTGCAGGTGCCGCCGCCACTGAATCAACTCGGGTTCAACGGCGGCGACGAGCCGGTCGACATCGGCGGAGAGCGACTGCGGGGCAGCCAGCGTGGGCCCCGACAGCAGCAACGGCAGCGCAACGAACAGCACTCTGAGCTTCATGCCCAGAGTTTATGACGGTCTTTGGACCCGGGGTCTGAAGACCCCGGGCTCCTATGGCTGCTGTCGGACGCCGGGTCTTTAGACCCGGCTGAATCGTCGAGACCCGGCTAGATCCTCGCCGTCGGACGGTCGGCGTTGGCGAAATCGCCCTTCGGTTCGTCCGCGGACGAAATGAATTCGCCGCCCGACTGCGTGAGAACCTGCTTCGCCTTGTTGGCCCACTCTTTGTTGTCCGCGTGGACCGAGAGCAGGATTCCGCCCTTGCGGACCCGGCCTTCGTAACGCTTGGCTTCGTACTCGGGCAAGCCGTAGCCGATGAGTGCGCCGGTGATGCCACCGAGCGCCCCAGCCGCGCCTGCGCCCGCCAGCGCGGCCACAATCGGTCCCGCCGCGACGAGTGGTCCGATGCCCGGAATCGCGAGCGCTCCGATGCCGGCGAGCCAGCCGAGTGTCCCGCCGATGAGGGCGCCAGTGCCGGCGCCCGCGGTCGCGCCTTCCGGCGCTTTGGAGTGGAGCTCGTGCCCGAGGTCCTTCGATCCCTCGTTCTCCGGCCAGAGGACAGAGATGTCCGTTGCGCGGAAGCCCAGATTGCGAAGGGCGTCGACGGTTCGTTCCACCTGGTCCTTCGTCGCGTAGATTGCAAACACAGAGGTATTCGCCATGGATAGTTCTCCCGTTGGGTACGGGTAGCAAGACCCCGGCCACGCGGGCGCATGGCCGCACGTGATGCCGAGGGCGGCGAGCTACAGGATGTGTGGAATCGGAGAGCGATCCTAGGCGGTCATTTCGACCAGACTCGGCGTTTGCGCGGCTGCCTGTCTGGCGGACGTTCCAGGCGTTTCCACCGGTACATCGACCGGGATCCTGACCGTGAACTGCGCGCCGTGTCCTTCGGCGCTCACGACGCTGATCTCGCCGTGCATCAACTGGCAGAAGCGCGACACCAGGAAGAGTCCGAGGCCCGTGCCGCCGTACTTCCTGCTGATCGACGAGTCAGCCTGCGCGAACGGCCGGAACAGGCGCGATTGCTGCTGTTCGCTGAGGCCGATACCGGTGTCGGTCACTGAAAACTCGATGAATTCAGCCCTGTTGACATTCCGGCGGCTCACGTGGAGTGAGATGTTGCCGTTGCTCGTGAACTTCGCGGCGTTGCTCAGCAGGTTGAACAGGATCTGGCGTGTCTTGGTGAGGTCGGCGTGCATGTCCCCGACGCCGTCATCGACCAGCACTTCGAGAGCGTTTCCGTTCTGACGCACCACGGCCGTCATCGTGCTCACCAGCTCGTCGACCATCGCCCGGACCTCGAATCGCTCGAGATGGACATCCATCTTTCCGGCCTGGATTTTCGACAGGTCAAGAATGCCGTTTATGAGACCGAGGAGGTGCTTGCTCGCGACCTGTACCTTTCCAAGATCGGCGGCGTCCGCTTCGCGCCCGTCCGTGACGGCGTTCTCCTGGAGCATTTCGCTGTAGAGCGTGATGGCGTTCAGTGGCGTTCGAAGTTCGTGGCTCATGTTCGCCACGAATTCGCTCTGCGCGCGCGTGGCGGCCTCGACCTGCTGCTGGCTCAGCCGCAGACGGGCCACCAGGTCCGCCTGCTCGATGGCCTGCCGCGCCTGTTCCTTGTTGACGCGCTCGATCGCCGCCGTCCGGCTGGCGATTTGCCGCAGCTCCGCGGTGCCGCGGAGGCACGACATCACGAGCACGACGTCTTCGAACACCACCCACGCGGCGTGCTCGAGGAAGCGCCACTCGCTCGCGACGAGCACGCCGTACACCGACTGCGGCCAGAACAGGCCGCGCAGCATGTGGTCCAGCGCCACGACGACCGTGGCAGGGATCAGGACGCCCCAATCGCGATAGAACGCCAGGAACGCCAGCGATCCGAAGACATGGAAGTGGGTTTCGATTCGCCCGCCAGTCAGATGGATGAGGAGTGCGCTCATCATCATCTGTGCCATTGCGATGATGTATCGCGTCGACGTCTTTCCCGGGCGCGTGAATGCAAGCACGGCCGGGAAGATGCTGATCGCACCCCCGAGGAGCACCGCGGCCCAGACGTGGAGGTGGACCTCGCTCGTCGAGCCGACCCAGGTTCTCGGAGCGACCACAAGCGAGAACACGATGCCGGCAAGCCACTGAATCCACATCAGATGGCCAAACACCCGGTCCGTCCGCCGGTAAATCTCCTGCTGGTGGGCGAGGAACAGCGCTTCGGCTGCGGGATCCTGTTCGGCGGGGATCGCGGAGCTCGAATCCATGTTCATTGACTTAGTCGCCATGTGCGTGGGCTCCCTCGGGTTCGGGCGCATCGGCAGGCCCGAACAACGGGCAACCGAACACCGGTGTTGAGTTTGTCGGAGGCGGTTCGCCGTTCAGGAGCGCCAGCAGCGTGGCGCGGCCGACGTTGTTTCCCGGTTTCCCGCGCGAACCCGTCGCGCCGCCACTGAACAACAGGCGGCCACCCACGTCGTACAACAGCGTCTGTCCAGACGTCTCGACGCCGAACCGTCTTGCTTCAATTCCCTCGTCGTCTCGGACGACCGTCACGCCGGGAATCCCGGACGCGATCCGCCAGAGCTCCGACTGCTCCCACGCGGGGCCGACCCGGCCTGGCTTGATGAAGACGACGAGCACGCGCGGCTTCCGTTGGGCTTGGGCGAGCAGCTCGGCCAGCTCGCCGAGACTCGCCCGCGTGCAGTCGCAGCGGGGATGCGCAAGCATCACGAGCGTTGGGGCTTCGTTGGTCCGGGAAAGCCGGCTTCCGGCGGGCCACTGCAGCGGTGCGTGCGCAGGATTTCCGGGCCGGTTGTCGTAGTCCATCAAGGCCGCGAGGCCAACCGCAACGACTCCGAGCCAGAGCACGCCGGCTGCGGCCACCGCGCCAACGATCCTTGTCCGCTTCATGGCTGGCGCAGCAGCTTTGGAAGTCCCGAGGCGAGCATCTTGGTCGCATCCGCCGCAGTCAGCGGTCTCTGGAAGTAGTAACCCTGCCCAAATTCACAGGCGAGGTCCTGAAGACGGCTGACCTGGTCGGCGGTCTCGACGCCCTCGGCTGTCACGTTCATGTCGAGTCCGGCCGCCATCGAGACGATCGCACGGATGATTTCCGTGTTGCCGGTCTCCTTCATTCCGCTGACGAACGTCCGGTCGATCTTGATGGTCTGGAACGGGAAGCGCTGCAGGTAGCTCAGCGCGGAGTAACCCATGCCGAAGTCATCGAGACCGAGCTGGACGCCGAGATTGCGCAGCTTGTGCAGAATCTCGCTGACCGCATCGGAGTTCTCGAGGACGACGCCCTCGGTGATTTCCAGCTTGACCCGCTCGGCCGGGCAGCCGGTTTCCGCGAGGATGCGTGCCACGTCCTGGAGGAGATCCGGGTGCATGCACTGCCGCGCAGACAGATTCACGTTCACCACGAGATCGGCGGATTCCGGACACTCCCGTTCCCACTTCTTGATCTGGAGGCACGCCTCGCGCAGCACCCAGCTGCCGATCGGCACGATCAGGCCGGTGTCCTCGGCGATGGGAATGAAGTCCGCCGGCGAGACGAGACCGCGCGTGGGGTGGCGCCAGCGGATCAACGCCTCGAATCCGGTCACTTTCTCCGCCGCGAGTGAAACGATTGGCTGGTAGAACACCTCGAATTCCGAGTGCGCGATGGCGCGGCGCAGATCGGTCTCGAGCTCGAGCCGCTCCTCGGCGGCAGCGAGCATCGACGTGTCGAACACCTCGCATCTGGCCTTGCCGAGCTTCTTGGCGCGATACATCGCGGTGTCGGCGTCGCGAATCATGTCGTCGGCCCGCTGATAGCGATCGGCGCTCATGACGACGCCGATGCTCAGAGAGGTGACGATCTCTCGGCCGTGCACCTGGAACGGCGCGGCCGCTGCCGCGCGCAGGCGCTCGGCGACGGCGCTGGCCGCCACGACATCGGCGATCCCGTGGAGCAGGACGGTGAACTCGTCTCCGCCAATCCGTGCCAGCGTCGGCTCTCCCTCGAGCCGTGCGAGGCAATCCGTCGCGCGAAGTGCGTGCTGCAGGCGGGTCGCGAGCGCTGACAGGAGCTCGTCACCGGCCGCGTGTCCCAGGCTGTCATTGATGACCTTGAAGCGATCGACGTCCATGAAGAGGACGGCGAACGGCTGTCGGGGATCCGCCTTCAGGAGGTTGTTGATGCGCTCGCTGAAGAGCAGACGGTTCGGCAGGCCCGTCAGCGGGTCGGCACGACGGGCGGTCACCTGGGCCCGGATGCGCGCGAGCGCCACCGCGTAGTCGATCGGCTTGGTCACGTAATCGTTGGCCCCGAGGTCCAGCGCTTCGACCATGTCGTCGCTGCCGTCCTTGGCCGTGACCATGATGACGGGTAGATCGGACACGGATCGTGATTGCCGGAGCGACCGCAGTGTGTCGAGACCACTCATGCCGGGCATCATCACGTCGAGCAGCACGGCATCAATGCGATGCGAGTTGATCATGCCCAGCGCGTCCGCGCCGCTCTCGGCTGTCAGGACGTTGTATCCGGTACGGGTCAGGCGCCGCGATAGCGCATCGCGATTCATCGCGTCATCGTCGACGAGGAGCAGCGTCGCGTGTGGTTGGCTCATGACTGAACTCTTAAGCGGCGACCCGAAGGAGACGTTCCATCTTGGCCAGGAGCCCGGTGAAATCGATGGGCTTGGTGTCGAACTCGTCGCAACCGGCTTCGAGCGCGCGCTCGCGCTCACCGCGCATGGCGTGAGCCGTCAGCGCGATGATCGGGATCTGCCGGGTCGTGGGACTGGCCTTGAGCCGCCGGGCACACTCCCAGCCGTCGATCTCGGGCATCCCCAGATCCATCAGGATCAGATCGGGACGTTCTGTTTCCGCGAAACGGAGGCCTTCGCGGCCGTGCGTTGCGATCAGGACGTGGAAATTTCGCGCCGAAAGGCGCCGCGACAGGACGTCGCGGTTCAGTTCGTTGTCTTCGACGATCAGTATTCTCTTCATATCGTTACGACGGCCTTCCCGACGACGGAATGAGTTCCGCCGAATCCGCTGGCAATGGCAAAGAACGTACCCGCTTGTTCCCGGGGCTCACGCCGTTTTCAGTGGGCCAGTGATGACGGACTTGTCTGCGGGTAACGAAATCTGCACTGCGAATCGCGCCGCATGAGGTAGAGTTCTTCGTCTGTTTCTGTCTTCTCCCCCAGGAGTCGATCTATGAAGCCATACGCATTCGTTTTCGCCGGGTTGTTGTCGCTCTCGTCGGCGTTTCACGCGCAGTCGACGGGCCAGGCGCAGGGCGCCGCCGGGCAGCAGGCCGGTCGGCAGGCGGGCGCGGCGCAGCAGCCACAGCAGGGCACAGGCGGACGTCAGGCCGGACCCCCGAGCATGGGCGGCGGCCAGTGCGCCAACAATCCGTACAACTGCCCGGACACACCGAATCCGCTTCCAAAGGTCGATACGGTGTGGCTCGAGGAGATGACCTGGATGGACGTTCGCGACGCGATGAAGGCCGGCAAGACGACGGTCATCATTTCAACGGGCGGGATGGAGCCGAACGGGCCCTGGCTCGCGCTGGGCAAGCACAACTACGTGCTGCGCGCGAACTGCGACGCGATCGCGAGGAAGCTTGGCGACGCCGTGTGCGCGCCCATCGTGCCGTTCGTGCCTGAAGGCCGCCACGAACCGCCGACAAGCCATATGACGACGCCGGGCACCATCAGCCTCACCGAGGAAACGTTCGCCGCGCTGCTCTCGGACATCGTGTTGAGCTACAAGGTGCACGGCTTCAAGAACATCATCATGATCGGCGATAGCGGCGGGAATCCCCGCGGCATGACCGCCGTGGCCACCAAGTACACGGAGCTCTGGAAGGGCGAGCCGCTCGTCGCCCACGTGCCCGAGCACTACACCTACAACGTGGTCGCGAAGGAAATGGCGTCGCGCGGCCTGATCAAGGAAGGAACCGGCGACGGTCTGCACGACGACCCGATCATCACGCTCAACATGTACATGGCCGATCCCAAGTCCGTCCGCTTCGCCGAGCGTGTCAAAGCCGGCAAGGCCAGCATCAACGGCGTCTCCATCGCCGACGCGAAACAGAACCAGGTCATGGGCAAGGCCATCGTGGACTTCCGTGCGACGTACACGGCGGACGCGATCAAGAAAGTCATTGCGAACAAGGGCAAATAGCGTGAACAGACGAGATTTCTTTCGTGGGGCCGCCGTCGGGTTTCTCCCGGCCGCCGCGGCCGGAGTGGCGTGGAATGTCCGGCAGAAGGCCGTCTTTGACAAGGAACGCAACGACGACACGCGTCGTCCGCCGGAATCGCGGTTGAGCTTTTCGCAGCAGGGCGAGGACATCGTGATGTTCCACGCCCTGCACGACACTCTGAAGATCGAGAAGCCGACCTTCATTGATGTGGGCGCCGCGCATCCGGTGCGCAGCAATAACACGTACCTGCTCTACGGCACGGGCGCGGCCGGCGTGCTGGTCGAGCCGAATCCCATGTACGTGAAGCTGCTCCGCGAAATGCGCCCGCGCGATACGGTGCTGCCGGTCGGCATCGGCATCGACGAGACCCAGGCGGCGGATTACTACGAGATCAAGGGCGCGCCGATGCTCAACACGTTCTCGTCTGAACAGGCCGAATACCTGAAGAAGACCGGCAAAGAAGTCGAGCGCGTGTCGAAGATGCCGCTCGTCAACATCAATCGCGTCATCAAAGAGCAACTCGGCGATCGCGCGCCCGATCTGCTCTCGACTGACATCGAGGGTCTCGACTATGCCGTGATCAAGTCGCTGGACATCTCGAAATACCGCCCGGGCGTTATTTGCGCCGAAGGCGTCCCGATGTTCGAGAAGGGTCGCCTCAGCGACCTCGCGACTTACCTCACCGCCCAGGACTACGTCGTTCGTGGCGGCTCGATGGTGAACACGATCTTCGTCGATGCGCGCAGAGTCAAAGATTAGCCGGGTAACGACAGGTGACGACGGGTAACGACTGGTGACGACGGGTGATGAAGTAGATCGTTTGTACCAGGCGACGCTTGGCGAGTTCACCGCGAAGCGCAACGAGCTCTTGAAGAAAGCAACCGGCGCGGCGAAGGAAGAGCTGCGCGCTCTGCAGAAGCCCACCGTGCCCGCGTGGGCGGTCAACCAGCTGTACTGGCGCCGCCGGAAGATCTTCGACAAGGTCGTCGAAGCCGCGCGAAAACTGCGCGTTGAGCATGGGCGCCAGCTCACCGGTAAGGCAGCCGAGGTCGAACTTGCCGAGGCGCGGCATCGCGAGGCGATGAAGGCGGCCTCCGACGAAATTCGCGCGCTGCTCAAGGACGCCGGCGAACAGGACACGCAAGCGACGATGATCGCGGTCTCCGAGACACTGCATGGCCTGTCCGCGGCCGACGTGCCCGGCCGCCTGGTCAGACCGCTCAAGCCTCAAGGGTTTGAAGCGCTTGCGGGACTCGTCACAAAGAGCAGCGCCACGATCGCGCGGCTCTCGGAACCGAAGCCATCGGCCGCAGCCGCCAAACCGGACCAGAAGCGCGAAGCTCAGGCGCGCGCCAAAGAGACCGCCGCCCTCGAACGGCAGCTGCATAAGGCCGAAGTCGACGAACGCGCCGCTCGTGCGGAGTTCTCGCGCGCCGAAATGGCACTCGCGCGCCTGCAGCGCGAGCGCAAGGAACTTCAGGACCGCATCGACTCGATTACCAGCCGCCGGGACCAGGCGGCGATCGATTTGGACGAGAGGAAGCGACAGGCCGACCGTGCGGCTGCGGAACGCGAACGCCTCTCACGCCTGCTCAAGGACAAAGCCCGCTGAACGAACTCGTCGACATCCTCGAACGCTACTGGGGCTACACGTCGTTCCGGCCGCTTCAACGCGAGGCGATGGACGCGGTGCTCGCGCGCCGCGACTCGCTCGTGGTGCTGCCGACCGGCGGCGGCAAGTCGCTCTGCTTTCAGGCACCGGCCCTCATCCGCGACGGTCTCGCCATCGTCGTTTCGCCGCTGATCTCGTTGATGAAGGATCAGGTCGACACGCTCGTCGGCAACGGCGTGCAGGCGGCCTGCTACCACAGCGCGCTCGACTCGGCGGAGAAGTCACGCGTGGCAGCGGGCCTGCGCGAAGGTCGATACCGCCTGCTCTACGTCGCTCCCGAGCGGCTGGTGGGCGACGGAGCCGGCAGCTTTGCGTCCCTCGTCGGCAACCGCGTGGCCTTCGTCGCGATCGACGAGGCGCATTGCATCAGCCAGTGGGGACACGACTTCCGGCCGGAGTACCGGCAGCTCGCGACGCTTCGCGATCGCTGGCCCGGCATCAGCGTCCATGCGTTCACCGCGACGGCCACTCATCGCGTGCGCCGGGACATCGTGTCGCAGCTCGGGCTCACGGACGCCGTCGAGCTGGTCGGATCTTTCGATCGCCCGAATCTCGTGTACCGCGTGCTCGCGCGTTCGACCCTCAAGAAGCAGTTGCAGGACATCCTCGGCCGCCATCGCGGCCAGTCCGGCATCGTCTATTGCCAATCGCGCAAGGAAGTCGATGCGCTAGCGGCGTGGCTCGTGGAGAGCGGCGTGCGCGCGCGGCCGTATCACGCGGGACTGGACGATGAGACGCGCCATCGCAATCAGGACGCGTTCCTCAACGAGGACATCGACGTCGTCGTCGCGACGGTGGCGTTCGGGATGGGGATCGATCGATCGGATGTGCGCTTCGTCGTGCACGCGGGCGCGCCGCAGTCCCTCGAACACTACCAGCAGGAGGCCGGCCGTGCGGGCCGAGATGGTCTGGAGGCAGAGTGTGTCCTGATCTATTCGGGCGGCGACTTTGCCCGTTGGCGCGCGGTGATGGAGGCGAACGGCGAGTGGTCACCGGCGCGCCAAACGCTGATGCGCGACATCGAGCGGTACGCGTCGAGTGTCGGCTGCCGCCACAGGCGGTTGGTGGGCTACTTCGGTGAGGAGTACGCGAAGCCGGAGTGCGGTGCCTGCGACTACTGCCTGGGCGAGCTCGAGTCGGTGGCGGATCCGGTGACGCTGGCCCGGAAGATTCTGTCGGCGGTCGCGCGCGTCGGCCAGCGCTTCGGTGCCGCGCACGTGACGAATGTTCTGCGTGGCAGCGCCGCCGAGGCCGTGGCCGCCCGGCGCCACGATCAGTTGAGTGTCTTCGGGCTGTTTCGCGAGGCGCCGGTGGACGAGGTGCGCGGCTACATCGACCAGCTCGTCGCGGAAGATCTGCTCGCGCAGACGGACGATCAGTTCCCCGTCTTGAAACTGACCCAGCGCGGCGTCGATCTCATGCGCGATGCCGGCGCCATTCCCGATCTGGTGCTGGCGCGTCAGCGCAAACCGGAGAAAGGCAAGTCGCAGAGACGATCCGGAGTCGAGGCCGCGTCGTGGGAGGGTGTGGACCGCGACCTGTTCGATGCGCTTCGGTCGCTGCGGTTGCGTCTGGCGCGCGAGCGCGGCGTTCCGCCGTACGTCATCTTCCACGACACGACGTTGCGCGAGCTCGCGCGCGTGAAACCAACGACGCTGGAGGCGCTCCGCCACATTTACGGCATCGGCGCGAAGAAAGCCGATGATCTTGGCGAAGCCCTCCTCGGCGTGATCAACGCTTGATTCGGTTGTGCCGCTTCAGGAACAGCCCGCGTGAAGCCTTGCGCCATTCGTGGTGCATCTTCATCCGGTCCCTGGGCGAGAACTTCCCGTCGGCGCGCAGCGCCTTGCCCTGCTTCCGGATCTCAGCGAACCGCTGGCGCAGCTGCTGAACCTCGGGCTTCGTGAGCTGGTGTCGCTGGACGCCCTGGCGAATCCGCTGCTTGACGTGAAGCCGCTGGGCAGGCGCCGCCTTCGCGGGTTTCTGGGGTGGGGTTGCCTGCGCGTAAGCGGCGGATCCTGTCAGGATGAAGCCTGCCGCAAGCAGCCATGTAAGATGTTTCCTCATCTGATCACTCGTCCTTTCACGCGCCCCGGCCCCATCCTGCTTGCTTTGACCGGGCCAGGGTCGCCGAGGTTACGCCGCCGTCATGAAGCCGACCGATGATCTCGACAAGCTGGCTGCTGCCCTTGGTGGCGTTCGGATCGGGCCCGCCGTCTCGGCGTCGTCGCTCGCCGGGTGGCTCGAGGTCATGGCCGACCGGGGGGCCAGTGACCTCCTGCTGTTCGCCGGAGAGCCGCCCACGCTCCGGATCGAAGGCCGAGTAGTCCGGACAAATGCGTCCGTTCTCGATGGCGATGACATCACGGGCCTGGTGATGCCCGAGCTCGGGCCGCACGCCCTGCGCCAGTTCCGCGAGCACGGCATCGCCGATGCGGCGCTCAAGGTCGCAGGCCTCGGCCGGTTCCGCATCAATCTGCACCACGAGCGCGGCCGGCCCGCGGCGGCGATCCGCCGGCTTCCCGCCACGGTGCCTGGACTTGGGTCGCTCAATCTCCCGCCGGGCGCCGCGATGCTCTCGCGCATTCCACGCGGCCTCGTCATCATCGGCGGCGCCACGGGATCCGGCAAGACAACGACGATGGCGGCGGTGGTGGACGAGATCAACCGTCGCGACGAGAAGCACATCATCTGTATCGAAGACCCGATCGAGTACGAGCACACGAACAAGAAGTGCGTCATCCAGCACGTCGAGGTCGGGATCGACGCGCCTGACTTTCCGACGGCGCTGAGATCGGCGCTCCGCCAGGCGCCTGATGTTCTTGTGATTGGCGAGATGCGCGATCCGGAAACGATGAGAATCGCGCTGGCGGCAGGGGAGACGGGGCACCTCGTGCTGTCCACGCTGCACACGACCGACGTCGCCTCGACCATCGCGCGCATCACGGATTCGTTTCCCGCCGAGCGGCAGCCGACGATTCGCCAGGAAGTTGCCGCCGCGCTCGCTGCGGTGTTCGTCCAGACGCTGGTGCCGGCCACCGGCGGCCGTGTGCCCGCGGCCGAGCTCCTCATGATTCAGTACGGCGCCCGGCAGCACATCCGGCGCAACGCCCTGCAACACCTGCATCAGGAGATCACGATCACCCGCAAGTACGGATCGTTCACGGTCGAGGAGTGCCTCGCAAAGCTCGTTGCGAAGGGGACCGTCGAGCGGAGCGAAGCGGTCGTCCGGGTGAGTCACCCCGAGGACTTTGAGTCGGCCTTACGGGCAACATAGGCAAGCCGGTTCCGGGTTCCGGGTGCAGGGTTCCGGGTTCGGGCGTCTGGTTCCGGGTTCTTTCCGCGGCGTAATGTTTGCACTCTGGTGACGACTGGAGTCCTCCCATGACAAACCTCATGCTCGTTCTTGCCCTCTCCTTGTCTTCAGTTCTCGTCGTTCCCGTCGTTCCCGTCGTTTCCAATGATGACCGGCTGAAGGACGCGGAAGAAGTTCTCACCGAGATGGCCGGCACGGACGATGCCGGTATTCCGAAGAGTCTGATTCAAAAGGCCGAGTGCGTCGTGGTGGTGCCCGGGCTCAAGAAAGTCGCGCTCGGCATCGGTGGGCAGTACGGCAAGGGCTACGTATCGTGCCGCCGCGACGGCAGCTGGAGCGCGCCCGGGGCGCTGAAGGTCGAAGGCGGCAGCTTCGGCCTGCAGATCGGCGCATCGTCAACGGACGTGATTCTGCTCGTGATGAACCAGAAGGGCATCGATCGCCTGTTGTCGAATCAGTTCAAGGTCGGCGCGGACGCCGCGGTGGCCGCGGGACCGATCGGCCGTGAAGCCAGCGCTCAGACGGACATCTCGATGCGTGCAGAGATGCTGGCGTGGTCGCGATCGCGCGGCGCCTACGCCGGGATCGCCCTGCAGGGCTCGACGATCCGCCAGGACTCCGACGAAAACAAAGAGCTCTATGGGCGCGAGATCACGAACAAGGAAATCGTGATGGGGAAGATAGCAGCGCCACCGGCGGCAGCAGGATTCCTGGCCGCGCTGGCGAAGTTCCGAGGCTGAACTTCGACCTTTGAACTTCGAACTTAACGAATATCGAGTAACTCGATCTCAAAGCACAGCTGCCCCTGCGGGCTGCCCGGCTGGCCGTCGTAGGCGAGTCTCCCGGGAATCCAGAATCGGCGAGTCTCACCGACGACCATGAGCTGCAATGCTTCCTGCCAGCCGGGAATGACCTGAGTCACCGGGAACTGGGCAGGCTCGCCGCGCAGGCGTGAACTCTCGAACATCCTTCCGTCCGCCGTCCAGCCTGTGTAGTGGACACGCACGACCGACTTCGGCTCCGGATGAATCGATCCGAGCCCGACGATCAGCACCTTTGATGCGAGCCCCGAAGGCGTGCGCAGTGCATTTGCGGGCGGTGCCGCGACATCGGCGGGTGCGGGGATCGGCGGCGGGCCGCTGCCCGCTGGTGGTGCATCCTCTTTGAGTGTGCAGGCGGTGAGTGCCAGGGAGGCGGCCAGCGTGGCGACGGCGAGTTTCGGAACCTTCATGGGTGGAATCGTACAATTCTCTTCGTGAAAAGTCAGATTGCACACCTGCCGCACCGATCGCTCCGGTACCTCGAGTCCGGCGAAGGCCGGGCGCTCGTGCTGCTCCACGCATTTCCGCTCAGCGCCGACCAGTGGCTGCCGCAGCTCCACCGCGTGCCGCAGGGATGGCGGTTCATCGCGCCCGATCTGCGTGGTTTTCGTGGTGCTGGAGCGGCGTTCGAAGACCCAGGCCTTCGCGACCTGTCAATCGACGATTACGCAGACGATGTTGCGGCGCTCCTCACGCATCTCGAAATCGAGCGCGCCGTGATTGGCGGCGTGTCGATGGGCGGATACGTGGCGTTCGGTCTGCTTCGCCGCGCGCCCCACCGCGTCTCCGGCCTGTTGCTGTCGAACACGCGCGCGACGCCGGACACCGCTGAGGGGCGGGCTGGTCGTGAAAAGATGATCGCGCTCGCACGCGAGGAAGGTGCGGCCGCGACAGCCGCGCAGATGGTGCCGAAGCTGCTCGGCGAAACAACGAAGGCCCAGCAGCCGGATCTGGTGGACGCCGTTCGGCGCCTCATCATCATGAACTCGCCGGACGGGATCGTTGCCGGGCTCGGCGCGTTGCGCGATCGACCGGACTCGACTCCGCTGCTCGCATCCGTCAACTGCCCGACGCTCATCATCGCCGGCGACGAGGACTCGATCATCAACGTCAGCGAGGCGGAAACGATGCACGCCGCCATTCCTGGATCTCACCTCGTCGTCCTTCCACGCACCGGACACCTGGGGAATCTCGAACAACCCAATGCGTGGAGGACTGCGCTGGATCAGTGGCTGACGGGGATCTGGGCGTTCCGATAGAGCAGTACGTCGGGTACGTCTGGTACGTCACGTACGTCGGGTACGAGGAACGAGCTGACGCTGGCCTGCATTCTTCTTAATAGTGGATACGCGATAGTTCGTTCCTTGTACCTGACGTACCGGATGTACCTCACGTACCCGACGTACCGACCTATACTCTGCTGCGCATGGATCTGCAGTTGTCGGGAAAAGTCGCCATCGTCACGGGCTCGAGCAAAGGATTGGGCCTGGCGTCGGCGCGGGCGCTGGTTGCCGAAGGCGCGAATGTCACAATGTGCGCGCGTGGTGGCGATGCGCTCAAGCAGGCGGCGGCGTCTCTGCGGAACCTCAACGCTGGATCGGTACTCGAGGTCGAGTCGGACGTCTCAACGGCCGCGGGTTGCACGCGCGTGGTTCAGGAGGCGGTAGGGAAGTTCGGTCGCATCGACATCCTCGTGAACAACGTCGGCAAGGCCGGCGGTGGCGACATCGTGGCAACGTCTGACGAGGACTGGCAGAGCGCGATCGACCAGACGCTGTTTCCCGCGGTGCGCATGTCGCGGCTCGTCGTGCCTGAAATGCGGAAGACCGGCGGCGGGGTGATCCTCATGATTGCGTCGATCTGGGGCCGTGAGTCCGGCGGCCGCATGACCTACAACGCCGTGAAAGCCGCCGAAGTGAGCCTCGCGAAGGCGATGGCGCAGCAGCTCGCAAAAGACAACATTCGCGTCAACAGCATCGCTCCCGGATCCATCAGTTTCGAAGGCGGCACGTGGTGGAAGCGGCAGCAGGAAGATCCGCAGGGCATCGCGGAGTTCATCAAGCGCGATCTGCCGTTCGGCCGCTTCGGTTCGGCCGAGGAAGTCGGCAACGTCGTCGCCTTCGTTGCGTCGCCGAGAGCCAGCTGGGTCTCGGGCGCAAGTATCACTGTTGACGGCTGTCAGTCACGCTCAAATATCTGAGACGACGTAAACATGCCTGATCTAGCCAATTTCTTCGATGTCGTCGCGACGTGGCTGTTCCGCAACGTCGTCATGTGGCTCCTGCTCGGGACGGGCCTGTTCCTGACGCTCCGTTTCGGCGTCGTGCAGATCCGCCGGCTGCCCGAGGCATTCCGTGCGATGGTCGCGCAGCAGTCGAAGGGCGCCACCGGCGGAGTATTGTCGCCGTTCCAGGCGTTCATGACGGCGCTCGGCGCGTCGATCGGCACGGGCAACATCGCCGGGGTGGCCGTCGCAATCATCACGGGCGGCCCGGGCGCGCTGTTCTGGATCTGGGTCTACGGCTTCGTCGCGACCGCGATCAAGTTCTCTGAAGCCGTCCTCGGCGTGAAGTTCCGCGAGACCCGCGCTGGTGACGACATCAAAGTCGGCCCGATGTACTACCTGCGCGATGGGCTCAAATCACCGGCGCTCGCATGGATCTACGCACTCGTTGCCGGTGTCGCCGCGCTGACGACCACGCCGTTCACGCAGCCGAACTCGATCGCCGTGGCCGTGAACCACGTGTGGCCGTCTGGGACGATGGAGCTGCCTGGTCTGGGGACGATTCAGCGGACCGCGCTGATCGTGGGGGTCATCGTCGCGGTGCTGACGATCGCCGTCATCATTGGCGGCATCAAGTCGATCGGCCGCGCCGCGGAGAAACTCGCGCCGCTCAAGGTCGGTTTGTATCTCGCGGGCGGCCTCATCGTCATCGTGACGTTTGCCAATCGCCTGCCTCACGTCTTCTCGCTGGTGTTTACCGAAGCGCTGTCGCTGCGCTCCCTGATGGGCTTCGGCATGTTCACCGCGATGCGCTACGGAATCGCGCGCGGCATCTATGCAAATGAAGCGGGCTACGGCACGGCAGCGGTCGCCTACGGCACGGCGAAGACCGACGACCCGTCGCAACAGGGCCTGCAGGCCGTCATGGAAGTGTTCATCGTCTCGTTCGTGACAGCGACGATCAGCGCGATGACCATCCTCGTCAGTGGCGTCGCCGAAACGTCAATCGCCCTGGGGAGGAACGACCCGGCATTCGTGACGAGCACGGCGGCCGTGGCGACGGCGTTCAATCTCGCGATTCCGACGTTCGGCGGCTGGGTGGTCGCGTTCTGCGCGTTCCTGTTCGGCTACACGACGCTCATCGGCTGGGCGTTCTACGGCGAGCAGTTTCTCGAATACATCCTCGGCCGAAGCGTCCGGATGCCGTATCGATGGATCTACTGCCTGCTGATTCCCTTTGGCGCCATCGCGAGGCCCGATCTCGTGTGGAACTGGGGCGACCTGATGAACGCGCTTCAGGTTTTCCCGAATCTGATTGGCGTCATCGGTTTGAGCGGCCTGGTGGCCGCTTACGCCTCACGCCGTGCCAGCAAGTCGTAACTCAGTTCTCTCCGCAATTCTCAGGAAGATTCCGTCGCGGGTGAGCAGGGGCACATCGCGATCGAGTGCACACTGAGCGACGTGCGCATCCGGCGTCGAGACGATGACTCCGGTAGCCCGCATTGAATGACGCAGCGAACCGACCCTGACCCAGTGGTCGAATGTCGTGTGATGGAGCATGAGGTCGTCGAGGAGGTCCGCGAGGGCGCCTCGATCAGCGACTGTTCTGGCGCCGCTGACAAGCTCTGCAACCACCAAAGGTGGAACCACGACCAGGCCCGCCGCAAGTGCGTGTTCGAGCACGCTAGCCGAACGGCCGGCGAGAAACTCGATCCACTCTGAGGTATCAACGACGATTCCGCTCACGGGACTCCTCGAGATCGATATCGAGCGTGATCTTGCCGCGCAGCGCCATGGCCTTCGCGTGCACACGTGACCGCTTCACAAGTTCCAGGCCGGCCACGAGCGTCTCTGTGATGCCCTTCCCGGTCACCTTCGTCGCTTCCTCCAGCAACTGCTCAGGAAGGTTAGCGGTGATTCTTCGAGTCATACGTAAGTATTGATATCGATACATATCGATGTCAATACAAGATTCGCTCTTTAATCGCCCCTGTCGATCCAGCTAATATCGCAACCGGATGCAGTCGCTTCCTGCGATCACCGGCGACAAAGACCAGTCCCTGCAGGCGGCCCTCTCGCGGATGCTCGCCGAGTTCGAGTCCGGCGCCCGCACCGGCGTCCTCACGGCGGATGATGACCCGCATGTGACTGCGGCGCGCCGGCTCGCGCCCGTCGAAGCGCAGTACGCGCCGTTTCCTGAATCGCTGGACCCGCGGCTTACCGCCGCGCTTGGCGCGCGCGGGATCGATCGCCTCTACATCCACCAGGCCGAGGTGATCGCCCACTCGCTCGCCGGCCGCAACGTCGTGATTGTGACGCCGACGGCGTCCGGCAAGACGCTCTGCTACAACGCGCCGGTTCTGCAGCGCATTCTCGAGAACGCATCGACGCGCGCGTTGTATCTGTTTCCAACGAAGGCCCTCGCGCAGGACCAGCTCGCAGAGCTCCATCAGATGGTGGAGATTCTGCGCGAGCAGGGTGGGCGAACGAGCGGCGCGGGGCTAACGGGGTCCCCGCAAGCGAGTGAGCTAGGCGGGGTGCAGGGGTCCCCGCCGCTACCGATCGACATTGGGGTGTTCACTTATGACGGTGACACGCCGCAGGACGCGCGTCGCGCGATCCGCGGCCGCGCGCACGTCGTCCTGAGCAATCCCGACATGGTGCACTCCGGCATCCTGCCGCACCATCCGCGATGGGCGAAGCTCTTCGAGAATCTGCAGTTCATCGTTGTCGACGAGCTGCACTCATATCGCGGGGTCTTCGGAAGCCACCTCGCGAACATTCTGAGAAGACTCCGGCGGGTGTGCCGGCACTACGGATCGGATCCCGCGTTCATCTGTTCGTCGGCGACCATCGCGAATCCGAAGGAGCTCGCGGAACGACTGACGGGCCAGCCGTTCGAGATCGTGGACAAGAGCGGAGCGCCTCGCGGTGAGAAGTTCTTTCTGTTCGTGAATCCGCCGGTCGTGAACGCGCAACTCGGGATTCGTCGGTCGTACCTCGCTGAGACCAGGCGGGTCGCGATCGAATTCCTCAAGCGCGGCCTGCAGATGATCGTGTTCGCACAAAGCCGCCTTTCGACGGAGATCCTCACCACCTACATGAAGGACGCGTTCCAGGGACCGCCCGGAGCAGACGACGTGATCCGCGGGTATCGCGGTGGCTACCTGCCCCTTCGCCGTCGCGAGATCGAGCGCGGACTTCGAAACGGGGAAGTGCGTTGCGTCGTGTCCACCAACGCGCTCGAGCTCGGCATCGACATCGGCGCGCTCGACGTGGCGGTGATGGCCGGCTATCCGGGCACGATCGCCGGCACCTGGCAGCGCGCGGGACGGGCCGGGCGCCGCAGCGGCCGCTCGGCAGCGGTGCTCGTCGCTTCGAGCGCTCCCATCGATCAATTCGTCGCGCGGCATCCTGACTACTTCTTCGACGCGTCGCCCGAACACGCGCTGATCAATCCGGACAACCTGCACATCCTGCTCGATCACGTGAAGTGCGCGGCATTCGAGCTCCCGTTTGGAGACGACGAGCAGTTCGGATCGATCAATGTGCAGGAGGTTCTCTCCGTGCTCGCTGAGGAGGGATTCGTTCATCTCGTCGATGGCCGGTGGCAGTGGACGCAGGAGTCGTATCCGGCTGACGCCGTGAGTCTCCGATCGGTGACGTCGGACAACTTCGTCGTCGTGGATCTGACGAACGGCGAGCGCGTCATCGGCGAAACAGATTTCACGAGCGGTCCATCCACACTTCACGAGAAGGCCATCTACATCGTGGAAGGCCAGCTGTTCCAGGTGGAGAGGTTCGACTACGACAATCGCAAGGCGTTCGTGCGGACGGTTGAGTGTGACTACTACACGGATGCGATTACTTACACGAAGGTCACGATTCTCGAAACCTTCGTGGGTTCAGAGGGTTCAGGGTTGCCAGATTCCGAGGTGCACGCGTCTGGTTCCGAAGGTTCGGACGTGGCGCGCCTGGCTGCGGGATTGGAACCAGACGCGCGCACCCTGGAATCCCGGAACCTCGGAACCTCGGAACCGACTTCGCCAGGTTCCCATGGCGAAGTCCGCGTCGTCTCCCGTGTCGTCGGCTTCAAGAAGATCAAGTTCTATACGAATGAGAACGTCGGCTCCGGTGAGCTCGACTTGCCCGAGCAGCAGATGCACACGACGTCGTACTGGCTCACGATTCCTGCTGAGACGATGGCGGCGTTGCCGTTTGGGATGGCGGATCGGCGTGATGGAGTCGTCGGGATGGCGTTTGCGATGCGGAACGTCGCGCCGCTGCTGCTCATGTGCGACGGCCACGACCTCGGTCTGTCGATCGACGGCCTCGCGATGGACGGCGCGTCGCGGCTCGGTGGATCGTCGGCGGCCGCGCGTGGCGGAACACCGGCGGAGTTGTCCGCGTCGCCGACGGTCTTCATCTACGACAACTTTCCCGGCGGCATCGGCTTCAGCGAGCCGCTTTACGGCATGCACCACCAGTTGATCGAGCGCACGCGCGAGTTGATCGATGGCTGTCCGTGCAAGTCCGGCTGCCCGTCGTGCGTGGGGCCGGAGGGCGCGACCGGTCCGCTGGCAAAAGCCGTGGCGTCGCGGCTACTGGCAGCCGTAGGCCGGGCCTTCAGGCCCGGCGAGCTCGCCTCATGAAGAACCTGGCCGACAGGCTTCGCAGCATCGTCCGCCAGGATCACGGCGGAAGCTCGCCGGCGCGGCGTGACTTCACGTACGTGCCGGACGTGTTCGATCCGGCGGCAATCGCAGTCGATCCGGCAGCGGCGGCGGAAGCGCTCGGTGGACAACCGCTCGAATCGCACGGCGGCTGCATCGTCATCGATCGGCTCTGGGACGCGGACGACTGGCACGGCCGGCGTCGCGTGGGCACTTTCGTTCCGAACGGGACTGCGCCAATCGGCCTTTTTGATCCCCGCACGGGCCGCGTTGCGGACTGGGCCCAGCGCGTCGTCTTTTTCGACCTCGAAACAACGGGTCTCAGCGGCGGCGCGGGCACGCTCGCGTTTCTCGCGGGCTGCGGCTGGTTCGAGGGCGACGCGTTTCGAGTGCGGCAGTTCTTTCTGGGATCGCCCGCGGGCGAGCAGGCGATGCTGGCCGCCATCACCGAGATCTTCGACAACGCAAGCCTGCTCATAACGTTCAACGGCCGGTCGTTCGACGTGCCGCTGATGGAGACGCGATGGGCGTTTCATCGATCCGATGCCGCGAGCGACGGACTGCCGCACTTCGACATGCTGCCGGTCTCGCGGCGGCTCTGGGGCCAGCGTGAGGACGCCGGGGATGCGGGTTGCCGGCTGTCCGAGCTCGAGCGGTCGATTCTCGGATTCCATCGAGTCGGCGACGTCCCGGGCTTCGAGATTCCGGCGAGGTATTTTCACTTCCTGCGGACGGGCGACGGTGCGGCAGTGTCAGGCGTGCTCGAGCACAACCGCCACGATCTGATCTCGCTCGCCGGCGTCACGGCACACGCGCTATCGCTTGCGACGGACGGTCCGTCGGCGTGCCGTGAGTCGTGCGAGCAGGTGGCGTTGGGACGGATGTACGAGCGCGCGGGCCAACCGGTTCAGGCGCTCGTCGCGTATGAACTTGCTGTTTCAGGGAGTGAGCGAGGCGAACGCGAGGTGCGGCTGCAGGCGCTGTCGCGGCTCGCGGCGCTCCTCGGCCGCCTGGGCCGGCATCAGGATGCGGCGTCAGCGTGGCAGGGCGTGCTCGATCACGCGCGGCGATTCGGCGCGCCGCAGACAGTGGAGCAGCGCGCGGTTCAGGCACTTGCGATTCATCACGAGCACCGCGCGCGCGATCTCGCCGAAGCGCACCGCTACGCCGAGCGCCTCAGCCGGCAGGCCTCCGGCCGGGCGCGGCAAGATGCCGCGCACCGGCTCGGTCGAATTGAACGAAAACTGAACGGGAAGGGCGAGAACCTTCTGTCGTGACGGCGCCCTAACTTGGCGTCGTTAGCGTCGTTGGCGCTCGTTGGCGTCGTTCGCCTTACGCGTTCGCGCTCTTGCTGGCTGCCTTCGTCGCGGGCTTCTTGGCGCCCTTGGCCGGCGTTGCTTTCGCGGCCTTGGCTGCCGTGACTCGCGCCTTGTTCGCCGACGCGGACTGCGCGCCGAAGCGCTTCGTGAACCGCTCGACGCGGCCCTCGGTGTCGATCAGCTTCTGACGGCCCGTGAAGAACGGGTGGCAGTTGCTGCAGATTTCGAGGTGCAGCTCGGGTTTGGTCGACTTCGTTTTGAAGGTGTTGCCGCAGGCGCAACGAACTTCGACTTCGTGGTACTTCGGATGAATCCCCGGCTTCACAGTGCACCTCGTAGCGTCACAAACAAACTCTAAGTATACGGTCCAAGAGTCCAACGGTCCAAAGGTCCCTTGGGTCCGAAGTCCTCAGGGTCCAGGCAGCCGGTCTACGGCACCGTGTAAGTCCTTGACCAGCGGTGCTTTCTGAGCTTTTCGATGAGCGGAGGACTGAGCGGCCCCGCGTCCGAGGCCACCAGATTCGCCTCCACGTGGGGGATCCGGCGCATGCCCGGGATCGTCGTCGTCACGTCCGGGCAGGAGAGGATGAAGCGCAGGGCGGCGTCGGGGAGCGAGAGCTGCTGAGGTAGGTCCTGCCGGAGCGCTTCGACGCGGTCGAGCGTTTCGTCGATCTTCTCGGGCGTGAAATAGATGTTGCGCCAGTCGCCCTCGGGCCAGCTCATGCCGCGCTCGATCGCGCCGGCGAGGCTGCCTTCATCGAACGGTACGCGTGCGATGACGGCGACACCCTTCTCCCGGCACATCGGGAACAGCTCGTCCTCCGGACCCTGATCGAAGATGTTGTAGACGACCTGCACGCTGTCTACGACGCCGGTCGAAATCGCCTTCAGCACCGACTCGGGCTGCCAACGATTGATGCTGATGCCGAAGCCGCGGATGAGCCCTTCGCGCTTGAGATCGTCAACCGCCCGCTTCCAGCGATCGTCATCGGCCCACGCGTCAGTCCAGACGTGGAACTGCTGCAGATCGACGGACTGCAGGCCCATGTTGGTCAGGCTGGTCTCGGTCGAGTGCCTGATGTGATCGGCGGGGAACACCTCGTCGAGCGCGTAGTCCGCCTTCGCCGGCCAGCGCAGATTCTTCGGCGGGATCTTCGTCGCGATGCGCAGCTTTGTGTCGCGTGGCTTCGCGAGCACCCGCCCGAGCAACTGCTCGCTCTTGCCGTTGCCGTACGCGAGCGCCGTGTCGAAGAACGTGCACCCGAGCTCGATCGATCGCTCGAGCGACGCGATCGACTCATCGTCATTCGATCCCGACCACCCACCCATTCCCCACAGGCCGTAACCGATGTCGGACACAGACCAGTTCAGGCGGCCAAACAGACGGTGATTCATGTGGAGATACTAGTCGGTTCAGGGTCACCCTGAACCGATCTGTTCTTGACAATATTACGTTTGGCGTAGTATTACGTATAGCGTAGTAGTCATGTCGAAGAAGCTCATCGACTCGCTCGACGATCTCGGCCGCTTCTCGGAGCCGGCGCTGATGATCATGATTTCGCTGGCCGAGGGCCCGAAGCACGGCTACGCGATGACGCAGGACATCGAGGCGATGGCCGGCCTGAAGCTTGGGCCCGGCACGCTGTACGGCGCCATCGCGCGGCTCGAGGAGTGCGGCTGGATCGAGCCGCTGCCGGCCGAGGATCGCCGGCGTCCCTACAAACTCACGAACACCGGACAGAAGGTCCTGCGCGCGCGGCTGCAGGCGTTGCGCGCCGTCACGCGCATCGGACAGACGCGTCTGGCGGAGAACTGATGACGGTGCGGCAACTGGTGCGCTTGTATCCGTCCCGCTGGCGGAATCGATACGGCGAGGAATTCGTAGCGGTAATCGGCGAAAGGCATCTGTCGGCGCAGCAGGCCATCGACATCATGGCCGGGGCCGTGGATGCGTGGACTTCGCCCAGCGTGCGCGCGAGCGTGCGCGGGTCGGCGGCAGAAGGCCGTAATGGCGGTAGAGGAGGAGTATCAATGATTCAGGAACTGAAGATGAAGTGCGCGACGTCGGCCCCGAGGTATACGACCAGGGACGCATTGATTTCTGCGGGCGTGTTGTTGCTGACGACGGTGATCGTGATGGGCGCCGGGATACTCGCGCGACGCGCGGGCTACGACGAACTCGCGAAGGCGACTCTCGGTGTGGCATTTCCGGCATCGCTCATCGTGTCCATGCCGTTCATGTACCTGAAGGGCCAGTCCGCCAGGGTACAGGCGTTTTTCGTGGCGGTCCCGCTTGCGATCCTCATCGCGATCGCGTATCTCTCGACGAAGATCTGACGGCCAACGATTCCGATGACGCGCACGTTCGCACTTCGACTGCTTCAACACTATCCGCCCGCGTGGCGCGAGCGCTACGAAGCCGAAGTGTGCGCGCTCATCGACGATTCCGGCGTGCGCGTTCGGGACCTGGCCGAGCTCATCCGCGGCCGGATCACCGAGCGCCTGCCTGCCGGCCTGAGGTGCCATTGACCCCTCGAGCACGGGGTCATTGGCCCAGATTCTCTTGAAAGCGATATCCCACGAGGGGTGAACGGCCCTGCCAACCCCTACGCCGTAACGTCGGCACCGCCCGGCGTACCTCGCACTCCGCAGCCGGCACTCCGCACCCCGCACTCCGCACTCGGTGCTCCGCTGGTCTAACATGAGCGCCCATGAAGCGCTCTTCCGTCCTCATCTTCTCCGCCCTGCTCCTCATCGTCATTGGCGTTGCCGCCGCTCAGGCGCCCGAACCCGTCGACTCAGCCGCCATCGCAAAGATTCGTGACGAGGGTCTTAATAGATCTCAGGTCATGGAGACGATGTTCTGGCTGACGGACCGGTACGGGCCGCGGCTGACGGGATCCAAAGAGTTCGAAGAGGCAGGCGACTGGGCCGTGAAGCAGCTCGAGACATGGGGCGTCGCCAACGTGCGCAAGGAGCGGTTCACGTTCGGCCGCGGCTGGTCCCTCGTGAAGTTCCACGCGACGATGACCGATCCGCGCGTGATGCCGATCATCGGCCTCCCGAAATCGTGGACGCCGGGCACGAACGGCACATTCAACGCCGACGTCGTCCGTCCGAACGTCACGAATGCTAAGGAAGCCGAACAGTGGAAGGGCAAGCTGCGCGGCAAGATCGTGTTGACGCAGCCCGCCCGTGAAGTACGCATGCTCGAGGGGCCCGTCGTCCTTCGCTACGCCGACAACCCGAAGTGGATGGAAGAAGCATTGTCGATGCCGGCGCCGCGAGCCGGTGGAGCCGGCGCGGCAGGTGCGGGTGCCGCGGGGGCCGCCGGTGCTGGTGTCCGTGGCGGCGGGCGCGGTGGGGCCGCTGGTGGCGGTGGCGCCGCAGGCGCGCCGGCGTTCAACGTCAACACCTTCTATAGAGAAGAGGGCGTGCTCGCGCTCTTCGATCGCGGCGGGAACAGTGACATGTCCGCCGGCGGCAGCGATCTGTCGTGGCAGACGCAGCGCGTGGACGGCGGCACGATCTTCGTGCAGTCCGGCGGTTCGCCGACGGCCGATCCCGCAGGCATCCTCCCGCAGGTCACGCTCGCGGTCGAGCACTACAACCGCATGATCCGCCTGCTCGAACACAACACGCCGGTGAAGGTGGAGCTCAACATCGAAGTCGCGACGCGCCCTGAGCCTGAAACGCAGCCCAACGGCTTCAACGTCGTCGGTGAAATCCCCGGTACGGACAAGAAAGATGAGATCGTCGTCATCGGCGCGCACTTCGACTCGTGGCACGGCGGCACCGGCGCCACCGACAACGCGGCCGGCTCCGCCGCGATGATGGAAGTGCTTCGCATCCTCAAGGCGGCGAAACTGCAGCCACGCCGCACCGTGCGCATCGGCCTCTGGGGCGCCGAAGAAGGCGGCCTGCTCGGCTCGCAGGCCTACGTCCGCGAGCATCTCGGTACGCGCGAAGCGCCGAAGCCGGAGCTCGCTAAGACGACGGCGTACTTCAATCTGGATAACGGCACGGGCAAGATCCGGGGCATCTGGATGCAGAGCAACCCGGCCGTGAAGCCCATCTTCGACGCGTGGGTGCGGCCGTTGAAGGATCTCGGTGTCGAGATTCTCGGGCCGCGATCGGTCTCGCAGACGGATCACACGCGGTTCGACACGGTCGGTGTCCCGGCGTTCCAGTTCGTCCAGGAGCGGTACGAGTACAACTCGCGCACGCACCACTCGAACATGGACGTCTACGACCGCGTCCAGGCCGCGGACATGAAGCAGATCGCGACCGTCGCGGCCGTGTTCGTCTGGCAGTCGGCGAATCGCGACACGTTGCTGCCACGAAAAGCGCAATAGGAGGCCGGTGCTTGAGACCCGGCGAGGTGCATAGATGGCGATGAAAGCGTTCAAGCTCGGCTGCTACCTGGCGTTCTTCACCGCCGCGCTGCACATGGTCGGCGCGCACATCGTTCCGGCGGTGAGTCCGCCCGTTCCGTCCAGCGACGCCGCGCGCCAATTGCTCGACATGATGTCGACCGTTCATCTCGGTTTGCCTGGCGCTCCGAATCGCACGATGTTCGAGATGCTCAACGGCTTCAGCCTGCTGATGAGCCTGCATCTCGCGCTGACAGGCGGCATCGGCATCCTCATCGCGCGCCGCGGCGTCGGCGATCCGATGTTCATGAAGGCCTCCGCTCGCACGTTCGCCGCCGCCTACCTCGTCGCGTTCGTGATCTCCCTGATGCACTTCTTCGTGATCCCGAGCGCCACCTTCGCCGCGATCGCGCTGGCCTTCACGATCGCGAGTGTGAAGAAGACGTAGGCCGGAGCTGTAGGCCGGCGTTTCATAGCAGCTTCCGTATGTGCTCCTTGTACCTCGTGTAGATCCACGAGATCCCCAGCAGCACAAGCCCCAGCACCACGAACGAGAAGATCCGCGGCAGCGGCTCCAGCTCTCGCAGGTCGTAGAAGAACACCTTCAGGAGACAGCCCAGCAATAGCGTCATGCCCGACAGGCGCATGACGCGCTCGCGCGCTCCGAGGCCGACGGTCATCACGCCAAGTCCCTGCATCGCAAGCATCAGGGTCGCGAGTGACGGGCGGGCCTGGGTGACGATGACGGCCGCAAGCGTAGCGGAAGTGGCCGCCAGCAGGCCGGTGATCGCGTTGTTCTCGGCGTCGCGAGCCTGATCCGACAGGTGGATCCCTTTCAAGAGGCGTCGCGATGTCAGGGCCGCAGCGTAGACCGCGATCAGGCACGCGACGAGCCACGCGATGGTCGTTGAGGTTGCATCCGCTTCGCCAAACACCGGCTCGCTCGCGTGAACGACACCGAGCACGAGCATGGCGTAGCCCTGCCAGCGCTGGCCGAGTCGGTGTCTGTAGAAGCCGAGCGCTGCGAGGACTATTCCTGTTGCCACCCACGCAGGCGCGACCAGGTCCAGCGGGAGTACGCGGTACTTCCAGAGCGCGAATGACGCCGTCGCCGCCACCGTCAAGAGCGTGGTGACGGCTTCTTCGCCTGATTCTTTGTTGGCGTCCCTTCCGCCCACATAGCTCGCGGCGTACATCGCGGCAATCACGATTGCGCCGGCCGCTATCTCGGTCGTCGACTCGGGCGCACGATCGAACAGCGGACTGATCTGCCTGAACGCCGCAAACACTGCGATGACGTAGCCCAGCCATCGCGGTGCGGCGTAACGTTTCCAGGCGCCAAGCGCCACGAACGCGATGCCGGTCATCGCCCACGCAGGTCCGACGACATTCGGCGACAACACCCGCCACTCGAACACCATCGTCAGTGCGGCCGCCAGCGCACCGGCGACACCCGCCGCCACGTGGGCCGCCGGCACAGGGCGTGGGCCGCTGAACCGGAGCAGGCGGATCGCGCTGAACGCGCAGATCGCGATCGCCGGTGGAAGCACGAGCCAGTCGTCAGTCGCCGACGGCGCCGGTCCCCATGGGCCGAGGGTGCCGTCGGCGCCAGCCGTGAGGAAGGCCGCCAGCGTCGCGTAGCCGGCGACCGCGCCGAGCGTGTACGACTGCAGCGTGTACTCGTGATCGCGCCGCAGGCCGGTTTCGAGAAGTACGAGCGTGAGGATCCAGCAGGCCAGGACGAAGTGCGCGGGCACGAACACCGTCCACGCAACGAGCGCGAGCATGGCGGTGGCCGCCCACGTGTAGCCCGGCTCCAGCCACAGCGCAGGCCGGTTCTTGATCCGGATCGACTCACGATTCGCGTACCAGATCAATGCGACGAGAATCGTCGCGACGGCCTCGGTCGGCAGTCCCATTCCAATGAGTCGGCCGCGTCCGATAATGCACAGCGCGGTGGCGACCGTTACCAGCGGGGCGACGAGCGACGCCATGCGCCGAAGCCAGCGATCCGACAGCGTCAGCGCTGCAACGAAGAGCAGCTGAGTCTCGAGCAGCCAGCCGAGTGGAATGCGAACGCCTTTGAAGCGCAGCAGGATTCCGATGCCGAAGAGTAGCGAGGCCATCGCTGTCGCGGCATGCGACACGTCGAAGGGACGCTCAGTCTCGGCGAGCGCGCGACGTTCAGGCAGAAGCCACGCGCGAACGATGGCGCTGACGATGTACGCGGCCCCGGTTCCGAACATCAGGGTGGATCGCAGTTCGGGGTGCGTCCCGGGTGAGATGACGACGATCGATCCCAGGAACCCCGCCGCATTCAGCGCGAGCATCGACACCTGGAAGGGTGCGCCGTCGGGATTCTCGAGTCTGCGTAACCGCAGGCCGATGAGATCGGCAATCTCGAACGTCAACCAATACGTCGCGAGCGTCGCGTAGGGCAGCGTGGATGAGGGGGCCATCGCGCCGCCAGGGAACACCTGGCTGCGCAGGATGAAGACGCCGTACGTCGCCGCGATTCCGAGCACGGAAATCGCCGGCCAGCCGAGGCGCTGCGACACGACGAGGACCGCCATCGCAAGCGGCACGGACGCTGCCAACGAGAAGCCCGAGAGCGGTGACAGCGCCAGCGTCGAGTACGCGACCACGAACGCGAGCGAGGTCACGACCTGCGACCGGTAGCGAAGTGAATGGGCGATCATGCCGGCCGCAACCGACAGGAGCAGCGCGCCGGCCACGAGATCGCTCTCGATGAGCTTCGCGGCGGGCACGTCGTGCATCGCGAAGGTCGTGAAATAGATGCCGGCCCAGCCGCCGGCGATGAGACCGTAGGCGTAGTTGCGGAACCTGTCCCCCCGCTCGAGCCAAACGCCGACTCCAAGGATCGCGCCGCTGAGCACGTACCCGATTGCAATGCGCCCGGCCGGTCCCATGAGCGGGAACGAGTAGGCGACAAGCAGCGCGATGCCGATCACCAGCGTCAGCACGCCGATCTTGTTCAGCCACGACGTACCGACGGTGATCTCCCAGGATTCCCTGGATTCTGCGGGTTCCTTGGGTGCCGCAGGCACGACGATCGGTACTGGGACGGGTGTCGCCAGCGGCAATGGAGTCGGGACAGGGCGTGGCGCCGGCGCGGGTCTTGGCGGCGCCGGCGGTGGTGTGGGACGCGACACTGGCGCGGACACCGGTTCCTCGTAGGCCGGCCCTTTAGGGCCGGCGGGTGCGCCGGGGCTGAAGCCCCGGCCTCCACCGGCGGGTGCCGCCGCTGTCGCCGCGTCGGCGGCGTTCACGACAATCCGATGCAGGTGCTCGACGCGCTCCGACAGGCTCGAGATGCGCATCCACAGCCAGATCACGAACACAACGAGCACAAGGACCACGAGTTCCATGGAGTCCTCCAGAACTACTGACGAGCGACTGCTTCGGCGGCGCGGTCGAGCGCCATCTGCTTCAACCGGCGCAGATCGACCTTGCCGGTGCCGAGCGTGGGGATTTCAGGGATCTGCACCAGATGTTCGCGTTTGGGCAGCCAGAGCCGCGGCAGGTCGGTCGCGCAGAGCTTCTCCCAGAGGTCGTCGGCCGTCACGTCGGCCCGTGTGTAGAACGCGACCAGGCGCTCGCCGCGGGCGGCGTCGGGAACGGCCGTCACGGCGCTGCAGAGATCGCCGAGCGTGCCGTTGATCGCTTCTTCGATCCTCAGATGCGGCACCATCTCGCCGCCGATCTTGCTGAAGCGCGACAGCCGATCGGTGATGAAGATGAAGCCCTCTTCGTCCATCATCGCGATGTCGCCGGTGACGTACCAGCCGTCGCGCATGACTTCCGCTGTCTTCTCCGGCTGCGCGAGGTAACCCTGCATCATGTTCGGGCCCTTTACGAGCAGCAATCCAGGCTTGTCGAAGATTGGACCTTCACCTGTTTCCTGGTCCACGATCTTGGCCGCGACGCCAGGAATCGGATGGCCGACCGATCCGAACTTGGTGCCGGTCTGCTTGTCCTTGCCGTACTGCACGTTGGGCCGGTTCACCGCGACGACCGGCGACATCTCCGTGCAGCCGTAGCCCTCGAGCAGCGGCAATCCAAACTGCTGCTCGAACGTCGTCGCCAGCGGCTCGCGCAGTTTTTCCGCACCGACGATCGCGTACTTGAGGTTCGAGAACTGCTCCGGCGTGCAGCGGCGCAGGTACGAGTTGCAGAACGTCGGCGTGCTGATGAGCATGCTGGCGCGGTACTCACCCGCGAGCTCGCCGACAGTCTTCGCGTCCATCGGATTCGGGTGATACGCGGCGCTCGCACCTTGAAGCAGTGGGAACCACATCGTGCCCGTAAAGCCGAATGAATGGAAGAACGGCAGCACGCCGATGAAGCAGTCCGACGGCTCCATGGGGAAGATCTGGTCCAGGCTGTCCACGTTTGCGAGGACGTTCGCATGCGACAGCACGACGCCCTTCGGAATGCCCGTGCTGCCGCTCGAGAAAATGACCGTCGCCGTCGAGTCCGTCGTCTTGGCGAACCTGTGAAGCCACTGCAGCAGCCAGACCGGCAACAGGCGCGAGGACACGAGCGCGATCGCCTTGTCCAGACCGCTGAATTCGTCCCGCAGGTCCTCGAGGAACACCATGCCCGGCATTTCCTCGATGCCCGCCTTGGCCAGGAACCGCTTCGACGTGATGATGGTCGCGATGCCGGCCTGATTGATCGCCGCCCGCATCGCTTCCGCGCCGATCGTGAAGTTGAGATTGACGGGCACGCGGCCTGCCAGGAGCGTGGCGATGTTCGCCAGCGCACCGCCGACCGACGCCGGCAACAGCAGCCCAACATGCTCCTGACTGCGCGTACGGCGATCGATCGCGCCCGCGAGTAGCCGCGCGCCGACAAGCGTGCGGCCGAATGTCAGCTTTTGACCCGTGCTGTCCGCGATCGCCCGATGGCTCCACCGTCGCCGGGCCACGCGGATGAACTCCGTGTGCAGCAGATGAGACGACGCCCGGCGATGTTTCATCGCCTCGGCGCCGAGCTCCATGATGGCCAGCCGCGCCAGGGGCGCCGTGGTGGTCGACGGCAACGGCTTGCCGAATGCGACCGTGACCGGGCGCGGGAACCGCTCCGGCATTTTCCAGAAGAACTTGCCGCGCTTGAAGCTGAACACGCTGCCCCAGACGCGATCGAGATACACCGGGATGATCGGCACGTCGAGGCCGGCGACGATGCGCTCAAAGCCGCGCTTGAAGGGCAGAAGGTTGCCCGTGCGGCTCACGGCGCCCTCGACGAAGATGCAGACAACGTGACCGGCGGCGAGCTCCGCGCGGGCGCGATCGAGCGCCGCGGTGACTTCGGACTTGCTGCCGGCGGTAACCGGGATGGCATGCAGCCGCTTCAGGATCCAGTGGATGCCGGGCTGCCGGAAGTGCGGGCCGTAGACGAGGAATCGGACGAACCTCTGCACGCACGCGCCGACGAGCGCGCCGTCGACCATCGAAATGTGGTTGCAGATAATGAGCGCCGGACCGTTGAGCGGGATGTTCGGCTTGCCGACGATCTTGATGCGGTAGGACGTGTGCGCAATCATCCACAGCACGAACCGCACTGCGAAGTCCGGAAGTATCGCCAGGATGTAGATCGTCGAAAGCAGCGTGAAGCCGCCGGCGATCGCCAGGATCGTGCTGGCCGACAGCGCCATCCGATCGCCCAGCACGTACAGGACGAACGAAGCGATCAGGATGCCGACGGTGTTGACGACGTTGTTCGTCGCCAGGACGCGGCCCTTCTCATCGTCGCTCGGCTTCTGTTGGAGGAGTGCGTTCAGCGGGACGGCGAACCAGCCGCCGAAGAATCCCGTGCAAGCGAGCGCGACCGCGCAGAGCCAGTAGTTCGGGACGGCCCACACGAGCATCAGGCTGAACGCGCCCATGCCGAGGGCGCCGATTGGGACGAGGCCGAGCTCGATCTTGTCGCCGGAGAGGCGGCCGGCCGCGAGACTGCCGAGACCAATGCCGATCGCGAGTGCCGTGAAGAGTCGCGTGGACTCGGCTTCGCCGACGCCGAGCTCGTGCAGGCCCAGCGGCACAACGGCGAGTTGCACCAAGGCTCCGACGAACCAGAAGAACGAGATGCCGACCACCGTCATCGCCAGGTTGCGATCGGCGAAGAGACGGCGCGTGCCTTGAAACACCTCGCTCACGGGATTGAACGAGAGCCGCGCGCCGTGTTTCGACGCGGCCGTCGCGGGAATGCCGTAACTCGTGATGGTTCCGGCAATTGCGATCGCGATCAGCAGACTGCCCGTGAGCCACGGATCGCCGCGCCAGGCGACGAACAACTCGCCGCCGAGCACCGTGCCGAGGACGATCGCCACGAACGTGCTCATCTCGAGCAGGCCGTTGGCGCGGGAAAGATCTTCAGCGGGCAGCGCCTCGGGCACGATGCCGTACTTGGCGGGACTGAAGAACGTCGCCTGAACAGCCATGAGGAACAGCACGCCGAGCATCGGCCACGCATTGCCGCGTCCGGCGAAGATCAGCGCCGGCACCATCAGCACCATCGCCACGACCTCGAGCCACTTCATCCAGATGAGGACCTGGCGCTTGCTGAACGCGTCCGCGACGTATCCCGCGTAGCCGGAGAAAAGCAGGAACGGCAGGATGAAGACCGCGCCGACAACAGCGGCGCCAGTGGCGGTGGCGTCGGTCACGCCGAGCCACGCGGGCGGCGACGTCTTGAACAGCTCGATCGTCAGGAAGGTGACGACGATCTTGCAGACGTTGTCGTTGAAGGCGCCGAGGAACTGGGTCCACAGGAAGGGCTGGACGCCTGGCCGTCGGAGCGTCTCACCGTAGGTACCACCAGCCATGTCGATCCTCCATGGCGAAGTTACGCTGGCCGGCGTCGCCAAGTCGTGAAAGCCGCCTGAGGAACCCTGAGAACCCGTGAATGCGAAGCCGAGACTACTTTTCTGAGGAAAGTAGTCCCGGCTTCGAGTTTCATCTGGCCCGTTCGGCCAGACGCCCAAGAAGTTGCTCGAACCCAGGCTCACCGCGGAGCCCCATGAACAGGGGCTCGAGCGGGATGGTCCAGCCGACCCACGAAGGCGGCACGCTGTCGAGCAGTTTTGAAAGCGTCGCTATCGCCTCGGCGGGGCGGCCGTCCGATGCGGCCTCGTACGCGGATCCGTACTGCCACTCGACGGTGCGATCCGGACGCTTCAGGGCCGCGATGTTGATGCGTGCTTCCTCGCGATAGCGCGCGGCGTCAGGCTTGGCCTGACGCCCGCGCGCGATCGCCAGTCCCAGCAGCGCCCGTGGATGCCCGTCCACGTAGCTCAGCGCGGCATGGAAGGACTCGACCGCGTCGTTGACGCGGTCGAGTCCGAGGGAGGCGTGACCCCGCCAGGTGAGTGCGGACGCGCCGTACTCCGCGCGGTACAGGCGCCGCTGGCCGGCCTGCTCGACTTCATGATCGAACTCGGTGATGGCGCCCTCGAAGTCTCCACGTGCGCCTCGCAGCGCACCGAGCAGATAGTGAAAGCCGACGGCGGGGAAGCGATCGGCCGTGCGCGTCTGCCGGTCCTGCTCGGCGGCGCCCTGGTGCACGAAGTCGCGCGCGGTGGCGAAGTCACCGCGCGCGACGTGGACCATCGCGACCTCGAACCGCGCGTACGCGAACTGCGGATAGAGCGACAGCGCGCGTTCGAACGCGCGCAGTCGCGCGTCACCCCAGAGGGCATGCCCGTGGCGATACTGATGCCGCCAGCTATCGGGCTCGAGTGAGACGGCCTGCTGGGCGGCACGCCGGGACTCATCGAACCTCAGCGCGCTCGTGAGCAGGAATGACAGAGTGGCATGCGCCTCGGCGAGACCCGGGTCCAGATGGATGGCGTGGCGCGCGTGCTCGACGCCGGACTCGAGCGCGCGGAAGTTGGGCGCGCGCGTGGCGCGGCTCATCTCATAGGCCACGAACTCCGCATTGGCGAGGCCGGTATAGGCAATCGCGTACTTCGGGTCGATCGCGATCGCACGCTCGAAGTCGCGGATCGCCGGCGCGTTCAGATCGAGATCGAGGCTTTCGATCTTGAGCCAGCCCTCCATGAACGCCCGGTAGGCATCGAGGCTCCCCGTTTCTCGCAGCCCCACGCGCGCGAGATCCGGCGCCGTGGCCACGCCCAGCTCCCGCGCGAACGTACGGACGATGTCGTCCTGAAGCGCGAAGACGTTTGCGATGGGGCCGTCGACCTTTGCGTCCGCGAGTACGTCGCCGCGTTCGAGGTCAACGAGCCTTGCCGTGATGCGAAGATTCGGGCCGCCGCGCTGGAATCCGCCGGTCACCATGACTTTCGCATGCAGAGCGGCACCGACTTCATGCAGTGTCCCGCCCGTACGACGGACGGCTTCCGTCACTCGCCAGCGATCGACGACGCGGAAGCGATCGAGTGAGGCGAGATCGCTCGTCACCGTCTCGGCGATGCCCGCGCCGAGCCACGCGACTTCCGGATCGGCGGAGAGATTCGCGAAGTCCATGACGGCGAGCGCCGGAAGATCGCTGGTCGTGGCTGTCGCGCCAGCCTGCATGGCGGCCGGCGTCGCGGCCGGTGCCGCGGGCGTGCTCTGTCCTGGAGCGACCTGGGTGACCGGCGCGATGAAGCGATACCCGCGCCTCGCAATCGTGCGGATGAAGGTCGGCGACGCCGCTTCATCGCCAAGTGCTTCGCGCAGGTCCGACATGGCCTGCGCCATCGCGTTTTCGGTGACGTTGGCGTTCGGCCAGACGGCATCGAGCAGCTCTTCCTTGGTCACGAGCTGGCCCGGCCGATCGAGCAGATGGAAGAGCAGATCCAGCAGCTTTGGTGTCAGGTCGAGTGCGGCGCCACCGCGCGTGGCACGGTACGCGACCCGGTCCGCCTCGAAGTCGCCAAAGCGATAGCGCATGCGGCGGCATTGTAGTGGTAAGGTCCGAGCATGCGCATCAACTCGATGACGGCAATCCTGATCGCAGGCATCGTGGCCGGCGGGGCCGCTCAGAGCGGGCGCGCGCCTCAAGCCTGGCCGTCGTACGCTGCGGACAACGCCGCGACGCATTATTCGCCGCTCGCGGACGTCACGCCGGCGAATGTCGGCCAGCTTGCCGTCGCGTGGGAGTGGTATCCCACTGACAAGCCGAACGCGGAATTCAGCACCCAGCCCGGCAATTTTCAGAACACACCGCTCATGATCGACAACGTGCTTTACGTGAGCACGATGTACAACCGCGTCGCCGCGCTCGATGCGGACACGGGTAAGGAGCTCTGGTCGTTCGACCCGAAGGCGTACGAGGACGGGCAGCCGCCGAACGGCACCGGCTTCGTGCATCGCGGAGTCGCGGCGTGGATCCCTTCGGCGGGCTCAGGCGCCTCGGGTCAGGCCAAGGCGCGCATCTTTCTCAATAGCCGCTGGCGGCTGATCGCGCTCGACGCGAAGACTGGCGAGCCCGTCACCTCCTTCGGTGAGAAGGGCATCGTCGATCTCACCAAGGGCCTGCGACGCGAGGTGAATCGCAAGCACTACACCAACACGTCGCCGCCCGTCGTGTATCGCAACCTTGTGATTCTTGGAAATGGCGTCGGCGATCGGCTCGCGTACAAGGGCGATCCGCCCGGCGATGTGCGTGCGTTCGACGCGATCACGGGCAAGCAGGTCTGGCGCTTCAATACCGTGCCCGGCGAGGGCGAGCCCGGCAACGAAACGTGGGGCGCCGATTCGTGGAAGACCGCGGGCCACACGAACGTCTGGGCGCCCATGTCGCTCGACGACGCACGGGGACTTCTGTATCTGCCGGTCAGCACTCCGTCGAACGATTTCTACGGTGGCGATCGCCCGGGCGCGAATCTCTATGGAGAGTCACTCGTCTGTCTCGATGCCGCGACCGGCAAGCGCAAGTGGCATTTCCAGATCGTGCATCACGGCCTCTGGGACTACGATCCGGCGTCTGCGCCGTCGCTCGTGACGATGACGGTTGATGGCAAGCGTGTAGACGCGGTGGTCCAACTCACGAAACAGGGATTCGCGTTCGTGTTCGATCGCGTCACCGGCCGTCCGATTTGGCCGATCGAAGAACGTCCCGTACCGGCGAGCGACGTCGCCGGCGAGCAGGCGTGGCCAACGCAGCCGTTCCCGACGAAGCCCGCCGCGTTCGCGCCGCAGGGCATAACGACGGGCGATACGATCGACTTCACGCCGGAACTGAAGGCGCAGGCGCAGGAGGAGATGAAGAAGTACCGCACCGGCCCCGTCTACACGCCGCCATCAGTGATGGGAACGCTGATGAATCCGGGGATTATCGGCGGCGCAAACTGGGGCGGGTCGGCGTTCGATCCGGCGAGCGGGATGCTCTACGTGAAGACGAGCAATCAGCCCGCGCTCGCGCGTATTCGTCCCGGCGCGGAGACCAACTCACGTGTGGGCGAGTTGGATGCGGCCTTTGCCGGCAGCGTGGGAGGCGCGACGTTCGTGCCGCGGCCGCCCGCAGCTGGCGGAATTGATGCCCTGGCCAGTGGCGCGCGCGGCGGTGGGCTTCCACTCGTGAAGCCACCCTACGGCGAGCTCGTCGCGATCGATCTCGGCCGCGGTGAGATCGCGTGGCGCGTGCCGTTCGGCGACACGCCGTCGGTACGGAATCACCCCGCGCTCGCCGGCGTCACGTTGCCCGCGCGTCTCGGCGTCGCCGGCGCACCCGGTGTCATCGTCACCAGGAGCGGCCTCGTGCTCGGTGGCGGCGGCGACACTGCGTTGTATGCGTTCGACGCCAAGACCGGCCGCGAGCTCGCGCGCCATGAGCTCTCGCGCCGGGCGAGCGCGACACCGATGACGTACCGGTCCAAGTCCGGGCGTCAGTTCATCGTCATGGCCACCGGCAGCGGCGCCAATGCAGCGCTAGTGGCGTGGGCGCTGCGCTAGCACCGCGCGCGCGCGCGGCGCCCGCAGCCTCGACTGTCGCCGGCGGCACCCGAACAATCGCCAGAGATTCCTCTCGGGATATTGCTCCCCGCGTTTTCTGGGCCAATGACCCCGTTGCCAAGAGGTCATTGGCCCTGAAAGCGTGGGACGGGGAATGTCGCAAGCGGAATGTCGCGAGCACAATGCCGCGAGCACAATGTCGCGAGCGCAATGTCGCAAGCGCAATGTCGCAAGCGAGGAGTCCAACTCCGGTCGGCATCGAGGCGGCCCGCCGGCCGTTCCAGGGCCACTGACCCTTCGCCAACGGGGTCACTGGCCCTGAGTCAGCCGGAAGTGGGATCGGCGTGCTGGACCTTCGCGTCAGAGCCGGCCCGCCCCGGTCGCGCGGGCCAATGACCCCGTCATCACAGGGTCATTGGCCCAGAAACTCGGAAAACCAAGATCCCACGAGGGAAGTGCAGGGCCGCGCAAGGCTCGAAAGCCGAGCCATAGCGCCCGGGCCTTGCGGCTCGAGCACCGGCCGCTCTCAGTCCATCTCCATCCACTCATCGGGTTCGTCCTGCGGATGCCGCGCGTGCCAGTTCAGCGCGCGCGCAAGGGCGACGGGGTCCGCATCAATCGCACGCAGCAACGCACGCGCCGGTCCGTGCGGGCGGCGGCGGCCCCGCTCCCAGTTGCGCAGCGTCTCGCGACTGATCCCGATGATCCGCGCGAACTGATTCTGCGTTGCGAGGAACTTCAACCTGATCTGCTGCACGTCGTACTGGCTGAACTCGATCACCGGTTGCCCGGGCCGGACGACGCCCTGGCCGCGCTGGTCGCGATAGAGCGGCTTCAGCGGCCGCTTGATGTGCGCGATCGGATCTTCGAGCGGGTTGACCGGCCGTTCGATGATGCGCGCGCGTTGACGAAGCAATCGCAGGATCGTCTTTCGATTCATAGCCGGCTCGATCCGCAAGCCATATGCCAGCCATCCACGCGCGAACCGCTTGGCGAACGCACGCCGGCCGCGCAGCTACATTGGAGTAATTCCAATCTCACCCGACCCGCCTGATCGCCCGCCAGCCCGGCGCGTGGGCGCCACGTGCGCTGACTGTGACCGGAGGAGGGGAGCCCGAGCGCGTCAACGCGCCGCAAAGTGGGTAGCCCCGGCACCCCCGGGCAAACCATCGAGGTCACGCCCGCGTCTATACGCTCGTGAGCAATGCATTTAAAACATACGTAGTAGGATCCGCCCTGGCGCTGGCCGCCGTCGCCGCCGTATCCGGGCAGTCCGCGAAGCCGAGCTTTACGGGAGTGTGGACCTTTGCAGGGCCCGCACCCCAGCCCGGGTCTGGCGGCGGCGGGACGCTGGCTTTGCTGCCAGAACCGATCACGATCCGTCACACCGCCGGGTCGATTTCCATCGACCGCACGGCATTTGGTCAGAAGTTCACGATGACGTTCACCATCGACGGCTCGAAGGACGACACGAACCGCACCGGTGCGCAGGCGTGGACAACGAAGACGCGCTGGGACGGCAGGGCACTGGTGACGACCGGCACAATCGCGCAGAACACGAGCGCCGGCTTCGAGGAATGGGCGTTCACCGAGACCAGATCGCTCGACGCGCGCGGGCACATGATCGTCGAGACGAAGCACGTCGCAACGGACGGCAAAGTCACGACGGGCAAGCAGGATTGGGCACCCAGGAAATGAAGAACGCCCGTCGAGTCAGAGATCCGCGCAGTTTTCTGCCGCTTACGCCGCGGGTATTTCAAGTCATGCTCGCGCTGGCACCGAAGCCGCTCCACGGCTACGCGATCATTCAGGAGGTCTCTCGCCTCACCGAAGGTGTCATCACGCTGCGCACCGGCACGCTGTATCTGCTGCTGCGGCGGCTGCGCGATCAGAGTCTGATCGAAGAGTCGGACGATCGTCCGCATGCAGACGAGGACGATGACCGGCGCGTGTATTACGTGCTCACGGATCTGGGTCGCGCGGTCGTCGAGGCCGAAGTCCAGCGACTGCGCACGGTCGTCGCAGTCGTCCGAAGGCAGGGCCTGTTCTGGGGCAAATCGTGAAGGCAGAGCGGTTGCTGACGTCGGTGTTCAAACTGATCGTCCGCTTCGCGCCGAAAACGGCGCGGCGGGACTTTGGCGTCGATGCAAGAGCCACATACATCGCGGCCTGCGAGCGCGCGTTTCAGAGTCGCGGCTGGCCGGGACTGGTTCGCTGCGCACTGGCCGAGTGGGCGGATGTTATTCGAGCCGTACTGACTGTCCGTCTCGAGACGCGCCCACGAGCTCACATCGCGAGCCCACGGATTTGGGGCGTGCGTCTCTGGCGCGATGTTCGGCTCGCGGCCCGGTCGCTGCGCACCGGCGGCCTGACGACCCTGACCGCGGCGCTGACGCTCGCCATCGGCATCGGCACCACCGCCGCCATCTTCAGCGTCCTCGACTCCATTCTCTGGCGTCAGGTGCCATTCCGCGATCCGTCGAGCATCGTCGAGCTCGCCAACTTCAACGTCGCGCAGAAGATGACCTATGGTGGCTTCCGCCGCGAGCTGATTCTCGAGTGGCGCAAGCAGACCGACCTCTTTCCGTCGCTCGAGGCGTTCGAGCACGCATCGTTCGTGTTCACCGGCGATCGGGGCACGCAGATGATTCCGGGCGCGGTCATTACGCCCGAGCTGTTTCGCATGCTTGGTGTGGCGCCGGCCACCGGCCGCCCGTTCGGGCCGGTAGATGGGCGAGGCGGCACGGCACAGATTGCAATCGTCTCGACCGAGTTCGCACGCGAGTTCCTGGGCGGGGCAGGCCCGGCCATCGGCCGGGAACTCACGCTCGACGGCAGGCGCTATGGCGTGGTTGGCGTGATGCCGGCGACATTCAGATTCCCCAGCGGCCTGGAACAGATCTGGACTCCCTTCGACATTGACCGGCCGCCCACCGAAGTGCCGCAGCCGCGAGGAATGACCGCCGTGGCGCGGCTCGCGAGTGGGATGAGACGGGACGATGCCGAGCGCCAGGTGCGGGCGCGTGGCGAAGGGTTGAACGTTGCGGCCGGCGGGCGGCAGGGCACGACCGCGGCCCTGATGGGTACCGGCGGCGTAGACGAGGCGAGCGAGCGGTCGCTACAGGTCCTGACCGGGGCCGTGTGCTTTCTGTTTCTGATCGTGTGCGCCAACGTCGCGAATATCACGTTGTCGCGGTCGTCCGCGCGCGCGCGCGATCTTGCGACGTGCTCGGCGCTCGGCGCCGCGCCGGCGGATCTCGGCCGGCTCGCGTTGTTTGAACAAGGGCTGCTGGCCGCAGGCGGCGTCATCGGCGGCGCCGTGCTGGCCTGGGCCGGTGTTGCGGCCGCCGCGGTGATGCTGCCGGAGGCGATGACCTCGAACACCCTCAACGTCATCGATCTGGATTCCCGGACGCTGCTCTTCTTGATGGCCGGCGGCGTCGTCGCGGCGCTTTTGTCCGGCCTTGCTCCCGCGTTTGTCGCGACGAGAACCTCGGTCGTCAGCATCCTCAACAGTGGCGGCCGCGCCGGGTCGTCAACCGCCGCCAATCGCTTTCGCACCGCGCTCGCGATTGTCGAGGTTTCCGTGTCCGTTCTGCTTCTCGTCGGGTCGGCGCTCATGACGCGGACGTTTCTCCATCGGGCCCTCGAGGATCCGGGTTTTGACACCGCGAATCTCGTGTCGCTTCGCGTTGGTTTTCCCGGCCGCTATGGTGACTTGGCCTCGCGCGATCGCGCGGCCTTGGATCTCGTTGCGCGCCTTCAGGGAACAGGCGGCGCCTCGAGCACCGTCGGCGGCCTACCGTCGGACACCGGCCTGCTCAGCTTTGGTCAGTTCGAAGTCGACAGTCGTCTCGGTGTCCGAACCGAGCCGTTGCCGGTCCCGGTCCATGAGGTACCGCCGGACTACTTTGACGTTGTCGGTCTCCGCCTCGTCCGGGGGCGCGCGTTCACCGCGGCCGACGAATCTCCTGTTGTCGTCAATGAGCGATTTGCAAAGAAGTTCTTTCCCGAAGGCGACGCGCTTGGGCATCGCTACCGAGTCGGCGACGGCGTCTGGCGTACTATCGTGGGCATCGTCGCGGACACGTCGGCGGCCACTGCCGGCGGCGACCGCCGGATCGAGGCGTTCTATCCACTTGGCGCCGTCTCCGATGCGTACCGGCCGACGCTGCGTTCATCGAGCGTCGTTGATTTCCGGACCTTCCTTATTCGCGCACCACAGGGTCGCGCCGCCATCCCCGCGCTCACCGCCGTCGTGCAGGCGTTCGACCCATCGCTTGTCGTCTGGAAGTCCGCGATGGTCGAGGACATCCTCGCGGAAGCGATCGCTCGTCCCCGCGCCATCTTCTTATTGATGAGTGTCTTCGCCGGAATCGGCCTCCTGCTCTCAACAGCCGGCCTTTACACCGTCCTGTCGCATCTTGTCTCACAACGGCGCCGCGAATTCGGAGTCCGTCTCGCGCTCGGCGCGAGCGCGTCGCAGGTGCGGCGGTCCGTTCTCGCGCGTGGCCTCGCGATCGCGCTCGCCGGCGTCACGCTCGGCCTCATCGGTACCGTGTCGCTTGCCGGGACGATGAGGGCGCTGCTGTATGAGATGAGTCCGATCGATCCCGCTTCGATCGCGGGGGCGACGCTGCTCGTCGGGCTCACCGCGCTGTTTGCGTGCTGGTGGCCGGCGCGAAGTGCGGGAAGAGTCGATCCGTCGGAGTTGTTGCGAGCGGATTGAGGCGGGGACCGGGCTCCCGCGCGTCGCGTGTCCCGCGATACCCCTTGGGATACTGCTCGTGTCATTTTCTGGGCCACTGACCCCCTGATTACAGGGTCATTGGCCCAGAAACGCTGAAAAGCAAGATCCCACGACGGAGTCCGTGAGCGTGCGTCCCGTGGAAAGTCAGCAAGCCAACCCGCCCGACTGGGTGATGTGCGCTCTCGCCATGGCTGCCAGAATCGCGTCATGGCATCGACACTTACTGACATCTCGAACCAGCTCGCCGACGCAGTCGCGGCCGTCGCGCCCTCGGTTATCCAAGTCCATGGCCGGCGTCAGCCCGCGAGCGGCGTCGTCCTTGGATCCGATCTCGTTGTCACGACGACGCGCGCGATCGGTCAGGAAGACGGACTCTCGGTGCGGACGCCCGACGCCCGGGAAATACAAGCGGAGCTCATCGGCTGGGACCCGGCGACTCATCTGGTCGCACTGCGCGTGCCTGAACTGAGTCTCGCCGCGGCGCCGATCGGCGCCGCGGCGCGCGTCGGTCACATCGGCATCGCGATCGGCCGGTCGTGGAGCAACTCGCTGACCGCCAGCACGGGGACCGTGTCCGTCATGGGCGGACCGCTGCCGACCGGCCGAGGCCGCGCGATGAGGATTGAGGAGATCATCCGCACGACGGCGCCCATGCACCGGGGCTTCGCCGGCGGCGCGTTCGTGAACACGGACGGTCAGCTGCTCGGCATCGCGACCGCCACTGAGATTCGCGGCCTTGGCGTCGTGATTCCCGCCGCGATCGTCACAAAGACCATCGATTCGCTCGTGAAACACGGACGCGCAAAGCGGCGGTACCTCGGAGTCGCCGGCCAGGGCGTACCGCTGGCCGTGGGCCAGCGGCCCGCCACCGGCCAGGCGAGCGGCGTGCTCATCGTCCGCGTCATGGACGGCAGCCCGGCCGAAAAGGCCGGGCTGCTCGTCGGCGACATCCTCATCGCCATTGACGGCCAGGAGCTGGAGTCGCCGGATCGGCTGCTCGACGCGCTCGCCTCAGGCACCGGCCCAACCTCCGTACTTCGAGTACTTCGCGGCGGTTCCGCGTCAGACATCGTCATTGAGGTGGGAGAAAAGTAGTCGGCGGACACGCTACATTCGTTTAGATGCGCGTACTTCTGACAGGCCCGCCGGCCGCTCGCGCTCGCCTCCGCAACGGGCTCGTCGACGCCGGTATCGAGATCGTCGCCGAGTCGGCCGTTCCGCCCGACTCGGCGACGCCCCACTACATCGACGCCATCGTCACCGCCACGCCACGAACGGGGCCGGGTCTGAAGACCCGGCCTCCATACGATCCAGCGTCTGGGTCACTCGCAGAGAGTCGCGATGTCGCCGCAGGTCGCGGCGAAGGGCTGACGCCGCGAGAGCTCGAAGTCCTTGCACTGCTCGCGGAAGGCCTGCCGAACAAAGGGATCGCGCATTCGCTCGGTATCAGCGACCAGACCGTGAAGTTTCATGTCGCCGCCATCATCGGCAAGCTGAGCGCGGCGAATCGCACGGACGCCGTGCGCCGTGCGATCCGCCGCGGTCTAGTCGCGATCTAGCGCCAGCTTCTCCCAGGGAATCAGCACGAACACCCGCCGTTCGCTGCCGCGCAGCACCGTCACCGGTGTTGCGCGGCCGATCAGTTCCTCCGTCAGCAGCCGCTGCAGATCGTCGATGCCCGTGACCGCGCGATCGCCGAGCGCGATGATGAGGTCGCGCTCGCGCAGGCCCGCGGCGGCCGCCGGCGTGCTCGGCTCGACCGATTCCACCCGCACGGCCGACGTCACCGCGAGCGCGAGGTGCCGCGCGAGCTGCCGCGGCACGGGCGCCTTCGACCCCGCGACGCCGATGTAGCTGCGCCGTATCCGGCCGTCGCGAAGCAGCCGGGACACGACGAAGCGGACGGTGTTGCTCGCGATGGCGAACGACAGTCCCTGCGCCGGCATGATCATCGCCGTGTTCACGCCAATCACTTCACCGCGCGATGTCACGAGCGGCCCGCCGGAGTTGCCTGGATTCAGCGCCGCGTCCGTCTGCAGCACGTCGTCCATCAGCCGGCCGGACTTCGCGCGCAGCGATCGTCCGAGCGCGCTCACGACACCCGTCGTCACCGTGCAGTCGAATCCATATGGATTGCCGATCGCGATGGCGATTTGCCCGACGCGGACGACACTCGAGTCCGCCAGCGCCGCGAATGGCAGACGGTTACCGGCGACGCGGACGACGGCAAGGTCCGTGTCCGGGTCGTCACCCAGGACTTCGCCACGCGCTTTGCGTCCGTCCGCGAACGTGATCGACGCGTGCCTTGCGCCATGCACGACGTGACTGTTGGTTACGAGCAGACCGTCGGACGCGAACAGGAAGCCGGAACCGGATCCTTGATTGGCGACTTCGAGCTTCACGACCGCCGGCCCGACCATCTCGACCGCGCGGACGACAGCGTCAGAGTAGGCGTCGAGGAGGGCGGGTTCGGATGAGGCGTGAGCAGGGAGGAACATGATTCAGGCTAGCGGCGCCGCCGGCATGCCGCATCACCTGAATGGGGAGGTCGTGTTGGCTAGGCCTCGAGCAGGTCGTCGAATAGGGCGCGAAAATCCATCAGCGCCTGCCGAATCTCATCTGTCGTTGCCGTCAGGTAACGGCCCACGACCTGATGTGCGTTGCGATAGTGGCTCACCACGGCGGGGTGCTCGACCGAAAGATCTCTCGCCCGGCGTTCGAAGTCCGTCATCGGATAGCCACGGCTCGCCATCAGATTGGTGGCGAGCACATCGGCCTCACGGACGGCCGCGGCCGGATCACTCGCGAACAGCGACTGGACCTGGCGCCAGGCGAAGAGGTACTTGGCGTTCTCGTCCTCGGATAGAGGTCTGATGTGGAAACTGCTGGCCCACCTGGTCCCTGCATCGAACCAGCGATCCGCCCGGTGTGCCCGGACTGCGCGCCGAGCGGGACGCTTGTCGTCCGGGCCGAATGCCGGTTGCAGCCTCGTGTGCCGCAGGACGTACAGGGCCACACCACCGACCAGGATCAGACCCACGATCACCGTGATCACTGCCGCATCGTCCATGTGGTTCCCTCGTGGAATTGCCCGCGCAAGGTGCAATCGAGGTGCCACGGCCGAGCGTCGTCCTCCTTTTTGGCGACGCGGCATGTGGAATGTGTGTACGTACCGTGCGCACCGACAAGCGCTACTTCATGACCACCATTGGGTATTGGTGCCGGGTAGAGAACGGCGCGGGGTGGACGGTGGTGAGTGTGCGGTAACCGTTCACCGCCAAGGATCGGCGACGATGTAGATCTCTCCGCGAAGGGCAGCGACCGCGCCTTCACAATGCTGCTCGAACGTCGCATGGAAGCGTTCGAGTTCTCCCTGCGGCCCGTAGACAACCTCGAGCACGACGAACGATCCGGTTGATGTGTTGCACCCGCGGCCATTACCCGAGAAACTCAGTCCGGAGGAACCGGGCGATTGAAATGGGTAGCGCATGGCGTTGGCGTACGTCCCAGGCACCAGAGGCTGTCCTGAGGGTGCGCTCAAGGCGAGCGACCACCCCGGGGCGGCCGGGGCGAGACCCCGCAGCGATATCTGCACGGCGGATGTGGACTGTGACCAGCCCGAGAACTGCGTCGTCGCCAATGAAAAACTCTGCGACGTGCCTCCACCGATGTAGTCGCCCGCATCGCTCTGAAATGTGAGGAACGTCGACGGCGGCGTCGGGCTCGAGGGGAACTGCGCGAGAGGCGGAGGTGAAGTGGACCCCGCTGCATCGATCCAAATCTGCCCGCGCAGTGGCGTCGACACGCCTTCACAGTGCTGCTCGAACCGCGCGTGGAATCGCTGGATCGTGTTGCCCACGTACACCGCTTCTGCGACCAGGAATCGTCCGGTCACCTGGTTGCATCCGCGACCGCTTCCGTTGAAATCAAGTCCGGGCTGGCTTCCGCGGAACGCAGAGCGCGCGGCGCGCGTGTACAGGCCCGGCGTCAGCTGCTGGCCGGGTGCCGCCGCGAGGCTGAGGCTCCACCAGTTGCCGAAGGACGGTGGAATGTTGAATTGCAGCTCGCCGCTTCCGGCGTTGTAGCTCGCCGTGAACTGGAGCCCTGTCACCGTGTAGCTCGCGGACTGTCCGGCGCCGATGTAATCGCCCGAGTCGCTTTGGAAAGACAGGATCGCCGCCTGCGTGCCGCTGCTGCCCGAAGCGGTCTGCGAAACCGCGACGAGAGTTCCGGCGACGGTCGCAAAGCCCGTTCGAGCATTGCCGGTATTTGCCGCCACCGACAAGGTCGTGCTGCCGCTTCCGGTGCCCGAGGCGCCGTTCGGGAACGTGAGGAACGCGTCGTTCGCTTGCGCAGTCCAGTTACACGTTCCGCCCTGAGTCTGAGTGATGGTCAGGACGAAGTTACCGCCGGCGTCGCTGGCGGGGATCTGCGTCGGGCTGACATTGAAGGAGCATTGGGCAGACGATGCAGCCTGCTGATTGATGGTGACGGTTTGTCCGGCGACGGCGACCGTTCCGGTTCGAGCAGTTCCGGAGTTGACGGCGACGGAGATCGTCACCGTTCCGCTTCCGGTGCCGGACGATCCGCTCGTAACGGTCAGGAACCCGGATTGCGACTGCGCGGCCCACGCGCACGACGTGCCCTGAGTCTGCGTCACCGTGATGTTGATGGTGGCGCCCGAGGCGCTCGGCGATGACTGCAGCGGACTCACAGTGAACGCACAGCCCGGCGGCGGTGGTGGCGGCGGCGCTGGGGCAGGCGCTTGCTGGTTGATCGTGACGGTCTTTCCGGCGATCGTCGCAGTACCGGTCCTCGCAGTCGTGCCCGCCGCAATCGTCAGTACGACAGTTCCATTGCCGGTGCCGGTCGCGCCGGATTTCACGGTGATGAATCCGTCGTTGCTCGTCGCGCTCCACACGCAACTGGTGTCGTTCGTGACGGCGATCGAGACGTCACCGCCGGACGAGCCCGTCGTCACATCCGTGGGCGAGACGGCGAAGTTGCAGACCTGCGGGATTCCGGAGGCCTGCACGATGTCGATCGGTCGATCGGCGACGCGTATCGATCCCAGGCGCCCGGTCCCCGTATTGGCCTGAATCGAAAACCGCGCGGTCCCGTTTCCCGAACCTGTCGCCGATCCCATCACCGTGATGAATGACGAGTTGCTGCTCGCCGTCCAGCCGCATCCGGCTGCCGCCGTGACGGCGACGGCGAGTTCGCCGCCAGACGCGGTCACCGCGATGACGGGCTCGTTGCCGACGGTGTAGCTGCAGTTCGCGTTGCCACTTCCACTGGAGGACGAAGACGAACTCGGGCCGGCGGGATTGTCCTTGCCGCAGCCGGCAAGTGCCGTCACGAGCGCGAGAACCAGGCTGTGGCTGACGAGGCGACGAGTGGTCACGGCGTTGGAAACCGAGATTCTAGTCCAGCGCCAGTCGTCGGGTCCAAACCGCATACACTGAGGCGCGCATGCCACTCACCGCGGGAACAAAACTCGGTTCGTACGAAATCCTGGGAAGTCTCGGCGCCGGTGGAATGGGCGAGGTCTATCGCGCCCGCGACTCGAAGCTTGGTCGTGACGTCGCCATCAAGGTCCTGCCTGAGCGGCTGTCGCAGGATCCGGCCGCGCTCGCGCGATTCGAACGCGAGGCGCGGGCGGTCGCGGCGCTGTCGCACCCAAACATCCTCGCCATCCACGATTTCGGGACTGAGTCCGGTGTCACCTATGCGGTCACCGAGCTGCTCGAGGGCTCGACGCTGCGAGTTCGTATGGGTGATGGCGCGCTGCCCGTCCGCAAGGCCATCGATTTCGCCGTCCACGTCGTCCGTGGCATCGCCGCCGCTCACGAACGCGGCATCGTCCATCGCGATCTCAAGCCCGAGAACATCTTCATCACCAATGACGGCGTGGTGAAGCTGCTCGACTTTGGTCTCGCCAAGAGCGCGGGTCCCGATGGAGGCCGGGGCTTCAGCCCCGGCGAATCGGACGGCGCGACGGCGGCGCAGACACAACTCGCTGCTGACACCACGCCCGGTACCGTCCTCGGCACCGTGGGCTACATGTCACCCGAGCAGGTGCGCGGCCTCGCGACCGACCACCGCACGGACATCTTCTCTTTCGGCGCCGTCTTCTACGAGATGCTGACCGGCCGGCGGCCGTTTCGCGGCGATTCGCACGTCGAGACGATGAACGCGATTCTGAAGGAGGACCCGGCGGAGTTCACCGACGTGACGGCGAACGTGCCGGGGTCGGTCGAGCGGACCATCCGGCGCTGCCTCGAAAAACAGCCGTCAGACCGCTTCCACTCGGCGCACGATCTGGCGATTTCGCTCGAAGCGCTTTCGGGTTCATCGAATTCGAGCGCGGTATCCGAAGGCCGGGGTCTTCAGTCGGCACTCGAAGGAGCCCGGGGTCTTCAGACCCCGGGAATCGGGCGTTCGGGATTTCGCCTGAGTCCATTGCTCGCCATCGCCGCGCTCGTCGTCGTGGCCGCCGCCGGCCTCTGGGCGGGCCGCGCGATCTGGGCGCCGCCACCGTCAACCGTCACCGAGTTCCAGCGGCTGACGTACCGGCGCGGTCCCATTTTTTCGGCAGCGATGGCGCCTGACGGCGCCACGTTCTATTACTCAGCGCGGTGGGAAGGCACGCCCCTGCAGATCTACTCGACTCGGGCGGAAAGCCCTGAGTCACTCGCGTTGCCGTACCTCAACGCCAATGTCGCGTCGATTTCCACCAAAGGCGAGCTCGCGCTCATCCGCGACCGCGTCAACATCACCGGCTATGCCAACATCGGCACGCTGGCGCGTGCGCCGGTTTCAGGAGGCGCCGGCCGTGACGTCCTCGAAGGCGTCCAGCACGCGGACTGGCTTCCCGACGGATCCGACCTCGCCGTCTCGCACGTCGTCGATGGCAAGTACCGCGTGGAATTTCCGATCGGCAAGGTCGTATACGAAACGACGGGCTGGGTGAGCCACGTGAGCGTGTCGCCCGACGGGACACGCGTGGCGATTCTCGATCAACCCAACGTCGGCGACGACCGCGGCGGCGTGTCGATCATCGATGGGTCCGGCGCGCGGAAGCAGATTCCCGTGGAGTGCGAAAGCGCGCAGGGCATTGCGTGGACGGCGTCCGGCCACGAGGTGTGGTTCACGTGCGCATCCAAGGGTCTGTGGCGCTCGCTGCTCGCCGCCACACCGGAGGGCGTCGTGCGGACGGTGTTGCGCGTGCCGGGCACCATGATTCTCGGAGACATCGGCGCGGACGGTACCGTGCTGCTCACGCACGACAGTTCGCGGCGCGGCGTCATTGCGCTCGCGCCCGGCGACACAAAGGAACGCGACGTCTCCTGGCTCGACTGGACGCAGCCGATGGCGCTGTCGGACGATGGACGGACGCTCGTCATCGGAGAAGAGGGCGAGGGTGGCGGTCCCGGCTACGCGACGTTCCTCAGGAAGACCGACGGATCGCCGGCGATCCGGCTGGGCGCGGGTGAGGGCCTTGCGCTCTCGGCCGATGGCCGCTGGGTGATCGCGCAGAAGCAGGATCCACCGAGCCAGCTTGTGCTGATGCCGACGGGTGCAGGCGCCGCGCGCGCACTGACGAAGGACGACATCACCCACACCGACGCGCGGTTTCTGCCGGACGGCAAGCGGTTTGTTTTCATTGGATTCAAGCCCGGCCGGCCACCGCGCACGTGGGTGCAGCCGCTCGAAGGCGGCGAGCCCACGCCGGTCACGCCCGAGGGTACGACCGGGGTTCTTGTCACACCCGACGGCACGCAGCTTGTCGTGCGCGCGACGGATGGATCGCGATCGCTGATGCCATTCCCTCCATCGACGGGCGCCGCGGTTCCCCTCAAAGGCCTCGAGCCTCCGGACAACATCATTCGCTTCACGCCTGACGGACGCAGTCTGTTGCTTCGCCGGAGGAAGGTGCCGAACGACGGCTCGCAGCAGATCTTCCGCCTGGATCTCGCGAGCGGCGCGCGCACGCTCGTCCGTCTGATCGCGCCCCTCCCCGAATCAGTCGCCAATGGCGGCGTCGGCCAGGTTCTTATGACGGCCGACGCGAGCGCCTACGTATACGGCTACGGCGTCACGCACTCGGATTTGTTTCTAGTGAAGGGTTTGAAGTAGCTATCGACTGAACTTCCACAGCGCCATGTTCGTGCCCAGTCCGAACGCGACGATCTTTCCGTCCGGCGCCCATGTCGCAGCGTGGAAGTCCAGGCCGGTGGCGATGTTCACGCGCTTCAGATCGCCGGTCGCAAGGTCGAGCACGCCGACGTACCAGTACCAGGAATCCGCGGCCCCCACGGGCATCACCAGCTTGCCGCGCCGGACCGAGCCGGGCGCGAGCCCGTAGACGATCATCCGGAGATCGCCCTTAATCGCGATCGGCTGCGGCGTACCGCCCTTGGACGACAGACGCACCAGCCGGTATCCCGTGCCCTCGTCGAGTTTCACGATGAGGTCGCCGTTGTCGGGATCGACGGCGAACGAATCGCCGGCGCCGACCGGACGCGTCTCTCCGGTCGCGATCGTCACGGCGGAAATTGATCCGGCTGCCGCCACGTACAACGTCGTACCGTCCGGTGAGGCGCCCAGGCTCGTCGGAAGGCCCTTGGTCTTGAACCGTTGCAGAATCCTTCCCGTGTTCAGCGCGACGATACCGATATCGGGCGCGTCTTCGGCGCCGATCAGCAACGCCGCGCGGTCGTTGCCGACCATCGACATCGGGTTCCGAGTGTCCTCGCTGGATTCGACGAGCTTCACGGGATCCTTGCCCGGCGCGATGACCACCACGCGCGGACCGCTGCCAATGCGCGAGACGGCCAGCGCGCGGCCTTCCGGCAGCGGAGCGAGGCCGCGCGTGAAAGTGTCGTCGAGAGCGATCCGCTCGGGGTCGGCGCCCGACTCCGCGAATCTCAACACCTCCGCCGCACGCGCCAGCAGTCCAATGTAGAGCGAGCCGTCCGGCGCCACGTCGAGATCCGGTTGTTCGAGGAGGGTCAGAAGCGGAGTTGTGGTGCCCTTCCCATCGGTCGTCACGCGCAGGACCCGATACGAGCTCCCCACGCGCACTGAAATCACGGCGCTGCGATCGCTCGGGTCCACGGACATCGACACGATATCCGGAGGCAGCGTGGCGCCAATCGGCTTCATCTCTTGCGACGCCAGGTCCAGGATCTGCACCGAGTCGCGTTCGAGCGGCGTCTTGAGTGCGCGGCCCACAATGAGGGCGCGATTCGCGTCAATCGCATGGATGGGTGCGATCGAGTCGCTCTGGATCACGACCGGAAGCGCCTCCACCTTGCCCGACGCAGGCCAGAAGCGGTGCAGCTGGATCACGCGATTGGCATTCGGCCGGCCGAACAGGATGCTGCCGTCGGGCACCGACGCCGGATTCTGTGCGTTCTCGATGAGCAGGCGCTCCTCGCCGCCCAGCGCGGGCACGCTGTAGATCCCGTTCGGCGAGTCGATGCCCCGGTCGTAATAGATGTGAGAGCCGTCCGTCGACCAGGCCATCGTGAATGTAAGGCCATGGGTGCGATCGCGCGTGAGCTGCGTCCAGACCCCGGTGCCGGGCTTCATCACCGACACCTGCGACAGGCCGTCGGTGACGGACATGAACGCGAGCAGGTGGCCGTCGGGCGACAGTCGCGGACGATACGAGATGCTCGGACCACCGAGGCGGGCGCTCGTCCATTCGACCGGCGGGGGAGGCACGCGCGATGCGCGATATGCGAAGCCGAGGATGGCGCCGGCGGCCAGGGCGACTGCCGTGAATCCGATGAGCACGCGCGTGGGCCATTGACCCCGTGCTCTTGGGCCATTGGCAACCCCTGCGTCCGTCGCCGCGACTCCGCCAATGGCGGAGTCGCTGTCCGCCATTGGCGCATCGAGTTCATCAATCTCAAGGCGCGCGTCCGCGATGTCGTGCAGCCGTTGCCTTGGGTCTTTCTGCAGACAGCGCACCAGCAGCTTGCGAATCGCGCGCGGTGTGTCGGCCGGCAGCCGCGACCAGTCCGGATCTTTCGTGACAACGGCGGCAATCACGTCGGTGACGTTGTCGCCCTGTCCTGAGCCGGTCGAGGGGCCTTCGAAGGGACGTCTGCCGGTGAGCATCTCGTAGAGCACGCATCCGAACGCCCAGATGTCCGCGCGCTTGTCGACCGCGCGCCCTCGCGCCTGTTCCGGCGACATGTAGGCCGCAGTACCGAGGATCAGACCCTGCTGCGTCATCGCCGGCGACGTCATCGTGGCGGCGCTATGGAGCCCGGGGTCTTTAGACCCCGGGAATCCAGTCGGGTCACTCGCTTTCGCAAGGCCGAAGTCGAGGACTTTTACTGTGCCGTCCAGCCTGACCTTGACGTTCGCCGGTTTCAGATCGCGGTGGATGATTCCTGCCGCGTGCGCTGCTTCCAGCGCGAGCGCGATCTGGCGCGCGATGGGCAGCGCGTCTGCGAGATGGAGCCCGGGGCCTTGATGGCCTTGATGGAGCCCGGGGTCCTTAGCCCCCGGGTTAGGAGCCCCCGTGTTAGCGCGCGCGATCGTCGCCGACAGATCCTCCCCGGCGACGAACTCCATCACCAGAAAGACGATGCCTGGTGCGGACGGCGCCGAAGCGTTCGCCACCGTTCCCGAGTCGTAGATCTGCGCGATGTTCGGGTGATTCAGCGCCGCGAGCGCCTGCGCCTCGCGGTCGAACCGCGCCGCACGCTCAGGATCCGCCGCGAAGGCGTCCGGCAGGACTTTCAGTGCGACCTCGCGCTGCAACCTCGTATCGCGCGCGCGATAGACCTGTCCCATGCCGCCTTCGCCGATGAGGCTGACGATCTCGTACCCCTCGAGGCGGGTGCCGGGGGTCAGAGGCATGGTGTAGAGGACACTGCGCGGGAGTTTACTGTGGTCGGCGGGGGATTCCTAAGTGAGCGTAGACTTCTGCGCATGCCTCGAACCATCCCGCTTGCCGCAGCCATCCTCCTCGTCTCGGCACAACTGATCGCCCAGCAGAAGCCCGCAGCCGACGGCGTCCCCGTCAACGCTGCCGGCGACCCGCAGTACTCAACATTTTCTTTGTGCGCGATCGATCCCGAAACACAGCAGTCGGGCGCCGCCGTCACCACGCGCGTGCCGTTTGTCGGCCGCGCCGTGCCGCACGTCCGTGCCGGTGTTGGCGCCGTGTGCACGCAGGCATCGACGCGTGTCGAGTACGGGCCGCAGGGATTGGATCTACTCGCGAAGGGCGTCGAGCCGAAAGCCGTTCTCGAGCAATTACTTGCGAGCGACCAGCAGCGCGAGTCGCGCCAGGTCGGCGTCATCAATATGAAAGGTGTGGGCGCGGCGCACACCGGCAAGAGCAACGGCAACTGGGCCGGCAGCAAGCAGGGCCTGAACTACACCGTGCAGGCGAACATCATGGTCGGGCCCGAGGTCGTGGACGCGGTCGCGGCGAGCTTCGAGTCCACGCAAGGCACCGGCATGCCGCTCGCCGAGCGCATGATTCTCGCGCTCGAGGCTGGCCACGCGAAGGGTGGCGACCGCCGATGGGGCAGTCTGCAGTCGGCCGCGATCAAGATTGCGGATCCCAAGAATCCCGGCCGCGGCGGCGACTACATCGCGCTCGCGATCGAGGTCGGCGAGCACCCCGAGCCCGTCGCCGAAATGAAGCGCATCTACTACACCACCGCGCGCCGTCTCGGCTATCGCGCGTTCTCGCGCATCGAGGGCCCCGACGTCATAGAGCTCAAGCGCATGCTCCACGCGCTCGGCTACTGGAAGCCCGAGCTCGCCGCGTTTCCGGAAGGTCAAGGTCAGCAGGCGCCGCAGGGACTCAACCGGTACGACGATGAGGCGATTGCCGCGGTGGACAAGTTCCGGACGGAGAAGGGACTCAACTATCAGGGGAATCCGCCGGGGCTGGTGGACGAACGCTTCATCGCCGCGCTACGCGCGGCGTATTACGCGAAGAGAAAGGGCGGGTAGGGGGCGCCCAGGCACGTTACCGAGTGCCATTCGGCTGTTAACCGGAGGGTTGCTGGTTCGAATCCAGCCCGAGGAGCCAAACTCAACAATTTCGCGAAACTCGCGGTCGAGATCGTCCGACTGTGATCCGATTGTGATCCGACTCGCGTCGCACGCGGCGTCGTGCGCGATGAAGCGCCCCTTCTTGCGCGGCCGCTCGGTGAACTTCGGCAGTTGCATCGAGAACGTGGGCTCGAGCGCCTTCGCGGCTTCGTCCAGAGCCTTCCGGCGGATGTGGCTGTACGTCTTCATCATCGACGGGGAGACGTGGCCCATCTGCGCCTGAATCACCCAATCCGGTTGCCCTGCCTCGCAGAGTCGCGTCAACGCCGTATGGCGGCCATCGTGAAAGCGGACGTGTGGCAATCCTGCAGATGCGCGGAGGGATCGCCACGAACCGCGCCACGATGTGATGGGCTGCGTGGGATCGATCTGATGAGCTCGACCCTGCCAAGGGAAGACGAAATGATCGTTTTCTGTGAATCCCAGCTGATTTGCTCGACTCCAAAGCTCCCGAAGGGCAGTCACGCACGCGTCGTTGAGGCTCGGATCCCGCCAACCAGCTGGCGTCTTTGAGCGCCTAACCTGGATGCGGGCACGGAGGAAGTCCACGTGCCTCCATTGCAAGCCCTTGATTTCGCAGGCGCGGAGACCGCAGTAGAACGACAGCGCCGCAGCAACGTAGGCGAAGATCCAGTCGACGCGCGACTGCGCCGCCAGGAACAAGCGCTGTTGTTCCTCATCCGTCAGAGCCTGGCCGACTGGCGGTTTTGTGTTCTTGAGGGCGCGATAATCCTCTTCAAAGCGGTACCAGAGGCGGGCATGACGAAGGAGTTGCCTGAGAACTGAGAGCTCGCCATTGATCGTCTTCGGTGCCCTTCCCTCATCCGTACGCTGTGCCTGATACATCGTCAAGTGATCGATTGTCAGCGTCTTCAGCTTGACGTCGCCGAGCACCGCGACAAGTCGTCGGCCGTTCTCGATCCAGTACTGCTGCATCCGCGGCGACACTTGGGCCCGGCGCTCGTGGACGTACGCGGTAATGGCGCCTGTGATGGACTGCGAGCCGAACTTCTGCCGACGCCGGGCTGGGTCGGGCCGACGGTTTCCGAACTCAGCTATCCGTTCCTTCTCGAGTTTGCGGGCCTCGCGCAGGTCGGACACACCCAGCGGCTCGCGATGCCGCTGGCCATTCACGACCACATTTATCCAATATTTCCGGCCCCGCTTCCACAGACCAATCGCCGTGGTTCCTTACGACGCGGGCGCGCGATTCGCGCTGTCCGAGCGACAGGCTTCGACGAAGCGCACAACGTCCTCCTCAGGGTACCGCACAGCACGGCCGAAACGCACGAAGCGCGGGCCCTTGTTCTTGATCCGCCACGCGCGGAGCGTTGCGACAGACAGTCGAAGGCGTGCCGCGACTTCGTGTTCGGTCAGAGTTTGCACGTTTCCGTGAGACATGAGGTCATGGACTCCGTGATTCAGGGCACTCAGGGAGAGCTGACGCGGTGGTCCTGCACGGCCACTGGATACAGGAATCCCTAGGCGCCCACGAGGACGGAGCGCTCTCGTCGGCATGCCAGCTGCCGAGGGTTGGCCGATGGACCACCTAACTGATCTGACGCCACTTTTCCGGCAAACCTTACCGCTGCGACGTGGCACACGCCGGCCCGTCGAATTCTGACGTGGGAAGCAGCCCTTCCGTCGTCGAGCGTATGAGTCCCGGCGACCGGTCAGCCCCGGTTCGTGTTCGTCGTTACCCATCGGGCGCGTAGATAACGGCGAACAGCTGTGAAAAGCGCGCCGATCCAAGCGGATCCTCCGCTCAAGATAACCCCGCAATCTGCCCACGAGGTCAATAGCTGCTGCCTCGCGCTCAACCCGAGCTGTTCCGCCATGCGGAGGCCATGCTTGCGGAGCTTCAGGACGACGGCGCGAAGGCGACGCTGGGCGAGCAGCGGCCGGTGTCATCCGGCGGCGGGGCGTCGGCGGGTTTGGTGAAATTGGGCGGCCAACCGCCCGCAAGCGCTCTTCCTGAGCCCCACACTTCGACTACGCTTTCAGCACGACATGCGCCTCACCGACTACCACGCGAAGTACTTCGCCCATGGACTGACCCGGCGGAATCCCTCCGACGGCGCGGAGCGCCTGGCCGGCACCTTGGTCGATGCGCAGGTCGACTTGAACCCTCATCAGGTCGAAGCGGCGCTCTTCGCATTTCGGTCTCCCCTATCGAAAGGCGCGCTGCTCGCGGACGAGGTCGGCCTCGGCAAGACGATTGAGGCCGGCTTGGTGATTGCTCAGCGTTGGGCCGAGCGAAAGCGCCGGATCCTAATCATCACGCCGTCAAACCTGCGGAAGCAGTGGCATCAGGAGATGGCGGAAAAGTTCTTTCTGCCGTGCCGGATTCTGGAAGCCAAGTCCTACAACGAAGCCATCAAGCAGGGAAACTTTAAGCCGTTCTGTCACGACGGGCAGATTGTGATTTGTTCCTACCAGTTCGCGCGGTCGAAGGCGGCCGACGTTAACGCAGGAGCGTGGGACCTCGTCGTCATAGACGAGGCGCATCGGCTCCGCAACGTTTACAAACCGTCCAACATCATCGCGAACACATTGAAGGGCGCCCTACAAGGCAGCCCGAAGCTGCTTCTGACAGCGACACCGCTGCAAAACTCATTGCTCGAGCTCTTCGGACTGATGAGCTTTGTTGACGAATACGCCTTCGGCGACCTTGCGAGCTTTCGGGCGCAGTTCTTGAACCTCAGCGCGACCGAAGTGTTCGAGACCCTGAAAGCGCGTCTCCGTCCGCACTGTCATCGAACGCTCCGCCGGCAGGTCACGGCCTACGTCTCCTACACCAAGCGGCATCCGCTCGTGCAGCCGTTCAGTCCGGAGGAGGGTGAAGATCGGCTCTACAACCTGGTCTCGGAGTACTTGCGACGAGACAACCTGCAGGCGCTCCCAAACAGCCAGCGCTCCTTGATGACGCTGGTCCTCCGCAAACTCCTCGCATCTTCTACCTTCGCAATTGCTGGAGCACTGGACACGCTGATCGCGCGCCTTGGTCGCCGTTTGAAGAAAGCCGAACCCACGGTGGATCCGATGGAAGCGCTCGCGGACGACGTCGACGGTCTTGATGAACTGGCCGACGAGTGGGAAGAAGACGAAGATGCAGCGCCGCCGCTGACCGATGAGGACCGGGTCGCGCTTGCGGCTGAAATCCAGGATCTCGAGTCATTTCGCGACTTGGCCGTATCCATCACGACAAACGCTAAGGGCCGGGCGCTCCTGGCGGCGCTCGACCGCGCCTTTTCCGATGCGGCTCGCCTCGGCGCGGCCCGCAAGGCGATCATCTTTACCGAGTCGCGCAAGACGCAGGACTATCTGCTACGAGTGCTGGCTGAGAGCCCATTCTCGGACGGCATCGTACTTTTCAACGGTTCGAACAGCGATCAGCGCTCGCGGCAGATCTACGCCCAATGGCTGGAGCGGCACGAAGGCTCAGACCGCGTCACCGGCTCGCGCAGCGCTGATATGCGGTCGGCTCTGGTCGACTACTTCCGCGAGGAAGGCCAGGTCATGATCGCGACGGAGGCGGGTGCCGAGGGCATCAACCTCCAGTTCTGTTCGCTGGTCGTCAACTACGACCTGCCTTGGAATCCACAGCGCATCGAGCAGCGAATCGGCCGGTGCCACCGCTACGGTCAGAAACACGACGTCGTCGTTGTCAACTTCCTCAATCAGAAGAACGAGGCGGACCAGCGCGTGTTCCGGCTGTTGTCGGAGAAGTTCGCGCTCTTCGAAGGTGTGTTTGGTGCCAGCGACGAAGTCTTAGGCGCCATCGAGTCGGGAATCGACTTCGAGAAGCGGATCGCCAGGATCTACCAGCAGTGCCGGACCCCGCAGCAAATCCAGCTCTCGTTTGACGAGCTGCAGGAGGACCTCAGCAGCGAAATCGACCAGGCGCTTTCACGCACGCGGCAGCAGCTCTTCGAGCACTTTGATGAAGAGGTTCGGGAAAAGCTCAAGGTCAACCTTCGAGACAGCCAGGAGCACCTGAATCGGTACGAGCGACTGCTAATGGATTTGTCGCGACACGAGCTGGCGCACAACGCCGAGTTCATCGAGGGCCGCTCGGCGTTCCGGTTGCTGAGCCTGCCCGACGGCGTGTGATCCGATGTGCCGCTCGGTCTCTATGAATTGCCGCGCCGGTCCGGCGAGGCCCACTTCTACCGGCTCGGTCATCCATTGGCGGAGTGGGTGCTGCAACGAGCCAAGGCGCGGTCGCTCGATCCGGTCGAGATTGTCTTTGATTACGACGGCCGCGACGCACGGGTCAGCACGCTGGAGCCACTACGGGGACGGTCGGGGCAACTCGTTGTGTCGCGGCTCACGGTTGAAGCGCTCGACAGGGCCGAGGACCATCTGCTGCTGGCGGCCCGTGTCGATGCTGGCGACCTGATTCCGCCTGAGACAGCGGCCCGGCTCTTTTCCTTGCCCGCCGCGATTGGCGGGCCCTCGCAGAGCTGCGTCGCGGCCAACCTGGACGAAGAGCTTGCGACACAGCAGGCCGCGATCCTCGGGGCTATATCCGCGCGCAACGGCAGGTTCTTCGACGATGAGACGCGGAAGCTGGATGAGTGGGCCGACGATCTCAAGGTGGCGTTGGAGCGCGAGATCAAGGACATGGACCGCCAGATCCGCGAGGCTCGCCGGGCGGCGTCGCAGGCGGGGTCTTTGGAGGGGAAGCTGGCGGCACAGAAGCAGATCAGGATCTTGGAGGGGCAGCGGAACGCGAAACGGAAAAGCCTGTTTGAGGCGCAGGATCAGATCGATGCCAGGCGGGAGGAGATCATCCGGGGGATTGAGGCCAGAATGACACCGATCGTCGTTCTGATGCCGGTTCTCGACTTGACGTGGAGGTTGACCTAACGATTGACAGTTAGGTAACACTCAGTGGTATAGTGTTCCCAGTTTGGGAACACCGCATGTTTGGAGAGACTGCCTTCACCAGATGACCCTCGTCGGCAAGCGCCTCTTGACTGAGTTCGCCCAGCGTCACGCGGCGGCCCGCGACACGATAGCCGCCTGGGCGGCCGAAGTGGAGGCTGCCGCGTGGCGGTCGCCGGCAGACCTGAAGGCCAGGTACGCCTCTGCGAGCATCGTCGCGAACGACCGTGTTGTTTTCAATCTGAAGGGGAATCGCTTTCGCCTGGATGCTCAAATCAACTACTCCGCGCAGATTGTCCTAGTGCGGAGGATCGGCACACATGCGGAGTACGACTCATGGACATTCTGAATATTGACGTGCCAGTCAGGGTGATCGAGTCTGAGGTGGACTACTCGACCGCCTTGGAGCAGATGGCTGAGTTGATGGCAAGCGAGCCCGCTCCCAACTCGGATGCGGAGCGCCTGTTGAAGACGCTGGCCGTGCTGGTGCGTGACTATGAGTCGGCCCGCTATCCCGTTGTCCCTCCGGATCCCATCGAGGCCATAAAGTTTCGGATGGAGCAGCAGGGACTGGCCCCGAAGGACCTGATTCCATACCTGGGCAGCAGAAGCCGCGTCTCCGAAGTGCTCGCAAAGAAACGGCCACTCACCCTTTCGATGATTCGAAGCCTACATCGAGGCCTTGGCATTCCGGCGGCCAGCCTGTTGAGCGATCGGGGCGACTCGAGCGCGAGCCTGGAACTTGACTTGATGCGCGTGCCCTTCGCGGAGATGCGCAAGCTGGGATGGATCGATCATTTGCCACGAGATGCATCGGGGAAGCAGCGAATTCTCGATTCGTGGATGAGCTCGATTCGAATGCTCGAGTTCTCGCCGTTGTATCGGCGCCATGTGCGCTCGGCTAAGTCGGTGGACCAAGAGAGGTTGTATATCTGGACGATCCAAGTTGCGAAGATGGCGCTGGAACATCCGCCAGTTGGGAAGTTCGACCCTACATGGTCTTTGGATTTCATGCGTGAAGTTGCTCGAATCAGCGCCTTTAAGGACGGCCCGTCCTTGGTGAAGGAGTTTCTCGGCCAGCACGGGATTCTGATGCTTGTCGTGCCGACACTGTCGCCTTGGTTGGATGGTGCGGCGATGATGTGCCGAAACGTGCCGGTGATTGCATTGACGCTCCGCCATAACCGGCTCGACAATTTTTGGTTTGTCCTCATGCACGAGCTGGTGCACCTGTTCAAGCACCTGGGCCCCGAGGCCGAGTCGTTCTATGACGACCTCGACTCAGACGATCAGGCCGATCCAAAAGAAATCGAGGCCGACCACCTAGCGGCCGAGGCTCTGATTCCGTCGAGTGAGTGGCAGGCGAGCCCGGCGAGTAAGTTGCGAAGCGCCGACGCGGCAAGACATCTGGCCCAGCGACTGAAGATTCATGAAGCGATTGTCGCTGGCAGAATTAGGAAAGCGTACAAGGACTACAGAGTCTTGTCGGGCATGGTCGGTCAGGGAGAAGTGCGCCGGCACTTTCCAGAGTTCGAGGGGTAAGCGATGTTTGGACACAAGCACTACGTGTCGGTGATGCGAGCCAAGCCCGCTGAGCTCAGGGCACTTCGAGATCTGGCGCCAGCCTTGCGGCCCTGGACGACTCCCTTGCTCGAATGTCCGCTTCGAGTCGTCAGCGATTGTCAATCGCGCCGCGACTTTGAGGCCAAGTTCGACGCAATCGTGCGTCACCTTTCTGGATGGTCGCGCCGGACGGTGTTCCTTGATTTCTCCATGGTGCGAGAGGAGAAACCCCACTCGATCGAAGTTATCGCCGACCGGGCCGCCCTTCTTGGAATTCGGCCGGTGCCGGTGGTGTCTGTGAAGGTCCCTCAGCCGGCGGAATACGATCGGTCGATTCAGGTGGTCTTGTCGCGACATGGATCGTCGTTGGGTTTGAGAGTCAGTCCAGAAGTGCTGAGAAGTGAGTCGATTGGCGAAATGGTCCAGGCCCGCCTGGCCCGCTTTGGTGCGTCACCGTCTCAGGTGGACCTGCTGATCGATCGTGGTGGCGTCGATGCGGGCTCAGTCACTTATCAAGAATTCGCGTACCGCATTCCATCTATTGAGGCGTGGCGAACGCTGACGGTGCTCGCTGGCAGTTTTCCAAAGGACTTGGCCGATCTCGCCCGCAACGAAACTCATCGCCTTCGGCGGTTCGAGTTTCGGCAGTGGCGCGATCTCGGCTCGTGGTCTGGGCGTCGTCCAGCCTTTGGGGACTATACGGTCCAACACGTGGTCTTCAGAGAACCCGTGAGCGTGCCGAATCTCAGCGCCAGTATCAGGTACACGATCGAGGACGACTTCCTCGTCTTGCGCGGGGAGGGAGTCCTGAATCCGAGCGGGCCCGGGCGTGGCCAGTGGAGCGCCTGGGCGGCCCTGTTGGCAGAAATGCCGGAGTTCTTCGGTGCGACGTTTAGCGCGGGAGATCGATACGTCGTCGAGCGAGCCAGAGACTGGAGCAACCCAGGCACCGCCCAGAAATGGCTGCAGGCGGCTTTTAGCCATCATGTGACGACCACCGCGTTGCAGGTGGCCGGCCGTCTGGATCGAGTCCGGGAGGTGGCCGCAAATGTCTCCGACTGGACGTCGGTCGTCGACCTCGGTCGCCCGGAGGCGGCGCTGTAATGCCGAGCGCCGCGTCCGTCCAGGTAACCGAGGTCCTGAGGCAGCGATATTTTCCTATCATGTCCGCGCTTTCGAACAACTGGACTCCGGAGCAACACGAAAAGAATCGCCTAAGCCGGTCTCTTGCCGCCTTCGCCATAGAGGAGTTCGGCGGGTTGGTTCCGGCCCAAGCCGCATACAAGGTATGTGACGGCGGGAACTTAGGGGTATTACAATCATCCAACTACTCAGCTGGTTTTGCTGAGAGCCTATAGAGGTGTGACATGACGGGTCTTGGACCGTTAGCGATCTCGATCCTGCTTGTCGCAGTCACCGTTGGCCAGACATCCACGCAGAATGGTGAACTAGTCCGGGCAGCTTCGGACCTCGCGGCGCGCATTGCAGCCCTCGCTCCTGGCACCACCGTCGGCGTGGTCGATTTCACGGATCTGCAGGGTCGGAAGACGGAACTGGGGCGCTCCCTCTCAGAGGAGTTGTCCGTTGCTCTAGTCAATACTTCCAAAGGCCTTCGGATCATCGATCGCGCCAACATCCGTGAGTTGCTCGCCGAGCAGAAACTGGCACAACAAGGAGTCATTGATGAAAGGACTGCGGCCCAACTGGGTAAGATCGCGGGTCTGAGGGTTGTGATCACCGGAATAGTCAGAACTGAGACCTCTGACACGGCCCGAGTAACGCTGAAGGCCGTTGATACTCAAACGGCGGAGACTCTCGCAGCCGCAGCGCTCACCATGCCGATCTCAATGGCTTCGCGACTGGACAGAGACCTCCTTGACCCGCCGCGGGTGTCGAATGCCGCGCCGAATGTTCGGCCGTTTCAGAATGCCTTTCTGACGATGACTGCGGATTCCGCAACTTTCTCAGCGTCTTCCGGGCCAGCGGAGGCATCCGTCAATTTGTCATTCGTGATCGAAAGCAGGACATCCGCCGAAGAGCTTCTTCTCTGCGTGGAAAAAAACCTCGTTGATGACCGGGGGACCGACTGGACCCTAGTCAAAGGCACCAGCCTTGCCGCATTAGCTGAAGGGTACAACGTTACGTACAGTTCAAGCGGCGGCAACACATTCGACCTGGCAGCTCACACTAGGCTGCCGCCAGGTGTCCGCGAGACCGTGTTCATGCGGTTCAATGGTGATCGCTCACAATCGCGTCCTGCGACCGTGGACCTGTCGATGAAGTGTTACCGAAGGCGCGGGAACGTCGACGAACCGTTTTCGATCACGATCTCGAGGATACCCATCGGCGGGACCGCTCCGGGCCGACCGGTGGTGTTCTGTGGTGCTTGCGGCCAATCGAATCTAGATAGGTTACGTTCGTGCGCGTTTTGCGGTGCGCCGCTGTCTGCCACGTCTGAGCTGGCCTCCGCCGCCACCATCGTCGGTCTCGCTTCGGGTGCCAGAGAGTCGTCCGGAAGTCGAGCAGCGTCGATTCGCAGTTCATTGTCGAGAGCCTTCGACCTGACCAGTGACGCGCTTGAATAGACGACGACAGCAAGCCGCTATTCAATCGTGATCGGCTCTTGTGCCAGTGCAAGACGGACTGAGCGGCGCGTGTCTGAAATGGGACCGTACCAGATCGCCACACTGAGCAGCATCTGACCCTTCGGCCACTGCGACTTTAGAGTCAAGATCCGTTCGACGGTGCTTGCGCCAACGGCGATCGTCGCTTCTTGGTCCTCGGTGGCATCGTAGAAATAGCGGTCGCCCCTCGACAAGTCGGCACCAAGCCACCCATCGAAACCGAATGGCAGCCCACTGTGCGCCTTGTAGATTAGGCGGAGAACAGAACCCTGAGGAACGGAGCCATCACGCTGACTCTTGAATAGACGGTCTTCCTTCTCCTTCGCCGCGCGCGATGCGACGCCGTCGAAGCCGGCGTCGACGCGTGGCGACCCGTCCTCATTCGTGTCGTAGAGGCCCTCCAAGATCGGGCCGCGCGGGCGTTTTGCGCCCTCCAACACTGTCGAGCGGCCCAGACTCAACTTCACAAGCGCCGTACCCGTCGCGGCGCGGATAGCCTCGTCTCGCTTTCTAGCAAGCCATTCGTAACGGTACGCTCCATCGGGTCTTATCGAGCGCGCCTTCAGGAACTCTCGCAGGTCCAGTAACCCGATTGCGTCACCGGGTATTTCGCCGTGATCTAGCGAGACCTGCGGCCACAGGTATTTGCGCCACAGTCTCTTGGCCAGGTCACGCCGATGCTCGCAGGGGAGCTGTTGCCACACTGCGTCGAACCGGCGTCCCAGCTCACTCACCGTGGATGACAGAGACTGGACATCCCGATTGGCCGGTAACTCGGCCTGCAGGCCGGCGCAAAAACAACTCGCGAACTTCGTACGGACCTCATCGAGAACCGTGTCGCCCATCCCACCGCCAGGAAGGTTGGCCATCGGTGGGAATTCGCAACGAGCCCACGCGCTACAGCAAGCATCCAGCACGTCGTGGCCAGACACTAGCCGTAACGGCGCAAGGGAAACGGCAACAAACTCGCGTTCATCATGCTTGGCCTGTCTTTCTTCGGCTTCACGTCGCAACACGTCCTCGGCCTCTGCCGCTCGGTGCTGCGCCTCCAGCAGGAGTTGGTAATCACCCCACGTTGTCCGCGGGTCAAGTTTCAGCCAGTCCAAGTACCGATCCAAATCGATGTGCTTCAGCACGACCTCTCGGAGTAACTCGCCCTCCTCGGAGGTGACGGGGCTTGAAAGTCGGTCTCGCATTACGGGAAGCCGCGAAGCCATCCAGGACTCGGTGACGAAGAGCCGATCGGGCCCCTTGTTGCATCCGTCAAAAAACGCTGCGATGACCTGCTCGACACCGAGCCCGCCACGAAGCTGGTCAAAGGTCACTGGACCTATGGATTCCGTCGAATTCTTCCCCGTCTTTCTATTCGCTTCAATTCTCGCCTTGATCCGTGCTCTTGTTGCAGTTTCCGTTTTTCTATTCGCTGCAATTCTCGCTTCAATCCGTGCTCTCGTTGCAGTCTCGCCGCTCGGAGGCGACGCTTCGCTCTTGATCGCCGCGCCATCGAGTAACTCGCGCACTTGCGTTGCTCCAGGGCGCTCAGCCGGGTTCTTGGCAAGGAGTAGCGCTACTAGCTGGGCCAGTTCTTCTGACGCACCAACCAACCTGTCTGGTACTCGATGCAGGATCTGCGTCGCTATGTCGCCCGTCGAAAAGGGAGGTGCGCCGCTGACCATTTCGTAGAGCGTCGCGCCGAGGGCGTACCAGTCGCTGGTTGGCCCAGCTTTGCCCATCACCGCTTCGGGTGCCATGTAGGCCAGCGTGCCCGACGTGTCGAGTCGTGACACCCGACTCAATGAGTCTCGAACCTCACGCGCGAGCCCGAAGTCCGCGAGCTTGACCGTGCCTTCTGGTCCCAGGAGCACGTTGGCGGGCTTCACATCGCGATGGAGCACGCCTTTTGCGTGAGCATAGGCAAGCGCTGCGGCTATTTGCGCGCCGACCCGTCGCGCGTCTCGGTCGTCGAGTCGGCGGTGACGCAGAAGCAGGGCGGCGAGCGAGACGCCCTCGACATACTCCATCACCAGAAACTTGATCGGCCCCTGCGCCTCGAAGTGGAACATGCGCACGATATCCTCGTGCGCCAGTTCCATCGACGTCCGAGCCTCAATCTTGAGCCGATCGACTGCGCCGGTATCCTGGCTCAGGACATCCCGCAGGCGCTTAATCGCGCGCGGCTTCTTCAGCTCAACATCCTCAGCGAGGTAGACTTCACCTGTCGCCCCAGCGCCGATCAGCCGCTCGATGCGATACCGCCCACTGAGGAGCGCGCCGGTCGCCAGTCCAAGTTGCGTCGGATGCGCGTCGAGTGGATCCATCGGCGCCGCGCTGGCCGATGCAAGCTTGTGCCCACAGCGTCCGCAAAATGAAGTATCGTCAGGACTCGGCGCGCCGCATCTACGACACAACATCGTGGCCCATTTTGCCTCGACACTACCGGCTCAGATCAATCCGGCTCAATTGACACGTGGAATCGGTGTGGAAGACAGCGAGGATGCTCACACGCCGCTCCTTCGCGAGGTCGGCGTTCGAAACTCCGAGTGCACGCTTCTGCGCGTCGGAAGTTCCCAGTTGCCGGAAGGCGGTGAGCGTGTTTCCTCGCCTAAGCCACCCTTGCAGCAAGGGTGAATGCGAATCTGAGTAGCTGGCGACCACGACGCAATCGTCCGGCATGCGGAGCTCGTTCACCAGGTAGTTCCGGACAGCCATGGCCCGGTCTTCGGCGAGTTGCTGGTTTCGTTTCCCCTCGGGCGACGCGTATCCAATGACCTGAAGATGATTCGCTCCTCTTTCTCGGCTCTGTGCGCGGGCCCTGGCACTCTGCACAACCTGCTGAGCTACGCGGGCCACCGCCTGTGCGGTGTCAGGCGTCAGAGCAGATTGTCCGGCTTCGAAGAACCCCTGACCGGTGTTCTTCTCCGAAATGTCAATCAGCGTAGTCGGCAGAGTCGAGCGTGCCTTGCTCACATCCCGCCAACCCAAAGCTGCGACGAGCAGGAACATCGCAAATAGCGAGAGCACGAGGGCCGCGCCCGGTCCAAAGTCATCATCCTCATGCGTTCCGACTTGCGGCGGGAGGCTCACCGAGATCCCAGTAACAGAAAGAGCAGCGTGAGACCAGACGCGCACGCTAGAGCGACGAGTGCGTGCGGGACAAAACGAAACACACCGCTTCCCAGGTGTAATGACGTCATGTCTCTGACGCCGGTAACATCGCGATGGACGCTTGCGATCTCGGACTTCAGTGCGAACACGGCGTGATCCTGCGACATGTCGATCTGTTTCGAAATCTGCCTGGCCATTCCAGCGATAGTCCCGACGTCGTAATAGGTATTGAGCTTTTTCAAGAACTCGTCATGCGACTGCGAGATCCCGTCCAGGAAGCCATCGAGCTTTGCCTTGGCGCCGCCTAGGCTTTCCAGACCTGCTTCAATGGTCTTCGCCTGCTCAGCGATGGCGCTTGCCAAGGTCACGATGCCTTCCTTCACCGTCAGGGTCTGCTCCTGCAACCGGGCACTGACATGCTGCAGCGAAGCGAGCAGTTCGTCATTGTTCAGCGAGTTACTCGCCAACGCAATCATGGTCGCCGTCGCTTCGTCCAGCTTCCGAAAATATGCGAATTGCTTCTTTCGAACCGACGAGAGCAGCATCGCGCCAAACACGGACACCGATAATCCGCCGACGCTGGCACCGAACGCGAGAAGCAGGCCATCTAGGACCTTTCGAATCGCGCCCTCGTCGGAAGCGGTGTCGTCAATCGCCTCAGCCGGCATTCCGGGTTCCGCGATGGCTTGAGCAGCGACGTGCTGCGGCGCTTCGCTGGATGCGATCATGGCCGGGACTGCGTTGATGACGAGCACAAGTCCAATAAAGTGACAGAGGATTCCAAGCCGCAAGGCGGTGCGTTGAACGGCCTCCAGTCTCAGCGTGGACTCCATGCTTTCGCGCTGGTACGGTTCGATCAGGTTAATGGTCGATTCGAAACGCCGGTCCATGGCCTCGGCGCAGATTCTCTGAAAAAGACGCAGACTGGCAGGTTTGGGATTGTCCGGGTTGTCGGGAAGGTGGAGGCTCTCGAGATGTGCCACATTCACCCGAGTTCTGGGATCGCGTCGAATCTGCTGCAGGGCCTGCGCCGCACTCTTCTCAACGTGCTGAGCGATCGCCAGATTCACTCCCAGATCAGCCAGCGCAGAACGGGCATGCGAAACTGCGCGAAACGCCAACAGAAATATCGGGACTGCTCCCCAGGCCACGATGAAATGGACGACATCAACTGGTCCGGCAAACGTCGGCCGTGCTCGTGTCAGCGTCCAGGGGACTGCGATGACACCACAGACCGCGAGCAGCAGCACGCCGACGGCGACGAGGCTCCCGAACCGAGGGTTATCCTCACCGAAGAAGGCACTGCGTCGATAGTCCCGCACCGTCATTCGTGCGCGGCGCGTCGTCGGGTTCTGGTGCGACGTCTGGTCTTCGCTCGGAGACGACGCTGGTGGCTGATCGGTCTGTTCCATGCTAGTTCTCGTCTTCCGTGTCAGGCGCCGCCGGCGTTCCAAGCGCTCGAGTCGTGGGGGCAGGGCCGATCTGGAATGTCGGATCCATCGGCGTCATGATTGAACCTGTGCCGCGCTCGCGGTAGAGCGCCTCCAGATCCGCTTTGACCAGCTTCTTCCTGGCGTCGATCTCGGCCACCCTCTCGGTATCGCCCTCCACATACGCATTGCGCAGTTGGCTCGAAAGGTCATTCAGGATCAACTCAAAATCCCTCGTCTCGTTCTCCCAGTTCCGCAAAGGCCGGCCGACAGACTCGTCGTGGCGGAACCAATGAACGATCGCGATGCCAAGTCCAAGGTCCCGCGCGAGTCGCTCATTGACCCAGCGTTCGGCGTGAACAACCACATCTCTGCTTGACGCAGAGACAAAGGTGCGTAGGTTCAAGCTGGAGTACTCGTTGATGAACGAGGCAACATGCTCGCGAACCGTTTCGGCCACGCGTTCGGGCGTCGGTCTCTTCTTCCGGAATTGCGAAAAATGCGTACCGGAAATGCTATTCACAGATGCGCGCACATCGACGATGATCTTCGTATTAGGGTCTTCAACTCCTTTCAGGGCCAAGGGCGTCTCGACCAGGAGCTGGTAAGCTTTCATCAATTCGTCCTGACGAGGCGTAAAGTGAACAAGCGGTTCACTGTCCGGCTTGAATGGCTCACAGGCCGCTCTAATCGCTGACTCGAGCCGCGTCGCCACTGACACTTCGGACGAGCTCCCGTCGCCGAATAGGCGCAGGTAGAATTCCTCGGGGCTCGTCTTCCGAAGCTCCGCCGCCACGGTCGAGCGAATGCGTTCTTCGACCGTCTGGCGGATCCCGGTGTTCTTCTTGAATAGCGTGCCGAGCACTGACCGGTCGCCAATGCGCAGCCGCGTCTCGATATCCAGTACTACTTCGCACTCGCGTGACGCGAGTGGGAACGTTGCGTTTTCAATCGTGCATTCGAAGCCGCGCTGGAGAACGTCGAAATCAAGATTCGTCTGCAACACGAGCCGTGTCGCTGGCGCGTAGCCGATGTTTCGAGCCGCAGCTCGAATGGCCTCTTCCGTGTCATGAATCTTGTCGTCAAAGCAATCAAAGAGATCGACATAGTAGACGTCGAGAAGATGATGAGTAATAGCCTCCCGCACCGTCCTGCGAGCCCACGAATCGAGGTCGTCGTGATCGACACCGCTGCTCATCAACAAACCGAGATCCACGAGCTCGATTCGCAATGCGACATCAACTTCGACTGGATCGGGATAGTCCAACTGCCGAAACTGCTCCTTGGTGATATCGATCTCGAACGAGCGCTGCACGCCGGCGACTGGCGGCTTCACGTCGATCATGAGGCGAGCGACCTCGCGTCCCGCAGGTGCCGCCACAGCGGTAGCGACGGCTTCGACCATCGCTTTCAGCCGACCCTGGCTCTCGAACTGCCAGAGATGGAGGCCGACCTGTGTTCGGAATAGGTCCCGCATCTCTCGCCTGAGCGTGTCTTCGACGATGTCACGACGGCCGGTAGGCATGAACGCGAGAACCGAGCCGGGCGCCAGGCGAAGATCGAGATCAAGCGACAGCTCCAGGTCCGGTTTGTAATCCCGGAGCACCACCGGCATTTTCGGAGCCCGAATCTCGAGTACCTCCTTGGCCTCGGCTTCGCCGCGAATCAGGATCTCAGCGCTCATAACTTGAAGGAGTGCTTCATCCTTGGCAACCTTGACGATGTGGGCTTTGAGGGGCTCCCTGAATCGGCCGAAGCTCTCGATAAACTGAGCGGGTGTTACGTTGCGGTCACCCATGAACCCGCCAATCCATCGATTGATGAGTATCTCGACAGCCCGGTCCGGATTGGGCGCCTCCCTCACCAGATCGACGAGCCTGCGCGCGTCGGCTTCCGTGTGGCCGGCAAACTGCAGCGCCAGGGATATCTGGAGCGGGAGCCGCCAGTCGCGCTCTGGAGCGTCGATGTCGCGGTCGATTCTGATGTTGGCCCACCCGGAATGAGCCTGCGGCCGGGTCACACAATAGAACCACTTTTCCGAGAACCAGCCACCAGCAACGGAGGCTTCGACGACGATTCCGTCAATCGCCGCCTCGTGTTTCTCGGACCGGTCGATTCTTCGAATAATCGGGTCCATTTGGAAATTGGTCGACATGGCGCTCGCGCTCCTTACAGATCAAGTGAATGGGTCGTCGATGTCGAAGCCATCCGACGAAGCCGTCTCAACTGACTTCGCAGTCCCTTCAGGTGGGCTTCGATCGCGCGCCGGTCATTTGCCGGAAGAACTGGACCGGCGAGCAGTGTCGCCACTACGCGTCCGAAGCCGTCGTCAATTGCTCCAAGGCATTGCCGCAACGAGGCCAGACCGGCTTTCGGTACGACGGTGCGAAGCGAGGCACCCACCGCAAGCTCCGTCTTGTCGCCAGGAAAGCAAGTCAACCAGTCTGTCAGGGTCATCGCGCGAAACAGCACTGGTGAAGGACCAACGGCGCTCACCGTGTCCCGACTGGCTGCCGAGAAGGCCTCCCACCAGGCCATCAGCAGAATCGGCGCCGCTTCCAACGCGTCGCTCATCACGCGCCGGCGCAGGGAGAGAGGGAACATCCACAAGCCGGGCAATGCGGCCACGCGAATAGCGCGTGCCTCGATGGTCCTCGTTGCAAGCGGATGCCACAGCCACGAGACAAGACTCTGAACCTGACCCTGTTCGCCATCTTGAAGCACTCCCCCAAGAGGAGAGTGGACTTGAAGTCCGGCGAGGGACGACTCACAGATCTCCACCAGGAGACGCGCTGCGACCTCTTCTCTCAGGTTGGAACCTGACGCGTCGATGGGAATCCAGTCCGGTCCCCATAGCGTCGAGATTGGCAAACTGCCTTGCCGGATGGCTCCGCGCATCTGCCGAACGACCTGATCCCTGACGTCTGAAGGCGCCTCACTTAGGAGCCGTTTTGCCAGAGTCAGCGAACCCTGGAGAAGACCACCGACGCCCCAAAGTCGTCGAAGAAGCCCTGCCGCGAGCCAATGAGCGCCCAAGTCGATGAAACGGCCCACGGCAGAAACTGCGCGATCGGGCTGGTGCCACTCGCGAATAACGTCCCCGGTCCAGACGAGTAACGCGGCACGCCGCTCCCTCGTCAAGCTCTGCCACAGAAGTGCCAGGCGTTCGTTCTCGCCGACGGCTCCTCCGGCGGCCGGTGCGCACGCCAGAATCCACTGCGCCAGTACCTGGTTGTCGTACGTTGGGCTGGCGATAGCCTGAACCGCCGCCACCTGCGATGCGCCCCGCGACATATCCTCCTGCCCGAGGATGAACTGTGGGTCGCGAACGTAACCAGCGAGCCGGCCGAACACCCACTGGAATTGAGACTCCCCAAACAGCGCGGTCAGCTCGCCCCGCCAGGACCGATCGCCCAGCGCCGCAATCACAGCCCCGGAGCTCGACTTCAGAATGCGAATGCCGCAGGCAGACATCAACTGAGTTGCCTGGCGCCGCCACATTCGCTCGAGGCGGAACGCTGGGCTATCGTCAGGAGTTGCGCCGGCCGCAAGACAGGCGTCAGGTGCGGCGAACGGGATAAGTGTTCGGACGATGACATCGAAGCGGTCGAGGGGCAAGCCCGGCAGTGGCTCTTCGGGATTCTCCCGGAAGAACGCGATCACGAAAAGAATTAGTTCGTTGAGAGCGCGCTCTTCGGGGGGTTCTACGTTCAGTAGTGCGTTCCACGTGGGAGGGTTGTCGTCACGGCATGCCGGGCCACCTTCGATCCCGTGTGCTCGGTCGATTCGCTGTTTGAGGCTTCCATCCGCGGCACCTTGAGTGAGCAATTCTGCGACACGTTCGTCCGTGCCGCCCCACAGTCCAGCCTTTCGTTGTCGCATGAACTCCTGTTCAAGAACGGCGGCGGCGCCACCAAAGGCGGCACGCAGACGGGGACCAACGAAATCGACTTCGGTTTCCACCCATTCTCTCGGCAGCCCACCCTGTAGTCCGGCCGCCTTCATCAAGCTTGGAGTCGTGAGAACCAGGACCCAAGTGGCCGTGTCTTCAAGAACGCGTTCGAGGTCGGTCCGCCGGTACGGATCAATGCACAGGCTGGTCAGGAATCTTTCGGCAGACCTGTCCGCAGCGTAGACAACAACAACTGCTGGGTCTCCTGTTCTTGACTCCAGGAGGTCCCACACGACAGGCATTTCGCCGCGAACGACCTGAAGCTTGCGGCATGAGACAAACTGGGACTGGAACGGCACCAGCCGAGCGGCCGAATTCAACACATCCCTATCGACGCATGTCAGAAACAGGACGCGGCGTTCATGTAGGCACCTTGCCCATCGCTCAACAGCGGACGAGTCAAGCGGGACGAGCCCGACCGTGTTTGAATGCAGGGCCTCCAGGTACTGCTGTGGATTCTCCCGGTCCTCCTGGAATGCTTGCGTGATGTTGTTGATGATGGTGGTCGTGTTGGAGGTGCTGGTGATGTTGCCCCCCACTACCTGAGTACGTGCCACAGCCACGCCAGACGGAAACACAGTGTCTGTCTTAGCGGCGAGCGCGTCGCGCTGATCAGCCAAATCACCGTCGATGACGGTGGAGGCCTGCGGCGCTGACATCGCCGGCTCTGGCACGGGCGGTGGACGCTTCTCCACTAGAGCGCTACCGCACTCGCCGCAGAACTTCACGCCCGCCGAAAACTCGCGGTTGCAGCCAGCGCACCGCAATGGCGGTGCGACGGACACATCCGCTCGTTCCTGCGATTCAGCCACGTCCGCCGTCGGGTCCGCCATCGTGGTCTCCGGGATGAAAGGTCACGGCGCGCTGGAGCGGGCAGCCGCGAACCCGCACATCGAGCGCTCACTATAGGTAATTTAGGGTAATTAAGTCAACTAGGTTCGTCTTAATACCTAACCAACCGGCCGTGCCGGACTTTAGATCCTGCGCCGGCCCGCGGCTCGTGGCATTGCCTGGGCAGAGGCCGCGAACCTCCACATCAATCGGCCGATGATCACCGCCGCGACTCCGGGCCGAGGTGGCGCAAGAGAATCGGGCGCACAATCGGACCGCCTTGTCGATTAACGACATAGGTCCCGACCTCGCCGGCCGTAACTTCCACGGTTTCCACAATCAGGTTCCTTGCCCCGCGGGCCAGGAACGCCGCCCGGGCCTCATCGCCTTCAACGAGGTCGAGCGACGGCAACTCACTTCTCAGTCGAGCGAAGCAAAGGAGCAGACGCTCGTCCTGTGCCGGAGGCTGGAAGCGAATCAGAGGACTCACGTAGTCCTGGGTCGCCTTGACGGGCGTGCCCGCCGTATCGCCGTCTACAGGCAGCAACAGGGACGCCCGTCCCGATGTGTTCAGCGCCCAGACAGAAAGGAATCCGTCGACATTGGTTCGGACATGAATGCGGATCCGATCGCCGGACGCGAAGGAATGCGTGTCCGCCACAGGCCCGCGGCCTGTCAAGTCAATCCAGTAATGCACTCCAACGGATCGCGTACCCGTGGGAACCGGCGCCACTGGGCGAGGCGCTCCCGTGCTCGACGCCGGTGGGGTCGCCGGCACGCGGGGCGGCGACGGAGCAGCCTTCGCCGTCGATCCTGTTGCGGGGTTGTAGAACAGTGACCGCGCGCCGGTCGGCTCCTGGACACCCATGCCGGCTGCCAGCGCAACCGCGGCGAATGTCGTCGAGAGCCGCGTCATGCCTGATCGCATTGGTCGTGCCCTTCCATCTGGTCAGCTAGCCGCCAGGCTTCCTGGCGATCCGATCCTTCAGATACAGGTTCACCGAATCGCGGCTCCGTACGATCATCGGATGCTGCGACTCGCGCTTTTCGCTCATTACGGCATCCGTGACTCGGAGCCTCACATGGCCGAAGACATCGTCGACGGACAACGGGCCTGGTTTCGTGAGCGCATCGAGCAAGAAATAGGTGAAGTAGCCGTGTTGAATCTTGTCGTCCTCCCAGGACCGCTCGGCCTGACTGCTCGACGTTATGATGATGCGGCCCACGCCCTGGGGGACCCGGCCTCTGCCGATTTCTGATCCGGTATCAACCACCAGTGATCGCGACCCCGCCAGACCCTCTTCCAACCGGGCCATCGACACGCCAGTCTCGGTCGTCAGGGCGCGACTGCTGGCGGTCCATCCCGACGGCAACTCTTTGTAGGTGCCGCCGCTATAGCACGTGTCGAGGAACGCGATGACGCGTTCCGACTTGATTCGACTGCCGAGCGCTCTGAGCAGGTCGTCCATCGCGTAAGCAGTCGAGTACAGGCCGCTGACCTCGGTGTCGTACGTGACGATGTAATTCACACCGGCCGTGTCGAGATTCTCAGGAGACCCATGGCTGCTCATGTAGACCACCACGAGGTCCTCTGGTTCGGCATTCTTCGCGAGGTAGTCGATCTCCATCGTAATGTTCTTGCGCGTCGCCGCTTCGTCCAGGAGTGTCTTGACGGAGTCGAACTCGCAGCATTGCTTGAGTGCCGCGGAGACCGCCTCCGCATCACGTGCGGTGTACTTGAGCGCGTTGATTCTCGGGTCCTGAAAACGGCTGATTCCCACTACCAGTGCCCACCTCTTGCGCACGACCGAGGAAACGTGGATGGCGGGCACTGCCGGTGGCGGTGAAGCTACGCCTGGGGAGCGGACGGCTCCTGCGGCCGAGGTGGATGTGCTGGCCAGGGGCACCGGCGCATACAGCGACTCGCCGTTGCGCATCGCGGCAGAGTTCCAGGTCTCGGCCTGTTTGCGCCAGTACTGCGCTTTGGAGTCCTTCAGTTCTGCGCCAACAAGGCTCAGGAAATACCATGCATCCCCAAGGCCTGCGCAGAAGTCTGTCGCGCGCTTCAGATTCTGCAGAGCATCTTCAAGACTTGCCCGCTCGGCGTTCGGCTTGAGACTCTCACGCGTGCTCCGGACGAGCTCTGCCGCGGTATCGCACCTGGTACCCTGCTCGGCAGAACCGGACGTGGACCCATACGGAAACGCGAGCGCGCAAACCCCGACGACCAACCATTTCAGAGAAGTCATTGCGCCGACCAGTTCCAGTTTCCTGGACCTCCACTTGGTGTAGACACAAGTGGAGCTTTCTTGGTCGCCTGTCTCGCACGTATGGCTGCCATGACCTTGGCTGAGACCTTCCCGGCCAGGAGCTGCTTGTAACCCTCAGGTGACAGGTCGAACGCGACGGTCTTGGCGTTCTTGATGGCATCGAGGAGGCTGGCTTCGTCCAGGCCGCCCGCGACGAGTTCAACCACATCCTTATTGCCGAACGCTGCTGGCTTCGTCGTAGCCGGCGGAGTCGTCGTGAGTGCCCTGGCGCCAGACTTGCTGCTTGCGGAATCAGCCGCCTGTTTGGCGGCGGCCGCCGCCGCGATAATGGCCTGTTGACGTTCGAGTTGGGCGTAGGCCGCGATGCCCTCCTGGATTCTGATCTGGGGGGTCTGGAAGTACTTTTCGTCGACCTTCATTTCGATGGCTCTTCCGTAGAGGCTCGAGGCTTGCTCGAGCAATTTCTTCGACGTCGGGATGTCCTCAGAGCTGTAGGCCATGGCTTCCCTGGCGACGCCGAGATTGAACAGCCGATACGCTTCCTTCTTTGGATCCTTCAGCGGTGGTATCTGTTCCAGTTGCTCCAGCATGCGATTCCACAGTCCCGCTTGACCGAGCTTGTTGATCTCGTCGATGGCGTCCGGTCGGGCGAGCATTACGGTTACCGGCTCGGTCGTGGGCGTCAGCCGACGCATCACCTGCTCGACGGCTGAATCGATCAACAGTTGTTCCACGCGGCTTTGGTCGGGTGGCGTCGTGCCAGCCAGGAACTCGCGCGTGTAGGTGGGCGTGAACGACTGCGAATCAATGGAGGCCCCGCTGACGCGATCCTGGACCTGGACGGCGACCGCCAAATCACCCTGCACCGCGGTGAAGTGTTGCGTCTCGTTCACGGTCGAGTACACATCCTGAGTTTCGTATGCTTTCTTCTTGGCGTTCCACACCTGCTTCGTGCCCGTCTTCTTGCTGACCTGCACTTGACGCTGGCCCGCCGACTGCTTGGTGTCGAGCCTGCTGATCGTGCACATGATGAGCGTATCTGGTTGAGCCGTTTCAACCCGTAGCCGTGCGTCACCGGCCAGGAGGCGCGTCTCGACCGTGGATTTGAACCGCTGTGCGATGTTCTCGCGCCCATTTGTCTGGGAAACGACCTCGACTTTGATTGCGGTACCGGTAATCAGCACTGTCGGAGGGTGCTTTCGATTCAGCGTGACCTCAGTTTTTTGCTGCGTAAGTCCCTTGCGGAATTGGGCTTCGGCCCGGGGCGGATTCCCCAACGCTACCGCGACAACGACACTGGCAACGCCTGCAGCAAGAACCGTGTGGACGCTTCTCATCATTCCTCCTCGACCTTCGTCAAGTTCTCGAAACGTACCCGTCCGTGCAGCGGCTGCAACATGGCGTCCGATCGGGCGTGTTCGGCGAGTGCCGCCCTGGTCATGCCCGGAGCGTTGGCGACCGCCATCAAGGCGGTACCCAATGACTCGAGCGCCCCGTCCGCTCGCCCGCTCAACGCCAGGGCGCAGGCGAGGTTGTAGTGCGCCAGCCAATTCGCCGGCGCAACCCTGATGGCGGCCCTGCACGATGCTTCCGCGCTGGCCACCTGGCCTGCCTGCAATTCCGCGCCGCAGAGGTTTGCAAGGACGGCTGCATTGGACGGCTCTCGCACGGCGAGTTCCGTGAACGCTCGGAGCGCCTCCGTCGTGCGTCCGTCAGCAGCCAGCGCGATTGCGGCCTCGAGTGTCACCAGCGGCGGAGCGCCCCCGTCGGAGTTCTGCACGGTATTCGCGTTCGCTTGCTCGACTCCCCGGCCGTCGGCGGAACTGCGGGTCACCCACATCGCAAGCACCACAACCGCGATGATCGAAACCACACCCATCAACAGGCCGCCAGCGATATTCACCCGCGAGTGCTTGACGCTACTGTCGACGTTGCTGGTAATCGTCGTGGCCCGTGACGAGTGATCGTCGTTCGTGACGGTCGTGACCGAGCGACTGTCCCGGACCGAATGGTCGTCTCGAGTGGAATGGTCGTCGCGGGTCGAACTCGACTGCGCCGAACTGTGGATGTTCGTCTCGCTGTAGTCGGCGCCCGTGTCGCCCTTCGACTGTGAGATCGTCGCTGGCGTAGCCGGCGGCCGTACCACGCGCAGCGCGCCGCCACAGGCGAGACAGAACTTCCCCGAAGCCTCCTGTCGCCCGCACTGAGCGCATTCCAACATCGACTACTCCTCGGCTCAGCCAGCCGATCTCGACGGGTTCAGCGCAGACCGTGCATTGCACTGAATAAGTACCCCCAAGATGACTTTAATGGACTCTAATTATCCGAGGAGTATACTCCCGCCGCCCGGCCGGGTTCAACTGGTGACTTGGCACGGCGCCTGGGCGGCCCGTGGCAGGGCAAGCTGGCAGGTCATAGGAAGGTATTACCCTGAAGTTCTGGAACCGTCTATATAATTGATGGCAAGTGTTCGGCTTCCTGCTCGGCATCCTTGCTCGGCCCGTCGGTAAAATGCTGCTGGGTGCCGTTGTTGTCCTCCAAGGTTATTTGCTGTTCCGCCCGCAAGATCCGCTGGGCTTCGCGGGCCATTCTGTGGTGACTCAGACCGCCGCCGCCGTGGCAGCGGATCTGCCTGATAGGAAGGGACTGACGACCCTTGCGGTGCTCCCGTTCGTCAATGACTTCAATGCGGTCGTCGCCGGCCAGGTGAAGGATGCGATCCTCGAACGAGGCCGCTATGAGGTGTTGGACGAGTCTTTCTTCAGGCGGTTGCTGAACGAAGCCAGGGGCGGCGCTGCGCCGATCGCGGACCTGAAAGAGGCCGTGGCTGCCGCCCGCCGAATTGGCGTTGACGCGGTCGTGTTCGGGGAGGTGTCGCGGTTGACACGCGAGCCCGGGCAAGCAGATCTCGCGTTGAATCTGCGAATGGCCGAACGTGAGTCGGGCCAAGCCGTCTTTGCCCGCCAATATGAGGACCGTGCCGGTGGCAACTCGACGTCGGTCGCCTATTGGCGCGCAAGACTGGCAGACAGTTCCACGCCGCAGCGTATTCTGGCGTGGACCTGCATCGTGCTGCTCGCGCCGCTCGTCGGCGCTGGCCTCATCCGACGGGTGACGGCTGAGGAATCGAATCTCCGAAATGGCGTGCTGCTAGTTGCGATGACAGGCATTGACGTGCTTCTGGCCTGGGGACTCACGGGATTCTGGATCGCGTCCTGGGGGACCGCTGCCGCGATCGCCTTGGCAGCGGCCGCCAGCCTGGCGTACAACTACAAGGTAGCGTCGATAATTGACGATTTGGCCCAGTGAGCAGGAAGTATCAACGCCGTGGTAGGTGGAGAGTCCATCTTAGTTCTTGACAGGGTAAAAGATTACTTTAGAATGGAGTCGAGTGCTCCGTTCGTGGTGAAAATGCGAATGACGAAGACACCAACGAATCTCATGACGGTGGAGGAGGCTGCGGCCTACCTCAAAGTCGATCCCAAGACGGTCTACCGGTTGATCAACGACAAGGAAATCAAGGCATTCCTCGTGGGGCGGGTGTACCGATTCGAGATGAAGGACATCGAGGACTTCGTCCAGAAATCCAAACTGAAGGTCCAGCGCGCGGCGAAGCGGAGCTACTGAGCTTCTGGCAACTGGTCCATGGGCCTTTTCAAGTCTAAAGAGGAGCGACGGCTCGAGCGGACGATGAAAGTCCGCCAGGCTGTCGCGCAGCTCAGGCGCCAGATCAAGGACAGCGAAAAGCACGAAACGGCCTATGTCCAGAAGGCCAAGCGGTCCCGCAAGCTCGGCTGGAACAACCAGTACGAGTTCCTCAAGAAGGCGATCAAGAAGACCGCCACCGTAAAGGTCCAGCTCGAACGACAGCTTCTTGCGCTCGAGTCGGCTTCCCAAATCAAGGAACAGACCGAAAGCCACGCGCAGTTCGCGTCGGCAATGTCCGCGCTCTCGAAGAGTATCTCCGAGGCTTTTGGCATCACCGATCTCGCCAAGACTCAGGTGAACTTCGAGAAGGCCATGGCGCAAGCCTCGAACCTCGAAGAGCGCATGGACACGTTCCTGGACATGACGTCGGAAACGATGTTCGGCTACGAGGGCAGCCCGGAAGGCGAACTGGTGAGCGACGCCGACATCGACAGAATGCTGGTCGACGAGGTCACACGCGAAGAGAGGACCGACACGGGTCTCGACCTCGACGCGGACATCGCATCCGTCGAACGGGAACTGGATCGGGCAAAGAAGTAGTGACCCGATCCGGGATCTAGGAACTGACACGAGCCCACACACCTCCTTCGTCATCGTCTCGACCGCCGTTCGACTAATGCCGAGGTCCGCGGCGTCGATTCGTGGCTGGATTTGGGTTTCCACCGCGCGGGCACGTGCTTACCGCCTCAAGAGGCTCAACGAGCAGCTGCCCGGCGGCAGCGCCAATCTATGGCATCCGCTACGGAAGTGATCAGACCATTCCAGAGTCTGTGCTTATAGGCCCGGTTCTTGTCGCAACGGCCACAGCCGCGAGCCGCCAGTCATTTCACCAGATTCCGCCGCGGCGGAACGGGTTCGGCGATCCTCGGCAACGTGAGGCCATCAAAGATCAAGTTGTGAAGTGAATAGGATCTTCTTGTGCCCGTCGTGACAACGCCGACCACGAATTCGGCACTGAGTTGAAACGACTTCGGAGCGGCACCGGAATTCGTTTCGCTCGCATCCTGAACGAAGCTCATGGTAACTGCAATGTTCTGCCCAGCGGGGATGGGCGTTGTGGACCCGTACACGAACTGGTAGGGACCGCAAGTCGCGCCTTCCCGGATGTCCGTCGCAGTTTGTGAACCAGTGCCTTCCCACCTTTGAAGAACCAGCACGATCTCGGCAGGATTGTACTCGGCGCGACCCGGCGCACAGCTGTCCGCACTTCGTCCCACTCCGACAACACTCACGCCAGTAACCGCAGAAGGTGATAGGCGCCAGACCGTGCCTCGCTCGTCGATGAGGCTGGTCCGCAGGGACGCACCCATCTCCGTACCTTGTCGCTCTGGTGCAGCATCGGCATTCATCGCCACAACCATGGGCCTCTGAAGATCGCGGTTCAAGAGCTCGATCGAAAGCCTGAACCCGCTTCTGCTTCGACCGTCCTGTCCCTGGAGGCGCATCGGGACGGCCGATTTGAGAACCACACGAAGAGCCCCGACGTCCTTCGAAGCAATGGCATTGCCTTCGCGATAACTCGGAGTCCCACCGCCACCGCTTGCGGAGTCACCCGCGGGTG